>Ga0209553_1000635_pt1 | contig 18145 bp, 15 predicted proteins | sample LauGreFBDMM110DN_2_FD_188217 | JGI IMG/M metagenome (GOLD analysis project Ga0209553, IMG submission 188217) | Freshwater lake microbial communities from Lake Michigan, USA - Fa13.BD.MM110.DN (SPAdes) (version 2) | ecosystem: Environmental > Aquatic > Freshwater > Lake | place: Lake Michigan...
CCTAAGACCAAGGCCCAATCAACCAGAGTTTCGGTGTCAGCGCGCGGCACCAGCACGTCCGGCGTGACTTGCAATTCCAATCCGTGGAACGCTTGCCAGCCGGTCACATAAGCCAGCGGTTCGTTATCCAACAGTCTTGCAAGCCCTTGTTGAAATTGCGCTTGCTGGTCAATGGACAGCTCAAACGTGTCGTTCAACAACAGCCAAGCGCGGTCGTGCAAAGAGCGTTGTATGACTTGCAGCAACAGGGTTTGCGCGTCAATTGGTTCGATGTCCAGGGAGCGGGCGTGTAGCAATGCCTGTTGGGTATTCAAGCCGCATCTTCCAACGCGGCCAATTGCTGCGCCGCTTCATAAGCTTGCAAGGCTTCAACCACATCGCCTAAATCGCCTTCCATGATGGCCAGCAATTTGTACAAAGTCAGGTTGATGCGGTGGTCGGTGAAGCGGCCTTGCGGAAAGTTGTAGGTGCGTATGCGGTCGCTGCGGTCGCCGCTGCCGATCAGGCTTTTGCGCTCGGCCGCGTCTTTGGCGGCGCGTTCACTGCGGTCTTTTTCTTGAATACGCGCGGTGAGCACGCGCAGTGCTTGCGCTTTGTTGCTGTGCTGGCTGCGTCCGTCCTGGCATTCGGCCACGATGCCGGTGGGCAAATGTGTGATGCGCACCGCCGAGTCGGTTTTGTTGATGTGCTGACCGCCGGCACCGCTGGCGCGGAAAGTGTCAATGCGTAAATCGGAGGGGTTGATCTTGATCGCCTCGGCTTCATCCGGCTCGGCCAACACCGCCACGGTGCAAGCGCTGGTATGTATGCGGCCCTGGGTTTCGGTGACTGGCACGCGCTGCACACGGTGACCGCCGGACTCGAATTTCAAACACCCGTAAACGCCGCTGCCTTCGATGCGCACCACCACTTCCTTGTAGCCGCCCAACTCACTCGGCGACTCGCTGACCACTTCCACGCACCAATCGCGCTCAGTGCAAAAGCGCGTGTACATGCGCAGCAAATCACCCGCAAACAAAGTCGATTCATCGCCGCCGGTACCGGCGCGGATTTCTAAAAACGCATGGCGTGCATCGTCTGGGTCTTTGGGCAGCAGCATGCGCTGCAGTTGCGCTTGCAAAGCCTCGGTATGAACTGCTGAACTGGCGATTTCTTCCTGCGCCATGGCTTGCACTTGCGGGTCGCTGTCGTTCAACATGGATTGCGCGGCTTCGCTGTCTTGCGTCAATTGCAACCAGCGCTGATAGGGCGTGACCAGAGCGGCCACCTCGGCGTGTTCGCGCGACAGCGCCAGAAACTGCGTCATGTCTTTCATGATGTCTTCACGCGACAGTAAAAAGTCGAGCTCGGACAAGCGTTGCACATTGCGCTCGAGCTGAGCGCGCATAAACGGCTTCATTGGATGGACGCTTTCAGCTAACGGCCGGCGCGTAAAAAGAAATGCTCTATGGCTTGGCGTGCCTGTTGGCGTGAATGGGCATCGTCGGCATGCAACTCAGCCATGGCGCCGTGCAGCATTTTTTGCGTCAGGCTTTTGGCGAGGCTCTCTAGCACGGCTTCAATCGGCTCGCCTTTGGCAATCAGTTTGTGGGCGCGGCCCAGTTCAGCGGCGCGCCAAGCCTCGGCCTGCTGGTTGAGTTGCTGAATCAGCGGCACGTCCGAGCGCTGGTCCAGCCAGTGCACAAAACTTTGCACACCGGCATCAATGATGAGCTCGGCTTCAGCCACTGCCGCCTGGCGGCTGGCTTGACCGGTTTGCACCACCTGCGACAAATCGTCCACGGTGTACAAATACACGTCACGCAAAGACTTGACCTCGGGCTCGATGTCGCGCGGCACCGCCAAGTCCACCATGAACATGGGGCTGTTACGGCGTTTTTTCAGCGCACGTTCCACCGCGCCCAAGCCTATCAAAGGCAAGGTGCTGGCGGTGCAACTGATGACCGCGTCGAACTCGTGCAAGCGGTCGGGCAAATCGGCCAATCGCATGACGTTGGCCTTGAGTTGTCGCGCCAGCAATTCGCCGCGCTCCATGGTGCGGTTGGCGACCGTCATGCCGCGCGGGGTTTTGGCAGCGAAATGCGTCGCGCAGAGTTCTATCATTTCTCCGGCGCCGACAAACAGCACATTGATTTTGCTCAGGTCTTCAAACAGCTGACCGGCCAGTCGCACGGAGGCAGCCGACATACTGATGCTGTGCGCGCCGATTTCGGTGGTGCTGCGCACTTGTTTGGCGACCGCAAACGAGCGCTGGAACATCTGGTGCAAGGTCGAGCCTAAAGCGCCGACTTCGCGCGCCACCCGCACTGCATCTTTCATTTGCCCCAGGATTTGCGGCTCACCCAGCACCATCGAGTCCAAACCACTGGCGACCCGAAAAGCGTGGCGCGCCGCTCCTTCGTCGACCATGGTGTAGACATGGCTGTGTAAGCTGTCAGTGCTGACGCCGCCGGACTCGGCCAGCCAGGCCATGGTCTTGGGCATCAGGATTTCGTTGGAGGCGCAGTAAATTTCGGTGCGGTTGCACGTAGAGAGAATAGCGGCTTCGGTCTGGCTTCCAACCGCCTGGCGAAATCCATCCAACACCGGGCCCATGTGTTCGACGGCAAAGGCAAATCTCCCCCGCAAATCCAAAGGTGCGGTGGTGTGGTTAAGACCGAGAGCCCAAACTGACATGGTTCAGATTATAAAATTCGAATATATGGATGTTATGTCGCTTACGGTTCACTTGCTGAATTTTATTGCCCCGGCCTGTGCCGTGGCTGCCTGGATGGCCTTGGTCACCCCCCTGGTTACCCGGACTTCGCCGGGCTGGCGGGCCTGGCGGCGTCAGTTTGTACTCAACAGTGTCATTGGGGTCTGTGTGCTGCTGATCGGCCTGCTGTGGCTGGGCAATGACGGCAAAGTCATCACCTACGCAGCCATGCTTTTTGCCTGTGCCGGCACCCAGTGGTTGTTAACCCTTTGAGCCCAGTGCCTGCAGGCACTGGGTTAACATTCAATCCTGATTTATGAATGCGCCTACGCCATTAGACAAACTGATGCCCGCCGTCACAGACAGCCATCGTTTGAGGGAAATCCCCTACAACTACACTTCGTTTTCCGATCGCGAGATCGTTATTCGTCTGCTGGGCGAGCACGCTTGGTCCATCCTGGAGAGCTTGCGTTTTGAAAGACGCACAGGCCGCTCTGCGCGCATGCTGTTTGAGGTGCTGGGCGACATCTGGGTGGTGCAGCGCAACCCGTATTTGCAGGATGATTTGCTGGACAACCCGGCGCGCCGTCGCATGCTGGTCGAAGCTTTGCGCCATCGCTTGAAAGATGTGCAGGCGCGCCGCCAACAGCAGGCTGCCGATGACGCATGGCGGGACGCTCAAGTCGGGCAGTTAATGGACGCGGCGCGACTGGCGGTGGACCAGTTTGAGCAGCAATTTGAGTTGATTAACGGTTTACGCAAAAAAGCCCAGAAAGTGTTGCGTAAATGCACAGCTCACGACAATATCAAATTCGATGCCATGAGCCGGGTGTCGCATGTGACCGATGCCACCGACTGGCGGGTCGAGTATCCGTTTGTGGTGCTTACCCCTGACAGCGAAGCCGAAATGGCGCGTTTGGTCAAAGCCTGTATCGAATTGGGATTGACCATCGTGCCGCGTGGCGGCGGCACCGGTTACACCGGTGGCGCGATTCCTTTGACTTGGCAAAGCGTGGTCATCAACACCGAAAAACTCACCGCTATGCATGCGGTGGAAACAGTGGTGTTACCCGGCTTGTCGCAAGCCACGCCCACGCTGTGGACTGAAGCCGGTGTGGTGACTCAGCGAGTCGCTGATGCCGCCGAAGCTGCTGGTCTGGTGTTCGCGGTTGACCCGACATCGGCTGAAGCCTCTTGCATCGGCGGCAATATCGCCATGAACGCAGGTGGCAAAAAAGCGGTCTTGTGGGGCACGGCCTTGGACAACCTGGCCAGCTGGCGCATGGTGACGCCAGACGCACTGTGGCTGGAGGTGGTGCGAATCAACCACAACCTCGGCAAGATCCACGATGCCGACATGGCCAGTTTCGAGTTGCATTATTTTGAAGCCGACGGCGTCACGCCTTTGCGCACCGAACGCTTGGACATTCCCGGGGGCAGTTTTCGCAAAGCTGGGCTGGGCAAAGACGTCACCGACAAATTTTTGAGCGGTTTGCCCGGCGTGCAAAAAGAAGGCTGCGACGGCTTGATCACCAGCGCGCGATGGATACTGCACCGCATGCCTGCGCACACGCGCACCGTGTGTCTGGAGTTTTTCGGCCCGGCGCATCAGGCCGTGCCCAGCATCGTCGAGATCAAAGACTATATGTTCGAGGTCGCCAAACAAACCGGCACCTTGCTGGCTGGCTTGGAGCATTTGGACAACCGCTATTTGAAAGCAGTGGGATACACCACCAAATCCAAGCGTGGCGGTTTGCCCAAGATGGTGTTGTTCGGCGATATCGCGGGAGACGACGCCGACGATGTGGCGCGCGTCACCTCTGAAGTGGTGCGCTTGGCCAACGCGCGCAGCGGCGAAGGTTTCATCGCCATCAGCCCCGAGGCGCGCAAAAAATTCTGGCTGGACCGCAAACGCACGGCGGCCATCAGCAGGCACACCAACGCGTTTAAGATCAACGAAGACGTGGTCATTCCGCTGCCGCGCATGGCCGAGTACACAGACGGCATTGAGCGCATCAACATAGAACTGTCGCTGCGCAACAAAATCGATTTGTGCAACGCCTTGAGCAATTTGCTGAGCAACGGCCAGTTGCCGATGACGGCGGTGGACGATGAACTCGATCGCCCGTCCCCCGAGTTACTGCAAGAACGGGTCGAGCAGGCACTGGTCCTGATTGCCGGTGTGCGCAGCTTATGGCTGGACTGGCTCAGCGGCATAGATACTTATTTTTTGCAATTGCAAAACCACGAACTGCGCGCCAGTTGGAAAACACAGCTGCGCGCCGAGCTTCACAACCTGTTCAGCGGTGCGGCTTTCGCTCCCTTGCGCCGTGAGTTCGACAAACTGCACCAGCAGGTGCTCAAAGGCAAAGTCTGGGCGGCGTTGCACATGCATGCAGGCGATGGCAATGTGCATACCAATTTGCCGGTCAACAGTGACGATTACGACATGCTGCAAACCGCGCATCAGGCGGTTGATCGCATCATGGCGCTGGCGCGTTCGCTCGACGGCGTAATCTCCGGCGAACACGGCATAGGCATCACCAAGCTGGAATATTTGACGGATGCAGAGTTGCAACCGTTTGCAGATTACAAAGCGCGCATAGACCCAAACGGCCATTTCAACAAAGGCAAATTGCTGCGCCAAACGACTGCCAAAGACGATATGCGCATGGCGGATTTGAGCCAAGCTTACACGCCTAGCTTTGGCTTGATGGGACACGAATCGCTGATCATGCAGCAGTCCGACATAGGCGCGATTTCCGATTCCATTAAAGACTGTTTGCGTTGCGGCAAATGCAAACCGGTGTGCGCTACGCATGTGCCGCGCGCCAATTTGCTCTACAGCCCGCGCGACAAAATTTTGGCCACTTCTTTGTTGATCGAAGCGTTTTTGTACGAAGAACAAACCCGGCGCGGTATCTCCATCAAGCATTGGGAAGAGTTTGAGGACGTGGCCGACCATTGCACGCTCTGCCACAAATGCGCCACACCGTGCCCGGTCAACATCGACTTCGGCGAGGTCAGCATGAACATGCGCAATTTGTTGCGCAAAATGGGACAGCAAAGTTTCAGGCCTGCGTCTGCGTTTCAGTCTTGGTTGGTCGGCACGGTCAACCCGCAGGCCATCAATGTGGGACATCAACTCACGCGTCTGGGCATGCAAGCACAACGCATTGCCAACGGTGTGTTCACGACTTTGGCGCGTAAACAAACCCGCCAGCCGCCGGCCTCCATTGGCGCGGCCGGTGTGAAGGCGCAAGTCATCCATTTTGTGAATAAAAAAATGCCGGCCGGTTTGCCCAACAAAACAGCCCGCGCTTTGCTAGACATTGAAGACCGCGATTACGTACCCATCATCCGCAACCCGCAGACCACCAGCGCCGATGCTGAAGCCGTGTTTTATTTCCCCGGTTGCGGCTCAGAGCGTTTGTTCAGCCAGGTTGGTTTGGCCACGCAGGCCATGCTGTGGCATGCCGGTGTGCAAACCGTGTTGCCGCCTGGCTATTTGTGCTGCGGTTATCCGCAACGCGGCTCGGGCCAGCAGGACAAGGCCGACAAAATCATCACCGATAACCGGGTGTTGTTTCACCGTGTGGCCAACACGCTGAACTATTTGGATATCAAAACCGTGGTGGTCAGTTGCGGCACCTGCTTTGACCAGCTGCAAGGCTACGAGTTCGACAAAATTTTCCCCGGCTGCCGCATTGTCGACATTCACGAATATTTGCTGGGCAAAGGCATCACGCTGCCCGGCGGTCAGGCCTACCTCTACCACGACCCTTGCCACAGCCCGATGAAGCAACAAGCGCCGATGAAAACCGTCAAAGCATTGCTCGGCGAACAAGTGATTGAGAGCAAACGCTGCTGCGGTGAAAGCGGTGGCTTGGCGTATTCGCGCCCCGATGTGTCCACGCAAATTCGTTTTCGCAAAGAGCAAGAAATACTCGCAGGCGAGGCCGAGTTGCGCGATAAAGGCTGGGTCGCACCCAAGGACAATGTGAAAGTGCTGACTTCGTGCCCGAGTTGCCTCATCGGCTTGAACCGTTTTCAGGACGATTTGCAAAACGGTTTGCTCGAAGCCGACTACATCGTGGTTGAAATGGCCAAAAAAATCCTGGGTGACAACTGGATGTCTGAGTATGTGCAACACGCCAACACCGGCGGCATTGAACGCGTATTGGTATAAATCATGGCAGGCCTGCAATCCACCACCCCACAGCCAACCGACATCGTGTTGCACGGCACCTCTAAAACCTTAGAGGTTTCGTTCGACAACGGCCAGTCGTTTCGTTTGCCTTTTGAGTTGTTGCGGATTTACAGCCCGTCAGCCGAAGTGCAGGGACACGGCCCGGGACAGGAAGTGCTGCAAACCGGCAAACGCCATGTCGGCATCCTCAGCTTGGATCCGGTCGGCAATTACGGTGTGCAGCCATCGTTCAGCGATGGCCACAACAGCGGCATCTTCTCTTGGGACTACCTGCACTTTCTCGGTGTCAATCAGGAGAATTTGTGGGCGCAGTATGAACAGCGTTTGCAACAAGCCGTTGTCTTGCGTGACGCACCCATGTCGGCGCGCGGCGGTCCGTCCTGCCATTCATAGGAAGTTCCATGGCCAGCACAAATTTCGGATTCAAGACTGTTGATGAGCAGGAAAAAGCGCGTCGGGTGCGCGGTGTCTTTGATTCGGTGGCATCCAAATACGATGTCATGAACGACCTCATGTCGATGGGTTTGCACCGCGCCTGGAAGGCATACACCTTGCTCGTGGCCAATTTAAAACCTGGCGACAAGGTGTTGGATATTGCAGGCGGCACCGGCGACATGGCCATGGCGTTTGCCGACAAGGTAGGCCTTGGGGGTGAGGTGGTGCATACCGATATCAATCTGGCCATGTTGCGCCAGGGCCGCGAGCGTTTGATCGACAAAGGCCTATTGCTGCCCACCGCGGTCTGCGACGCCGAGCAACTGCCGTTTGCCGATCAGCACTTTGACCTGGTGTGCGTGGCCTTTGGTTTACGCAATATGACGCACAAAGACCGTGCTTTGCGTGAAATGGCGCGGGTGCTCAAGCCCGGCGGCAAGCTGCTGGTGTTGGAATTTTCCAAAGTGGCTGCACCTTTGACCAAGGCGTACGACTGGTATTCCTTTGAAGTGCTGCCGCGTTTAGGCAAAATGGTGGCGGGTGATGAGGCGAGTTACCGCTACTTGGCAGAGTCGATCCGCATGCATCCGGATCAACAAAGCCTTAAAGCCCTTATGCAGCAAAGTGGCTTTGCGCATGTGGATATACACAACCTCAGTCTGGGCGTGGTGGCGCTTCATGTTGGAATACGCTGTTAACGTGTCTTACATTGTTTTACGGAGTTCTTGTCAAATGAAATTCTTCAGTGTTGTACTTGCCACCTTCATGTTGTTGACCAGCATGCACGCAGATGCCGCCAAGCGTTTCGGCGGCGGCAGATCCGTCGGACAGCAATCCGGCAATGTGACCCAGCGTGATGCCGGCCGGCCGGCCCCCAATGCAGCGCCTAGCGCTGCCCCTGCGCCTGCTTCGGCCGCTGCGCCGCGTCGGCCCTGGGGTGCCATGCTCGGCGGTCTGGCCGCTGGTTTAGGTCTGGCCTGGCTGGCGCATTCTTTGGGCTTCGGCGCCGAATTCGGCCAATTACTGATGTTTGGGCTGATCGCCATGGCGGTGGTGGCGCTCATCGGTTTCTTCATGCGCAGACGCGCATCACAGATGCCGACTGACCCTTACGCTTATGGCGGAGCAGGTTCATCCACCAACCCCGGCAACGTGCCGCAGTACAACCCGGCCAAGATAGGTAACGATGCCTCGGCCCGTCCTTGGGAACAGAACAACACCACGTTTGACAGTTCTGCACCTGCTCGCTCCGGTGTGCGTATAGGCTCGTCCTTGATCGGCGGTAACCAGAACTGGTTTATTCCTGCTGACTTTGACGTGCAAGGCTTTGTGTCTGCCGCTAAGCAAAACTTCATCAGCCTGCAGGCAGCCTGGGACAGATCCGACATTCCAGCTTTGCGTGCCATGATGACCGACAGCATGCTGCGTGAAATACAAGGCCAGTTAGCGGAGCGTGAAACCCTGGTGCAAGGCCCCAACACCACCGAGGTGGTGATGATCGAAGCACAGTTGTTGGGCATCGAAGACCTGGGTGAAGGTTACATGGCCAGCGTCGAGTTCTCCGGCATGATCCGCGAAGAAGCCCATGTCGCGCCCAGCCCGTTTCGCGAGGTGTGGAACATGACCAAGCCTAAAACCGGCGGCAGCGGCTGGTTGGTTGCCGGTGTACAAGCCTTGCAATAATCAGGCTTGTTTGTTTCCCTAAGTCCGGTCACCGGATACCTCCCATGGCTATAGCTTCCCCGCTCGCAGACCTGTCTGCCAGATTGTCCGGTTTCATCTTTGCTTTCAAATTGCCCGATTGGCTGGTGCATGAATTGCAGGACAAGCTGGTTTTGCTGCTCAACCATGTATTGGGTCAGGAGCCTGCGGCACTTGAGCGGCTGCGCCGCCAACAAGGCCGCTGCGTGCAACTAAGCTGGCGTGACTACCGGCTGCAATGGTTGATTACGCCTGCAGGCTTACTGGCGCGCGCCGACGCAGATGCCGAAGCCGATTTGCGTTTACATGTGAACGAAGCCTCCCCGGTGTCGCTGTTACAGGGGTTGGTCAAAGGTGAAAAACCTGCCATGCGCATAGACGGCGATGTCATGCTGGCCGCAGACATCAACTGGCTGGTCGATCATGTGCGCTGGGACATGGAAGAAGATTTGTCGCGCGTGTTCGGCGACGCCACCGCGCACCATATGGCGGCTTTCTTCAAACGCATCGCATCCGCCATGCGCGAGTTTGTCGCCAAATGACACGCCTGTACCGGGGCGTTTTCATTCTGTGGATCGTCTTGCGCTTCGGGCTGGATGAACTGCTGCTCTCCGGCTTTAAACAACCCTGGTTGATCCGCTTCACACGCGTGCTCACGATTGGCCGCAACCTCAGTGCACCGCGCGGTCAGCGCTTGCGCCAGGCGCTGGAACATTTAGGCCCTATTTTTGTCAAACTTGGCCAGGTCTTATCGACCCGTCGCGATCTGCTGCCCAACGACATCGCCGATGAACTGGCCAAGCTGCAAGACCAGGTGCCACCTTTCCCCTCGGATGTGGCGGTGGCTTCGATTGAACGCGCCTTCGGCCGACGAGTGGATGAAATTTTCAGCCGCTTCGACCGGGTGCCGGTGGCCAGCGCATCAATTGCGCAAGTGCATTTCGCCAGCCTGAGAAACAGCAGCGGTCAGGAGCGCGAAGTCGCGGTCAAGGTGCTGCGCCCGGGCATGCTCAAGGTCATAGACAAAGACCTTGAGCTGATGCATACCATGGCCACCTGGTTGGACCGTTTGTCCACCGACGGCAAACGTTTGAAGCCGCGCGAAGTGGTCGCCGAGTTCGACAAATATTTGCATGACGAACTCGATCTGGTGCGCGAAGCCTCCAACGCCACACAACTGCGCCGTAACATGGAAGGGCTGAACCTGGTGTTAATCCCTGAAATGGTCTGGGATTACTGTACCCGCGAAGTCATTGTCATGGAACGCATGTACGGTCTGCCTATCAGCCATGTGGATGCTTTGCGGCAGGCGGGCGTGGACATTTCCAAGTTGGCGCGTGACGGCGTCACTATTTTCTTTACCCAGGTGTTTCGCGACGGTTTTTTTCACGCCGATATGCACCCGGGCAATATCCAAGTCAGTGTGGCAGCGGCCACTTTCGGTCAATACGTGTCGTTGGATTTCGGCATTGTTGGCACTTTGACAGAGTTCGACAAAGAATACCTGGCGCAAAACTTCACCGCATTTTTTCGCCGCGATTACAAGCGGGTGGCAGAGTTGCATATCGAATCGGGTTGGGTGCCGGCCCACACACGGGTCGACGAACTCGAGTCGGCTATCCGTTCGGTGTGCGAGCCTTATTTCGACCGGCCTTTGAAAGAAATTTCATTGGGCATGGTGCTCATGCGTTTGTTCCAGACCTCGCGCCGCTTTCAGGTCGAAATACAACCGCAACTGGTGCTACTGCAAAAAACCCTGCTCAATATTGAAGGCTTGGGTCGCCAGCTCGATCCAGAACTCGACTTGTGGAGCACCGCCAAACCGTTTCTAGAGAAATGGATGCTTGAGCAGATCGGGCCTCAGCGTTTATGGAAACAGCTCAAGGACGAAGCGCCACGACTGGCCAAAATGCTGCCTGAAATACCGCGTCTGGTTCATGCTTTTTTACAGCGCGACCACGAAGAAGAACGCCGACAGCTGATGGACTTGATCCGCATGCAGCAACGCACCAACCGAACCCTGCAAGCTATTTTATTGTTGGCGCTTGGCTTTTTCGCAGGTATGGTATTGACTGCGCTGCTGGGCGTGTGGAGCCTGGGAATTTAATTAATCTTCCGGTTGCATACGGTTTTTGCGCGACTGGCGCGCAATATGTATACCGTAGATCACCACGGCCAGCGTGACTGCCAGCATCAACAGACTGGCGGCTGCATAAATCGATGGGTTGACTCCGCGTCTGGCGTAATTGAAGATGACTTGCGGCAAGGTAGTAACGCCGGGGCCAGCCAGAAATTCTGAAATCACCACATCGTCAAACGATAAAGTGAAGGTGAGCAACCAGGCAGCCAGTAAGGCTTGCGTCATGTTTGGCAAGGTCACCAGAAAAAACACTTGAAACGGCCGGCAACCCAGGTCCAGCGCGGCTTCTTCTATGGATCGGTCCATTTCCTTGAGGCGCGATTGAATCACCACGCTGGCATAGGCCATGCCCAGCAAGGCATGACCGAGCACGATGGTGAAAGTGCCGCGCTGCGGCCAGCCGAACATGCGCTCCATGCCCACAAACAACAGCAGCAGCGACAGACCGATGATGACCTCGGGCATGACCAGCGGCGAGGACAACATGGCGTTGAACAAGGTGCGGCCCCGGAAGTTGCCAAAGCGCACCAGCGCGAAAGCTGCCAGCGTGGCCAGTACCGTGCCCAGTGTGGCGCTCATCAAGGCCACATTCAATGAAAGCGAGAAACCTTCGACCAACCGCGAATCGTTCCACAGCGCCTGGTACCAGCGCAGTGAAAAACCGGTGAACACGCTGTCCTGGCGCGTGCTGTTGAAAGAGAACACCACCAGAAACAGCAGCGGCAGATAGAAAAACGCAAACACGCCGCTCAGCCACAAACTGCTGATGTGTCGCTTCAGCCATGTCGCGCTCATGCGGACAACTCCTGCTCGGCCTTGCGGGTGACGCGTTGGTTGTACCAGGCGAGTGGCATGACCACGCCGACGATCATGGCGATAGCCAGCGCACTGGCGCGCGGCCAGTTGTTGCTGCTGAACATCTCGTCCCAGACCACCCGGCCAATCATCAGATTTTCAGCGCCACCCAGCAAAGACGGGATCACGAATTCACCCAGACATGGGATAAATACCAGCATGGAACCGGCGACGATGCCGGAGCGGCTCAGTGGCACAGTCACCAGCCAAAAGGTTTGCCAGGGCGTGGCACCCAGGTCTTGCGAGGCCTCAAGCAGGCGTTGATCCAGCTTGACGAGGTTGGCATAAAGCGGCAGCACCATGAAGGGCAGATAAACATAAGTCATGCCCACCAGCATGGACACGTCGTTGTAAAGCATTTGTATGGGTTCGGCGGTGATACCCAGAAAAATCAGCATGTGGTTGATGATGCCTTGATCCGTCAGCAAGCCTTTCCATGCGTATACACGCAACAGGAACGAGGTCCAAAACGGCAGCATCACCATCAGCAGCAGCAAGGGCCGCACCGAGGGTTTGCTGCGGGCCAGGAAGTAGGCGAACGGGTAACCGAAGAACAGGCAGAGCAAGGTGGTCCACAGCGCGTATTTGAGCGACAGTAGGTAAGACTCGGTGTACAAGGTTTGCAGCCAACCGCTGTCGGCATCATGCAAAAGCGATACGTAATTGGATAACTTCAAATGCAGCGACACCTGTCCGTTGTCGCTGGCGATGATGGGCGCGAAAGGATTCAGTCCTTCGCCCATGTCAGTCACGCTGATGCGCAGCAAAATGAAAAACGGTACCGCAAAAAACAGCAGCAACCAAAACCAGGGAACGGTAAGAACCAGTCTGCGGCCATGGCGCAGAAACATATGGCTGAAAAATCCCGAGACTTTAGTCATGGCAGGTACTCAGCAAAAAAGAAAAGAAAAGGCGGGCGCGCAATCCAGTCGTGACAGCGCCCGCCTTCAAAGCTTACTTGCCTTTCTTGAAGCTGGTGTAAACAGCAGTCATGGACTCGCGCGTGGCGTTACCCAGGGCGGCCGGGGACACCATCAAAGCCAGGTTGGCTTCGTCAGGGAAGACGGCTTTGTTTTGCGCGACTTCAGGTGAGACGAGTGCAACGCTGTCTTTGTTGGCTGTGGGGTAGCCCAACTCGTTGGTTTGAGAAGCGGAGACTTCAGCTTTCAGGTAGTAGTTAATGAAAGCCATGGCGTTGTTCGGGTGCTTGGCATCTGCGGGCACTGCGATGTTGTCAAAAAAGATAAGGCCGCCGGTTTTGGGCAGCAGTACTTCGATGTCATGACCACTTTTGTTTTCTTTGGCACGGGCTGCAGCCTGATTGAAGTCACCGGCCCAGCCCAAAGCCACGCACGCCTTGCCACCAGCCAGATCGTCGATCATGGTGCTGGTGAACAAACGGATGTCTTTGCGTACCTTGGCCAGCATCTCACCGGCAGTTTTGTGATCAGCCGCGTCTTCAGAGTAAGCGTTTTTGCCGATGTAATGCAGAGCAGGCGGTAGGATTTCGGTGGGTGAATCAAGGAAAGCAATGCCACATGATTTGAGTTTGCTGGTGTAAGTGGGGTTGAACACCAAGTCCCAAGCGTTGTCCGGCATGGGCGTGCTGCCCAGCGCCTTGGCGACCTTGGCCTTGTTGATGGCCACGGTGGTGAAACTCCAGGCCCAGGGGATGACGTGTTCGTTGCCGGGGTCGACGCCAAGCAGTTTGGACATCAAATTGGGATCCAGGTTTTTGTAATTCGGGATTTGGGCTTTGTCCAGCTTTTTCAGCAGACCGGCTTCGACTTGAGCTTTGACAAACACGGAACCGGGCACGACGATGTCAAAACCGGTGCTGCCTGCCACCAGTTTGGCTTGCAGCGCTTCATTGGTTTCAAAGGTCTGGTAGTTGACTTTGATGCCGGTGTCTTTCTCGAAATTGGCGATCAGGTCTGGCGCCACGTAATCCGGCCAGTTGTAAATATTGAGTACTTTTTCTTCGGTGTTGACAGCAGCAGCAGGCGCGGCAGCCTTGGGTTCTTCTTTTTTGCCGCAGGCGGCAACAGCCAAGGCGGCAAGCAAAACGAGGGAGAAACGGTGCATCATAGGGAAAACTCCTTATAAAGAGTGAAAACGGGCTTTGTAGAAACTCAGACAACTTGAGTTTCACCTGTCTAGTATAAATAACGATTAACGCCAGAGGGGCGAGGGAAACAGTGGCTGAACCTTAAAAGCATACAATCACCGGCTTTGTCGAGCACTTTGAACCAGCGGTAAAACCATGCCAATTTATGCCTATAAATGCGCAGCTTGCGGCTTCGCGAAAGATCTGCTGCAAAAAATGTCGGATCCGCCTCTGACCGAGTGCCCCGAATGTCACAAACCTTCGTTCAGTAAACAGCTGACAGCGGCCGGTTTTCAGCTCAAGGGTTCGGGCTGGTATGCCACCGATTTCAAAACCGGCGCCAATCCAGCTGCCACGCCGGCGGCACCGCCGGCCGGCGCTGATGCACCAGCGACCACCACAGCACCCGCTAAAACCGACGCACCGGCGGCCTCGGTTAGCGCGTGCGCGCCCTCTTGCGCCTGCCATTAAACCTCTGTTGTTGTAGCTATGAACATTAAAAAATACATATTTGCCGGCCTGCTGGTCTGGCTGCCGCTGGCTATCACCTTGTGGGTGTTGAGCTGGCTGGTTGGTGCCATGGACGGGATTTTTGCCAATGTGTTGTATGGCCTGAGCAGTGTGCTGCCACAAGCCGTCAGCGATTCCTTGCAGCGCCTGCTGCAAATCAAGGGCCTTGGCGTGCTGCTGGTGTTTCTGGTTCTGGTCATCACCGGCGCCTTTGCTTCCAATGTCGCCGGTCGCTGGCTGGTCACGCAATGGGACAAGCTGTTCACCCACATACCTATCGTCAAATCTATTTACAACAGTGTCAAAAAAGTGTCTGACACTTTGTTTTCCAGTAACGGCAATGCGTTTCGTAAAGCCGTTTTGATTCAATACCCGCGTCAAGGTGCCTGGACGATTGCATTTCAAACCGGAACGCCTACCGGTGAAGTGGTTGACCATGTGGGCCCGGGTCATATCAATGTGTATGTCCCCACTACGCCCAATCCCACCAGCGGTTTTTTCCTGGTGGTGCCTGCCGCTGATGTGATCGAGTTAAATATGAGTGTTGACCAGGCCTTGACCTATGTGATTTCTATGGGCGCAGTATCCCTGGACCAGCCTGTTTTGAAAAACCCGTCCTGAGCCAAGCCAGCCTTTGGCAGCTTGCCCCCTTTTAAGAAACCTGTAACGAAAGAATTTTTACCATGGCAATGCGAACCCATTACTGCGGCTTGGTGACCGAAGCCATTCAGGGACAAACTGTCACGCTGTGCGGTTGGGTCAATCGCAGGCGTGACCACGGTGGTGTGATTTTTGTCGACTTGCGTGACCGCGAAGGTTATGTGCAAGTGGTGTGCGACCCCGACCGCGCCGAGATGTTCAAACAAGCCGAAGAACTGCGCAACGAGTTTTGTATCCAGATCAAAGGCTTGGTGCGTTTGCGCCCTGACGGCACCACCAACGAGAACTTGAAAAGCGGCAAGATTGAAGTGCTGTGCCACGAACTCGTGGTGTTGAACCCGTCTGTCACACCGCCTTTTCAATTGGATGACGACAACCTGTCCGAGACCACTCGCCTGACTCACCGCGTGCTGGATTTGCGCCGTCCTTACATGCAGAAAAACCTGATGCTGCGCTACAAAGTGGCGATGGCTGTGCGCAAGTTTTTGGATGCCAACGGGTTTGTCGATATTGAAACGCCCATGCTGACCAAGAGCACCCCCGAGGGCGCGCGCGATTACTTGGTGCCCAGCCGTGTGAACGACGGTCACTTTTTTGCACTGCCGCAGTCGCCTCAGTTGTTCAAGCAGTTGTTGATGGTTTCCGGTTTTGACCGCTACTACCAAATCACCAAATGTTTCCGTGACGAAGACTTGCGTGCTGACCGCCAGCCCGAATTCACCCAGATCGATATTGAAACCTCGTTCATGGACGAAGAAGAAATCCGCGCTTTGTTCCAAAACATGATCAAAGGCGTGTTCGTTGAAACCTTGGACATAGAACTCGGCGACTTCCCCATCATGGCCTACAGCGAAGCCATGCACCGTTTCGGCTCTGACAAGCCTGACTTGCGCGTCAAACTCGAGTTCACCGAATTGACCGACGTCATGGCCGATGTGGACTTCAAAGTCTTTAGTGCCCCGGCCACCACACCCGGCGGTCGCGTGGTCGCGTTGCGTGTACCGAACGGCGGCGAAATGAGCCGTGGAGAGATCGACAGCTACACCGAGTTTGTGAAAATTTACGGCGCCAAGGGTTTGGCGTGGATCAAGGTCAACGATGTGGCCGCAGGCCGCGATGGCTTGCAGTCGCCCATCGTGAAAAACATCCACGATGCCGCCATTGCCGAAATCTTGAAACGCACTGGTGCGCAAAACGGCGACCTGTTGTTCTTCGGCGCTGACAAAGCCAAGGTGGTGAACGATGCCATCGGCGCACTGCGCTTGAAAGTCGGCCATAGCGAGTTCGGTAAAAAACAAGGTTTGCTGGAAAACCGCTGGGCGCCATTGTGGGTGGTCGACTTCCCCATGTTCGAGTACGACGAGGAAGCACAGCGTTACAACGCGGTGCACCACCCGTTCACCGCTCCCAAAGACGGCCACGAAGACTGGATGGTCACCGCGCCTGAGAAATGCGTGGCCAAGGGCTACGACATGGTGTTGAACGGTTGGGAAATCGGCGGCGGCTCGGTACGTATTCACCGCGCTGACGTGCAGCAAAAAGTGTTTGACGCACTCAAAATCACACCCGAGGAAGCCCAAGTCAAATTCGGTTTCTTGCTCGACGCTTTGCAATACGGCGCGCCGCCCCACGGCGGTTTGGCCTTTGGCCTGGACCGCATCGTCACTTTGATGACCGGTGCCGATTCCATCCGCGATGTGATTGCCTTCCCCAAAACCCAGCGCGCCCAGTGTCTGCTGACACAAGCGCCGTCGCTGGTTGACGAAAAGCAATTGCGCGAACTGCACATACGTTTACGTAATCTCGACATCAAAACGGCCTGACACCATGTCTAAATCTGTTGCTGACCAGGGTGTGCCCATCTCGGTGAAGATTCGCGAACGCGTGCTGGCTTCCAAACAGCGTTTTCACGCGAATGACAACATCGCGGAGTTCATTCAACCCGGTGAACTTGAAGCCTTGCTGGATGAAGTCGAAGACAAATTGAAAGCAGTGCTTGAGAGTTTGGTGATTGACACTACCAATGACCACAACACCAACGACACGGCCAAACGCTTGGCCAAGATGTACATCAAGGAAGTGTTTAATGGGCGCTATGTGACTTCACCGCAAATCACAGAGTTCCCTAACGCCGAGCGTTTGAACGAACTCATGATCGTCGGTCCCATCACCGTGCGCAGTGCGTGCAGCCACCATTTCTGTCCCATCATTGGCAAAATTTGGATTGGCATACTGCCGAACAAAAACACCAACGTCATCGGCTTGTCCAAATACGCCAGACTGGCCGAATGGGTGATGGGCAGACCGCAAATCCAAGAAGAAGCGGTTGTGCAACTGGCAGATTTGATTCAGCAAAAAACACGACCCGACGGTTTGGCGTTGGTGATGGAAGCCTCGCATTTCTGCATGGCCTGGCGCGGTGTCAAGGACTTGGACAGCCGCATGATCAACTCGGTCATGCGCGGCGCCTTCCTCAAGGACCCGATATTGCGGCGCGAGTTCTTGGCGCTGATCCCGCAAAAAAGTTAACGCATGATGGGCTTGTCAGCCTTTGAATGCCGCTTATGACACGCATGCTTGGTTGCGATTTCAGCAGCAGCCCGTCTAAACGCAAACACATTGTGGTCGCCTGGGGTGAAGCCGCAGGGGACCGCGTTTTATTGAAACAACTGCAGTTTTTTTCTTCTCTACAAGATTTCAGCGAATGCTTGCACACACCCGGCCCTTGGGTAGGCGGTTTCGATTTGCCGTTTGGCTTGCCGCGCGAGTTGGTTGAAACCTTGGGTTGGCCCACCGATTGGTTGGCCTGCATGCAGCAATTTGCACAACTCA
>Ga0209553_1000636_pt1 | contig 18120 bp, 20 predicted proteins | sample LauGreFBDMM110DN_2_FD_188217 | JGI IMG/M metagenome (GOLD analysis project Ga0209553, IMG submission 188217) | Freshwater lake microbial communities from Lake Michigan, USA - Fa13.BD.MM110.DN (SPAdes) (version 2) | ecosystem: Environmental > Aquatic > Freshwater > Lake | place: Lake Michigan...
TCGTCACAGTGCTGGATGCGCACCCGGCAGCGCTCTCGTGGCTCGGTTCCGTGGCGCGCCACCGCGTGTACCCGCTGGGTGTCGATCACTTTGGGCAGTGCGGCAGCCTGCCGGACCTCTACCGCGCCTACGGCATCGATACCGCTGCAATTCTTGACGCCTGCGCCGCGGCCTGTCTTTCCCGCTGACATCCACTGCACGCTTCTGCTAGCTACGAGCGCAGTGCAATGCCGTTCGAACTTTACATTCCAATAGTTGTGGGCTTTCAGTAGGTTGTCCTTTTGGGGTTGATTGGGGAGATTGCAGCTACTACCTAATGGCTATCACGGAGCTCTCCGTATGAAAATCCATAACAATGGTCGGTTGACGCCGCTGCGCGGACTTGTAGTTGCGGTAAGACGTAGGTCCTGTGGGGTAGTGGTGGAACTCTTCGGCATCAAGAAAGCCGTCGAAGACACCGTAGCGGTGACGCGCATGCCGCTGCACCTAAAACACAGCGGCAACACAATTATGTTCGACAACGGAAAGCAGGTTACAGGGCACGAAATCGTTGCGGTTGCACTCCAGGCAAACATATATTTCGCACATTCTTGCCGCACCTGAGAATGCGGGATGAACGAGAATAGTATTGGTTTGTTGCGATAGGTTGTCCCGACTCGCAAAGCGTTTACCAACTTAAGTGCCGGGCAAGTGCAGCGCGGTCGAACGTCTTAATCACCGGCTACGCGAAAACACTGGGCTTCAGAACACGGTACGGGAAATGTTTGGGGCAAGGATATGTTATGATGAAAGCGTTTATCTAATTGCACTTCAAATTTGAACTGACGAGCGTGGTATGGCCCCGATGACCTTGTCGGTGTAACTACTTAACTGAAGGAGGCTTATGAATCGTTATATTGGTCAACGGGCAATCGTGACCGGCGCGAACGGCGGTCTTGGTCGTACGGTTGTTGGTCTACTCCGTGCGGAAGGGGCTGAGGTCATCGGTATAGACCTAGTTGGTGAGGGGTGTATGGGCGTAGATGTTGCCGATGCCACAGCCGTTTCACGGTGCATCAAGGAAGTGCTTAACGGGGGACCGATCCAGATATTGGTAACTTGCGCCGGTATAAATGTCCAGCACGGCTTTGAGTCGACGACCCCCGATGAGTGGCAGCGCGTCATGAATATCAATGCTAGCGGTACTTACAATGCGATGCGTTCTGTGTTACCTATGATGCGCTCGGAAGGCTACGGCCGGGTTGTGACTATCGGTTCAATTGCGGCTGATTTCGGTTATACATTTCCGGCATATGCCGCATCCAAAGCTGCTGTAATCGCACTCACGCGCACTGCTGCAGTTCAGTATGCCGAATACGGAGTCACAGTAAATTGCGTCAGCCCTGGGCGGATTGACACAGCACTAGCTCCGGGTGGTACGCTGAGCGAGTTGCGGACGCGAATACCTGTCGGACGCGCTGCTAAACCTCAAGAAATTGCGGCTACAATTGCGTTTTTGGCGTCACGAGATTCTAGTTACGTCAACGGAGCGAATATTGTTTGTGATGGAGCTATGTCGGTTGTTTTCTCGCTGCACGGCTTCGGACCGTACTCTGAATTGACCGATGCGATGTCTTGTCGCGAATAGTGGTTATTTGCGACAAGAAACGCTATATGTGAAATTCGAAAAGTTTGGTGGCGGTGGCGCCCATTATTTGCTGCCTTTCTAAGGGAGAAAGTGAAGGCAGATACCTTCAACTAGTGTGAGTTGCGCAGTATATGTAGGATCTCTCTCAATCCATGGCCAGTCCGAAGCCCACAACACCCTACTTGCACCGTACCAAGCATAAATCTTTTGAACAAGTGGTGCAATATCGCCACAAGGAAAATTTTGTAGGGCGAAAGCATACTAGCCCGAAAACATGACGTAAACATTTGGGAGGCTGGCAAGTAATCAAATTATTCGAATAGAGTTAAAAAAATTCAGTTAAATGTGAGGGCGATTAAACGAGTCAATCGAGAAACCCTGCGGGCAGAATCCAATATGATTGACCACAATTTTTGCGTCTCGTGGCGCTTTAGCCACGACTGCCACAAGTTTCAGTTGTTCGAGCGAACCATAAAACCTCAGTAAGCTACCGCTTGATGCCATTGGCCGCAAAAGCCCCGCTTTTTCCAAAATCGTAAAGCTTGATGTTTTGCCATCCTCAAGTTTGCCGATGCGCACCCCTTGAATTCCTATCTCTCTTCTCCAACTAACAAAATCAAGTTCGTAATCCTGACTGTTTTCGTTAACTACCGCTATTCCATTAACCCTCCCGCGGTAACGGAAAGGACTTCTCCAAGAAGTGTTAACTCGTTCTCAAGAGGCACATTAACTGCCTTCTTTCCGTTATTAGCTTCCATAACTTTTAGGAAATCTCTAAGTAGTGCTTCGCGTTCCGGAGGATAGAGTGAGAGCGAGTTTCGGAGATACGTTTCACTCGCTGCCTTGAATAGGTGCAGGTGTGCGTCGACTATAAAGCTAGTCAGGTGAGCCCCAAAAAAGTACCACTAACAAATCACTGATTGCCATTATGGTTTGCTACGCTTGTTACACTACCTCGGAGTACTGGGTACCGCAGCACTAGGCAAAATTATTTGGGCTGCATTTGGAAAACTCTGGTCGCAAGCAGTTCCGTGAAATCGTCCTTAAAGCAAACACAGGTTTGTTTAGGTACACCACAGAAGTTCCAAAAATGGCGAAGCTATTTTGAGTTGCGTTAGCCTACCGAATTTGTATATCAACCCTTCAATTTGGGAACCAATTAATAGTAGAAAGAATTAGGCGTATTGCCGGGGCGACAAGTGATGCAGTGCGTTATGCAGTCGATTATGGTTGTAGTCTTATGTCTAGGCAGGTGTGATCTGGCACAGTTGAGGAGGTGGGCCTAGCGAGCTTGCGTTTATAACGTCACCCGCTAGGTGCGATTGAAGTGCTCAAAGTATACGTTCAGGGGTGGTGCCGAAGCAGATGAGTGCGCTAAGGCCGCGTCGGAACACAGCGCTGCTGTCGTGATAGGTGACGGTCATCAGGACGCCGCCGGCGCCGGGGCGCGACGCCAGCGGCGTCCTCGACAGCATCTGCGTCCTCATACAACACCTTAGCGGCGAACGTAAACAAGGAGGCATCCCTGATCACCGGCTTGGTTTCAAAGCGAGGTCGTGGCCATCTCCAAAATCTGGTCGCGGTAGGCGAATACGGCTGGCAGACCGCCGGTATGGAGGAACACGATTGTGTCCTCGGTCGTGATAAGTCCGTGTCCGATCTGGTCTATGAGCGCGGCCATCGCCTTGCCGGTGTAGACGGGGTCGAGCAGTAATGCCTCCGTGCGCGCGACTAGGCGCATCGCTTCCAAGCCTAACTTGGACGGTCGTGCGTAGCCCGGTCCGATGTACCCCTCATCGGTCTCCACGTCGGTGTCCGCGATAGTCACGCTCAGGCCCAGGATCCCCGACGCCAAGTTCGCTGAGTCCGCGGTACGGGTGGCCATGGTGTCTCCCGCCCAGCGGATGGGTGCAATGCCGGTGACGCGTACCGGCCAATCGAGATAGCGGCTGCCCAACAGCAGGCCGCTCTGAGTAGGCCCGGCCGCTGCTGTCCAGATGCGGGTCGGCGTGATGCCCACGGCCTTGCACTGATCCATTAGCTCCGGCACGGCGGCCGCGTAGCCTACCGCCGCACTGGCCGACCAGGGGTCGATCTTCAGCGCGTGCCGACCCTGGGCACGCAGCTCGTCCACTACGCGGTCCAAGTGGTCCGCGATCACGAAGGTGATGTCCGGCTCGCTTACGAACCGGACATCGGCGCCCAGCCACAAGTCCAGTAGGACGTTGCCTTGGATCTCTTGCATTTCCGTGTTGCGTAGCACGAGCACGATTGGGATGCCCAATTTGGCTGCTGCTGCCGCCGCTTGGCGCGACCAGTTGGACTGGATGTTGGCGCCTGTGACCAACACGTCTGGCTTCTCTAGCAGGAGAGCCCCCAGCACGTACTCCAACGTGCGTGTCTTGTTACCGCCGAATGCGAGGCCGGTCAGGTCGTCCCGCTTTACCCAGATGTCAGGCCCGCCGAGCGTACTGGATAGACGCGGCAGGTGCTCTAGAGGCGTAGGGAAGGCGCCCAAGCGAACACGCGGCTGCGCTTCTAGGGCGGCCCGAAGGTGCTCCAGTCGCATCTCGAAGTCGCCCACGCGGCTAGTCATGCCACTCGAGAATCACGTCGACTTCGACAGGCATCCCGAACGGGAGATCCGGAACGCCCACCGACGTTCGGCTAGCCAGCCCTTCAGGCCCGTACAGCTCCACGATCAGATCAGAGAACCCGTTGATGACGCGGGCCTGTTCCGAGAACCCGTCCACGGCGTTGACAAAGCCATTCACCTTGAGCCACCGGGTCACGCCTTCGAGGGGGCCTAGCTCGCGCTCGATCGTACCCAAGACGTTAAGGGCGGTCAATTGGGCAGCCGCGACCCCATCCTCCACCGAAAGGTCCCGTCCAACCTTGCCCAGAAATCCCCAGCCGTCCCCCTTAGTGGGTCCATGACCGGCGATAAAAACGAGCGACCCGCTCCGCGTCAGACGCCGATAGGTGAGGCGAATGCCCGAAGGAACGATCTGGCCGGGCGGAATCTCCAAGCCTCGCTCCTCGAGCCTGTCGCGGATCGTCACCGTTGCCTCGCTGATAGTGCTACGACCGGCTTGCCGCATCAATCGCTCACATTAGTGGCAGTCTTGGAAGGTCTGCATGGTCCGTGGAGATCCGAGCGACATATTGCAGTGCGTGCGCGCCAAAATGCGAGGCAGGGAGAATATTCAACGAGACCAATAATCGAAACGCACATAGTCGTATTGCAAAGCCTGTAGTCTTTGTACTTCGAAATCGAATGCATAGACGGCTACTATATTTACGCAAATTGCAGGATTAAAGTTGCACTCTGAGTTCAACCCGCTACCTAAAGGCAAGATTGAATTGGATGTGTTGCCAAGATATTTCGCGCCAGAATTGCAAGTCAAATGGGCACTTGATACTTGTGGTAATGACCTTAGTTAATCCACGCTGTGTCTATATACACCCATATTAAAGTTTATTTCCCAAGTGCTGATCGAATGCGATCGAGCGCGTCCATTCGCATCAGGCCGTAGTGGTAGAAGTCGAGTCGGCTGACCTCTGCCTGAATCGCAATATCAACCTTGGACCGTAGATTTTCAACAGTAGTTGAATCTGGTGCAGTCGGCCGCAGTGCGACGACAATCTTTGCGTCCGCGCCCAGTATGGCGCGATACGCATCGATGTCGCTCGAGACCCATGTAGGGTCGGCCGCATAACCCAAAATCATTATGTCATCAGCCGCCGTAGCAAGGCCCGCCAAATCCACACCGAGTGTCCATGCAATGGTTGGGCTTGAGCCGCCAGTTGGGAGACCTGTCGAATACCCTTTAATAGCGCCAGATGGGTCGAGAAATGTCAGGCGGACGCCCGCCTCTGCTACAGTACTACGCAGTTCCGCTACCAAGGTTGTCACGATCCGTTCACGCATCCGTAGATAGGCGCCAACGTCTCCGCCGGCTAGCTCCGCTGCCTCGGCGTTGGTTAGCTCCCGCGGAGGATCATCTACATCGTGGTCAAAGACTCTCTCAATTTCGCTCTGAGCCCAGCGCCGCAGACTATTTCCGTCGACACCCTCTAAGCGCGCCGCAGCGATGCATGGGTCGCAAAAACAGAGGCCCATGAGTAATTTCGTCCTAGGCCCAAGGGGTAAAAAGTAGCGCTCATGGTGGTTACCATGGTCGAGCGGAAAGAACTGTACCGCCTCTGCCACAACGCTACGCACGCCGCGCGAAGCAACATCTCGAGCGAGTGCGCGGGCATAAGCACGCACGGCTGGATTTGATGCACAGAGATCCGTTTGAACAGGGTCCCCAAACGCATTTCGTGGCGCGTACTCGATGTACTCGCCGATCCGGTCGTGATGCAGGAAGACTGTCCAAGCATGGACATGCACACCGCGGTGCCCTGCTGTGGATACTAGATCCGCCAATGGATCGACCGTAGCAGCGAGCTGGCTAACTCGAGCTTTAATGGGCGAATCGGCGTAGAAGGCGGGATTGGGGCGGAAAAATGTTGTACCAGGTTCCAAATAACGGACCCGCGCGGCGCGGCCATGGGGAAAGACATCTCTTCCAGCGTGGTAGGTAACAGCCATGAGCACGTTATTAGCCCCGGCTCGTGCGGTAATATTATCTATTACAGACGCTGCGCCCTCATCAACGATGTCATAAGCGAATGTGAATAGCGATGAGTCAATAGTCATTATTTTTCCACCTAATTAATGCTTTAGAATGTGTAGATCTTATGCCCCGAATTTTTTCGGCCAACTACATTATGATACGAGGATAACAAGTTTTTGTCAACCCCAAATTTCTCTAAAAGTGGCCTGAAACACTGACGATTAGAATAAGTGATGCACGGTCGGCAATGGGCGGCAGTTGCGCTGTGAGGTTTTGGGGCGACAAGTTGTGCCTGTAGGTCTGCGTTTCCCCGCTATCACCAATCTTTGCTAGGACAAACATCGTTTACTTATATTGCAGCTGCTGTTTTGGATAGAGAGCGAGTATTAACCTACCCGCTTGCCAGCACCAGCTTGCGGGCCATCCACAAATTTCTCAAACCACAGAATATCGTGATCTGCGCAATGTTCTTGGGCAACTCCCGATAACGGGCGGCCTGGTACCCCAACTGGTGCTTGACAACCCGGAACGGGTGCTCCACTTTCCCGCGTATACTGAACGGCTGTGGCACAAGCTACTTCGTGTCATACAAGTCACAATAGATGGGTCCAATATCCGACTCAGCTATCTCACTTGGAGAAGATCGTGAGTGATAGGCGTGCCTCGGGGTGGCGAGAAACGCCTCGGCGCTGCGGCGGCTGCCAAGCGCGGGCCAATTGCCACCATCTCGCTGTGTCCAGCCAATTGCACCGCTGCCATCACTTTCAGCCTGCCAATTATTGCTGCGTTCAAAGTTCCCCAGTAAACCTTGGGAGCTGTGCTGCGCCTTGAGCCCCAACATTTTTTTGAATATGCATCCCGCGCCCACCTGCAAACGGCAACCGGCGACATCTGCTTCGACAGTGCCGCAGCCGCATAACAACAATAGCCTTGGCATTGCCATCACCTGCGGCTTGACGATAATGGCTCGTGTTACAAGGCCTTCACTTTCTCCGATAACTGCCAGCACCTTGGTCTGCGCTATATTCGCACCAGACTATTTGCCCCAAGGACCCATGGCAAGGCTGAGCGCTTCATCAACACCATGCTCACCGAATGAACCTATACTACAGCCTACGATGCCTCAGACCAGCCCGCCGCATCGCCCCGAATGTGGACCCACAAATACAACTGGCACCGCCCGTGTGGCGGCCTAAATGTGAAACTACCAATTTGCGTCCTCAACCTACCCAAGGGCAACCTATTGAGGTTGCCCAGCTAGGCGGCGCAACGCCGACTCAAGTTCCGGTATTATCTGCTCCATTGACATGAATGGCGATGAATCGTCCGTTAACCGAGACACTCTATTTGTAACTGGATCCCAATCCACCGCGCCGTATTTACCAGCTATCCCAGTTTTGTTCACCATTTGATAAAGGCCATCACCCTTATTGTAATGCCAGAATTCTCCCGGGTAATGCAATAATCCTCGCTCCTCCATGAGTTTGGTAATTTCGATACGGTTTGCCTGTTCCTGCTCTGAAACAAACGGTGATTGCATCGGTGTGTATTCACTCATTTCTAGATATGGTTTGCCGCGTGACACCTCAGTCCCATCGTCTCGACGAAACACAGACACATCCACTGCCGCACCAAACAAGTGTGACGCCTGCTTAGGGTAGTTGGCTACTAGGCACATTGCGCGCCGCTGAACAAGCTCTGGTGGCGGCGTGGCTCCCCTACATTCGCGCATGCAGGTTCGAACAATCAAATCAAACACTGCAGGCGCACGGCCCAACGCGGTTTGCATGTCACGGGTGCGATAGCCTTCCTCGATCTTAAGTACCCATCCTCGCTCATTCATCGTCCGTCCCACGGCAATAATGTCGTCGACCAAACTCTCTCGGATAAAGAAAATTCGTTCGAACATTCCTCCAAGCTTGGTTTCCGAAAATAACATTTCCACATTGGCGGCTTTGGCGGCTTGAGGGATTGACCCAAATGGCTCGCCGCATTCGACTACAGGGTACAGCGCCATGCGTGCAAGTAGTTCATAGCTGCGCTCCATGTGGTCTATCCAGAATACTACACGTTCTTCTTCGTCTGCTACCATAATTTTGTACTCCTAATTTTTCGATTTGTAGAGTCGCGTACGATTGTATGGATTCCCAATATTAGCAGCTTTTCACGGCCTGAAAAGCTGTACGCAGATGGATTGAGCAATTCAAAGACCAACCCGAATAGATGATGATACCATGTTGACCGCTCTGCACGCACAAGCCGGCACCGCCCCTGCGATTCACACTTTGATGTCCGCCAGGGTGTCGGCAGCTATCGCCGCAACCAGCAGTTGTGAGTAAGTAGCGTGCTGGCGCACCGCGGCCAGTATCGTATTATGGCTCATTGTAAGTGTAAGTGCGGCGCGGGCTCAACCCCCGTCGCGGTTGTGGTAAGGTGCACTGAATGCGCTAGTGTGCCGGTGTTGAGTTAAATCTAAAAGTTGGGCAAATTGCGAAGATCAATCTGAACTACCTTGACTTAAACACGGATAATAATGCTAAGGTACTGCATGCAGTAATAGCAAAAAGTAACTTGACGAGAGATAGGTACTAAGGTATCCTTGGATTATGGATTCCCGCGTTCTGGATGGGCTGGCTCAAGCAAAACTGGTCACATCCGAATCCGCTGGGAGCGCTGGGGCGCATGCAGATCAATTTTCAAGAGAACACTTGCTACTTCTGTCGGATGATCGATCGCCTCGTCGCGCTTGGCTGCGATCGCTATATCACCGTACAGAAGTATGGATTAGCCCTTGGTACTGCAAAGGCGCCCGTATTGAGGGTCGTGAGTAAATGCGTGAGAGGCTGATCTAAACAGTGAAGCCAGCAGGCCGCGCCGCGCGTAGCCCCCGCCTGAGTGCCGAGCTCGATCAGGCTCTGCGATCACGCGACTATCTAGTGGATCCGTATCCGATCTATGCCCGCCTGCGGGAGGAGGCGCCGCCGGTCGCGTGGAGCGAATCCTTCCGCGCCTGGCTTCTAATGCGCTACGACGATGTACTGTGGGCAACGAGAGATCCGAGATTGGTGGTAAGTCCGCGGATGCCGACTTTGCTGGCCCAATTGCCAGAAGCGGATCGTGTCAGGGCGAGTCCGATCGTAGATCACTACGCGGCCACACTGGCTTTCACGGACCCGCCCCGCCATGCTGTTATAAGGGCATTGATGCAGAAGGTCTTCGCGGCGAACGCTATCGCGGCCCTTGGGCCAAGCATCCAAGCGCTGGTTGATTCGTACTTGGACGCAGCGGAGATGGATATTTTCGACATCGTGCCTCAGCTCGCCCTCAGGCTGCCGGTCGATGTGATCGGGGAGCTGTTGGGGGTGCCGTCCCCGGATCGGGCGCAGTTCAGACCATGGACCGATGACATCCTCGGAATCTTCTCCACTGGTCGAGTCGCACCCGACCAAGCGAACGCCGGCCTCGCCAGCCTCGCCGAGATGCGCACCTATCTGCTGGATCTGATCCGGGAGCGAGCTCTGGAGCCACGCGATGACCTAGTCAGCTGGTTCGTGGAACAGGCTCGCCCGGGCGGGACGTTGAGCCGCGATGAAATACTTGCCAACTGTGTGATGCTCTACACGGCAGGACATGCCACAACGAGCGGCCTGCTCTCCAACGCCTTCCTTGCGCTGTTTCGCCATCCCGAGCAGCTCCGGTGCTTGCGCGAGAATCCACGATCGATTGAAACAGCCGTGGAGGAGTTACTGCGGTACGGGACATCGGTACAGCGAGCGTGGCGAGTCGCCGCCACAGAAATCGAATACCAAGGCTGCGTGATCCTGAAAGGGGATACCGTCTACCCACTACTTGGGTCCGCTAACCACGACCCGTTGAGGTTCAACCAGCCCGAGGAACTCCATCTGGGGCGGCAGAACAATCGGCAGATGGCCTTCGGCCAAGGCATCCACTTCTGCCTAGGAGCGGGCCTTGCGCGGCTCGAGGCGGCGATTGCGATCAACGCCTTCCTGCGGCGCTTCCCGAATGCCACGCACATTGAGGAGAAGGTTGCATGGGACGACCACATGGGCCTTGGTTCCACTGTTTCGACGCTCGTCTCGTTGCCGGTGCAACTGCGGTAGCCCGTTCAGCGCGGCACGCGCAATGCTTGCTTCACGCGACGAAGGGAGATACATGACTTTGATAGCCATGTTCGACATGACCGGCGAAGTGTCATATATCACGCTGTTTGGTGCACGAGCAGTAGTTCTGGCCGCCATGGTGCTTCCGCTGGCAATTCACCTTTTGGTTGTGCAGCATTTTTTTAGGAGCACTAATGTTGTCCTTATAACCGTGGCTGACTAAGCCATACGGGCAAGGGTTGGTGTTTGGCTAGACTTAATTCCGGAAACCTACCACTGCGAATATAATATAAATCGCACATCTTTCATAAATGTATGCGATGTACTAGCGGGGAGCAGTGAATTTCTTGGACCGCCAATGCTGTTTTATAGAAGTTGTGCAATTTGCGTTTGTTTCGCGGGTATAGTGTCGCATAATATCGAGCAAAAGTGGTCTTTGACGCTAGGGGATTGGTTGGGGCGAAGTTAGAGAAAATTGCGCTCGGCAAGTGCGGGGTGAACATATAAAATATATGTGTTTAAAATCTAGTGTCTAGTGTATAGGAAATAAGTTATGGAAAATGTAATCAGAGTAGGAGTAGCCGGTGCTGGTTTTATCGGTGCGGTACATGCAAAGGCATACATGCAAATACCAGGAATCAAGCTGGTTGGCGTGGCTGATCCGGTTGCGCTAAAGGCAGATTCATTAGCAAGTGAAACTGGCTGCCAATCGTTTCGACACTACGATGAATTGCTAAGCGCCGGGATTGATATCTTGAGTGTGTGCCTTCCACCCCGTCCCCATTTGGAAGCTGCTCAAGCGGCGGCCCGCGCCGGGGTTCACGTATTAATGGAAAAGCCAATTGCACGAACAGTGAAAGAAGCTGATCAGATGATTGCGGTATGCCATGATGCCGGTGTGTACATGATGACTGGTTTCACCCACCATTTCTATCCGGAAATGCAGGAAGCCCGCAGGCTTGTGCAGGCGGGGGCCATCGGCAAACCTCTCACCATTCTGGATAGTATGTCCATTACTTATGATTTTGTCCTTCCGTGGTATCGAGACAACAATATTTCTGGCGGTGGAGTTTTTATGTGCAACGCTGTGCATGGCTTCGACAGGGTCAGCTGGGTATTAGGGCAGAAAATTTCCGCCGTGGCTGCCCAAATTGAGAAGACATCTGGAAATGTAGGAGAAGACTACGGTTCTGCTTTGGCGCGGTTCGAAGGTGGTGCCCAAGGCACTTTCTTTCAACATTGGGGTCCTTATCGCACTATGAGCTGCGAGATGCAGGTCTACGGCCAGGAGGGAATGCTGCATGTTAGATCCTGGGATTCAATTGAGCTGCTTGCTGGAAAAACACATTCAGTGCAGCGTTTCTATTATCCGGAACATGGGCTATCCCAGCGTGTGATGTTGGGCATGGTTGCCGAACTCACAGAAATGATCGATGCGGTGCGGCAGGGCCACCAGCCTGAGCCAACCGGCGAAGACGGGCGGACATCGGTGATGCTAGTTCACAAGGTTTATGATGCGGCAGCTCGTGGCGTTTGGGTTGAAGTCGCTTGATGCGCCTGGCAAGCTTGTGAAGAATCTGTTGTATCTTTTGGGTAAGGTTGGCAGGCGCTGGTCCAAAGCATCGAATTGTTTCAAGGAAATAGTGACGCTCGGTATACGACCGGAGGACATCCGGCTGGTAAGTGGGGGCGAAGATGGCGGTCTACGATGTGAAGTAATATTTGTTGAGACGGTCGGCTCTGATAAATTTCTCGGAGTACGGCTAGGCACGATTGAGTGGATTGTACGAACCGCGCCCCATGCGTCTATTGCTAAACGTGATACGATCGACCCAAGTTTTGGCTCCAATGGTCGAACTCTACTGCTTAACAGAATGGGCTGACACGACGTGATTTCGGTTGGAATGCATGTCGAAGATCTGCCGACGCCGTGCGTCCTTGTTGATCTTGATCGGATGGATGCAAACGTTCGGAATATGCAGCGTATTGCAGACACATGTCGAATCGATTTCCGTCCGCATATCAAGACTCATAAAACCCCAGCGGTTGCGCAGATTCAATTGGCTGCGGGCGCAGTTGGTATAGCTTGCGCAAAGGTAGCTGAGGCAGAGATCTTTGCAGCCCACGGGTGTCGCGACATTATGATCGCCTATCCGGTTGTTGGGGTAGAGAAGTGGGCGCGGGTGGCAGAGTTGGCCCGTATTTGCAGGGTGAAAGTTGGGGTGGAAAGCGAGATTGGTGCGCGAGGATTATGTGCTGCCGCTGTTGCTGCAGGTGTCACTATTCATGTGCAGGTAGAAGTAAATACCGGACTTAACCGATGCGGATTGCCGCCGGAAGTAGATTTGATCGAGCCGCTTTGTCGTCTCGTGATGGCGCTTCCGAACTTAGAGTTAGTGGGGATTACCACTCACCGAGGCGGATTCTTCACGAATTCTACTGATTGCACGCTGGAGGATCTAGGCCATGAAGAGGGTGCGGTTATGGTCGAACTCAGCAACCGCCTACGCGACCGAGGTATTCCAATTTATTCGGTTACTGCTGGATCAACCCCGACAGGTGCGGCTGTCGCCGCAGTAGGGGGTATAACTGAGATAGTTGCAGGAACATATGTATTTGGTGATTGCATGATGGCCGAGCTTGGTATTATTCGCTACGATCAAATTGCGCTCTCAATTCTATGCACGGTTGTGAGCCGACCTCTCCCTGGTCGAGCTACAGTCGATGCAGGGAGTAAAACGTTCAGTGGCGATTCTTATCCGGCGCGACGTAAGTTGGTGCGTGGCTTTGGCCGGGCAGTAGTTCTTGATGCTTACTTAGAGGCACTGACCGAAGAACATGGAATAGTACACCTTGGCTATGGGGCTGATCCGCAGATCGGTGACAAAGTAACTTTCTTTCCGATGCATGTTTGTACGGCAGTCAATCTTGCTGAGGAATTGGTTGGCGTGCGCGACGGACGGGTCGAATTGGTTTGGCAGGTATTAGCACGCGGAAAGCGAACATGAAAATGCGACGTTCTTTGGTAGTTTCTAGGGCGACACATCTCCATTCTCGAATGTGCCACACAATTGACACTTATGCAGTGCAAGTTAAGAAAGAATTGAGAATATAGTTTTGAACAGGCACCAAAATGACATGGATCGTATTATTTGTGGCGGACGATATTATGTTCTGACAATTGGATGTCGGCTAAAATTTCGAGCCCATCCTTGTAGTATTTCTATTTTAGAATCAACTGCTCTTACTTAAATGATGGTTTGGGTAGGAACAATAATTAATCGAGTTGTTGCAGAGAAAACTGAACCCCGCAAGGTTCGCTGGCGTTTTTTAGTTTGTTTAGACCAGGGTGATAAAAAGGAGAATTTACATTATGGTATTGCAGAAAAACTCTGTAGCAATTATTGTTTTGTCAATTTTGTCAACTACCTATCAGTCTGACAAGTTTGGTTTGTACTTGCATTCCTAATCCAGAATGCCTAAATCAAACATTCCATAAAGTTGCGATTGACAAATGAAACCAGTAAATGTAATGACCATAGTAAATCAGTAAATGATTTCCCTTAAGGCAGTACACGTCGACGGCGTCAAGAATCTCTATGGTGCGCTTTTGGCGCATAAGGACCAATGAAGCCACAACAAATTAGTCCTTTTTTTGCGCCAGTTATGCAGGCTCCTGCGCATCGGTCGCAAGGTGGGCTACACAGTCGCCGCGGTCAACTCTTCCGTTGTGTCGCTTGCAAATCAAAAAGCCGCAATCCGTGAAATATACGGGTATCGGTTCGCGCTCCGGATTGTCGACGAAGCGCACTATGCCGGCGAGCTGGCCTTTCTTTACCGTAGTGCCAAGTTTCGCTGTCGGTTCGTATAGTCCGGCATCTGGATCATGAACGTAGTAGCTTTGCTTTAGTAGTTCGACTAGCGAATGTGTTTTGGGACTTTGCCAAACCAATATGTTTGCCGGCAGAAGCGATAACAATTCGCGAGTCGGGTAAAAATGTCCAAATCATGCTAAGCGACGAACCGAAGGCTTTGAGAATTCTTGTCGAGCGCTTGTACACTTAGGGATCGTTAGAGAAATAAATCGCCGCAAACGGTACTTAATCGAGCGATGCGCAGCCTGAATGGAAATTGACCACACCCCATATTTAGGCAAAATAACCGTGTCGAGATAATGCGCAATCTGGTAAGTGACTGTCATATCTGCGGTGCCTGGGAAAGAGCGATTTAGATTACCGTGGTCGATTGGTGATACCCGATCGCTTGCCATAGCCGCTTGCATATTAGCAATTGGCATGATTATTAGTCGGCCCCTTATATCGTTAGTACCAACCTCACAAATCTTTCTACAAAGGGTCACTTGACCCGTGTATTCATCTCCGTGACTTCCTGCCATTAATAAAGCCGTCGGTCCCTCGCCGTTCTTAATAACGATTAGCGGAATAGCCAAGGTACCATAGGCGGATCGCGTCACCGAATGCGGTAAATGTATGTAGGATATCTGCTTACCATTGGCGTCGAAGTCGACTTCGGTTTAAATGTGTGTGTTTCTCTCAGGCACGGCCTTGCTACGATGGTCAATTGCGCGCGTGGAAGCTTTCATAAAATACATGCGGCGCCACAGATGACGCCAAAAAAACAACAGGCGCATTCGAGAATTTGTTAACACCCATGGTAAAGGTTAGAGTTCCATCAATGATAATATTACAACTACAAACAGAAATAGACAGCTCGCGTACAGAATGAACTAATGGTGCTAAGAATGGTGACATGCTAAATTTGGTATACACTGTGGTATTTTCAGGTGACATAGCAATGGAGTCAAGACACCTGCAAAATAAAACATCCGGCGCTAATTTATCAACTCACGAATGACATTATCCACGATCTTAGAAATATTGTTTTCGTAATTGTTGTACGAAAGACTACTGGACGCACCAATTGCGGGAATAGAAAACACTGCCGATCCTTTTTGGCCTTCAAAATAAACTATGTCTGATCGGACATTATAACTGTTTGTACCGTCCACATTCTAATCGGTCACAAACAAGTCTTCGTGTGTAATAAGGTAAAAAGGAACTCTGCAACTTCTTAGTCGTTGCGAGGTGCATCGCGTGTGTGGGTGTACCAAGAATGTAGTCAAGTCTGTCAATCTCATCTCCGGCCGCGCCGTTCATGACAAGACCAAAATCGCCACCGACTTCGTGGGCAACTCCGGCAAAAATAAAGGCGGCACGCAAATCATAACTATCTGGAAGTCGTTTATAGCCTTGCGCTTTCTTCGACCAGCCCTGAGCGGCGAACTCAACACCAACTAACGAGCTGAGGGACCTACCTCGAAATCGCCATATGCCTCCTTTTTCTCCGGTGGATGCTAAATGCAACTCGGCCAGATGGCTATTCCAAGATCGGCTGTTCGAATATCCGCGTCGCACCTCAATCAAATGTGGTTGCCCAAGGTGGACCGCAGTAACCCAATAAAAACCATTGCCGCCAAGATAAATCAACCTTCCACACTGGTCGAGATAAAGCTTTATGGCATTTTGCATACGCTCGGTCCAATATTCCGGATGGCTTCCTGTGATGATCACCTTGTAATCAAAAATTGCTAACAAACCTCCTTGATGCAAACCGTGGTCGGTCACAATGTCATGTTTGTGTGATTTAGCCTCAAGCCAGTCAGTTACATACAGATCGGGAGAAAAGTTGCGTGGAGCGCCCGTCATCCAACAGCGATGCTTTGGTGTCGTATTTAAAAAATCTGGCGTTTCCAACTAGAGTAGTTAATCCCAGAACTGTCCGAGTGTTTGTCAGATATAGAATATGCAAGTTCTGGATGATCCCAAATATACGTGTCATTTATATCCGGGGTTATTTCTATGTCAGTCATGGTACGCCAGTCTGTATCAAGCGAAGTTGCAAGAACACTCTCATTTACATAGGCGTGATAGGTGATCGTCGGAATAGAAAAAAGATTTTTGCTGTCGGTGCACCACGTTTTTTGTTGGTTAAAAACGGAATGTGATCTAATGTGTCCCCGCCTCGTAATCGAATTGCATAAATGCCGCTATTTAGATCATCGGAAATTCCTTGTTCAATACTTGCGTCCCAAGTAAAATCCGCATTATCGTCTTCGTGAAACTCGATCGACGAATACATTGTCGGATTGGAACGAAAATTATTGGTTTCACGATTCCAAAAATGTAGTGGTGAGGTTCGAGTCGGATAATTTAAGCACGTTCCATCAAGCCGATGCAGAGATAAATCTTTTACAGCATTGGTTTCAAAATTCGAGGCGAAATCCCACTCTCCCAAAATCGAGCTGAATTGTTTAGGGTCTTCATCATTTTGCGGTTCTTTTATTTCGCCAGGCTCTAATAGCCGCGAAAATAAACGCGGTGATTCTATTCTTGTGTTAAAATTACAAGTAGTGGATGTCTATCCGCGGGGGCTCTGAGTTTGGGACCTCGCCCCAATTAGGAGCGCTCCGCAGCAATGGATGTTAAAAGCTGTGGGTAAATGTCGTTGCACCGTCATGCTTGAGGCTCGAAGTGGCCAACTTGGAGACGAGTGGACTGCGAGGAATAGTTGTCTGGTGCGATTGTTGTATCCGCCTGCAATTAAATACTATACTCCATTTCGCAATAAGTGATTAGACGTGACTCGCTCGGAAAGAGTGCTCGAGCCAACCCCAACAAATGTGTTTCCATTAGTATCCAAGCTGATAGTGCAGACTGAGCCATCCATTGACCACGACGGAATAATTCCCTTGTCTGATTTTGATAATGACTTCTTTGGCCCAATCCATGTTTGCATTGTAAATGACTGAATAGAATGAACGATTTCGGAATATGCAATTTCGACATGCGAGCAAACATGCGAGTTTTGGCGATGACCTTGTTATGTCTTATTTAGGGTGGGTTATTTTCAATTTCTTTAAAATCATGGCCCGCCGGGTTTATTTCACCGTGAATTAGCTGCACGAGGTTTGCTTTATAGGTCTCAAACTCAGAGCTGGCCGTATATTTGATTTTCTCACTACCGCAGACGCTTGGTCGATCTGAGTAACCAACTAAATTAATTCGGCGCATATATGGTTTGTTAACAGCCATAATGTTCCTGAATCTAAGTTATAGCTGTCTAGAGATGCAATATTGGAAACAATGTTAATTTATAGCAGACCCGATCGCGTGGTGAGCCTATCTTGATTACGCAATAGGTTCCTCTTAAATATTCTGACGAAAGCTTTACATTTACTGCTTACAAACTACGAAGAATTGGTATGCGTACATTATCTGGGTTGTGCAGCTTCCTTATATTAGAGTAAGTTATCGTGTTTTCGCAGTGTATCTTCGGGGTGATGATCCATGCAGGGTGGCAGGGTGTCGATTGTTGTTGCAATTCTCCCTCCAGTCCACTCGGATCGGGCGTAACTCATCGTTGGTAGCGACGGGGCTGACCCTCGGAAAGCTTAACTGTAGTTGTGGTGGATGGATTTATGGTGTGCGTCCTGCGCCGAGAGTCCTGCGTGAATACGAGTTCGTTCAATCTGATGCGCACGCGCGGCACCAATCCGCCGCCCGCGCATATTGAGGCGCTGCTGGCACCACTAGCTGCGCAGGCAGCAATCGTCACTGTGCTGGATGCGCACCCGGCAGCGCTCTCGTGGCTCGGTTCCGTGGCGCGCCATCGCGTGTACCCGCTGGGTGTCGATCACTTTGGGCAGTGCGGCAGCCTGCCGGACCTCTAC
>Ga0209553_1000640_pt1 | contig 18065 bp, 14 predicted proteins | sample LauGreFBDMM110DN_2_FD_188217 | JGI IMG/M metagenome (GOLD analysis project Ga0209553, IMG submission 188217) | Freshwater lake microbial communities from Lake Michigan, USA - Fa13.BD.MM110.DN (SPAdes) (version 2) | ecosystem: Environmental > Aquatic > Freshwater > Lake | place: Lake Michigan...
ACACCAACAGCCATGCCAACGGTTGGCGACTTTCTGGCAGGAGCCCCAGTAACCTGACGGCCAGCACGGTGGTACAGGCCAAGACGAAGCCGCCCAAAGTCCACCAGTGGAATGTTCGCGCGAAGCTCGCCGCGCGAAGTCGGTTTTGAACCTGATCGAGTAAGGTGACAGAAACGGGCTGGTGCGACATCTTACACTCCTGCAACACTCAGGTAGAGTGTGCTGCTGACAGGAATTCCACGCGGACAGTCTACCCTTGCATCGATTGCCAATCAATCAGATCTTCTCAACAGCAATGTTTGTCTGGCCTTTTGCCCGGATGGAGGATAGCGTCACGCGTCGTCAGAACTAAGAATCAAGATTTAACACGGCAATAGCCACGAATATCCGGTTCAAGGGAACTCTGCATCGACTGTTATTCCGCATCACAACAACGAAACCAGAGCAAGGATCATGTTGAAGCCGTTGAACAGGAAATGCACGAGCATCACCGTCACATAGCTGCGTCGGCGGAGATAGGCGTATCCAAGCGCGAGAGCCAATGGGATCAGAGCGATGGAATCGGGAAACCCGTGAGCGAATGCAAACAGGATGGAGGACGCGATCAGGGCCAACCTCGGCTGGCCAATCTGCGCGATGCCTCCGAGGACGACGACTCGAAACTGCAACTCTTCCACAATCGGAGCGACAAACACAGCCACAAGTACGATGACGGCGATCATCGACACACTCACACCGGCCTCCAGCATTTCCAGAAACGGATGTGACTTGGGTGGTTCACCCACGATGCCGATTGAAATCAAGACAATCAGAAGTCGCAGGGCCGTCGTCGGAAGGTAGGCCGCCAGAAAGACCTCCAGCGCAAATCGCAGTTCTTGGAAGAAAGAGAAGCGCTCATCTGCAACACGTGGCTCAACTGTGACAGGCACGGTGGAATTTTGGCCGGTTTCAAATGGCTCATTCGTCAGCTCAACCGCAAACGGGTTTTGCCCGGGATTGTTCCGGCCGAGATTTCCAAGGATGTCGTAGCCCGGCAACTGCGGGATGGAAGACGCATCGTCGAGATCAGGCCACGGTGAACCGAATCCCATGCCGCCAACAACTTCGCGGCCTAGTTGACCAGTCACCGAAACTGAGCGGCTTAACGCCTGACGAAGTTGCACCAAGGGTTCCGGCAAATCCACTCGACCAGCTTTGCTGGCTGCCAGAATCACGGCACCAAACGCCAGCAGCATGATCAATTCCATGCCGATTGTCAGATTCAGATTTTCCTGCACCTGTACCGGACTGGCGTTCGGTGTTTTTGTTGGCGCTGTGGCGTCCTCTCCATCGGTGTCTGGAGCAGCTTCGCCCCCAGCGGCTTGATTATCAACCGTGTCGGTATCGCCGCTACCCTTGTCTGTGACTGCTTGCGTCGCAACTTTGTTTCCGCCAGGGATTAGCTCCGCCAACGAAGAAAGGAGCGCGAAAACCATCACCAAGACCGACAGGAGGATGGCAATCATGGTCAGCGGCCACGGAACACGGAGCACACCACGCCTCGCCGCAGGCAATGCGTGCCCGGTTTGGCCAAAGCGAATGACCCAAGCGACAATCATCAGCATACTGCCCGCAGAGGTCATGATGAACATGATCGCCGTAAGGATCGAGCCAAAGGTGACATTCTCCGGCGCGGCGGCAGCGACTTGAGCAAGAATCAGATTCAAAAATGCCATCCTGCGAACATTTCGAAGCAGCCAAACGTCTTTAGATCCCGAAGATCGAGGACATGGCTGCGAAAATTTATCAACGATCGTCGAGCAAGTGACTGGAGAGCCTCGACCCGCATCGGCGATAAGAATACCATCCCGCCCAGTATCAGAACGGGGAGTTTGCCCATTGTCGACCATTCTTGCCGAAATCCTTTCCCAGAAGCACCTAGAAATTGCCGCTGCGCGCGATCGGGTGCCTTTTGAGTCCCTCGAAGCTAGGATCCCGTCGGCCCCGCCCGTGCGCAAATTTCTGGCGGCTCTCCAATCCGCGGAACGTCCAGGGCTCATCGCAGAAGTGAAGAAAGCGTCACCGTCCGCTGGGCTGATTCGCCCAGATTTTGACCCCGTCGCGATCGCTCGGCAGTACGAAGTTGCCGGAGCCACGTGCCTGAGCGTGCTGACCGATGAACACTTCTTCCAGGGACACCTTGACTATCTGCGCGACATTCGGCAAGTCGTGCGGATCCCCGTGATGCGCAAAGAATTCATGATTGATCGCTATCAGATCGCCGAAGCGCGTGTCGCTGGTGCGGACTGTGTGTTGCTGATTGCCGAGTGCCTGAATGATGTGCAATTGCACGACTTGTACGGGTACGCTCAAAGTCTTGGCATGGACGCACTCATCGAATTGTACGACCTTGAAAATATTCCACGCGTGCTGGCCACGGGCACGAAACTGCTTGGAATTAACAACCGCGACCTGCGGACCTTCGTTACGTCGCTGGAACATACGTTTCGTGTCCAGCAGCAAATTCCCGATGACGTCCTGCTCGTCAGTGAAAGTGGCATCAGCACCAATGCGCACATCCAACGCTTGCGGTCCGAAGGTATCGGTGCTGTCCTCGTGGGCGAATCGCTGATGAGGCAACCCAATATCGGGAACGCCGTGCGGGAACTTATGGGGACGACTTAAGACTCCGCTTCGGAAAACTGCCTCAAACATCATGTGCGGCACATGCTTTTCTGCCAGAAAACAAGACTCCACCCCATTACATTGACGAAATTGACGTGATGCTGCAAACTGCTAGGTCAGCCGTCAATGCATGGCTAGCGCGATCAGAGGCGTGCCATGATGCGCTCCGGAGGCAAGTTCCGCTGGAGCATCAACCGCTGTTTTTTCTCCATCTGAGTATGAGAAGGCATCGATGTCTCATCAGGAGCGACATCGCCGACGGACACGGAAAATCATCGTGAATTACGTGGAGCCAGCGGCGTCATGACTTCATCGCACGACCATCGGTCTGAACAAGATGAGTTGTCGCCTGAGCGACGTGAATCTGCCAATATCGGAATTCTTGCGATACAGTTGATCATCATGCGGATCGGCTGGATCTTTAAAACGGAGAGCGTCATCATTCCGCATGTGCTGGATGTGATCTCCGGCAACGCCGCGTGGGCTCGCGGATTTCTGCCAGTACTCAATCGGCTGGGACAAAGCCTTACCCCACTGCTGGCCGCCGATTTTATTCGTGATATCCGGCTGAAAAAAAGAGCACTCATTTTCACGACGCTGGGCATGGCGTTGCCGTTTCTGGCACTGGCCAGTGTGTGGTGGTGGCTTAACGATCGTCGTCAACCGTGGCTGATCGGACTCTTTTTGGTCCTGTATTTTTTGTTCTTCTCTGCGACCGGCTTGAATCAACTGGTCGATGGTACGCTCCAAGGAAAACTGATTCGCCCTACACGGCGCGGGCGTTTACTGGGGATTGCGGGGATTATCGGTTCAGCGGGTGCCGTTTGCGCTGCGTACTTGCTGCTCCGCCCTTGGATTCAACTGCCGAATCACGACGGTTTCGTTTATATCTTTCTCTTCAACGGCTCAGCCTATTTTGTCGCTGGATTGATGGCGAATCTGTGTTACGAGTTGCCCGATGATCTGGCGGCCGACCGTCCTCCGAGACCACCATGGTGGATTCCGTTCGTCCGCGCGTGGCATACGTTTCGCGACGACCAACGGTTTCGCCGAGCTGCATGGATGGCAACCCTGTTCATGACCGGACTGCTCCTGTTTCCCCATTATCAGGCGCTGGCCAAGGAAATGCTCGCGACTTCCGACCTTGACATCGTTTGGTGGGTGATCGCCCAGAACATCAGCGTTGGAATTTTCAGTCCTGTCCTTGGCGGCATCGCTGATCGCTACGGTAACCGAATGGCTCTGCGCATTGCCGCCTTTTCGGCCGCTTTCACACCACTGATCGCCGTCCTCCTCGCTTCACCATGGTTTCCGCTCGGTCGTCAATGGTTCTGGATCACGTACGTCTTCCTTGGAATCACTCCCGTCACCATGAGAACCATCGCCAACTACACCCTAGAACTCGTGCCCCGCGAAAAACATCCGCAGTATCTGAGCACCATGACGATCTGCTACACGGTTCCGTTTCTGCTTTCCCCGTTGCTGGGGGCCATCATCGATTACATCCCTTGGCAGGTACCTTTTCTGGCTGTCAGCGGCACCATCGCCTGCAGCGGACTGCTGACCTTTCGCATGGCTGAACCTCGTCACGATTATGCTGCGGGCGAGGCCGGGCCATCGTGAGTTCAACGGAAAATTTGGCCAATCAGGAGCGATTCGCAGCCGCGCATCGTACCACCGCATCTGCCGTAGTCCAACAAGCCCCCGATCTCGACCAGTCCGGAGCCCAGAATCGTGACTTCGCAAGAAATACAGGCGGACAGCGCCAAGCCCCCAATAGTTCCCCCCCGCGGCGGTTCAAATAATCCCAAAAAATCCCCCGAGTAACGACTCCCCCACTGGACGAATCAAATTTTGATCTACAAAATGAAAATATGAGGGAATTGCTGACAATATCTTGTTAGCGTCGCTTTCATGCATTTGTGCTGAAAAAAACGTCGCGGGAAAACCTTCTGGTCTTGGCCAAGACTGTGGCAACGCCATCGTCAGACCCCGTGATGGGGGAAAATCCCAAAAAAGTCCGTGGATTAAAAATTCAGTTTTTGGATCAGGATTTGCTAGAGGAACATCGCAGCGAGCGAGTTGCGAATCCTAAGGAATCGTTGCCAGATATTATAAATCGTGCTTCTAAAAATCACGGGGGAATCCGCGCAGCCCGCGTCTTAATTAATCAACAGATTCGTTGTCTTTTGGATGGGTGTTTTGATTACCGTTTTTGTTTTTTTTGGAGAAAAATGTGATGAAAAGAAATTCTGGGAAAACCAGAGGAAGCGATCGTCGTGGATTCACGCTGATCGAACTGCTGGTAGTAATTGCGATTATCGCAATTCTCATCGCCCTGCTTCTGCCTGCGGTGCAGCAGGCTCGAGAAGCGGCTCGCCGCACTCAGTGCAAGAACAATCTAAAGCAAAATATTCTTGCGCTGCACATGCACCATGATGCGAAGCTTCGCTTCCCTTCAGGAACGACCATCGGCAGGAGTTGGTGGTGCGATATGAACTCCTCACCGACCAATTATAATGAACCAGCGGGTGGTTATTTGCCGAACGGTTCCAGCTATCCCGCCGAAGGGCCATGCTATAGCTGGATGTTTCATATCCTGCCTTACGTTGAGCAAAGCAACATCTACCAGCTCATGGATCCGAAACTTAAAGGTGGGGCTTGGCCATGGTGGTTATTGATGCCGGACGGCAAGCCAGTGGTTTCTGTGTCGCTGCCAATTTATCTGTGCCCGAGTGATCCCAACGCGGCAGGCGCGTGGAAGGAACCGGGATCAACCATGTCCGCGGCTCTCAGCAGTTATATGGGATGTATTGGAACGCATACTTGGCAACCGGTTCCAACTGGCGAATTTCCCGATCCGCGCGGTGGTACTTTTATCAACGCGAGGGGCCAAGACGGAATGCTTTTTGTGAACTCCAAGACAATGTTCCGAGACGTGATTGACGGTACGTCGAACACGATTTTCTTCGGTGAGCGATGTTCGCCGGACAATAAGGAATATGGCTGGAGCATGGCTGGGTTTGGTGCAGAAGGTTGTGGCTTCGGTGTCGGCGACGTGGTTCTGGGAGTGGAAGAGCGAGTGAATGGAATCAACACCATACCCAGCTACTTCCAAGTCGGTAAGAGCAACAATTTCCAAGATTTGTTTCATTTCTGGAGCCGCCATAGCGGCGGTGCTCATTTTGGTATGGTGGACGGCTCCGTGCAGTTTGTTTCCTACAGCGCCGATAAAAGCCTGCTGCGGGGACTCGCGACCCGTGACGGCGGCGAAGTTACAGGATCACTGTAGCCCAGTGTGAAGCTCTGATGTGACGAGCTTCACTCCTACGTGAACCGCTCCCGGCGAAAGCCGCGGTCGGTGGTCGGGTCTCAAACGAAATTTGCATTTTCGGGGACTTAAAAATGAAGAGTCTCACTTTTCTCTGGAGGAACGAATGAAAAAAAGTTACTGTGGCTTACTTTTGTCGATCGTGATGTATTGCTGTGTTTCCGGCTGTGGTGGTGTGACCCAGAGTGATGCGAAAATGGAGGGAACCCCACCGGCAGGAATGACAAATGAGGAAGGGCCAAATGCGGGAGCCCCGAAGAAATTTACCGCTCCTAGCGACTAGCGGTTTGAGGCTTTTTCGTGCAAGTCTCCGAGGCCTTGGGATTTCCAAGGCCTCTTTTTGTTGTGTGGGGCCTCTGATTGCGATTCCTTTCGGAGTGTTCCATCGGGTGCCCAGTCATCCACGTCCATTGTCGTTTACTGACATTTTTCGCCGCTCGTGTCGTGCGTTTTTTCCGAGTCCATCTTCCCCCGCACCTTGGGCATTCTTGTCCGAAATTCGTCCCTTCCCAACAACAAAGAACAGGACACGACGGACAAGAATGTCCATCCTACGAGAGGGAGACAGCATCCGTGTTCTTACTTTGCCGTCGGTTTCAGGTACGTGTCATCCAGCTTGCCACACGACCACAGGAGTCCCCGTGTGACCAAGTCTAAATAACGCGCATCGCCAACGGTGTCGTTGTTGTGCCCGAGAGTAGTCGCGAAGATTTTTGTCTTGTCACGATAATTGTTCGTCCAGACGACCGCTGCATCCGCGGCGCCTTCCTGCTGACCCTGTGCCAAAGCACTTGCTGTGTCCAGCAATTTATTCTCGCTGTTGTTATAAAGTTCTTCATTGACCGTGGTCCAGTCAGCCAGCCCATGCGTGACAGGATGATCAGGCGCTACAAAACCGATGTTGATCGGAGCCTGCCGACCGTGTCCGGTCGATTGCAGTCCCGTGAATTCAAACCACGGAGTCACCGCTTTAGGGTAACCTTCGCTCCGGTAACTGTGCATGCCACAATGCAGCAGCACCGCTGGGAGACCCTGACGATGCGGTTCCAGAATGCGTTCTATAATCGCTAGGTCTTTGACGTCCGATGAGCATTCGTCGTGAATAATGACGTCAAAGCCTTCAGCCCAGTCCCCCTTTTCGTAAACCGGATTCAGATGGCTCGTGGTTGTGTCCTTGTCGTAAGCAATCACCACCTCCACATGGGCGCGTGCAGCAATGCCCTTCGCCAGCAGATCCTTCTGCGTGTTGTAGTCATGGCAGCAACCACCCAACACAAGCAACGCCCTGAGCGGCTTGAACTTTTCTTCCGCGCGTGACGAACCCGCGGAGACCAACAGCAGACTCGCCACGGTGAAGGCGACGATGGACTTCGGTGAAACAAACTTCAGCATCAGACAGATTCCTAGAAAAGTGGGACTAAAGGACATGCACGATGGCTGACATCATACACACGTTGGAACGCCCTGTGCCATGCGACAGCAGCTCGGCTTTGCCATTGGCCACGGACTGCCGGACTGTCATCTAGGTTTGATCCTCCGCGCGGCAATGAGTGAGACAATTGGTGAGCGGCATGCGTCAGCTTGCCGGTCCAAAAACGACGTACCGGAGGGCTGACGCCGCTTCGCTCGCCGGACTCATTTCTGGCCGCGCGGAGTAGATGCGACGACATTCAGTTCAATGTCAGTCACTTTCCGCAATCGATTTAGAATCGTGTCGTTCCGCATCCTCCAGCTGTCGTGGGCCCTGTTAATATTCTGGTAGTCATTGATCACGATACATCACGTGACATTGTTTGCAGTTTTTTTGCAGCGACATGAAGGCCGCGGTAGCGCTAGTCGTGTCGTTCGCATGAAGTGCTGCATGCAACGCCTGAGCTGCGCTGTCGGATTCGGTCAGCAATTTTCTGAACATAGCATCGTATGCCGCAGCGTGTTTTTTTTCTGACAATTGGCGGTTGGCTTCGTGCAGACGTTCTTTCAGTTGCAGAGCTTCCTGCAAGGCGCTCAGATCCGGATGAGCGGCGGGTGCGTTCCAAGAGGTGGCTGCGCATCGTGTCAGATTATCGAAATTACGATCGATCCGGGCCATCGCGGCGGGCAGTGATTCGACTTTCGCGACTTCCACAAGTTGCGGTAATGCGGTTTCGTCGGACGGCACGGTATAGTCTTCCACGTCCCGCCACAGGCCTTGGTAATCCCGACTGGTCCCGGCGTTCTCCATGATCTTCAATGCCCCGGCGGAATCCACGAGCCCCCTCGCGCGGCAGACGATGGCGGCGGCAGCTGGCCCCCGATGTTTGCCGTGGTGGCAATGGATGTAGAGTGGCGTCTTCGACTGCCGCGCCGCGCGAGTCAGCGACAACTGCGCGATGCGTGGAATGGTGTCATAGCCAAATGGAATGTGCACGTAGCCAATGCCGTACTTCTTCGCCATCTCAATGTCGGGGGTTGCTCCGTCCACGCTGACGATCGTTTGCACTCCGAGCGTCTTCAAACTCGCGAACGCCTCGTCGCCGACAGGTTCACTGCCGGACCAGATGTTGTCCGAAAGCTGCATCAGATTGTGCAAACCCGGCATTTCAGCGAGAGGTTCCGGCTGAGCTGCGGTTGAGTCCTGCCAGAGGGTGGCAATCACAAGTCCGAAGATAAGTTTGTCCATGGGGCGCGCGAAGAACTGGTGTTTTGCAGGATGAGACAGGTATACGGTGTGAATCAGACTCTGATTGGCGTCGGATTTGTCTCATAATTGCCCGATTTTTGCCAGGATCTGCCATTCTTCAGCGAACTGCACCCCTGCGAAACGATTTTGCGCCTCACCGAGGAAAACAATCATCATGCTTTCAGAAGAACTCGAACGGCTCCAGAAACTGCGCGACGAAGGCACGCTGTGGAAGTACCCGCTGTCAATTCAGTTCTTCGATCCGGATGCTGTTTGAGTTTTACCCCACTTCATACGTCACCACACCGTGACGCTGGGCGCGGCTGATGCGGTCGGTGGCGTACAGACCGGCCAGAATAAACTCCACGCACGACGCACGCACAGCTGCGTTGTCTGCTGCATTCACTTCGAACGCCTTGTCCCAGATCGGGGGGACTCGTTTGAGAAGTGTTTCATAGTGCGCACTCGGCAGCATGTCGCCGACTTCGATTTTGACACCCTTGGCGAAAATCTGGGCGATGGATTCTAGTCCGTGCTGTTCGACGTACTCTTCGAAGACCGACTTAATGGCTTCGGCAATGACGGCATCCAGAACTTGCCGCTCTGTCATCTGATGACTGCTCATCATGTCCACTTCTAGCTTGCCGAGCGATGAAGAATACAAGTGTCCCAGATCGCTGATTCGCGGGACGGCAGGTTTCTCATTCAGCACACAAGCACGACGTCGCGCGCTAGCGATCATCGTTTGATAATTGGCAATACTGAATCGCGCGCTGACGCCGGAATGCTGATCAATGTAGCGGCTCTTGCGGGCCGCACGACTGACTTCTTCGATGATCTGTTTCATAAAGAACGGCACGACGATCGGGAAGTCGCCGTCTAGCGACAGTTCACATTCCTGTTCCATGATCTGAATGCCCGTGTCCCGCTCGGACGGATAATGCGTCTGGATCAGGCTTCCGATGCGGTCTTTGAGCTGCGGAATGACTTTGCCGCTACGGTTATAGGTCGCCGGATTGGCGGAAAACAGAATCATCACGTCCAGATCAAACTGCACTGGATAACCACGAATCTGCACGTCACGTTCTTCGAGAATATTGAACAGGCCGACCTGCACGAGTTCGTCCAGTTCCGGCAGTTCGTTCATCGCGAACAGACCGCGATGCATGCGCGGGATGAGCCCGAAGTGTAATGCGTCTTCGGCTGACATGCTGGTTCCGCCCGCGAGCTTCGCAGGGTCGATTTCGCCAATGATGTCGGCAAACTTCGTGCCTGGTGCCAAGCGCTCGGCGTACCGTTCTTTCCGAGGCCACCAGCGAATGGCGATCTGTTCCGGCGGCAACTCAGCGATGCAGCGTTTGCCGGCAGATGTGATCGGCTTGGACGGATCTTCGTGAACCGGACACCCGGGGAGGTCCAGATACGGAATCACTTCATCCAGAAACCGGGGAAGCGCCCGCATCATGCGACTCTTTCCCTGGCCTTTTTCCCCCAGAAATAGAATGTCGTGGCCCGCCAGCAGGGCGAGACTAATTTCAGGAATCACCGTGTTTTCGTAGCCCACGATCCCTGGGAAAAGTTCGGCACCGCTGGCCAGCATTGTCTGGAAATTTGACCGAATCTCTTCTTTCACATTCCGCGACTTCCAGCCGCTAGCGTTCAGTTCGGCAAGATTGGTCGGGTGATTCGTGGAATTCATGCGTGCTAAATCCGTTCAAAAGCAAGACATTGTTAGACTGCGCGGGATTGTAGACTTGTCGATCGCGTTCGTCATGCGTTTTCTTAGATCGCCCTTCAGGTTCGTGCGTCGGAATGTATTATGCCATGGCTTCAGGTTTACGATCCGCTGAATTCACAGTTTCTCTCAACGCTGGTCGCAGCGTTGCCGATCGTGGTGCTGCTGGGACTTTTGGGATGGGGTCAGGTGAGTGCTCACGTCGCGGCCGCGGCAGGACTTATCACTGCGCTAGGCGCCGCAAGCTTGGTATTTCACATGCCTTTCACGACGGCGCTGGCGGCGGCGGCGCACGGAGCTGGCTACGGACTGTTTCCCATCGGTTGGATCGTAGTCATGGCCATCTTCCTTTATGCCCTGACGGTGGAAACGGGGCAGTTTGAAGTGGTGAAGCGGTCGGTGGCGGCGCTCTCACCGGATCGCCGAATTCAGGCACTGCTGATTGCGTTCAGCTTCGGCGCGTTTGTCGAAGGAGCGGCAGGGTTTGGCACACCAGTCGCCATTTCGTCGGCGTTGCTGATCGGAGCCGGTTTTCCTCCGCTACAGGCGGCGGGAATGGCATTGATCGCGAATACAGCTCCGGTGGCTTTTGGAGCGTTGGGGACTCCGATCAAGGTGCTGGCCGATACGTCGGGGTTGGATGAAATGTTGCTGAGTCAGATGGCTGGCCGTCAGTTGCCATTCTTTTCCCTGCTGATCCCGGCGTGGATGATCTGCACCATGTCGGGCTGGCGCGGTCTGCGCGGTGTGTGGCCTGCGGTCCTTGTTTGCGGAGGAGTTTTCGCAGTCGTGCAGTTCTACACTTCTAACTACATAGGGTCACGCTTAGTGGATGTAGCCGCAGGCCTCGCGTCGCTCATTGCCTTAACGCTGTTCGTCAAGGTTTGGAAGCCGCGTGACGTGTGGCGTTTTGCCGATGAAGTGGTGGTTGCCGATCTTCCGATCACCACAGCGGACAGTCGGGCCGCTGTCATCTCAGCGTGGTTTCCTTGGGCACTGTTGTCTGTGTGTGTGTTCGCTTGGGGTCTGCAGGATGTAAAATCATTTTTTGATGACCACACCACAGTCAAGTTCGCGGTGCCTGGACTCGATCAGCAGGTGCAGCGCAACACAGAAGTTGCGCTGGATGCCAAACCAGAGGTTGCGGAATTCAAGCTCAACTGGCTCTCAGCAACCGGCACGTCCATCTTTACCGCGGCGGTCTTGTCAGCGATCTGGATGGGCGTAGCACCCGTCGTGTTTGGTCGTGTTCTGCTGCGGACGATTACGCAGATGCGGTCTGCACTGCTGACCATCGCATTGATGCTGGCGATTGCCTACGTGACTCGATACAGCGGCATGGATGCGACGCTGGGGCTCGCATTTACAAAGACGGGGGTTTTGTATCCGTTCTTCGCCGCGATGCTCGGTTGGCTGGGCGTCGCGTTGACAGGTTCCGACACGTCCGCCAATGCGCTCTTCGGAAGCCTGCAGCGGATCACGGCGGAACGACTGGGACTCAATCCCATTCTGATCTGCACGGCTAATAGCACCGGTGGTGTGATGGGAAAAATGATCGATGCTCAGAGTATCGTCGTTTCAGCTGTGGCCACGCAGCAGACCGGCAACGAAGGCCAGATCCTGCGCTTCGTCTTCTGGCACAGCGTGGCCCTTGCTTGCATGATGGGCCTGCTGACTCTGGCCCAAGCGTATTGGCTGACATGGATGGTCCCTTAGACAAGGTAATCCTCGCGAAACGAGTGTCCTGTTCAGTCGCGGAACATCAGCCCATCAGCCAATTTCAGCAAGGACTTTTCCGTCTTCGATTCTGGCTTCGTACGGCGTCTGGCAGATACGCTGATTCAGGCAATGCTGTCCGGTGCTGACGTCGAACTGCCAGCCGTGCCAAGGGCAGGTGACGATGTTTCCGCGGAGCGTGCCCTTACCAAGCGGCCCGCCGGCGTGCGGGCAGATGCCGTCGACCACATGAAACGTACCTTCCACATTGAAGACGGCAAAAATTCGGCCATCCGCGACGATTTCCGCACTGCTCCCCGGCGGAACGGATGCGACATCGATCAGAGCGACTGCTGCCACGGTTTTTGTTACTCCTGCTTCATCGATTTCGCCACGTCTTCGGCTTGGCGCAGGACGCGCATTACGTTGCCGCCCAGAATTTTATAGATTGCATCCTTGTCGTAGCCGCGATTCAGCAGTTCCTGAGTGATCAACGGATACGACGCGACACTTTCCAGTTGTGCAGGAAGTTGCGGCACACCATCATAGTCCGAACCGATTCCCACATGATCGATCCCGGCAACTTTCACAAGATGCTCGATGTGATCAACGACATCGTGCAGGCTTCCGCGAGCGTCCTTGTCCAGTTTTAATTGCGCGGTCGGCACGATGAACGCCGAAAAGAAATTAACCATCACCACACCGCCATTTTTTGCAACCAGCGGCAGGACATCGTCCGGCACATTGCGCGGATGATCACAGATGGCTCGGGCGCTGGAGTGCGAAAAAATTACCGGTGCCGTGGTAGTCGCGAGTGCCGCTTTCATCGTTTCGGGTGACACGTGCGACAGATCAACCAGCATGCCAAGGCGATTCATTTCCAGCACGACGTCTTTACCGAAGTCTGACAAGCCATGACTGATCGGTTCATCGGTTGCCGAGTCGGCCCACTTCAGCGATTTGGAATGCGTGAGTGTCATATAACGGCAACCTGCGTCGTAAAGCCGCTGCAGATTACTGAGCTCATCTTCAATGCTGTAGCCGCCTTCGACTCCCATCATCGAAGCCACTTTGCCAGATGTGACGATGCGTTGGATATCATCGGCCGTGGAAGCAAATTCAAATGTCTCCGGATACCGCTGCATCATGGTGTTCACGATCGAGATCTGATGCAACGTCTGCAACAAAGCGTCACCAGTCTGATCATGGTCTGCCGGGACGAACACCGACCAGAACTGCGCCTTCAAGCCGCCTTGACGCAGCCGCGGGATATCGGTGTGCAGGGTCGGCTGTGGTTGGGAAATATCGAGCGTATCGAACGAGGAATTTCCTTTCTCACGAATTTCCCACGGCAGGTCGTTGTGTCCGTCAAACAGCATTCCCGCCGCATGAATCGCAGCAGCTTCAGGTGTGAGCACGACTTTCGGACGAACCGCCTCTTCAGCCTGCGATGCCGCCGCACAGAGTCCGAGGATGGCCGTGATCCACCAGAAAGTTGCCATGCTGAGCCAGCCTGTTTGTGGGGTTCGTGCCATCGATCGTGTCGCCCATGAAATCAGACGGATTTGAACCGTCACCCAGATCTTGCGGTTCGTTGGTCGGTCCACACTCGCGAATTGAGTGCCGGCAACAGACTAACCGGTGAGGCCCGCTTAGTAAACCGCTTGGTCGTTATTCCTACTGCCCTGTGGGACACCAGGAGACACGCTGCTGGGCCCAACGGGAACGCCTTGCAACAACCGTTGTTCGGCTGCTTGGCGGGCGGTGCTGCGGGGGCGCTCATAGCCGCGCGGAGACGAATCTGTTGAAGGACCAATGTCCGGGTCGGGAAACGGATCCTGCCGACTATAGGCGGCATTTTCAGCAGCCGGGAACTGCTTGCTACACGAAGGAAACCGCGTGAACTGCGGATTCAGGCAGCCTGCGATACTCAACAAGCCGACGATCACCGCAGATGTGAACCACGCCGAAGTTCGCTTACGGACGCGGTTTAATGCGGACTTGTGACTCGTAGTTGTCATCATAAACATGGGATTCTGCTCGTTTTGACACTCAGGCATGATTTCATTCACGTTCTTCTCGGCAGATCTGACTGCCGGTACTTGGCATGGCAGCAGGACGCGGCAAAGCACGGACGTTGCCACAATTTGGATCCCCAGCTTATGCGGCCTTGAATGCACGAGCATTGGCCGCCCACTGAACCCATTCCGCTACTTCGGCAAGATCCGGATATCTGCCGTTCTGGATAATTTGTGCACCTTCTTTGGTGCTTGAGAACGGTTCTACAATGGCCCACAGACTCGCTGGATTCTGTCCAGCCAGTCCTTCAGGAGTCGTGATCCCGCAGCCCACCAGAATCTGCGCATCATGCCCACGCAGTTCAGGAATCTGACACATCAACCGCGACTGATGCTGCCATTGCTGAATGACTTGTGGCGTCAGGCGACGATGGCTCAGCTTTTCTGAGATCCTATCCGCTGTCATGTTCATCAGGTCTTCTATCGTGCGAATCCCGATTGATTCCAGCATCTGAACAGTCCGCGGTCCGATCGACGGTGCTTTTTCGATATGGCTTGTGCGCTGCAAAAAGAAACGCAAGCCACCAGATCTTTCGGCGACTTCTGTTTCTGCACCTTCAGCTTCAATCGTCGCTGTCTTTAAGCGCGAGGTCTGCCGGCGGCGGCGTGCTAGGCGTTGGGCGCGGCGTTCTTCGACAGCGGCGTTGCCACTGATCAGGCGCCGACGGCGACTGGTCGGCGGCACACTCGCCTTGCGCTGACCGTGATCCGCACGCGACATCGCGGCCGTCGCACCAACCAAACTTGAATGAGATGCGGCTGTCGTTGTCCGTGTTGTTTTAGGCGGTGTTGAAGGCCCTGAAAATCGAGAACGAGTGTGACGCGCTTCATCGAGCGTCCGAGTGAATTGCCCGAAGCGCGCCCAATTGATTGCCTGTTGTCGATCGATCAGACGCCCTCCGCGACGGTAACGACTTCCGGCTTCTGATCGCTGAAATTCCGACACCCGATCGAATACCGTTTCTGGCCGCAGGCGGCTGAGTTCTTCGACCGTGCGAATTCCTGAGGCGTGCAATAATGCCGCATCACTGCGACGGAGCATCGGGACACGCGTCGTCAATTCCGCCTGACCTCGCAAAGCGTGTAAGCGATCGACCGACAACTGGAAACCTTTCAGACGCGTCGTCTCTTGAAGCTGCGGAACCGTGTGGCTGAGCAGATCATCGATCGTCAAAATGCCGGATGCACGCAGGGCTTCCAGCTCACCCAGCGTGATCCCGGCAAGGTCTTCGACACCATGATCGACTTCCAGATAAAATAACCAATTCGTGCCATCCGGATGGCTTGCCGTTTCGACAGGCTGCTGCGTCACCGGCAGGATCACGATCGGGCTGATTTCCATTACCGGTTCGACGTACGCGTGTAGGGTTGCATGTGGCAGCGCAGCGGGAACAGGTATTGGCGGTGCGGCACGATGGTCAAACGTACGCACGTCGGCATTGCAACGTGCGAATAGATCACGCACGTCTTTTTGGGACGTGAAGAATACGATCTGATGACCTTGTTGCGCCAACTCGGTCAGCAACGTCACTGCCGCATTGGCACGCGCATCATCCGCTGTCACAAATACGTCGTCCAGAATCAGCGGCACATGCCCCTGAGTTTCCGCGCGCACCTGAATCAACGCCAATCGCAAAGCGAGGCCGACCTGATCACGCGTACCGCGACTCAGTTGGAGCAGCGTCAGGTCTTCGCCGGCATGAACGTTCTGGATTAAAATCCGATCAGGAAAAGCGGCCGAGACTCGGCAGCACTCCCCAGCGGTCAGTCGCTGCACGTACTGCGAGGCCAGCTCAAGAAATTTGGACTGGCTCCGCCCCTTCAGCCGTGCGCTCACTTCCCGCAAACTCGCTTCGGTGCGATCCAATTGACGGAGATGGTCTTCCAGTAATCCAATTTCAGATTCCAACTGCGCGATTTGAGAGCGAAACGCATCCAGTTGTTCCAGCGTTGCCCCACTTGCCAGTTCCTGACGCAGACGCTCTAGCAGAAAGCGATTGGTGCTCCGAGAATCGTCCGTTCCACAGCGTTCAGCAACCAAGAGGCCACGTTCAGCTCGCAGGCGCGTGAGCAGAATTTCTACTTCCGTAAGTGAGCGATATCCGGATAAGCCCTGAGTGTCTGGAGCAGACAATTCCTGATGCCCGATGGAATGGCAGGCCATGTCGCGATTTGGAATTGCACCTGCGGCAAGGACGTTGTCCGCACGAGCGAGCTCCAATCGCAATGCTACAATTTCGACTTCGAGCAGACGTACCATTTCAACGGCGCCCAAATGAGTTCGTTCGATCAGCATGGCCTCGAGCGATTCGGCATGTCGCACCGCCGCTTGCTCGTGCTGCTCGAAATAAGCGCACAACGCCGCGATTTCGCCGCGAAAATTGCGAATCACGTCGGCATCGTCCTTGCGTTCAGATTCGGCCGAGCCACCAAGACGCCCTGTCAGAGCCTGTGTACGTTCTTCTAGCCGAGAGACAATCGCACGGATGGACTTTGCCGATTCCACGGGCTGCATTGTGGCTTCCTGAGTCACGTGGCGTGTACCGATTTCACGGGAGAGGAGTCGTCGAATTTCCCGCCAACGTTCCTGCCTTGCGGTGACCGTGCAAATTTCTCCTTCGATCATCTGTCCGTTCAGCGGCAGGACATTTCCCCGACGAAGTTCGATGCTGAGTTGTTCCAGCTTGGAAATCTTGGCATTGACCTCGCAACAGCTTGTGTCAATGCTGTCAATTGTTGCACTTGCCGCATCGGTTTCGCGAATGAGTTGTTCGATGCGCTCGGGCAGATCAGCGGCAGGACGTCCTAAGACGGCAATCTGGCCGTGCAAATCGCCCTGACGGCGGCGCAACTCAGAGATGCGATGCACGATGCCTCCTTCAATTCCGTTTCCATCACGATCGCGAATCGTTTGCAGCAGCGCAGCCTCAGCCTGCCGCAGTTCTGGATCATCGTCGCTGGAACCCATGCCGGATTCCATGCACAGTCGCGTCAAGAGTTCGAAGCGTTCTGCTTCCTCATAACCAACCGTGAAGACTTCGCGAAAAACGTCCTCAGTCACCCACGCCGGCAGCAAATTTTCCAGCCCTAAAACCGAAAGTCGATCCAATTCGTCGGTCACGGCGAATTGTTCGCTCGAACTTCCTAACCAAGATCGCCGCAACATGCGCGGCCCACCGCCTGTTTGAATGCGCGCGCAGCCGGATTCCGCATGAAGTTCCACCTCTGTCGACAATGCGTGGCGCCGGAATCCATAAAGTAGGCCGCGAAGAAACCCGACAAATGTTGATTTACCCCCACCATTCGGGCCCCAGAACACCGTGATGCGGTGCGACAACTTTTCGACGGCAACTTTACTGAGCGAACCAAATCGATCAATTTGAACATCAGTGAGTAGCATCGCGACCCTCCTTGCTTGAAATCAAACGCTTTAATTTTGCTTCGTCACCGAAGAACAGGAACGGTTTGGTGGATAATTTATGCGCTTGCTTAATCCGTGGTCACAGACCAGTTGTCACAAACCACAACACCGCGTCCTCGGCCACCGGGTAAACTTCTGTGCGAGACAGCACGGTTTATGCCACCCGCCGGAGTAAGTCCAGACCGACGGCTGCTTCGCTTCCCGAACCCAACGGGATTCCAGCAGAACAGGTGTCGGTCAATCTGTTGCGGTGGCTGAATTTGAGGATCCGCTCCCGCACGACTGCCGTAAATTCCCTTGCAGCAATCGAAGGATGCTGACTCGTATCGACTGTACTGGTGTCGGAAAACCGAATGCGATGCGGCCATGCGCCGGAATGCCCGGCATGCAGACTGCTGCGAAGATCCCTCAGTAAATCAAACTCGCATAAGGGTTCCATCCTCGTACCAGAGAGTGTCAAA
>Ga0209553_1000642_pt1 | contig 18017 bp, 17 predicted proteins | sample LauGreFBDMM110DN_2_FD_188217 | JGI IMG/M metagenome (GOLD analysis project Ga0209553, IMG submission 188217) | Freshwater lake microbial communities from Lake Michigan, USA - Fa13.BD.MM110.DN (SPAdes) (version 2) | ecosystem: Environmental > Aquatic > Freshwater > Lake | place: Lake Michigan...
GGGGACCGCCAAGCGTTGACGGAATGTGCCCGAGCCAATGGGCAGGAACACACGGTCACCCACCTTGTAGTCCGTGACGCCATCGCCAAGTTTGATGACGTAACCGATACCCTCGTGGCCGCAGATGCGCGGGAACGTGAAATAGCGAAAGCCTGCATCGCCGTTGATAAATTTGAGGTCGGCTAGGTGCATCGCCGCCGCTTCCACTTCCACCAGGATCTCTCCGGCTTTTGCAACGGGTTCAGGCAAATCAACCAGAGCCGTAACGTCGGCCGGCGCGCCGTAAGCATTTTGTTGAAGTGCTTTCATGTCGTGAGCCCCATGTCTTAAGCGTTCGGCAGCAGAATAACTTTGCCGTCACGTTCTGCGCCAGTACTGGCCGCATGGCGAAAGGCGTCAGCTGCGCGATCAAGCGGATAGGTGCCAGCAATAGCTGTGCGCATGTCACCTTTGGCAATCATCGCAGCAAGCTTGGTATAGATGGCGCGTAATTCGTTCATATTCCGCTTAGCCATTCCGCGTCCAGCGCTCATGCCGACAAAGGTGATCTCCTTCTGGAACATGTCGTGGAAAGGGATTTGGCTGGGCTGTCCCGACATAAAGCCATAGTTGACCACGATGCCCCCATCCGACACGCAGCGTGCCATGCGTCCCGATGCCGCCCCCGCCACCATGTCTAGGCCGAGCTTGAGGGTGGCGCCATGGGTGGCGGCACGCACACGCTCAGCCAGTTCGAACGGATCGTCGCTATCCAGTATCACCGCATCAGCGCCGAGTGCTTTAAGATCATCAACCACCTCGGGGCGCCTGACGATGTTGCAGGTGCGTACCCCGCGTTCGCGCGCGAGCACGATGATATAACGTGCGCAGTTAGAATTCGCGCCATTCTGAACCAGCCAGTCGCCCGGTTGAAGCTCCGCAAAGTCTTCCAGTAAAATCACCGACGTCATGCCGTTGACCAGCATCAGCGATAATTGAACAGCATCGCCTTCGGGTGCAGGCATCACTTTGTTGGCGGGCGTGCACACCAGTTCAGCAAATGTGCCAGCGCCCCACCATGGAAACACGCGATCACCGACTTTAAACTGCGTGACTCCGGCGCCAACTTGAGTGACGCGGCCAATGCCCTCATATCCAGGAATGCGGGGCAAGGCTTTCACCCTAAAATCGCGCTCACCCGTAAAGTTTTTAATGTCAGCCAAATGAATGGCGGCGGCCTCCATCCGAATCACGATCTCGCCCGCTTGCGGGGTCGGGTCAGGAAGCGTCACCAGCGCGACGACGTCTGCCGGATTCCCATATCCAATTTGTTGCAACGCGCGCATTTAACCATCCTTGCCTATGCACACTATTATCGCGACCCAGATCGTGCTGCGCGATATCATTAAAAATCATGCCCAAGGAGCGAAGGCGCCCTAACCTTCGATGTCCAAGTCGGCAAGCAACTCCTGAAAAAAATCTCTGGTGCTGATTATGCCTATTGGAACGCAGGCCTCACATACTCGTTCCCCTTTTCTGATGTTGGCATTCGCTATCATGGCACTGATGTGGCGGTTTGCGCTGGCCTGTGTGGCGCGCGCGCCGTGCTGACGTTGTCGAAGGCCTTCTAAGTTAACCTTAGCTCATCGATATTCTATGACGGCTTCCGTGCCTCGACTGGTACGGAAGCCGTTCTATTTCCAATACCTTTTCCCACACGCCAGGGTGGTTCTTATGCGATTTTGGGCTTGTTTTTTGCCCAATGACACATAAGATTCGCGGTTGATTATGAATCTCACCGCCCTGGCGAGCCCTATTTTTGGAAGACCCTTTCAAATGCTGTCCAATCTATCGATTAAGGCCAAAATCACACTCATGGGCGCTGCCGCCGCGTTAGGCATGGGGGTTATTTCGTGATTGCCCTCTTGGCGGCGAACCGAATTGATCGTGCAACGACGGCCTCTGAAATTGCTAGCGCCATCGAAGAGCAAGCCTCAGCGACCATTGAGATCTCGCGCAACGTCCAGCAAGCGTCATCTGGCACCGCTGAAGTCAGATCGAGCGTTCGTACTGTTAGCGACGCCGCTGGGCAAACCGGCAAAGCTTCGCAGAACGTGCTGGGGGCTTCGCAAGCACTGGCTGAACAGGCCCAGCGTATGCGCGAAAGCGTCGCCCAATTCCTTCAAGGTATTCGTGGTGCTTAAAGAATCCGCATTTGTGCGGTGAGGCCAGGCCTTCAATGTCGCAGTTTCTCCGCTTTGGACTCGTTGGTATCGGCGGATTGATCGTCGATACAATTACACTATACGCGGCCATGAGCCTTCTCGGACTCGGCCTATATGCGGGCCGCATTGTATCGTATCTCGTCGCTGCGACGTTCACGTGGGGCGCCAACCGTCGCTTCACATTTACCCAACTCGACGTCAGCCACCCTGCGCGTCAGTGGCTCAAGTTCTTATCCGCCAATGGCCTGGGCGCATGTGTCAATTATGGTATCTACGCCGCGCTGGTCACCTTTGTGCCGATTGCCGCGAGTTATCCGGTCATTGGGATCGCTGCCGGGTCCATCGCCGGGCTCGCGTTTAACTTCAACGCCAGCAAGCGCTGGGTGTTCAAAGCCTGAGCCTGCAGATTACTCTGCCGCTGCCATTTCCATCTCGCGTGCGTGCGGCGATTTGGCTGCCGCGCGGTGATCGGTCGCGAGCCAAGTATAAACCGTCGGCAGAACGAACAGCGTGAACAATGTGCCGATAGACATGCCCGAGACGACAACCAAGCCCAGCGAGAAACGGCTGGCCGCACCTGCGCCACTGGCAAACAGCAGTGGGAATAGTCCCGACACCATTGCCGCAGTCGTCATCAAGATCGGCCGCAAACGAACCTGAGCGGCATGTTCGATGGCGGTGCGACGGTCGCATTGTTCTTTGACTTGCATCTCGTTGGCGAAGGATACCATGAGAATGCCGTGCTTCGAGATCAGGCCAATCAGTGTGACAAGGCCGACTTGCGTATAGATGTTGATGGTCGACACGCCGAAGAATAACGGCAACAGCGCGCCACAAATCGACATGGGCACGCTGACCAAAATCACCAGCGGATCGCGCAGGCTTTCGAACTGCGCGGCCAATACCAGATAAATAATGATCAGACCAAAACCGAAAGTGTACAGAAGCTGATTGCCTTCCTCGACGTATTGGCGGCTTTCAGCCAAGAAATTGCTGGTATAGCCGCGCGGTAGGTCCTTTGCTTGCTGGTTTAAGAATGCCACAGCCTCGCCCATGGACACGCCCGGCATGGGGACGGCCCGGAAGATGGCCGCGTTCAATTGGTTATAGCGATTGAGGCTGTTGGGTTCGACCTCTTGCTTGTAACTCACCACCGTTGAAAGTGGGATTTGCTCGCCAGAGGATGTATTGACGTAGAATTGAGTCAAGCGCTCGGCCGAAAAGCGATCTGCGCGCGCGACTTGTGGAATGACTTCGTAAGACCGGCCTTGGAGGCTGAAGCGATTGATGTAGTTCTCGCCCACCAGCGTCGCCAAGGTATCACCAATGGCTTGCATTGAAATGCCGATATCGCTGGCTTTGACGCGATCAATGTTCAATCGAATGACAGGGCTACTGAACGTGAGGTCACTATCGACGATCATAAAGAGCCCGCTTTTGCGCGCCTTGTTCTTCAACTCTTCCATTGTGGTGTAAAGGGTTTCGTAAGGTCCGGCCGTGGAGACAACAAACTGCACCGGCAAGCCTCCGAAGGGGCCAGGCAGCGCGGGGAGCATAAAAGCAAACCCCTTCACCCCATCGAGCGTGTTGAGTTTTTTTTGTAAATCTGGCGCCATCTGCATGGCCGAGCGGTCGCGTTCGCTCCAGGGTTTTAAGTCCATGGCCGCGATGCCACTGTTGGCTCCACCCATCCCGAACATCACGAAGCGAGATCGCGCCTCTGGATATGTACCCAGGATGTCGTCGAGTTTTTTCCCATAGGCGGTGGTGTAGTCGAGGTTGGCGTACTCGGGGGCCTGGATTTGTGCCAGCACAACGCCTTGGTCTTCGGCAGGCGCCAGTTCTTGGCGCGTATTCAAGAACAAGAAAACAACGCTAAACATAACGCCCAAGGCGAACAATCCCACGACCGGGCGGAAATCGAGGCTGCGCACCAAATGGTGCGCATACCACGCATTGATTTTTCTAAAGGTCCGGTCGACAGCGGCGGCGAACTTGCCTTCATTCATGTGCGGCTTGAGCAACAGTGAACACATCATGGGCGAAAGTGTTAGCGCAATGACACCGGAAATAATTATAGCACCAGCCAGCGTGAACGCGAACTCGCGGAATAAAGCGCCGGTCAAGCCACCCAAAAATCCGATAGGGGCATAGACAGCGGCTAGTGTGATGGTCATGGCAATCACCGGCCCGACAATTTCGCGCGCGCCCGTCAGCGCAGCCTGAACTGGCGTATGGCCTTCTTCAATGTGTCGGTAAACGTTCTCTACAACCACAATGGCGTCATCGACCACGAGGCCAATGGCCAGCACCATTGCCAATAATGTGAGCAGATTGAGGCTAAACCCAAGCGCCAGCATCAAAACCGCCACGCCGATTATCGACAAGGGGATGGTGATCACGGGGATCAATACTGATCGCACGGTTCCCAAAAACAAGAAGATGACCACGATCACAATCAGCATAGCTTCGATCAGGGTTATTGCCACTTCATCGATCGAGGCTTGAATGAACTGCGCCACATCGTATGGAATGGCGTACTTCAAGGTCGGTGGCATGGTGCGCTCAAGATCGGGTAGAACACGATGAATGCCTTCGGACACTGTCAGTGGATTGCCCGATGGTGTGGGAGAGATGCCGATGATGACGGCGTTCTCACCACTCAGCATGGCGGCCGTGTTGCTGTTTTGTGGGCCGAGATCGACGGTGGCGATGTCACGCAGGCGCACGATAGCCCCACCTTCAGCTTTCACCACAAGGTCGCGGAATTGCTCGACATCTGTTAAAGCCGTGTTGGCTGTGACATTGGTTACAATGAAAAAGCCCTTCGTTTGGCCAGGCGCAGATTGAAAATTGTTGGCGCGAACCACGCGCGCGACATCGTCAGCGCTGACACCCCGCGCGGCCATGCGCGAGGGGTCAAGCCACAGGCGCATAGCAAAGATTTGCCCGCCGATGATGTCGACGGAGGCCACGCCCTCGACCGTTGAAATGAGGGGCCGGACGACGCGAGTAATGTAGTCTGAGATTGCAGCGCCCTGTAATTCAGGGCTCGAGAAACTCAAGTACATCGACTGCACGCTCTGCCCAACTGATTTTGTAATAATCGGGTCGTTGGCCTCGCGCGGCAGTTGGAATTTCACCTGCTGAACCTTTGACATTGTCTCCGTCATGGCATCGCCAGGGTTGTGATTCAGCTTGATGTAGGCCGTCACAGTGCTGACGCTTTGCGTCGAACTTGATGTCACATACTCGACGCCGTCCACGGCAGCCACAGCCTGTTCGATTGGCGTGGTGATGAAGCCCTGCATCAACTCTGATGGCGCACCAGGATAAGCGGTCGTCACAGTGATGACCGTGTTGGTGAGTTCCGGGAACTGCCGCAACGGGAGGTCGATGACAGCCCGAATTCCGACTAGCAAGATTAGAGTGCTGACGACAACGGACAGAACTGGTCGGCGAATAAAGAGATCGGTAAAATTCATGACGGGCTCGATTTCAGGTTAAGGAACCGGCAATGCGTTCGGTTTCACCAATGTTGGCGTTGCATTCAGGGTCAAATGCGCGCCATCGAAAAGCTTGCTCAGCCCCGTGGTGACGATACGGTCATTGGCCTTCATGCCGGTCTCAACAACAATCCGGCCGTTGGCGGTCGCGCCCGTTTTGACGCTGACGCGTTTGGCTTTCAGCACCGGCTGGCCTTTGTCATCTTTGCCACCGTCCTCGATCACGTAGACCGAGTTTCCGTACAGCGAGTAATCCAAAGCTGTTTCTGGTATGGTCAATCGGTCCTCGCCCGAGGGCAAGACGACGGCAAGATTTGCGAACATCCCAGGCATCATCAGACCTTCGGTATTATCAGCCACCGCTTGCAAACGAATCGTGCGCGTTGCTGTGCTGACTTGTGGATCAATAACGGCAATGATCGCCGTGAAGACCTTGCCTGGATAGGCATCAAGCGTCAGTTCAACAGGCTGACGAAGGCTGAGTTGCGGGCGCAGCTGCTCGGGAAGTGTGAACTCGGCGAACAGTTGATCCATATCGGTGATGACAACGATGGCTTTGCCTGCTTCAAGATAGTGTCCGACCTCGGTTTGACGAATACCCAGCACGCCATCAAATGGCGCGCGGATCAATTTTTTATCGATAATCGCTTGGGTGCGCGCGATCATGGCTGTCGCGGCATCGTATTGGCTCTGGGCTTGATCGAGTTGAGCCTGCGATGCCGCATCTTTCGCGCGCAGCTCGATGGTCCGCTGCAGCGTCAGCCCGGTGAGTTTTTGTTGCGCACGTGCGTTGGCCAGCTCGGCTTGTTCGCTGGCATCATTCAATTGTACGATCACATCGTCTTTTTTCACAGGCGCACCTGGGACAAACGCAATGCGGCGCACTTGGCCCGAGATTTCTGGTGAAATCGTCACCTGATGAATTGCTGCGATGGAACCAATAGCTGTCAATTTTTGGGCAACGGCGGTTTTCTGAACAACTTCGTAGTTCACGCTCACGGCTGGCGGAACGTTTGAGGCGAAGAACGATTTCATCATCTGGTTCGTGAAGACTTTGTACCCAACCAGCAAGCCGATCACGATCAGGATCACTGTTCCACCAATCAGCATGGCGCGACGCATCCGCTCGGGCGAGATCGCTGGTCGGGGGCTCACGCCGGGTATGCTGGCAGAGGTGGTGGCCGACTCGTCTTGATAGTTCATGGTCCGTCCTAACTTCTCAGATGTCTCAGGCAATGCGGGCCTCAAGATTGGGCCAATTTTTCCAATCAATAGCAGTGCATGCGGTTTTCACGGCGTCGGACTTCAAGCCCATTCCGCGCAAAATAAAGCGCGTGGTTTCTGCGACCCATTCTTCGGTCGAGGTTTTATCGGCGGGATTGATTCCATCATGCAGCGCCATCGAGCCAATGATGATTTGCAATAAAGCCGTCAACCAAAACGAGCGTGCTATGGGAACGCTCTCAGCCAAATCATCGGCAAGCCGTGCCGCCTCGAGCGAGCGACTGAGTAACGGCATTAATGCGGCACCAAAAGTAGCCATGCCTATGCGGGCAAACTCACCATCGTCGGTCAAGCTTTGCAAAAACAAGCGATGGCGGCTTTGCTCGGCGGCGTTACGCTGTTTGAGTGTTGCGAAGTAAGCCACAACATCGTGGACGATAATGGCCAGGGTCTCCGTCGAAGGCGCGAGACGTCTGAGGGCTTCGAAGCGCGTCGGGTCATCGTTACTGCAAATCTCGATGATCGCTGCATAAAGCACGGCCTTGCTGGCGAAGTACTTAAACAGCAGCCCTTCCGAAACCTGCGCGGCCTCGGCGATTTCCTTGGTCGTGGTCCGGCTGAAGCCTTTGCGAGCAAACAGCGGCATGGCTGCCTGCACAATTTGGCGGCGTCTTTCTGTTGGCTCAAGACGCGTACGCATCTGGGCGTAGTAAGTAGATGCTCACTAGGTGTCAAGCGCCAAGGATGAGCCTGGCTTATGCATATTTTGCAGGGGTTTAGAGCCTAAATCCCCGTGGCCTTTTGAACGGGCAAGTCCAAAACCCCCGCGGGGTCTATTTCCCTTTATTTACAATAACATACTATTAATAGAGTTTTCTTGTGGGCCCGAATCCGACCAGAGAATTCAATTTATGTGCAAAGCAACCTTGGCCTCCTGGCTTGAATGGTTAAACTGCGCCCACGCCCGGGTCGGGCCTTTCATTTGCGTGTCGAAGGGGTTGAGAATGTTGAACTCTCTACGGATGGCGTTGGCAGCAGCGAGCATGATGGCTTCACAAGGGGTGTGGGCTCAAACCGCGTCGATGACCGATCCCATCGCCAAGGGTGAATATATTGCCCGCGCAGCCAATTGCGTGGCGTGCCATTCGTTGCCGGATGCGCCTGCGTTTGCGGGCGGTCTGAAGATGGCGACCCCTTTAGGAAATATCTACGCCACCAACATCACGCCCGATCCCGACACCGGCATTGGAAAGTATTCGCTCGAAGATTTCGATAACGCCGTACGTAAGGGTGTGGCCAAGGATGGTTATCGTCTCTATCCAGCGATGCCTTATCCCTCCTACGTCAAAATGAGCGACGAGGATGTCGGCGCGCTCTACGAATATTTCATGAAGGCCGTTCCGGCGGCAAAACTCGCCAACAAACCCAGCGAGATTCCGTTCCCGCTGAACATGCGCTGGCCGTTGGCGGCCTGGAACGTTTTGTTCATCGACATGAACGAGTACACACCGAAAAAAGACCAAAGTGCTGAATGGAATCGCGGCGCATATCTCGTCCAAGGCCCCGGACATTGCGGGGCGTGCCACACGCCGCGCGGCTTATTCTGGCAAGAAAAGGCGCTCGACGAGACGGGCTCAGGTTATCTGACGGGTGCAGAGCTTGATCACTGGCTTGCAGTGAACTTAACACAGGACATCAACTCGGGCCTTGGTCGGTGGTCCCACGATGACATCAAGAGCTCACTGAAAACCGGCGTCACACCTTACGGCAGTGCCGTGGGAACGATGGTTGAGGTGATCAATAACTCAACGCAGTATCTGACGGACGCTGACTTGAGCGCGATGTCGACGTACTTGAAATCACTGGCCCCCGCCAAAGAGAAGAACGCCAAGCCATGGGCCTATGCCAACACCACCACCGAGGCCCTGCTCAAACTTGATTTCACGACAGCGGGCGCGAAAGTGTACTTCCAGCAATGCCGTTCATGTCACGCTGACGACGGCAAAGGATATGGCCAGTACATGCCCCCAATGGCGGGCAATCCCGGTGCGCTGGAGCCCGACCCCTCCACCTACATTAACTTGGTGCTGAATGGGTCGATGCGCTTGGTGGTCAATGGTGCGCCCGACGGCTATCGTATGCCGCCGTTCCGCGCAGTGCTGAACGATCAGGCGGTCGCTGATGTGGTCAGCTTCACTCGCAATGGCTGGGGCAACAAAGCGCCTGCTGTGACAGCAGCACAGGTCGCCAAGGTGCGAGCCGACACCGATTATGCCACCGACAAGGTCATCGTCTTAAAGATGAAGTAGGCTCGCTGTGTTGAATGAGTTTCTGAAACTCACCGCAAACTCGTTGCGCGGTAAACCCGTTGCTATGTCCGACTATGCGGGGAAGTTTCCGCCGTCAGCATTCGATAGGCAAAGTGGCGTGAATTGTTAACGGAGGAATTCTGGTTCATCGTAGCCCCGGAAGGAGCAGCGAAGATGACACAGAAATCTGAGCCGACCGAGACGGCCGAACAACACGTGCGCGACATTCGTCGTGCGACCTGCAAGAAGTGTTCGGCGGAGGAGAAGATCAGAATTGTGCTGGCCGGGCTGCGCGGCGAGCATTCGATCTCTGAGCTTTGTCGCCGTGAGGCTCTGGTGAGGCCCAAGCGCCCGACATGTTCGGGAGAATCTATCTAAGCCATTGAAATGATGGTGGAGCTGGACGGAATCGAACCGACGACCTCTACAATGCCATCGTAGCGCTCTCCCAACTGAGCTACAGCCCCGGCACCATCATTCGTATCTCTAGTTCACTAGGCGTTGCGTTTGGAGCGCATCGCTGTCTCGCTCATCACCGGCCTTGGCATTCGTGAAGGTGGTGGGTCTCAAAGTTTCGCGAAGATATGAGTTCGTCTTCTTCGTATCAAGGATAAATCGTGTATGTCGAATTACGATGGCTCGTCTTTTTCGACGACCACTTCGACGTCCTCGTCGTCTTCGCCCAAATCAGAGGTGTCCTCAATCACGTCTTCGGCCTCATCGTCGTCGGCCTCGACGTCGGGGCCTTCCACCAACTTCGGCACAGCCGCTGCGGCAGCTGCCAGTGACTTGGCTTTCTCGGCGCGCTCCTCGGCAGGGCGGCGTGAACGGAACACCTGCGGGCGCGCGTTTTTGGTCCCGCACTTGGGGCAGATCGCCAGCTGTTTGTTGAGGTCATAAAAACGTGCCCCGCAGCTTTCGCAGGTCAGCTTCATGCCCAAATCAACTTTTCCCACCTTAATCCTCCGGTATCCTGGCTAAATTTGAATGCCGCAAACCCGCCCGAAATAATGTGTACGGGCCAAGGTACCAGCGACGCTGGCCATGTGCCATTTCGCCACGCCCAAGTCAAAGGCTAAAAGGCGGCGTCTTTCCAAGACGTTATGGGCGGTTCGTCCGGCTTTTCTGATGGAATCGGCTAGGAGGTGCCACGAACCCTGTGCTATCAGGCCGCGCACGCCCTGTTTTAGGTCCTTGAAAGACCCCTCAGTCGATGTCCCACACTGACCAAATTGCCAAGCCGATCATGGCTGCGAAGGCCCGGGCGCTGAAGGGCACCGTGCGCGTACCGGGGGATAAATCGATTTCCCATCGGGCCTTAATCATGGGCGCATTGGCGGTGGGTGAGACATCGATCTCAGGCTTGCTGGAAGGCGATGATGTGCTGCGTACGGCCAAATGTATGAGTGCTTTGGGTGCGCGGGTCGAGCGCAAGGAAAATGTAAAAAATAAATCCACTTGGCATGTGTGGGGCCGGGGTGTGGGCGGGCTGACGGAGCCCGAGGATGTCCTCGACATGGGTAACTCGGGCACCGGTGCGCGCCTGATCGCAGGCCTGGTGTCAGCCTATCCATTTTTATCGGTCATGACTGGTGATGCTTCGCTGCGTCGCCGCCCCATGGATCGGATCATCAAGCCTTTGAGTCAAACCGGCGCAACATTTCACTCGCGCGCGGGCGGGAAACTGCCCATGGCCATTAGCGGCACGTCGATTCTCATGCCGCTGACATACGACTCTCCCGTGGCCTCAGCGCAGGTGAAGTCAGCCGTCCTGCTTGCGGGATTACACGCGCCAGGTCGCACGACAGTGACCGAGCCCGCCGCCAGCCGCGATCATACCGAAAGAATGTTTGCACATTTTGGTGTGCAGGTAGAGGCCGGACCCGTGAAGCTGGGCTCAACGACATATCAAGCCTCCATCATCGGTCAGCCAGAATTATCTGGCCGTCCCATTATTGTGCCGGGCGACCCATCCTCGGCCGCGTTTCCTGTTGTTGCGGCATTGTTGATCGAAGGGTCCGAGGTCATCATCGAGAACGTGGGCCTGAACCCCTTGCGAACGGGGCTTTTCGATACATTGCGCGAGATGGGCGCCTCGATTGAGACAATCAATATGCGTATCGAAGCGGGCGAGCCTGTCGCCGACCTGAAGGTCAAAAAAAGCTCGTTGAAGGGTGTGCGGGTCCCGGCAGAACGCGCGCCATCGATGATTGACGAGTACCCCATTTTGGCCGTGGCTGCATCATGCGCAGAAGGTGAAACGCGCATGGAGGGTTTATCTGAATTGCGGGTGAAAGAAAGTGATCGTCTCAGCGCAATGGTGAACGGTTTGGTCGCGTGCGGCGTCGATGCGATTGCCGAGGGCGATACGATGATTGTGCGCGGCAAAGGAAAGCCGCCCAAGGGTCATGCAAAAATCGCCGTCAATCTCGATCATCGCATCGCCATGTCATTCTTGGTTTTGGGCCAGGTCAGCGATCGGCCGATTGAAATCGATGACGCGGCGGCCATAGCCACCAGCTTCCCCGATTTTATCGAACTCATGGGGACGATGGGTGCCACGTTGACGATCCCGAATCGCCCCGCATGAGCGGCTCCATCATCGTTGCGATCGATGGCTCGGCTGCTTCGGGCAAGGGCACATTGGCTAAGCGAATCGCTGCCCATTTCGATTTTGCCTATCTTGATTCGGGCTCGCTGTACCGCGCGATTGGTGTGGCAGTATTGCGCAAGAGTGGTGATCCGACCAACGAGGCCCAGGCTGTCGCGGCTGCCAAGAATCTCGATATTACCCAATTTACCCCTGAGGATTTACGCACCGAGGCTGCTGGCGTGGCCGCATCGCAAGTGGCGGCGATTCCAGCCGTACGTGCTGCGATTTTGCAGTTTCAACGCGACTTCGCCCACACCCCGCCGCACGGCAAAAAAGGGGCCGTGCTGGATGGGCGCGATATCGGCACGGTCGTCTGCCCCCACGCCCCGGCCAAGATCTTTGTTTCGGCATCCCTCGATGTCCGGGTTGCCCGCCGGATCAAGGAGTTGCGGGCTAAGGGTGAGTTGGTTATAGAGGCCCGCGTTCGCGCCGACCTGGAGGCTCGCGACGTGCGGGATAGTTCCCGTGCTGTGGCCCCCATGAAACCGGCCGAGGATGCCTGGCAGCTTGACACCAGCGCCCTCGATGCCGATCAAGTCTTTGATTTATCAAAGAATTTTGTCGCGGAGAAAATCGCAAAAGCTGCGGTTTAAGGAACGGCCGGCCCGGTCGTGATTGGTCAAGGGCGTATCATTGAAAGACCGAACCGACCGACTCGGAGCAGAACTTCGAGCATGGGTGATGAAGGGCATGGTGCCTGACGCGCCCGCAAGACCACCGGACCCAACCGGCGGCCAGAATCAAAAAACCAAAGGAAAACTCACATGGCTGCATCAGCCCTGGCGTTGAAGGAAGATTTCGCCGCCCTCCTCGAAGAATCATTTGAAAAGAACGACAGCATTCAAGGCACCGTCCTTCATGGCACGGTGATCCGTATCGACGACGACGCCGTGTTGATCGACGTCGGCTTGAAGTCTGAAGGCCGCATCCCGCTGAAAGAGTTCTCGCGCAATGGCGCTGAGCCCGAGATGAAAGCTGGGGATCGCGTCCATGTGTTCGTTGAACGTTATGAAGACAGCGAGGGCCTGATTATTCTTTCGCGCGACAAAGCGCGCCGCGAAGAAGCTTGGAATACGCTGGAAGAACAGCACAAAGAAAACGCCCACGTCGAAGGCATCATCTTCGGTCGCGTCAAAGGCGGCTTCACAGTCGATCTCAATGGCGCAGTGGCCTTCTTGCCCGGCAGCCAAGTCGACATCCGCCCTGTGAAAGACGTCAATCATCTGATGGGCGCTCCGCAAACGTTCCAGATTTTGAAAATGGACCGTGCCCGCGGCAATATCGTCGTCTCGCGCCGCGCTGTGATGGAAGAAACGCGCGCTAGCGAGCGCTCGAAGCTGATGGAAGACCTGAAAGAAGGCCAAGTGCTCGACGGCGTGGTCAAAAACATCACCGACTACGGCGCGTTCGTGGATCTCGGTGGCGTCGACGGCCTGCTCCATGTCACCGATATTTCGTGGAAGCGCGTCAATCATCCTTCCGAAGCGCTCTCTATTGGCCAGCAGCTTAAAGTGCAGGTCATCCGCTTCAACATGGAAACGCAACGGATCAGCCTGGGTATGAAACAGCTTGAAGCTGATCCATGGGATGGTGCGGTTGCGAAGTACCCGAAAGATACGCGCCTGAAGGGCCGCGTCACGAACATCACCGACTACGGCGCCTTCGTCGAGTTGGAAGCGGGCGTCGAAGGTTTGGTGCACGTCTCGGAAATGAGCTGGACCAAGAAAAACATCCACCCCGGAAAGATCGTCTCCACCAGCCAGGAAGTCGATGTGATGGTGCTGGATTTCGTTCAGGAAAAGCGCCGCATTTCACTTGGCCTCAAGCAATGCATGGACAATCCCTGGTCCTCGTTCAAAGACAAGTTCCCCATCGGCACGATTCTCGAAGGCGAGATCAAGAACATCACCGAGTTTGGTTTGTTCGTGGGTCTGGAAGGCGAAATCGACGGCATGGTGCACCTCTCGGATCTCTCATGGGATCAGGAAGGCGAAGTGGCGCTCAAGTCCTATCAAAAGGGCCAAAATGTCAGCGCCAAGGTGTTGGACGTTGATGTTGAGAAAGAGCGCATATCGCTGGGCATCAAGCAGCTCAGCGGTGATCGTGTTGCCGAAGCCTCGATTGGCTTGCAGAAGGGCCAAGTGGTCACCTGCGTGGTCAAGGAAGTCGCCGAGTTCGGTTTGGAAGTCATGGTCAATGACTCTATTCCCGGCTTCATCAAAAAGAACGAGCTGGCCAAAGAGCGTTCCGAACAGCGCACCGATCGTTTCGCCATTGGCGAGAAAGTCGATGCCCGAATCGTCTCAATTGATGCCAAGTCGCGCAAATTGACGCTCTCGATCAAGTCGCGTGAAGTGGAAGAAGAGAAGCAGGCCATGGCCGAGTTCGGCTCGACCGACTCGGGCGCGTCGCTGGGCGATATCCTGGGCGCGGCCATTAAGCAAAAGCAGAAAGAAGCCGCCGATAAACCTGAGTAATCCTGGGTTTTCTGCGCTTTCTGTGCCTTTTAGAATGGGCGCCCCGCAAGGGTCGCCCATTTGCTTTGGGGCCCCGTAAAACCGCTCGAGGTCAGGAAAACGCTGTCTTATGAGGGGCTTGGGCTTGACTCTGCGCGCCGCTCGCCTATCTTTGTACTATCCTGTTGATTTTGCGGTGTTTTTGCTGCCGCTCACGGACAGGAGGGGGAGCCGCCTATGACGAAGTCCGAGCTCATTGCCCAAATCGCCACGTGCAATCCGCATCTCTATCAGCGCGATGTGGAACGCATCGTCACCAGCATTTTCGATGAAGTCTCCAAAGCGCTCAGTCGCGGAGATCGAGTTGAATTGCGTGGGTTCGGCGCGTTCTCGGTCAAACACCGCGATTCCCGCATTGGCCGCAACCCTCGCACCGGTGCTTCGGTGGCGGTGGCAGAAAAGGCTGTGCCTTATTTTAAGACCGGCAAGCAACTCCGTGACATTATGAACGGCTAGGCCCTTGGCCTGAGCTGATCGTGAACGGCGGTTAAACCCTTGCGTTTCATTAACACTTTGCTGGCCGCAGCCTTTGGGATGTTGGTTGTTCTGCTCGCGGTTTCTAACCTGGGAACGGTCAGTGTCGAGATTTGGCCATTTCCATTTCGGATCGAGGCTGGGCTCTACGCTGTCATTCTGGTCGCCGTGTTTGCTGGCTTTGTCGCTGGCAGCATTGCGGCATGGATGGGCGGGGCCGAAAGGCGCCGCGAATTACGCGCGGCCCGCAAAAGAATGCGCGAAATGGAACAAAGCCTGGCACGACTGAAAGACGATGCGGCTGCAGCCCGCGCGAAAGCCGAATTATCGCAGCCGCCAAAAATCTAATTCTATGCTAGAGATCGTCGCATCATGACAACGGCACCCAAACTTCGAAATCCTGTTTTCTGTGCCCTCGACACACCTGATCTGGGGATCGCCACATCGTGGGCGGCTAAGCTCGCCGACACGGTGGGCGGTGTGAAGCTGGGTCTTGAGTTTTTTAATGCTCAGGGCCCAAAGGGCGTGAGCGAGGTCATGCGGGCCTCGGGTTTGCCCTTGTTTCTCGATCTCAAATTTCACGACATTCCCAATACCGTCTCAGGCGCGGTGAAGTCTGTGGTTCCTCTCAAACCCTTTATGATCAACGTCCATGCCATCGGCGGGCAGGCGATGATGGAAGCCGCCGCGCGGGCCTCGCGTGATGCCGCCGAGACTTACATGGTGGATCGTCCGTTGTTGATCGGCGTCACGGTGCTTACCAGTATGGATGAGAGTGACTTGAACGAAACGGGCATTGTCGGCGCTGTGTTTGATCAAGTCCGTCGCTTGGCGGAACTAGCAAAAATCTCGGGGCTCGATGGTGTTGTCTGCTCGCCGCACGAGGCTGAAATTTTGCGCCGCGACTTAGGCCCCAACTTTAAACTCATCACGCCTGGCGTGCGCCCCGCGTGGGCTGCGGCCAATGACCAAAAGCGCGTGATGACGCCCCATGATGCCGTCGCCGCTGGCGCTGACTATGTGGTCATCGGCAGGCCCATCACTGCTGCGCCCGATCAAGCCGCTGCAGCGAAGCGCATTGTCATGGAATTGGCGGCGTAAGTTTTTAAAGGCGTATCTCCCTGTGCCCGTTGCCGTCAAAATTTGTGGTCTGACTGACGCCAAAGCCATCATCACGGCGGTGGATGCCGGGGCTAATTATCTTGGGTTTAATTTTTTTCGTCGCTCGCCACGCTTTCTCTCGATTGAAACCGCAGCTGAATTAATTTCGGGCTTGCCGCGCAGGGTGACCCCCGTTGGGCTGTGGGTTGACCCGACCGATAGTCAAATTGAGAAGACGCTTAAGGTCATGCGTTTAGGGATGCTTCAACTCCACGGCAAGGAAACGCCCGCGCGGGTGGCCGCTATTCGTAAAAAATTCAATCTGCCTGTTATGAAGGTCATTGGCGTCGCCTCGCGGGCCGATGTGATGGCCGCCTCAGAGTACCAGGGTGTCGCGGATTGGTTCTTGTTCGATGCAAAGCCGATTCCCACAGCGAGCAGGCCAGGTGGCAACGCGATCGCTTTTGACTGGCCGCTGATGAAAGCCTTCAACAGCGCCTTGCCGTGGATGTTGGCGGGTGGACTGACGGCCAAAAATGTAGGCGCAGCGATTAAAGCATCCGGGGCCATGGTGGTGGACGTCTCCTCGGGCGTGGAAACGCGCCCCAGTGTGAAGAGCCCAGCCAAAATCCGTGCTTTTATGAAAGCGGTGCGGGCAATTTCAGGATAAATCGGCTATCTCACTGAAAATAATGGGTTTATCTGCACTTCTCGGCGCTTGGGTTCAGGGGGTGAGGGGAGTATAAGTCGGCCCTTGATTTCACTTTGACCCTCACCCCCCGAGCGCTTTTATGGCTTTCGTCCAACCGCCCAATACGTTTCGCGCTGGTGCCGACGAGAACGGCCATTTTGGCATTTTTGGTGGGCGCTATGTCGCCGAGACCCTGATGCCTTTGATTCTGCAGGTCGAGAAAGCCTACACAGAAGCCAAGACCGATCCAAAATTTCAAGCTGAGCTCATCTCGTTCAATACGCACTATGCAGGCCGACCGAGCCCTCTTTATTTCGCCGAGCGGCTGACGGGTCACTTTGGCGGCGCGAAGATTTACTTCAAACGCGATGAACTGAATCACACCGGCTCTCATAAGATCAACAATTGCCTGGGCCAAATTTTGCTGGCGCGCCGGATGGGCAAGAAGCGCATTATTGCCGAGACAGGTGCGGGGCAGCACGGTGTTGCTATGGCTACCGTGTGCGCGCGCTTTGGTATGGAATGCATCGTCTATATGGGCGCTAAAGATATCGAGCGCCAAAAACCCAATGTGTTCCGGATGAAGTTGCTGGGCGCCGAAGTGCGCGCGGTCGAGAAGGGCCACGGCACGCTGAAAGACGCTATGAACGAAGCGTTGCGTGACTGGGTCGCCAACGTTGATTCCACCTATTACGCCATTGGTACGGCAGCCGGCCCACATCCGTATCCGACCATGGTGCGCGATTTTCAATCTGTCATCGGCAATGAGGTGCGCACGCAGCTTCACGAGGCCGAGGGCCGTTTGCCCGACACCTTGGTGGCGTGCATCGGCGGTGGCTCTAATGCGATTGGGCTTTTCCACCCGTTTCTCGACGATCAATCCGTGCGCATTATTGGCGTCGAAGCCGCAGGCAAGGGCGTCGCGAGCGGCGAACATGCCGCCTCCATCACCGGCGGCGAGCCGGGCGTGCTCCATGGCAACCGCACGTATCTGTTGCAAGATGCCAATGGTCAAATCAAGGATGCGCACTCGATTTCTGCGGGCCTCGATTATCCCGGTATCGGGCCAGAACATTCGTGGCTGCATGAGATGAAGCGTGTCGAGTACGTCTCGGCCACTGATGACGAAGCCTTGGCCGCATTCCAATTGTGCTCGAAACTCGAGGGAATTTTGCCCGCCCTGGAGCCATCGCACGCATTAGCCTATGTCGGAAAAATCGCACCTAAGCTGCCCCCGAACCATCTGCTAGTGATGAATCTGTGTGGGCGCGGCGACAAAGATGTGTTCACCATTGCCGATGCTCTCGGCGCAAAGATGTGAGCATAAATTCGATGTCTC
>Ga0209553_1000643_pt1 | contig 17971 bp, 16 predicted proteins | sample LauGreFBDMM110DN_2_FD_188217 | JGI IMG/M metagenome (GOLD analysis project Ga0209553, IMG submission 188217) | Freshwater lake microbial communities from Lake Michigan, USA - Fa13.BD.MM110.DN (SPAdes) (version 2) | ecosystem: Environmental > Aquatic > Freshwater > Lake | place: Lake Michigan...
GCGGACGAATTGAGGGGGCTACGCAGGACCCACAGAACAACGTTAACCCATCACGCACATTCGGCCTCTTCAGCGGCTCTGTCGGCTCTCTGTGGAAATTCGCCGACGGCTATGGGCTAGGCTTGACCGGTACACGTGGGCAACGAGCGCCAACAACGGAAGAACTATATATACATGGCGCACATCGCGGTACTGCTACCTACCAGACTGGCAGTAATGATCTGAGCAAGGAGACTTCAAGTAATATTGACCTTGCTCTACGCAAGACTACAGGTGCGGTACAGTGGAAGGTCAATGTATTTCATAACCAGTTCAGTAACTACATCTTCGTCCATAGCACCGACACTAATGCAGACGGGGTAGCAGACCGTTCTGACTCTAACGGAACGCTCAATCCAAGCGGTAACTTCCTGATACAAAATTTTGCCCAGACCGGCGCAAGATTTTATGGCGCAGAAGCGGAGACAGTCTTCACACTGAAACCAGAGACGCTTGATTTACGATTATTTACCGACTACGTTCGTGGAAAGTTAGATGGCGGTGACAATGTCCCACGCGCCACACCTCCCAGATTTGGATTGGAACTCAATCACCGGGCAGGCCCCTGGACGGCTAACCTGAGTGCAACACGCGTGATGCGGCAAAACCACGTAGCAGAACTCGAAACAACCACACCCGGATACACGCTGCTGAATATCGACATGAGTTACCGAATCACGAAGACCAAATTAAACGGCATCCGAATTTTTCTGCAAGGCAAGAATCTCTTGAATGAGGAGATGCGCCTTCATAACTCCTTCTTGAAAAATTTTGCGCCGTTACCAGGACGTGCTTTGGTGGTCGGATTCAGGGGGGAATTTTAAGAACCCTCTGAACTTTAGTTCGACCAGCTTTAGGGTGATAACCCCCTGTGAGTCCGATCGTCTCTCAACAGCCTGTTAAGCCCTGCCGGAATGTGGCAAACTTCGCAATTCCCTCTATATCCTATCCGGACGTCTTAATCCGTGTCTGCCTACGAACTCTTCATCGGCCTGCGCTATACCCGTGCCAAGCGCCGTAATCATTTTATCTCATTCATCTCCCTGATCTCCCTGCTGGGTATCACGCTCGGCATGACCGCCCTGATCACTGTGATGTCGGTCATGAATGGATTCCAGAAGGAAGTACGAACCCGTATCCTCGGTGTGGCGTCGCATGTCCAGGTAAGCGGCATCGATGGCACTCTGACTAACTGGCCCCAAGTCGCGCATGAGACAACCAATCACCCACAAGTAGAATCTGCTGCGCCTTATGTCGGCGCTCAGGGAATGGTGTCGGTCGGACAGGTCGTGCGTGGTGTGATGGTTCGCGGGATCCTGCCGGCTCTCGAAGACAAGGTGGCCGATCTCGATCGGATGATGGTGAGTGGAAGGCTTGATGCGCTTGTGCCGGGGGAGTTTGGTATCGTCGTCGGTACAGAGCTTGCTAGGACCTTGGGCGTGTCTAGAGACGACAAGATCGTGTTGATCTCACCACAGGGGCAAGTGACCCCCGCAGGGATTCTGCCTCGTCTCAAACAATTCACCGTCACCGGCATCTTCGAAGCAGGACATTTTGAATACGACTCTTCTCTGGTTCTGATCCATATCGTAGATGCGCAAAAACTCTATCGTATGGAGGATGATCAGGTCTCGGGTGTGCGGCTCAAGCTACGCGACCTCTTCCTGGCGCCACAAGTAGTAAGAGAATTGGTGCCACTAATTTCCCAAGACACTCACATCACCGACTGGACCCGTCAGCATGCAAATTATTTTCGCGCGATCCAGATTGAAAAACGCATGCTCTCCTTGATTCTGGCCCTGATCATTGCAGTTGCCGCATTCAATATCGTTTCTACCCTAGTGATGGCAGTCACCGATAAACAACCCGATATCGCCATTCTACGAACGCTAGGAGCGAGCCCCCGCAGTATTATGAAAATTTTTATCGTACAAGGCACACTGATCGGCGTTTTCGGTACGTTATTGGGGGTCGTCGGGGGAGTTCTTCTAGCGTACAACGTGAGCGACGTCATCGCACTGGCCGAACGCCTGTTCAGCGTTCAATTCTTATCTCGTGAAGTCTATTACATCAGCGAGATTCCATCCGATCCGCAGATGGCTGATATTGTGACAGTGGCGACTGTGTCATTTTTATTGACACTGCTAGCAACGATTTACCCGAGTTATCGCGCTTCCAAAGTCAATCCGGCAGAGGCCCTGAGGTATGAGTAGACCGATCATTTCCTGCCGTAACCTGCGCAAGAGTTACTATCAGGGTGAGTTGGAAGTCCCGGTGCTGATGGGTATCGACCTAGAGGTGGCGGCGGGTGAGACACTTGCCGTTGTCGGTGCATCTGGCTCCGGCAAGAGCACTCTGTTGCATTTACTGGGCGGACTGGACGCCCCCAGTTCAGGTGATATTCGTATCATGGGACAGAATATCGCCACCATCAACGAGGAAGAGAGATGCCAACTTCGTAACCAGTCTCTGGGTTTTATTTATCAGTTTCACCACTTACTGCCCGAGTTCAGTGCGCTTGAAAATGTTGCCATGCCACTCCTGATCCGACGCATGGTCAGTAGCGAAGCCTATGACCGTGCAGAGACCGTGTTGAAACAGGTTGGCCTTGGACATCGTCTCACTCATACCCCAGGTGAGCTTTCCGGTGGTGAGCGCCAACGTGCTGCAGTGGCTCGCGCGTTGGTCACACAGCCCGCCTGTGTTCTTGCCGATGAGCCGACTGGCAATCTTGATCGACATACCGCCGGCGGGGTGTTCGAATTAATGCTGGAGCTCAACCGCAACGTAGGTGCAAGCTTCATCATCGTCACACATGATTCGCAACTGGCCGCTAGGGCCGGAAAAGTCTTACAACTAGTTGATGGGGTATTAACCGAATAAATATTCTGGTTATTCTTAATCTGACTGGAGATTATGATCTCAATACTCTACCGGTATCGGATCAAGACCGCGCCACAAGTACCATGTCGCGACAGAACGCCACGGTTGCCAGGGTCTCGCAATTGCAACCATCTGGAGCCGACTCACTGGTTGACTGTCATTGTAGTAAAGGCTAATCGCGCGTTGCAGACCAAGATCATCCAGCGGCAGCACATTTGGGCGAAGCATATGAAAAATCAAAAACATTTCCGCGGTCCATCTTCCAATACCCTTCACCTGTGTTAACTCGGCGATAAGAGCCTCATCCTCTGCTTCCTTCCACAATGCCTCGTCGAATCTCTCGCTGGCAAAGTACTCCGACAAGTCTTGCAAGTAAGTCACCTTTCGCAAGGAAATCCCACAGTTCCGCAATATACTGCTGTCCACTCCCAGCAAGATAGTAGGTGAAATCTTGGGGGCTACAGTAGTCAGTCTCTGCCAGACAGTTGCAGCCGCCTTGATAGAAATCTGCTGTCCAATTATGGAACGCACCAGGCTAGTGAAGGCATCACCATGCGAGTTAAGGGCGCTCCCTGATGAGTGCTGAATGAGTTTATGTATCACCTCATCACGCTCACTCAGCTCCCGTGTTGCTTGTCGCCAGTATTCTGGGATCATGGGTTTTCCTTACCCTTGGTGACGCCTTCTCGCCCGTGCGCGCCATTCATAGATCATGTATACCCGCCATGCACCGCGCACGGCTATATAGCTAGTGATTGGCAGAATCAGAGCAAGTAATAGAAGACCTACCAGCACCGGCTTACCAAGGGAGATTACCCAATCCACCATCGCAGGGACCCACTCACTGATACTTTTATCCATCAGGTTTAAGTCGACCATGGGCATCGCGCCGTTACCATCCCCCAAAATAATCTCACCGATAGAATACGCTGCTATATAGATTGGTACGATAGTGAAGGGATTTGAGTAGAGCGTAGTAAATACCGCTACCGGCAGATTCACCTTGAATATACGGGCAAACAGCGCAGCGAAAAAGAATTGTACCGGGTTGCTGCCCGGGATCAGGCCGGCGAAAAAACCAACCGCGACTCCACCCGCTACCGAACGACGATGCACGTACCACAGGTTATGATGTTGCAGCAATTCACCAAACAGGCCGACAAAATGGTTCTGCCGGATGCTTTCGTAGGAAGGCAGGTATTTCTTGATGTATTTTCGGAGCACGAGCTACCAATGTGACCAATGACTACGATACTGCTCTGTGTTTTTATTTAGATGAACTGGTGAGCCATTTACACAGACTGAGGGCTTCCAATCTAAGTAAGCAGTCTAGCACCTGCTCTAGAAAAGGTTGTTCTTAAGCAGCTACCGAGTCGGTGAGTTTGCTGGGCTGGTGGGGGAGTAGCTCCGCCTTACCCTTGGACAGCGTAAATATACGGTCAGCCGCATTGATCACGGCAGGCTGATGCGATACTGCGATAATGGTAAGGCTCTGAGCCAGTCTTTGTAGTGTCTCGCAAATTATCTTCTCGCTATCCGGATCCAAAGCGCTCGTTGGCTCATCAAGTAGCAGGAATAATGGCCGATGAGCAAGCGCTCTAGCGATTGCGATGCGTTGACGCTGCCCCCCCGAAAGAAGTCCACCACGCTCACCCACCACTGTCAGTAGGCCTGCCGGAAGACCGCAGACAAAGTCCCAAGCACCTGCTTGCTGCAACGCCCGCTCTGCATCTGCTTGTGTTAGATCGGGGGCGCCAATCAGGATATTGCTGAGAATTGTATCGTGTAGCAGGATCGTGTCTTGCGATACATAACCGATCATCCGCCGCCAGTGGTGAAGATCTATTTCATGTAGCGATATCCCGTCAATAAGAATCTCGCCCGACTGAGGTTCTGCCAGCCCGCACAAAAGATCAAGCAAAGTACTCTTGCCCGCTCCTGATGGTCCCGTGATTGATGTAAATGAGTTCACGGGTATTTCAATGCTCATATCCTGAAATATCGATTTCTTGTCATAATTAAAACTGATGTGACGCAGACTGATTCCTTGCTGCAGGGTCGGCTGCTGCGTTCCCACGGTTCTTTCAGCGGCATCCTGCGCATCTTTAATCGCTTTGCGTAATGCCCAGTAGGCGCTCTCCTGAACCACCAGATGCTGGTAGCGCCGCTGCGCTTTATTCAACAGACTCTGAATACGTGTCAACAGAAAGACCATCACCATCACCGAGGCTAACGAGAGTTGCCACACCACTAGCGCCAGATACAACCCCCCTGCAATCAGCGTTGCGAGCAGGGGCTCCTGCATCGCCAATAAGGCCTCCCTGCTCATGACTTCGCGACGAGTAGCTTTCTCCAGCTGCTTGGTCTCATCACGGAGAATTGCATCAGCAACGTTATCACGCGCCATCGCCTTCAGGGATTTCACCGATGCAAGCACATCGGCCAGATAAGACAATAAATGTCGCAACAGATGTGTCTGCTTATCACCCGCCCTGCCTGCCGCACGTACAAGATTCTGCAGTACCAGCAACATGGCTGCGCCAAGCACGAGGGAGGCAAGAGTCACCTCCCATGAAATGAATAGAGCGACCGTGCTATAGACTAAGACCTGGATTGATAGCGCCATGACATTAGCAGCATGCTCAAAACCCTGTGCAGCTCGGTACGCTTCCGTGGCGACGGAGTTAGCAAGAGATCCCGCGGGTTGCCGCAGATAATACTGCCAGCGACTGGCGAGTAGCGCCTCGATCAGCTCCTGTCGCAACTTGCTCGCGACATGTGCTACGGTATATCCAACCTGGCGGTTGGCGAGTAGCAGTATCAAGCTCTTGGTAATCATGCCGATCACAATGATTAGCAGCATCGTGCTTATTGTGGGCTCAATCCCGATCCTCTGCATGGCCTGTACCACAGTCCGTCCAGTTTCAGAACTGCTAGCATCCCCTACAGCAACTGACAGCAAAGGGAGTAGCGCGGTCAGGCTGAGCCCCTCTGCAATACCGGCTGCCAATAGCGCAATCATCACAAGTGCGCTACGCCGGGGGAAGACCATGATATAGGTGACTAGGGTATGCATCGACGTATCTTTCAGATCATCACTTTTCTATTTTTGGGGTCTTTATGCTGATACGTCGTGATGCCGAGCGAGCGTCCGCCAAGCTGACCATACTTTGACTGGATTAAGAGGCGTACGCTCATTCCGTGGAACAGAGATTCCGCACTCGGTCACTCAGGACTTCATTGAAAGATACTCTTGCGCAGCTCTGCAAAAACATCTCCAACATGGTCCATCTGCTCGCTGGTGTGAGCAGCACTCACGCTGCACCTCACCAATGCCTTTCCTTCTGGCGCAGCGGGTGGCAGTATTAAGTTGACATAGATACCGTGATCCAGCAACCCCTTCCACAGCATCAGAGCCTGCTGAGGGCTATCTAGAATATTGGCGATCACCGGGCCAGGCTGAGGTCCCAATTGATAGCCGAGTCCATCAAGCCGCGCATAAAGCTGCCGCGAATTTTGCCAGAGCTGCCGGCGTAACTCGGTACCATCGCGCAACAGTTTAAGAGCCGCCCGCGTCGATGCAATGGTGGCCGGCGAGGGTGATGCTGTAAATATATATGGACGGCTTATGTAGCGCAGCTGATCAAGCTGCGGATGATTGCTCACACAATAGCCACCGATACTTCCAAGGCTCTTACTGAAAGTCCCCGTAATAAAATCAACTCCATCAGTGAGCCCTGTTTCTTCCGCCAGTCCTTGGCCAGTTTCACCCAAGACTCCGAGTGAATGTGCCTCATCAAGAAGAAGAATGCTGTTGTAAGCATTCTTTACTCTGACAATCTCTGCCAGTGGAGCCTGATCACCCAGCATACTGTAAATGCCCTCAGCAACGATCAGTGTGGACTTTGATCGCTCCCCCAGTCTCTTGAGGCGTTTTTCCATGTCCGATACATCGTTGTGCCGGAACCGAATTATCTCAGCGCCGCTCAGACGGCAACCATCATAGACACTTGCATGCGAGTCACCATCAATCAGGACCACATCCCCTGCACCCGCCAGGCCAGAGATCATGGCAAGATTGGCTTGATAGCCGGTAGTGAATACAATTCCAGATTGGCAGTGGTAGAACTCTGCGAACTCACGCTCTAGTGCTCGATGACCGCTATAGCTGCCATTTGCCATGCGTGACCCGGTCGTGCCAGTTCCCTCTCGGTCGATCGCTTCATGGGCTGCTCGTAGGCACTCTGGTGCGAAAGTAAGCCCGAGGTAGTTATTTGTACCTAAAAATAATATGCGACGGTCTCCGATCCTGGCCTCTGTCGCAGAGTAGACCTCTTCTATCGGCGTACCGAACACCTCGAGTCCTTCCGGCAGTAATGCTTTTCGGGCTGCTGCTACCGCATCTAACTTGTCTAGTAAGCTCATTATTTATTTTGTGATTTGATTTGATAAATTAAATTCGCAAGCTCATGCACGGTTTGAATATCTGCAAGGGCATTCAAGGACACGGAGATATCGAACTCATCCTCGATTTCCATAACCAAACTCAATAGCTTAACGGAGTCAATGGCCAACTCATTAATCAAGTCCGTCTCAGGCACAATTACCATGTCAGGACTGGAGAGCTGCTTCAGATGGAAGCAGAGCCTAGATAGAATGTTGTTGTAATCAGTTGACATGGATGAGTGACCCTAAAATATTTACGAGCTATGCCGCCTGTGGCATAGCATCTCGTAGACGCATGGAAGGCTGCCATTCTGGTAATGCCTTCGTCAGTGGAGCGATATCGCATACCCAGTCTGGGTGCTGTAACTCCCTGACTTTTCCTGGCGTTAGCATCGGTGAGTAATGCAACAGTCGTGCTAGACACAGGTTAATACTAGCAGTCATCGAGACCAGCGATACTGGTAAAAAGAGACACCGTACCGGCCTCTTCCATACATCCTGTGCAATGGCCGCGACAGATTGTGCGTTATACCCCCCCGGCATCCCATCATCAAGCTCATAAATTCCACGGATAGGAACTCTAGCACCAACCCAGCCGAGGATCGCTGCGACCAAATCATTAACATGTAATAAACCAAAACGCATATCAGACCCCCCAACCATGGGCAGCACCCCTCGCTGAGTTGCCCTGAAGAGTGGACTCATCTCCTTGTCACCCGGCCCATAGACCGCAGTCGGACGGAAGACTGCACATGGCATGACATCTGAATAGTCTGCCACAATCTGCTCTGCCAGATATTTACTAGTCGCATACCAAGAGAGCTCCGGCTGCCTAGCTGCGAGTGAGGATATGAGAAGAAATCGAGGGGCTGAGTCCTGCTTTGTCGAGGCCCTCATCAGATTGGCGGTTCCCTCTACATTGGTGCGGGTGAATTCATCGAGAGAGCTTCCCCGAACCTGCCCAGCACAATGCACAACAGCAGAAACACCTCTTACCAGACTCTCTAATGAGATGGGATCGTTCAGGTCACCCTGAATCCATGTAATGGACCCGCTACCAGTTTGTGGACGGCGAGTTAATGCTCGCACCTTCCAACCATCTTTGACTAAAGCTTGCAGAAGTACACGGCCGATAAAACCTGTAGCGCCAGTGACTGCTACCGTCAATCCAGACATATAGTGACTACTTGTCTCCGGACTCAACTGATAGCTGATGATCTGTCAGGTTTGTCCGTTGTATGAAGCCCTGGCGTGCAGCAAATCGAGACAATTTCCCGGAAGAAGTACGCGGCAGGGTATGCGGCGGGACTAGCTCAACCAGACAGTTAACACCAAATGCCATATACACCATCCGTTGTAGCCTGTTGATAAGAGACTGTCGGTCCGGCACTGAAGTCAAACGACACTCTATAACCAGTACGATTGTGGTCGAGTCATTAGCATCTGTTACCCCAAAGGCGGAGGCTTCCCGGGCTCTAACTTCGGGCTGTTGCTCGGCGAGTTCTTCAATATCCTGAGCTCGTATATTACGCCCGTTGACAATGATGACATCTATACGGCGACCCGTAACAAAAAGATCCCCTTCAAATAGAAAACCAAGATCACCCGTATCCAGCCAAGGGCCAGGTTGAAGTGTTCTCTGAGTGTCTTCTGGATTATTGAAATAGCCTGCCATGATGCTGCTGCCACTCACCAGCACACTGCCCAACTTTAGATCAGATAATTCTTGACCTTCATCATCAATAATCTTGACTGTATGCCCTGGTATGGCGCGTCCACAATTCACAAATTCATTAAATTTTCTGCCCTCTGCCTGGAGCCGAACGGCCATCTTCCTTTCCACCAGCATTGCTGCATCAATCTGCAGGCTCTTAAACCCTTCTCCAATTTTTGAAAAAGTAACCGCAAGGGTCGACTCTGCTAGGCCGTAGCAGGGGAGGAAGGCGCTCGCGTTAAATCCTGCTGGCGCAAACTTCTCCGCAAAGTTTCTGAGGGTCTCTGGGCGTATCATTTCCGCGCCAACCCCCGCCGCACGCCAGCAACTAAGATCGAGATCTTCCAAGTCAGACTCACGAACCCGCAGTGTGCAGAGCTTGAGGCCGAATGGTTGACTGAATGCGACTGTAGAACGGTTGCGACTGATGAGTTTTAGCCATTGTAACGGCCTAACCGCAAAGTCCCGCGTAGCCAAATAGTCGACCGAGACCTGTGAAGCCATCGGTGCCATCATCATCCCTACCAAGCCCATATCATGGTAAAAAGGCAACCAGGATGCGCACCGATCACTCGGTCGTATTTCTAGCCCGCTACGAACAATCCCTTGAAGATTGCTCATCAAGGCTCTCTCTGTGATGATCACCCCGCGCGGAGCACGGGTGCTACCTGAGGTGAACTGAAGGTATGCAATATCATCCGGGTGGTTTGGCTTCGGCATCACATCCAGAGCCGGCAGCTCTCCTAGCTCACCCGGAGTTCCAATCCATTGCAGTCCTTGTACTCCCTCTGAAGCCTCTCTGAGGAAGTTAATATAATCTACACTTGACAAGGCAACGCTTGCTTTACTGCCGTGAAGTATTCCACGAATCTGCTGGACATACACCGCATGGCTACCAAGATTGACCGGGATTGGCATCGCGAAAGGAACTAGCCCAGCATAACGGCAGGCGAAGAATAGCTCAACAAACTCTGGCGTGGTATCAGCGATGAGGGCTACGCGTTCACCACGAGCCAGTCCAAGTCCTGACAGACGTTGAGCTGCGACTAGCGCATTCTGCCTTAGTGCCTGGTAGGGAAGAACTGAGCGCAGCCCCCCCTTGGCATTATAAAAATTAAACCCCTTAGACCCACTGGCAGCGTACTCCAGTGCTTCTATTAGGGTATCAAAGTCCGCCAGGCGTAGGGCTTGTAGCTCGCATATCGTCGGCGTAGGAGAGGCCGTTAACGTTGACTCGCTTGATAATTGAGAACCAAACGCTTGCGTTAACGGAGCGTTCAACTGGGTTATTGTTGAACTCAAAGTCTTACCCTCCAAATTAGCGATGCTTGTCATATTTCTTATACAGAATTCTTGTTTGATACTGCCTTATGATTTGAGATCGACTCGTTACCTGAATGTTTGCAGATAACAGCCAGGACCTTCAATCATAAATAAATGAATAAACTTAACCGGTTGCGCAGGGCATCTTAAAGTAAATTCCACTGTCAAGACGTCGCGCCAACCCCTTCCTGCCATCAAGGTCTCACACTAACCGCACCCATATTCCATATAACACATTGATAACAAATGTATATATAAACGAGAGCTTAGTTACGACATAGACGTGCAGATCTCACACGAAGACAGGAAGCGATTTTGGAGGAAAACTGTTGCAATATAAAGACTTTTCGCAGCTTTAAAGAGGCGCGTGTTGCTTTTATGCAACAAAATCTGGAGAGTAACCCCGCTCTCTTTAATAAAGATTAGCCATATCGACCAACTAGGCTAGTTGATACACTTTGATCCGATTAATTCTCGTTTGAAATCAAACTATTAGTGACTCTCTTCCCTACATATTCCCTAGGGAGCCCTAAAATGTTAGCCGCCTCAAGCTGCCGCCCACAACTCAGCCTCGTCGTAATCACCAAAGACTCTGACATCAGCCCCGATAAAGAGATTTGACACCCAGACGCTCCAGGCTTGCCATTTGTTATTGACGACCACCGCCACTCGGTTAAATTCACTACCATGTTCACGCGCAAACTTGATCTCCTCCCACGCAACGTCGAGGGTGTAACTCACCATATCACGCCAATCGAATAGAAGATTGGCCCTGCCATCGAAATGAGACTTGTAAAGCACCTCCTCCTCGAACTCCTTGTAGTCGGTTAAGGTAAACTCGCCGAGTGCGGCGACAGTGATCAGGTTGCCGTTTTTCTGAATAGTAATCATGGACTCATCCCAAGAAAGTAACCGACTCATCATAGGCAACCGCCTACCACAACGCAAATCCTGACTCAATTACTTGCCGCGACTAATCGCGTACTGACGGTGAGACGCTGAGACACAGTAACCCGCTAACCACGATCATCCCCATACCTAACCATGCCACCAGTGGCAATACGTCACTCCAGAATAGAATGCCCCACAGGCTCGAAAATACCACCGTACTATAGGCCAAAGCACCCACCACCAGCGTCTTTCCGGTTCGGTAGGCCCTCGTCATCGCAAGCTGCGCAAGTGTTGCAGTAATGCCAATACCTAACAACAACGACACATTGTCTAGTGTGACTGGGCTAAAGGTGTCGAGCAGCATCCAACCACCAGTGACAAGACTGCAAATCAAAGTAAAATAAAACACGACCTGCCAGTCAGACTCGCCCAGACTTGTGAGTTTTTTGACATTGAGATAAGCGATGCCAGAAAAAAAACCAGAACATAGACCAATCAGGCCAGCGATCCATTGATCCTCCTGCAGTATCGGGCGTAGCAATAAAATCACACCGACAAACCCTAACACCACAGCCGTGACAAGCGCCCCATGGAAATGCTCTTTCAGAATTACAGTAGTAAACAAGGCCAGGAATAGTGGCGAGGTGTAATTGAGCGTTACTGCTGTCGCCAACGGTAGCTGTACAATACAAAAGAAAAACATCAGCAACGCACCGAGGCCTGAAAACCCTCGCCAAGAGTGGCTCTTCCAGTGTGTAGTAGCGAGGGGGAGTCTCTGTATCCGGACTACCGCATAAACCAATAGCAGGCCAAATAGCGACCGGTAGAATACCAGCTCAATACTGGAGAAGTGTGCCGCCCCAAGCTTGACAAATACGCCCATGCAGCTGAACAGAAAACCGGCAACCACCATCCAGAGAGAGCGCATCAGTTGTTCATAAACAGGAGTGGTAGGCATGCGACGGCATGACTCGCCACTCCAGTATTCAATTCCACCCGATAATCATGAGATATAGCGTCCAACTTCCCGCTGCAGAAATTCATGGAAGTGCACCATGCCATCTTCCATCGGTGACTGATACGGACCAACTTCATTAATGCCCTGCTTAGATAGAGCACGTCGCCCAGCAGTCAGTAATTTACAAATTTCGTCATCTTCGACTGCAGTCTCACGATAGGCGGCCTGCTCCGCCTCAACAAACTCCCGCTCAAATAAAGCGATATCCTCCGGATAGTAGAACTCGACCACATTGGTGCAACGATCTGCCCCTGCTGGCAATAACGTACTGATAATGAGCACATGGGGGTACCACTCCAACATGACATTTGGATAGTAGAGCATCCAGATGGCGCCGTGGGCAGGGATCCTACCAGCAGTTTGTCGTAATAATTGCTCATGCCACTTAGCATAAACTGGCGTACCCGGATGGACCAAGTCGTGATTGATCCCTACTGTCTGTACGCTGTACCAATTACCAAACTCCCACTTCAACTCCTTTGTGTCAACAAAACGACTCAACCCCGGATGGTATGGCTCGACATGGTAGTCCTCCAGGTATACCTCGATAAAGGTCTTCCAGTTGCAGGCGTACTCTTCTATCTGCACCCGCTCTAGCACATGTCCAGAAAAATCAAAATCCTTCAAGACGCTTAGGTTAGCCATATCGCGCATGACATCGCGTTTGCCCGCAAAAAGCAGGCCATTCCAACTCTTTAGAGGAGTCCTTCCAAGATCAAGACATGGGTTTTCAGGAAAGTGCGGCGCTCCTAGTAGCTTTCCCGCTAAATCGTAAGTCCATCGGTGTACAGGGCAAACGATGTTCTTCGCATTACCGCGCCCCTTAAGCAGTAAAGATTGCCGGTGACGACAAACATTTGATAACAGCTCAATGCCATTTTTATGGCGTACCAGCACCTTGGCATCCCCCATCCACTCAAGCACCTGATAGTCACCGATGCTCTGCAGCATCGCCTCGTGACCAACGTAGCCAACCCCTTGGTCGAACAGAATCTGCGTTTCTAATTCAAGAATATGAGGGTCGAAATACCAGTCGATCGGTAGCTGTACCGGCCTTTCCATGCGTTGCGAGACATTAACAAGATTGGGCATGTTATTACTGTATATCTTCCTAATGTTAGGAGAGGTAGTTTGAAGCAGGATGTCGCTGCCTAAAATCGATAGCGCCCGGTCGGAGCTCTAAAGTTCATTAGAAACCCACATAACTCTGGGTCCCGTCAAAGTATACCTTCATCATGGCAGCTATGGTTAACCGCTAATGAACCAAACCTCTACTCCACAAAAAATTCCCTGCCTGTAATAGGCCATTTGAGGAGTAACGTATTTAATTGACCTGACCCCTCTTATTGCGTTACTTTTGCAGTCTTCTGCTCGAAAACTGCTCATGTAACCATGAGCTCATCATGACAAAGCTCACCAAACACGTTAAATTAGCGCAACCAGAAAGCTTTGAAGCAGCATTAGCAGAGCTAGAAGGTATTGTAGTTGAAATGGAAACAGGACAAATGCAGCTTGAAGCCTCTCTCTCGGCGCACAAACGTGGGACAGAGCTTCTACAATACTGCCAATCCAAGTTACAAGACGCACAGCAACAGGTACGCCTGCTCGAATCTGGTACACTTAAAAATTTCTCGCCAACCAGTATTGATGACCACTGACTTCCAAGAATGGGCAAGAGGCCGCCAAGAATGTATAGAGACCTCACTCCAGTCTCTTCTCCCTGCCGCGGCGATTGCCCCTGAGCGTCTACACGGGTCAATGCGCTATGCGGTCTTGGGTGGAGGTAAACGAGTACGGCCACTACTTGCCTTTGCTGCTGGAGAGTTGAGTGGGGGCAGTGAAGAACGTGTAACTATCGTCGCCGCTGCTGTAGAGCTGATCCATGCATACTCTCTGGTGCATGACGATCTACCCTGTATGGATGACGATATTCTTCGAAGGGGGAAGCCGACATGTCATGTGGAGTACGATGAGGCCACCGCATTGCTGGTGGGCGACAGCTTACAAAGCTTAGCTTTTGAATTGCTGACGGGATCTCATTTGGCAGATACCCCACAAGTTCAGCTTAATATGATTAAAAGACTGGCTCAGGCAGCCGGTTCACGCGGCATGGCAGGCGGTCAGGCGATTGACCTCGCCAATGTTGGGAAGACATTGAGTCTGCCCGAGTTGGAGCTCATGCATATACATAAGACCGGTGCGCTGATCCGTGCTGCTGTAATGCTGGGGGCCCACTGCGGTAATAAACTAAATGATGAGCAATTGGAGAGTCTTGATCACTTTGCTGAGCATATCGGTCTAGCATTCCAGGTCGTTGATGACGTTCTCGATGCCGAGGCCACCACCGCAACCCTGGGCAAGACTGCCGGTAAAGATGCTGAACATAATAAGCCCACGTATGTCAGCATACTCGGGGTCAGTCGAGCACGTGAGCTTGCGGAAGAACTAAGGCATGAGGCCTATCAATCGCTGGAGGGTTTTGACGGAGATGCGGTGCGGTTACGTCAAGTAACTGATTTCATCATTCAGCGAGAGTTTTGAAGCCATATTTTTCATATTGAGTAATTTTTAATCTTCAGGATTAAGATGTACCCACTACTTGACACTATCAGTTTTCCTTCTGAGTTACGCATGCTGGAGCGCAATGCGCTGCCGCAACTCGCCGATGAATTACGTAACTTCTTAGTCGAGTCCGTATCGGCAACGGGGGGCCACCTCTCGTCCAATCTTGGCACGGTCGAATTGACCGTCGCGCTCCACTACGTATTTAACACCCCATACGACCGCCTAGTATGGGATGTAGGTCACCAGACTTACGCTCACAAAGTCCTGACTGGGCGCCGTGAAGGCATGAATAGACTGCGTATGCAAGGTGGCGTTGCGGGCTTTCCTCGGCGCGATGAAAGTGAATATGATGCATTTGGCACAGCTCACTCCAGCACCTCCATCAGCGCCGCGCTTGGAATGGCAGTGGCTGCTCAGCTAGAAGGAACAGATAGGCGCTCTGTCGCCATAATAGGTGACGGCGCAATGAGCGCGGGAATGGCATTCGAGGCCTTAAACAATGCCGGGGCCATGAACACGAATCTGCTGGTGGTACTGAATGACAACGATATGTCAATCTCGCGCCCAGTCGGAGCGCTGAATAACTATCTCGCTAAGCTCATGTCCGGAAGATTCTATGCAACAGCACGACGGGCGGGCGAGAAGGTGCTGGGGGTAGTGCCGCCGGTGCTGGAACTGGCAAAACGGGCTGAAGAACATGTGAAGGGGATGGTGACACCAAGCACCTTGTTTGAAGAGTTTGGTTTCAATTACATCGGCCCCATTGATGGCCATGATCTCGACGTGCTGGTCGCTACGCTCAGTAACATCAGACAACTCGATGGCCCGCAATTCCTCCATGTCGTAACCCGCAAAGGAGCGGGCTACCAAGCCGCAGAAGATGACCCCATTCTCTACCATGGAGTGTCTAAGTTTGATCCGGATGCAGGCATCGTATCCAAGGCCGCAGGCAAGCCGAGCTATACCCAGATTTTTGGTGACTGGTTATGTGACATGGCTGCACTGGACCAACGCCTAATCGGAATTACTCCAGCGATGCGCGAGGGCTCGGGACTGGTGAGGTTTTCCCAAGAATATCCCGACCGTTATTTCGATGTTGGTATCGCGGAGCAGCATGCGGTTACCTTTGCAGCGGGCTTGGCCTGCGACGGAATGAAGCCGGTCGTGGCGATTTACTCAACTTTTTTACAGCGCGCCTATGACCAGTTGATTCATGATGTCGCCATCCAGAATTTACCGGTGGTATTTGCCATAGACCGTGCCGGACTGGTAGGAGCAGATGGGCCTACCCATGCGGGTAGCTTTGATTTAAGTTATTTGCGTTGCATCCCCAATATGACGGTGATGACCCCTGCAGACGAGGATGAGTGTCGTCAGATGCTCTTCACTGCATTCCAAATGAATTCGCCAACAGCAGTCCGCTATCCCCGCGGCGCTGGAACCGGTGTTACTCCTCAGAAAGAAATGCACGCATTACCGCTGGGCCGTGGCGAGATTCGCCGGAAGGGAGAGAGAGTTGCACTGCTGGCCTTTGGAAGCATGCTCAAGCCCTGCATGGAAGCAGCGGAAGAGCTTAATGCCACCGTAGTCAATATGCGCTTTGTCAAACCGTTGGATAGCGATCTGGTCGAGTCTCTGGCAGCGGAATATAAGCTGCTTGTAACCGTCGAGGAGAACACGATCATGGGCGGAGCCGGTAGCGCAGTTGCAGAGTCTCTCGAAGGCAAGGGCATCTCTATCCCGTTGCTGCATCTCGGCCTTCCAGATACATTCATCGATCAGGGAGATCCTTCACAGATGCTAGCAGACTGCGGTCTAGATAAGATGAGCATCATCAAGTCTGTCCGATTAAAGTTACCCGCATAGTCACTTCAAGTATTTTCTCTGGCCGCAATTAATACCTGCTTGTACTTCCTCTGTAGGAGATAACCATCATGCATAAAGAGGCTGACCTACCCATCGCTGATGTGCAGAGCACCCCCGACACAAGACATATAGCAATCGATAGAGTCGGAATTAAGGCCATCCGTCACCCGGTGAAGGTTGCCGACAAGGATGGTGGCGTTCAGCATACCGTTGCCGTATTCAACATGTATGTGGGCCTGCCGCATAACTTCAAGGGCACTCATATGTCGCGTTTCGTGGAGATACTCAACGACCACGAACGTGAGATCTCTGTGGAATCATTCGAAAGTATTCTGTGGGCCATGGTTAAAAGATTGGAATCGGAATCCGGTCATATCGAGATGACCTTTCCCTACTTCATCAATAAAGCGGCCCCAGTTTCTGGAGTACAAAGCCTGCTGGACTATGAAGTGACTTTCATCGGGGAGATTAAGAGTGGGCGATACGAGTTCACCATGAAGGTCGTTGTTCCAGTAACGAGCCTATGCCCCTGTTCCAAGAAAATTTCAGACTATGGGGCGCATAATCAGCGTTCCCATATATCGATATCCGTACGCACTAACTGCTTTGTCTGGATTGAGGACATGGTCAGAATGGCAGAGAGCTATGCTTCATGTGAACTGTATGGCCTATTGAAACGCCCGGATGAGAAGTATGTGACCGAGAAGGCCTACGACAACCCCAAGTTTGTCGAGGACCTAGTTCGCGATGTCGCTTCATCTCTAAATGGGGACTCTCGCATTGATGCCTACACGGTAGAATCTGAGAATTTTGAATCGATCCACAACCACTCAGCCTATGCGTTGATTGAACGGGACAAGACAAAGAGTTAAGGATGTACCAAAAGAAACGCGCCACCCCTAGAAAAAAGAGTGGCGCGGCAGTACAGCTAAGACCAATCGATGTGACTTAGTCTTTGGTATAAAGAATGCGGTTGTTCAGAATGACTTTGCTCTGACCATTCCAGATCACGTCTGTCAGGTTCGAGTAACGGGTGATGATCTGTGCTGCAATACCGCCTGAGAACAGACCCGACCAGCCCAGTATCACGAAGCCCCAGTGCAGCGGTGCGCTGAACAGTTCTTCCATGAACCAGAATGCATGGCCCCACTCGTTCAAACCAACGTTTGGCAAAATCATCAGCGGTCCTGCAATCCCCATCACCAGCGGGAATGAAGTGCCACGGC
>Ga0209553_1000645_pt1 | contig 17969 bp, 22 predicted proteins | sample LauGreFBDMM110DN_2_FD_188217 | JGI IMG/M metagenome (GOLD analysis project Ga0209553, IMG submission 188217) | Freshwater lake microbial communities from Lake Michigan, USA - Fa13.BD.MM110.DN (SPAdes) (version 2) | ecosystem: Environmental > Aquatic > Freshwater > Lake | place: Lake Michigan...
GCAAAGACCCGATTGTCTTCATCGCCTCGTCTAACGAAGACACATGGGTCTGCCTCTGGCGGTGGGCCGGGCTCGTTCATTGTATAGTGTGCTCACTTTAGTTGCTGTAGGCCAGGCCACCCATACCAGACATCACGCGGAAGATGTTGTAGTTCACTGCATAGATGCGGAAGTTGAACGGACGGCTCTTGGTCGGGTAGGTGCCTGTCTTGAAGCTGTCAAACACGAGCGTGGTCGTGTCGATGCGGGAGAAGTTACAGGTTCCGGACGGCTGGTGTTCCTCGGGCTGAAGCGCGAAGGAATAGACGTTGATCGGGTTCGCCACCTGGTAGGTCGTCGTAGCAGAGCCCGTGGAGGTGACTGAGCCTGATACTCCGGGTTGCGTCGAGCCCTCCAGCGCAAAGCTAGCTGTGTATGTACCTGCAACCGACGTGAAGCTTGTGCTTGTAAATGTTCCGGCCGTTGCGCTGGAGGGCAGGTTAGAGGTGATGATAACGCTATATCCCGTAGCACCCTGCCCAAGAACTACCATTCCGGGAAGAAGGACTCCGGTGAGTCCGGTGTATGCGTGGGTCGTGGTGCCTACAGCGGTGAGAGTGAACGAAGCCGAGAGAGCAGAGACTGTTCCAGTGGCCGTCACTGCGTTGGTCTCCTGGCGGGTCGGCCAGAAGCCACCACCCGAGTGGTGCTGGTAGGGCTGGACCTTCCAGAAATAGTCGCCATAGCGCTCATCGAAGCGGTCCTGGCCGTTGATCTGGAGGCGGCAGCGATTCACGATGTCATCGTAGACGAACGGCTGCGTGTATCCCGTAGCGATCGTCGTAGCAGATCCACAGTCTGTCTTCTCGGCGTCCTGGAACACCCACACCAGCTCCTTCACCGGGTGGTTCAGGGTCAGGTCAATGCGGGCAGAGGCCGTCGTGAGCGTCTGCTGGAGACCATACTGGAGCTGGTCAATCAGATACTCGTGGGACTGCTGGGCAAACCGACGGCGCTCATCCACATCGAGGTAGATGTAGTCGATGTAGAGGGCCATGTCCTTGAGCTGGGGCAGTCTCGAAGCGGCTGCAGACACGGATCCAGACACACCAGCCGTGCCACTCACAAGATCAGTTGCGCTCGCCAGCGTGATGTTCAGGCGCACCTCGTGGTACTGAAGGGCGATCAGGGGCAGCGCCAGACCCGGGTTCCGGCAGAACCAGAACTGCAGGGGGATATACAGAACACCCGGACGACCTCCGCACGAGGTCAGGGTGGTTGATGTACCTCCAAGCGTGCCTCCCACCATCGCATCGAGCTTGCACGAGTTGTCATACGACGAGGTCAGATTCTCCCAGAGGTACAGCCACTCTCCATAGTGGGTGTCGATGATCTGTCCGCCGATCTCCACCTCAAGCTTCTTGAGAAGCGCATACCCCAGGCGACGCTGGGCATCGCCAGTCCACTGAACATCGGCGCTGAGTCCACCGGTGGCTGAGGTTGTGTCCGGAAGCGTCACCTCCAGGTAGGTCTTGTACATCAGGTCAGCGTTACGGTTGATGACGGCAACAACGCGCTGTCCATACTGGGGCGAGCCAGTGAAGTTCACGCGAAACGCCTCCATGGCGAAGTTCGTATGACGCTTGTAGAGCACCTTCCAGAAGGTGATGTGGGGATTTCCAGTGATGTAGGCATCCTGAGCACCATATGCAACGAGCTGAAGAAGACCACCGCCCATTTAGTTTATTCTTTGCGAGGATATATTCTTCTGTCTTTGACACAATGAAGAATCTGACGGGGCGGTTCTGTAGCTGTATCAAGAAGGTCCGCAAGACGGTCAAGAATGAAAAAGGACCGATTGCGATTTGTGTCAAGTCTGTTTTGCAGAAGAAGGGGCGGACGCTAAAGAAGTTTACGTGTGGAAAGAACGGCAGGGTCATTACGCAGAAGGCACTGCGACCCCTAGGGGGACGTTGAGTTTCTCCAGTGCCTCCTTGGCCGCCATTTGCTCAGCCTTCTTGCGAGTCGTACCCACTCCGCGTCCGTGGATTGATTGACCCTCCATCACGGTGACCCTGATCTCCTTTGGATCGGGTCCAGGGCTCAGCATTGTATAGGTCGGAGTATTCCCAAACGTGCGCTGACAATACTTTTGAAAGATATCCTTGTAGTTTGTGATCGTGGTCACGGCATCTTGAACGTCAATATACGCTTCCATAACCGTCGTCACAAACGCATAGACAATGTTGAATCGGTTACCACAATCTGTCCACAATGCGCCGATAAAGGCTTCAAAGATATCGCCTAGTTTCTGGATATTACGACGACCATTGATGGCAACAGACTCTTCGTTGTGGCGCGAAATGACATAGTAGGCATCCAATCCTACCTTTTGACAAAGAAGACCAATACACTCGTTGTTGACCAGCTCTTTCCGAGCATCGGTCAAGAACCCCTGCTTCTTGTCGGGATACTTGCGACGCAAATAGGTGGCCACGCAAACACCTAATACCGAGTCTCCCTCAAACTCTAGACATTCATAACTTTCATCCTGGAGAGGCATCACACCAGATGGACACGGAGCAAGAGACGCCGGTCGTCCATCGGGGGTAGTGTAATCAGATCGTTTAACATACGTTGTGTGCACCATCGCGGTTTGGAAGACCCGTGGGTTGACAACTCGGTAGTGCGGTAGACCATGGCGGTGGAGGATTCGGTGGATGTCCCGTTCGGTAAACGGCTGGTTCCTTGCATTGTACGGCGAGTACGTATCCGACATTACCTTGTGGTCTTCTGACGAATCTTTTATCCGTTTTCCTACACAATGGGAGCCGCGCAGTCCATGACCTATACTGAAGTCCCGGACGCCTTGCCAAAGCACGATCCTGGCAGGATGATCGAGATCAAGGATGTGCGGTATCGGTGTCCGATCGTAAAAGATATGGCGGTGGGTCTTGTCTTTTTCAATCCTGCGAAGTCGAAGCGAATGCTGATGAACTATCTGTACACTATCGAGAAGCTCAAACTTGCAAAGATCCCGTATTATACACTCGAGTTGGTCTACAATCGGCAGGAACCAGAGATCGCCGATGCTTTCCACGTCTACGCCAAGTCGGTCATGTTCCACAAGGAGAATCTCTGCACCCTCCTGGAGTCCAAGATCCCGTGGTATTATTCGAAGGTGATGTTCTTGGATGCTGATCTGATCTTTGGCAACCCGGACTGGTATTCTGAAGTCTCCTCTGCCTTGTCGGATCACGATGTTGTCCAGCCCTTTACCACGGCTGTCTGGATGGACATCACCTACACCAAGGCGACTCAGATCCGGGAGTCTGTGATCTACATGGACAAGCAAAAAACCTTTGATCACAAGCTCCATCCTGGGTTTGCTTGGGGATTCAGGCGCAAGTGGTTCCGCAAGGTGGGGTTCTTTGAATACGGTGTCACGGGGAGCGGAGACACCCTGTCGGCGGCGGCGTGGTTGGGCGTCAAGTTCCCTCCTACGTACCTCAAGCCCGCGCTGGCTCCTGCATACGAAGTGTTCGACAAACTGCCCAAGCCTCGGATCACCTGCACGTCGGGAGCTATCTTTCACATGTGGCACGGAACTCACGTCAATCGCAGGTATGTCGACCGCCACACGATCTTAGATGGCGTAAAGGACATTCGCAAGGTCATGCGCCCGAACTGGAATGGCGTCTGGGAGTTTAGCATCAAGGGTCTCTCTGAAAAAATGCTCAACTACTTCACCTCCCGGGTGGACGACGGGGTCTAGCCCATTTAAAAATAATGTGTTGTGAAAAGTCATATCACGTTGATGGTGAAGCCTTTCTTCGCTCTGGCTTCCCGTCTGTTGAGCACGAACGGGTCTCTCGTGTGTAATCTTACGCGTATCCAGAGCGGGTTTCTACCCCGTGAAAACCTGGTCCAAGCACAACGTCATCTTGCAGATATTCAGAACGCCCTGCGAGAGATTGAAGAGTCTCTTAATCGCGCTTCACCACCTTCAGCTCAAATCCGTAGTCCGTCTCCACCATCTTCGCCTCTTGGCGCCTAACAATCTCATTCATCAAATCCTCCCCATGCTCCGGAAGGAGCTCATCCAGATATGCCTTCAGCTCTTTCTTAGAGAGCGTCCAACCCTTCTTCCACTGGTTTGGACGCTTGACCGCAAAGATCATACCCGAGCTTGCCAGATTAATCTTGTCGGGGAGTTCCTCGCGAGAGCTTGAATACAGGGCTGCCAGATCCAACTCGATTGTACGTCGCTCATCTCGGAGTCCGTTTGCAGCGACATTGACGTCATTTAGGCGCCGAGTGACATTCGCATAGGCGGTGAGAACAGGCTTGAGAGAATCCATTGTGACTTGTTGTTCTCTTGACTTAATAGTATCCGTTTTAGAACAAGGATGTCTTGGGTAGACGAAGAGCAGGTCGACCGGCTTCGAGAAGTCATCAATAAGCAACACAAGAAGGATCCTCCGATTCCCAAGGGAACTTCCGAAGAAATGTGGACAAACATCCAGCGTCGTCTCCACGAACAGTGCTCAACTGGATCTGCAGAGTGCATTGTGTCGTCCTTGATGAAGAAACCCGCAGCTTCGAAACAGTGGGCGGTCAATCGGTATGAGTGGCTGTCGTCGGATGACATTGATCATGTAGAGAAGGAATACGTCAAGCTGTTTTCCCATTACCACTTTCTTGGTTGTATTCCTATCGACTTTGACCTGAAGAGCGAGACCCAAGAGTGTATTGTCAGTACATTGTGTGCAATGAAGCTCTCCGAGTTGGCAGACAAGGGACATGAACAGATTGGGATTGTTTTCAATACAGATCCCCACGACGGCCCCGGCGAGCACTGGATCGCTCTGTTCTGTGACATACGCCCCGAGTTAGAGTATCCTCGTATCACATATTTTGATTCATATGCCCACCACCCCGAGAAAGAGATCAAAACGCTGATGAAGAGGTGGAAGGCGCAATGGGATGCGACGGGGAAGCATTCGAAACCGATGAAAATGACCTTCAACGCCACACGCCACCAGTTCAAGGATTCAGAGTGTGGAATGTATTGTCTGTACTTTCACCGCTCGTGCCTGATGGAGATCCCAATGCAAGAACGTATCCCGGATGATGTTATTAATGGATTTCGTCAGCTATTGTTTAGAGTGCCAAAAATAGAAGGCGGTATCTAATAATGCAGTTCGTACTTGGAGCCGCACTTGTTGGAGCCCTGGGATACACAGTCTGGCGCGAAGCCACAGACAAGGACGGTGAGGAGAAGGGAGACCGCAAGCGCCTCTGCGACTACTACGCAACCGGTGGCGTCTTTGAGAATGCCAAGATTGTGGTGGAGTCTGGACGCCGTCTCCTCGAAGTTCACCTCTACGCCGATGAGAACGGCAAACCAATCGTAGCCAAGAATCCGTTGAACCTTGGATACGATTATGCATATGATTACTGGACGTTTGATTCAGTGTGTGTAGATCTCATTCAAGCCTGGCAGTCGACAGACGATCCGTTCATCCTGTCGATTGTGCCTCATTCAACCAACACGGTCACCCTCAACCTCGCCGCCGAATGTCTGAAGACAACAGTTCATCGCCACCTAGTTGCAGGCGTTACCGTCGACACGCCACTGGATGAGCTAAAGAATCGCCTGATTGTGGTCTCCGACAATGTACAGGGATCTGAGCTCGGTCTACTTGTGAACCTGTCGTGGGGCGACTCTACTGTACGTCGCCTACTGTATGCACAGGCGATGCATCCCCGCGATCAAGCCGAGCTGGTCGCCTACAACCGCAACGCCATCACTCTTGTCGCACCCGACCCCACCTTCGGCAAGACAACTCTGGATCCAGCGATCGCCTTTGCGTATGGATGCCAATGGCTCCTTTTTGACAGTCCTCGGTCCGCCCCGGGGTTCGTTGAAAAACCGACGGGGTTACAATAACTTCTTGTTAACTAAACAAAATGGCAAACAAGTGGCTCGCTCACGTGAAGAAGACGATGAAGTCCCACAAGGGCATGAAGTTCGGTCAGGTCCTCAAGCTGGCGAAGAAGACCTACAAGGGTGGTTCCGACAGCGGTGTTGAGCCGGCGCCTAGTTCCTCGGGTCCCTTCTCCAACGCTGCCGGCACCGGTGGTCGCCGTCGTCGTCGCTCCCGTAAGACGCGTCGCGGTGGTGACTACTAAAAACGAAACTCTCTGAGTGAAAGCAACGTAATCACCGGAAACCTTGCGTAGGAAGTAAGTATCACTTAGTAAACAATGGGCGATTACCGACCCGCTGGATCTAAAGTTTGGTCACCTGAAGAGTGGGAAGCATACTCTAGGTTAGAAACCCAAGAGGCCGAGGCCGACGACGAGGCCGCCGAAGCCGCAACGCTACTCGGTAAGCTCCAGGACAGAATGGGGGTTCAACTTGGTCCTGAAAAAAAGTGGGACCACACGACCTGGCCCACAGCCGAGAAATCCGAATATAAAAGACTCTTGGGTGAGTTTGGTAAGTTTAGTAAAATAGCTCGTGAGGCAAGCAATCGGCGATCAGTCCTTGTCGCGAAGTTAAAACAAAAATATCCAGCCGCGAGCTTGGCGAGGAAGCAGGCTATTGCGGTGGAGGCTACCAAATCCGATGTATTTGAAAAGCTCAAGTACGCCCCTCCCCGTATGGGTCTACCCGGTGGACCTGGATATGAGCTCGCAAAAGCTTCATTTGGCAAGGGTCGCACACGTAGGCACAAGCGTCGCCGTTCCCGTAAGACGCGTCGCGGTGGAATGTATGGATACTAAAACGAAACTCTCTGATTGAAAGCAACGTACTCCATGGATCCACCCAAGACTCGCCGTGAATTGAAGAAGACTGCCAAGGAGAAGAAGGCTGATGTCTATTCTGCAAAACATACACGCCTACAAATCAAGACCAAACCTAAGACGAAGTAGACCGTCGCTTACGAGTCATCTTCTTCTTACGATTCACCTTCCTACGACGGGTTCTGCGCCCAGCTCTGGGAAGTGCAACACCCCTGTTCGCAGCAGAATCAAGTACAATACGCTTAGGATCCTTTGCGTTAGCAAACTCCATGATGTTCTTCATCACATCTGGATAGAGCTTTGTCTCGCGAGAGATCTGCTCACCCATCAGCTGTGTTGTGACCGGCCTACCCAAGAGAATCCTTCGGAGAAAACAATAATCATTATGGATTCCACTTCTTTCCATCGTGTAAAGACAGTCGCGGCGTCGATCACAACCAACTGAAGTAATCGGAAAGAATCTAGCGTATTCTAATGATCCCTCACGAGCGTTTTCTCCTTCGGCTACGAGTTGTCCAAACGCCTGCTTTGAACCATCGGGAAGTTTTTTAATCATGGCTGCTCCGTCGATTGCATCCCACCAACGACTCGGGTAATACGCATTTCCATTGGAGTCCGTGACTTGGCCTGGAGCGTGGTTTTCAAACTCACGTTCCGCTTCGGCATCAGCATACGCAACAGTGGTAACAGTTCCATCCATTGCGACAGTCCGGAGTATATCTTCATCCCAAAACATGAGCCTTCCATCAGAATCAAACCAGATATCATCTACCTCTGATATGAATGCTACGGGACCTGGTCCGTCAATTATATGGTCATTCCCTTGAAATCCCCTAATCTCACCGGGCATATTAGCCTCGGAATCCTCACCGCGTCCAGCAAGAGTTGTCACATTCTGACCCCGAATTGCTCGTATGCGATACATCTCGCCAACATACAAGGTTCCATCGGGTCCTTTTGCCATCCTTCTTGGATTGTTGAACCTTGCAGTTGCAAGGGTTCCGTCTGCATAATTTGTACCTATGCCGCCACGTCGCCCGCGGCCGGCATAGTGAGTTGTGGTTGGGATTCTAGCCGGAGACACCCGTTTAATCGTGTAATCTGGGTGGCTGATATAGATAGTTCCGTCGTTATCTACCATCAGAATATCACAACCGTCAGCATGCCCGGAGAGAAAAATACTAACAACTGTATGGACCACGCTCTGCATTGTAAATCTACACTATTATTTCTTGTCAACCCGCCGCTTACGAGTCATCTTCTTCTTACGATTCACCTTCCTGGTCTGCCGACGGCGACGACCACCGCCTGGAAGAATGTTGAGAGTGCCATATTCAATCGTAGTGTCCTCGTTCATCTCTTGGTCGCCACTTACTAACGGATTGGTGTTGGGATGATCTTCCCACCATTTTTCAAGTTCTTCACGGTTATAGATCCAATTATTCTTCCCACCAATCCGAATCACGCTGTCACCCTGTTTAAACTCGTCGCCTGTAAAGATATCTACGGGTTCAAGGTCAGATTTTTTGACGTCGATACTGTTAGGACCAATCTTACGAATCGATCTTCTATCTGCGAGATAGAGAATGTTTCTAACTCGATCGGATCCAAATGTGTGTGATTCATCAAAGGTTGCAGTTTCAATAGGTCCATCCGTTACTGGAGTGTATTCTTCAACCCCCATAGTGATCTGCTCGGTACCATCGGGGAGCGCTTTCACAAATGCGGTATTTGGAGGCACCTCATATGCTTTGTGATAATACTTGTTTCCGTCTTTATCAATCGCCTGTCCCGGCGAATGTAGATCAATGGCATCATTCCATATAGATCTTGTTGAAGCATCGCTATGCGTGGCAATCGTAGTAACTGCTCCATCCATAGACACTGAGCGAAGAGTATCTTCATCCCAAAACATAAGCCGATCATTATCAAACCAAATAGTATCTGCATGTACCACAACAGCATCAGCTCCGACGCCATCAACAGGCTCATATTCTTCGCTTTCTTGCTCAGGGTGACCGGCAAGTATACTTACTTGACCATCTCGAATGACTCGAATATAGCTATAATCTGCTACATATAACGCTCCATCGGGACCCCTCACCATGGATTGTGGCCGCATGAACCCGCTTGCAAATAGGGTGCTCGTTCCATCAAGTGTATGTTTGTAGATTTCCCCTCTCATCATAGCTCCGAAATAAAGGCTACCATCATCTTCATCCACAAACAATATGTGTGGCCAGTCAGCACGAACAATAGTAGTCACAATACGATCACTCATTACTTCTACAGTAATACTTTATGAACCATCCGAAATGTGCGACGATGGTCGCGGTCCTTTGTGCGACCACCCGCTGTTTTGCGACATGTTTTTCCGTGATACGTCTTTTTCGAGCAACCGCTCTTGAAATACGCAAGATGGTGAGCCCATCCCTTGAACGACCGAATATACACCTTTGTTTTCTTTGACAAGGCACTCAGCAATCCGTACATCCACTTCATATACGCTTTGCGGGAGCTCAGCCCAGGTTCATGCGCAGTTATGTATTTTGCGTAGACTGTCCGAAGTTCAGGGAAGGGATACACTTCACGGAGAGCGTGCAAGAATGTACGTTGCGTAGCCATTTGGTTGGGCTCGGGGTCATCTGGATAGTTGGCAGAGATGGATGCCAAGAAATCAGCACCGGGAACCGCCGTGGGCTTCAAGGACATATAACGAGCCTTGACATCTTCAAACGTAGGATCAGGTCCGGGGTCAATCACGGCAGGGTCCTCTTTGCACTGAGTCCTCAACTTGTTGTTCACCATATTGTGGATCTCGTAGAGCCATCGTCCAGGGTCGGCTCGCAGCGGGTGTTTGGCAACAAACTCCGTGGTGGACGCACGGCAGAATTTACAAGGCAAGACATCTTTCATTTGGTTCAGAACATCGTCGGGGTGCTTCGACTTGAACGCAATCAAGTGAAAAAGTTGCCATGCGCTACCTCCCCAGTACCGGGTGTCCATTGTCTTTACGAAATAAAGTATACCTATCTTAATAAAAATGCTTGATACCCGGGACATCATCATCCTGACGGCTTCGTTCTACCTCGGTGGTGTTGTTGGAGAGTTTTTCAAGTCGCTCTCAGAGGACATCCTGACCCCGCTTCTCGCCCCGGCGGCCGCGGCCGGCAAGGGAGTGACGTCCTACACAGTCTCCATGGGTGGCGTGACGCTCCGTGTGGGCGAGGTGCTGGTTGCCTTCGTGAACCTGGTCGTCTCGTTCGTGCTGGTGGTGTTCACGATCGGACTCCTCCGGACCTACGTCTTGACCCGTATCGGCGCCGGGAAGACCGCTTAAACTTGCGCGTCAACCGTCTGCGCCGTCCTCCTGACCCAGGCATAGCGAGTGCAAGTGGGGTCGCATCGCTTGCACCTTCAACTGCGGGAAGAGGAGGTGTTCCGCGCCCACATAAACTACTCTGATCAATCTTTTTCAACTCATCCACTATGTCAAGAAGACCACGATCTTTTGACATATCGGTATACGGACCAAAGGGCTCTGTCTTCACAACACGACTCCACAAGGCAAACTTCTTTATCTTGATTGCATTGCGGTAGTTGGCTCTATTGTTCACATTGTTAAGGTAGTCATCAATGAGGATCGTATTGCAGGGGAGAAATCCCTGTTTTGCGTATTTTTCCTGATCCCAGATCCAGTGCAGATTTTTCTGATGTCTTCCGCCAGGTACAGGGTGCTTCTTTGCTTCTCCATCGTCTTCATCACACCAGACATTGGTAATGAATCCTTCACCCATCTTTTCCTCAATGATCTCCTTCACCCAGTTTGCATACTCGCGATCTGATAGTGTCCACAAGTTCACCGTCTTTGCAAGCTTCTTCATCCACGCAAAAAAGTCCCAAAGTTCGGGGCGAAGAACAAAGCCCTGATAGTATGTATACTTCTGCTTTTCCTCGTCAGGAAGCGCCGGCCAAGGGGAGTCCTTCACACCCATGTACTCCACCAGCGTGTTGTCAATGTCTAAAATGATGTTGAGCTGCTTGGTTGCCATTAAAAAATACGCGGAAAAGATAAATGGTCTGGTACAATCCTACTACGTGGTTTTCATCCACACCTGCACCCGCGCCCGTCGCCCCTCTGCCAACGGCGATGGAATCTCAGCCGACGCCCAGTTCGTATGGAGCTCGTCGTCGCCGCACTCGTCGTGGACGCAAGGGGTCTAAGCGGACCCGAACTGGAAAGAGGTCCAGCCGTGTTTAGGGTGCGTACCATAGGTAACCTCCATACGCTTCTTCAACTCAACGGTTGAGCCAGTACTCAAATTGTTCTCCTGCTTCCACCTCTGGAACTCTCGGTTCATCATTGCAGTGGTCACGTAGTCTCCGGTCTTCACATCCTCCTCCAGCGGGTGGACAAACTCCACGATAAACCGTCCCACAACATCTGTCTCATTCTTGTACTCGCTGGTGCTCAGCGTCACCTTGTCTGGGACAGCCAGCTTCCTGAATCCATGACCCTCCTTGAAGATCGTGACCAGATAGTTCATCATACACTCAGCCCACTCCGTGCTCTCCACCTTCATCTGAATGGTCTTGTCATCTGGCAGTTCATTCAGAGCCTTGGGATTCGGAACGAACTTGTTCGGGAAATCCACAACCAGAAGACGGCGCCAGGTACCACCGTCTTGGGTATCCACCTTCGGCTTGTTATTGCAAGACACGTGGTACTTTGCCTGAATCTCAATGTCAATCATCTCCTTCGATCCCGCGAACAAGTCACGCGCAGTGATCTTCTCGCAAGAAGACAGCTCCTTCATCAGACCCGTCTTGATGTTGGCACCCTCCTCGGGCTCCTGCATCGTCACGAAGCGCTTACCCTTCATGCGGACCAGCTCGGGATTCGCAACGCCTGCCTTACCACGGTCCTGTGTGATCAGGGTGATCGGTGCCTTGCATGCATAGGTTCCCATGCAGGTAGCCATCAAGATCACCAACATGGACTTGCCGTTGGACCCCGATCCCGTCAGAATGTGAAACTTCTGCGCCGGATTGCCACCCACCATACACGTTGCCAAGTGGGCCATGAAGTAGTTCAACACCTCCGGGTCAGGCAGAATGCTGCTGAGAAACTTCCAGAGCTCTGGCCAACATACATAGTCCGTGTAGTGGCGGTTCTTGTGAAAGTCCACTCCAGTTGAGAAGCTAAGATAGTCGTCTGCCTTTCCGTCGCGGAAATCCATGTTCAGTGTATCGAAGATGCCATTGTTGAAGGCAATCAGGTTCTTGTTTGTGTCCAGCTTAGTAGAAAGCTCCTCGTCCAGGAACAACAGGCGCGCCTCCTCCATCACGTTCTTCTTGAAGGCAGTTGTCTTCAGCTTCTTCTGAGCATCCACATACCTCGCCTTCTTCTTCTCAATCTTACACATCTCGCAGGTCTCAGTAGGTTCCTCGCCCTTTTTCTTACCACCGCACGAGCAGGGTTCCGTAACCTCCTTCAAGCGCCCCATCACATTCTCCTTCTCCACAAACTTGCGCCAGACCTGATCGGATAGCTTCTTGATAAGTCCAACACCCTTCTTCGTCAGACGCCACACGTGACCTACAAAGCAATACCACTCGTTCTGACCGTAATCCGAGCACTTGAAGTCATCGCGGAACATTGCAAAGACTACCCGTGCAAAGTCGTGTTCCGTCATTGTCTTTGTGGCCTCCTCCACCAGCTCCTCCACATTCTCCAACTCAATCTTGTCAAACTCACCCGGGTTGTCCATGCGAGACCACATGCGTAGACTACGCTCAGACAATACCGGACCGTTGGTGCGGAAACTGAAGCTGTCCCACTTCGACTGTGCCAGACGCGGGTCGTAATCTTCGTATTGAGCGCTAAAGTCGTAGAAGACCGTCTCTAGCGAATCGGGGTGGATGTTCTTCAGACAGATGCCTGTGTTGATCCAGTCCTCGTAGCTCGCGAACCTGAAGTCGGCCAGGTTCATGACGTGCTTCCGGTAATAAGCGACCATGTCATCGGACAAGGGAATCCTGTATGTGTTTCGCTCTGGAGTGGATGCTCGGGAGCCACGCTTCTCACCCTCTTCGCGAGCGGCTGCACGCCCACGCTGGGTACCCGTAGACGCCCTGATCTCCTCCTGCTCCTTCTTCTTCTGGAAACGACTGTTTGCCTCCTCAGTCATAGGCGTCTCCGTGGAGGGGCTTGCTCGGATCGTGAGCTTCTTGAGTAGATCAGGAGTGACGTGCGTCGGCACATTGTCATCGATGCTCATCTCATTCGTCTCTGGGTCCCAGTCCAGAATGTACTTGATCTGATACGGTGTGCCCTCCTTCTTCCTCGATCCAAGCAGAGTCCAGTTGGACGTGTGCGTCAGTGGAGAGGGATCATAGACCTTCTCCCACTTGTCAGTGAGTGGAAGCTCCGGGAAGAACTCAGGCATCCGCTTGAGCAGAACCCTGCGAATCTCCTCCTCCACAAAATGGTTGGTCTTGAGATCAGGAATCACGACGTGAATGCCAGACTTTGAATAATCAGGCTTGTTCTTTCCCGGATCTGCAGAATAATACGTCGGCTCCGGCTTCTCGGAGACATAGATCTCTACGCTCTCCGGAACAATGAGAAACTTCTTGACCTCCGTCATGTACGCCTTCATGAAGTTGACCACCTGATCCTGTGTGTGCAGGTGATCGTCAAGCTTACCTGCATACTTGAAATCCAGATCAATACGCATCGGCCCAATCGTCGTGCTCTTCTCGGTCAGATTCAGCTGTCCGTGGTTGCGGAGGTAGTCACAATACAGCCGATAGAACTCGTCAATGTCATCTTCCTGGATCCGCCATGACCCCGCAGTCCCCTCCATACCGTTGTGAGTGTCCAACCCACTGCCCTTTTCTGCCTTGCGAGACTTCTTATCTAAATCAGTGTCCTTCCCCGTGCCGTTCAGGAAATCGGAAAGCTTAGACTTAAGCATCCTGTGATAAATAGCGCCGATTACTTTGCCGACAACTATTCATTTTGAACGCGGTAGTCCGTGTAAAAAATGGAAGGCACTTAGTACAAGGAAGACCTAGATACAGAATGAAGTTTTGTACCCAGTGTGACAATATGATGTACAACATTGAAGAGCGCGATGGGTCAGCGTTTATCAAGTGTCGGCAGTGTCCTTACGAGGAGCCCATTACCAAGGAGAACCCCGTGGTGTATGAGCACGATCTACTGCAGGATACCTCGATTCGGTACTCAATCAACCCATACCTGAAGCACGACCCGACGTTGCCTCGGTTCACAACTATGAAGTGTCCGAACATTGTCTGCCCTACAAAGGGGAAGGAGTCTAACATTGTTGGCATCAAGTTGGATGCTAAAAATGTAGTGTGGATGTATCAGTGTGCAGAGTGTAATGCTACGTGGAAGCAGGCGGCACGGGGACCTTAGACCGGCTGACGAACAGACTTGTAGGCACCCGTGGCTTTCGTGTCGACGCGGGCAAGCTGGGGCATCGGGGCATAGCCGGAGGACTTGGCTGACGTGAGGGGCAGTCCACCGGTCTGAGGGAACTTGGCTGAGCTGAGCGTGGTGCTGGTGGAGGTGTGGACAGTCGACAAACTTTTTGGGTTGTTGACAGGTCCTTTTCCGTTGTACGGGCGGACACTGGAAATCTGTCCGTTCACTGTCCTCACAGTAGAGTTTCCGGGTGTCAGCAGTGCAGATGCTTGAGACCCTAGAAGCTGAGCATTCAGCGTGGTTTGATTCAAGTAGGGCTGGGCACTTGTCTGAATCGTAGTCGGGATCCTGTTGTTCCGATACGCCTGCGAAGCCGCCTGTGCCTTGATAAAGGATGTATACTCCGAAGCCGAGAGTGTAGGCATTTGTTTAAAACGGACAAAAGAAGTCCAAGGCAAGAGTAAGCATGAGCACTGCCGATCTCCACCCTGAAGTGAAACCTGTCTTTCGCGATGAAGTTGCCGAGATGATTAAGCAGCCCCGGATTACTCAACCGTTCTTTACCAAGTATGAGTACACGGCGCTGGTGGCGACACGTGCTCAACAGATCGCCGAGGGCGCGAAGCCTCTGATTGACTTGAAGGGTCTGAAGACATCGGACCCCATGTTTGTGTGGACCGTTGCTAAGAAGGAGATTGCGGAGAGAAAGCTTCCGTATATTATCCGGCGTCAGCTCCCCAACAATATGTCTGAGTACTGGAGTGTGCAAGAGATGGAAATTATGTGGTAGATAACTAATGGCTGCAAATAAGGGACTGGAAGGCCGAATTAATCAAATCGCATCTCGTCCAACGGATCCCGACATTGAAGCGCAGCGGGATCGGATAAGAACTGCAGAAGAGATACAATCCAGTCGCGATGGACCGGCGCTTATGACTTTTATTGATAGAATAGTGACAGAAGGTGCAGCAGGTCCAGCAGGATATCACGCGTATAGGGATGCCGTCAATCTCCATGTTAGGATTGAGCGGACAAGGGAAGAGTCCCCAGGACAGGTTGACGCCATGGCTAGGGATCTTACAGTGAGTGAGACAATGAAAGACTTAATCAAATCGTTGAAGATGTGGGCGGAATGGGAGGAGAGCGTGGCGAACCCTCGTCGCCTTCAACTGTTGGGGGCTCTTTCATCTATGAAGAAATTGCCTGGCACAACAACTTCGCACCCAACGGATGCGAAGACGGGAACCGTACTTGAACGGAATGCGGCGGGTGGACCCACTGCTCTGATTGCGCAAATGATCGGAAACCGCAAGGATGGGTCGGCTCCTCATATCCACACCACTCGGCCACCTGCCGGACCTCCTGTCTCCGACCCGGATGACCTGTATGCTGGCAGGCGTCGTCGCACTCGCCGACGCAGGCGCCGGTACACTCGGCGTCGTTGATTACTTGAGAGCAACCACTTTTTGAATGTACTCATTGCTTACTGTCCTGAAAGTTTCGCCAGATCCTCGGCTGACGGAGGAAACAAGAGCAGTGGGGGAACCTCTGCTGGAGGATTCAGCATATGGGGTGTGTCGTGACCTGTCATCTTCATTGCCTGCGCCAGGTCAATAGACTGCGAAGGAGTAAATCGAGCATTTACCTTGGCAATGTCTGAGCTGATCTTTTGTTTGAGTGGATCTCCGGGAGCCATTAAATACGCAAACGCCACAATCACTGCAAGTACAAGTGCGAGGAGTACGTACTTCGAGGTCGACTTCTTCATTGTTCTTCGGGCAGACAAGAAAAACGGAACTCCAGGCTTGTAGACAAGAAGAGTACAATGGATTTCCCTATTCCGGTGCGATGTTATACGTGCAATCTTCCGATCGCAGGTAAGTGGACGACGTTTCTTGGACTGGTGGCAAAGTATCGTAAGCAAGATGGTCGCCCGGAGAAGGACGATTTAGTGTATCTTACCAAGACGACTAAGATCACGGCTGAGGGGAGGGCTATGGATGATCTTGGTCTTACTCGGGAGTGTTGCCGGCGACACTTCTTCACGCACCCCGGCGTCTGAGAGACAGTCTTTGCAATAGAGTCTTCGAGATACCTGAGTACAGTCGGGAGTGAAACAATGATAGATTTCTGGAATCCGAATCCTAAGTTTCACCGGCTCCATTTCTTTTTTACCTAAAGAATAAGAGTAAATGTCCTCGTACAGCGAATACTTGGGGCGCTACAAACAGAGAATGGTCACCATCACAGACACCCGTCCCCGTCGCGATGCGGGACACCAAACAGAGATCGTCAGACGTCTGGCGGCATCGGGTAATCTGGAGACACGGGTTGCAAATACTGCCTGTGCCCTGGTTCTGAATGCACCCTCTACGGCATCGGCTTCCACCTTCCTTCACGGAGGCGGACACACCGTCCAGGATGCCCCGATGTACACTGAATACACGGCCGGACAGGCGGTGGCCCAGGGTGAACTACGCCAGAACGCCAAGGCTTCATCCATCACCAATACGATGCCTTGTCTGTCGACATCAGCTCTCCCTGAAATCAATGACAGGATAGCTGCCGATCCGACTGGCTTTGGTGCAATCTACAATGCCAGGCAGCTTGGAGAACAGGGATACAAGACGTGTCTGGTCTGTGGTGCTCTCCGCAAACCTCAGCTGGCAGGTGAGTGTAACTGCCGGTTGACTTCAGCACAAGCCGCTGGACTGAAGAGTACCATTCAGTGGCCGCATACGGCGGATCGTAACGCTTAAACATCTGGGTTCAGATGTAATTATGTTGACAGTCTATACATATCTAATCGAAAAACCACCCGATTGCTACGACATGTCTAAACTTTCCTTAGATGATGGATTTTTAGACACGATCAAATCGATTACAGAGCATCAAAAGACAGGTACTCTTTGGCTGGGATACCTGGAAGGCTGGATGCTCACTCCTCACGAGGAAGTCATTCTTCGCAAAGCGATTCGTCAGTTTCACTGTATTGTTGTAACTCGTTTTCCATTGTCGTTTTCACAGGCCTGGAAAAACGAAATCGATTGGGTCTACACGAACGGGGAGGACAATGGATCACCCAACTCTCACGACAATGGTTGTTTTGTACACGATGGGAGTGCGTCTTAACACGGATGTTCTTGCCCACGACTTGCCGTTAACACCCAACATCATCAAGATTGAGAAGCAGGGCGTTGTGAAGCGCGGATCCTCAAAGCGAGATCTCATCAAGCGACGTGCAAAGACAACACCCCCAAAGAGGACGACTGGATTTGGACATAACTCGATTACGCTGGTCGTGATGTCAGATGGCGATGGCTCTCTTCTTCGCAAGGAAATTACGGTGAAAATCTTCCAGAACGGCGTGTTTCATATCACGGGCGTTCTGGATGAGAAGTATGATCGGAATGTTACGAGTGTTCTGAAGGAGCACATCACCACTCACTGTCCAGCGGCGGTGATCTCAGGTGAGTGGACGGATGTGCGCCGAGTGGTGCTGATGAACTACAAGACCAAGTTGGTGGGAAATACAAATCTGTCACGTGACACGCTCTATGCGTCTCTACGTGGAAAGGGCGTCACGACTGTGTATGAGCCGGCAGTGTATCCCGCGGTCAAGATTTACTTTCCAGAGACCAAGTGGATTGCAAAGGTGTTTCGGACGGGTCAGATCATTCTGACCGGGATGACCACTCATGAGGAGTGTGCGTCTCTTGTGACT
>Ga0209553_1000646_pt1 | contig 17956 bp, 11 predicted proteins | sample LauGreFBDMM110DN_2_FD_188217 | JGI IMG/M metagenome (GOLD analysis project Ga0209553, IMG submission 188217) | Freshwater lake microbial communities from Lake Michigan, USA - Fa13.BD.MM110.DN (SPAdes) (version 2) | ecosystem: Environmental > Aquatic > Freshwater > Lake | place: Lake Michigan...
CATCTATGCCGCTCAAGTCATTGCTCCTCGCGATCCGTTTCGCTCCATCATGGTTTATCGCATGGCGAAGCTTGGTGGCGGGCGCATGCCACACATCGGATCTCTGGAAGTGGACCGCGACGGCGTCGAACTGATCTCTCGGTGGATAGAACAGATGCCGGCTGAGTCGGCCCCAGATGCGGTCAGCCATGAATCCACTGCCAGACAGCGAAACGACGAGACGACTGCCTTGGCGCGTCTGCGGGAATCGAACACGCTGGCCGAACAGAGCGAATTGATCAAAGGTCTCCTGTCATCACCCAGCGGCGCGCTCAGGCTGCTGCGATCTGTCGATCACCACGATCTCCCGGAGGTCATCGCATCACATGCCGTTGACGCCGCGGTCAAGCACGGCGATGTGAGCATTCGCGATCTGTTTGAGCGTTTTCTTCCTGCAGAACAGCGTGTCAAGCGTCTGGGCAGTGTCGTACAGCCGGAGCAGATTCTCTCGCTATCCGGCGATGCGGTGCGCGGCAGGACTGTCTTTTTCGAGACGGCCGGTGTTTCGTGCAGGAATTGCCATCGCATTCAGAAAGACGGCAAGGAAATCGGACCGGAACTCACGACGATTGGCAAGAAACTGACGCGAGTTCAATTGCTGGAGAGCATTCTGCAACCGTCGAAACTCATCGAACCGAAGTACGTCACGCACCTTGCTGAAACAAAGGACGGTCGGATCCTGACCGGGATCTTATTGGAAAAGAATGTCGAACACGTGGTCCTCAAAGACGCCCAGGACAAGGTGAGTCGTCTGCCCATCGGTTCGATTGAACAATTGGTTCCGCAGCAGCAATCCTTGATGCCGGACCTGCTGGTCCGCGACCTGACTGCACAGCAGGTCGCCGATTTGCTGGCTTATCTCAGTTCTCTGAAGTAGCAGTTTCGGTCGGCCAATGAGAAGCCACTGCCGATGTCAACAGGGTCATTCCAATCACTTTGCCTTCCACGCCAGTTTGACGACCCAGATGCTGTTGGTGTCCTCTGAATCGTTAGGGATGGCATTCCATCCGTGGGGAATGCGGTCATAGATCACAATCACCGACTGCTCGTCGAGCGCCGCGACTTCGGTGTACGAAGTCGTTTGGTCGACGCGCGTGATGGCGTCTTGCGGATGATTCTCGTTGTGATGGCTTTGCAGGTCCACCTGCAACCAGTCCTTGCCGTCGCCGGCGCGGTTGATCCAGGCGAAGATGCCTGGTCGACCGCCGGTCAGTACGAGGGAGCCGTCTTTCATCATCACCAGACTCGGCTGCACGGAATGAGCATCTTGCATGGCCACTGGTGCCGACCACGTTCCGCCATCGTCATCACTGAAAGTCTGGCCGTAGGGAACATTGGAAGCCAGTCGAAAGATGTTCATCAAGCGCCCGTCTTTCAGGCGGACCGTCTGCGATTCGCACGGTCCTTCGCCGCCAGCGAGCGGGCAATCGAAGCTTGCAATCAGCGACCGGAATTTCCAGGCGAGGCCATCGGTGGATTCCACCATCACAAGGCTGTAACGATGCTCGTCCTTAAAGTAGCCGTACATCGTGGCCAGATACTCGTCCGACTTGCCCATGAGACCGTGGCCGTTGAAACCGAACCCCGATAGTCCCAGCTTCTCATTGAAACTGCGATCGGGCCTGGGCCATCCGGAGACGGTGATGCTCTTGTCAGTGAAGGTAACTTTGCGTTCCCCCTTTTTTCCCGAGACGATCTGATGCCAGCCGCGCATCGCCTCGCCGTCAGGATAAAGATTGAACGGGAGCAACATCTCGTCGCCATTCTTCAGCCGCAGCATGGTCTCCGCATAGAGATCGCCTTTGGGCATGATGGAAGAAGGTTCGCTCCAGGTCAGACCATCATCCGCAGACCAGCTGACGGAAGAAGTCCGATCTGCGACGATAGCGTCGAGATTCGTGGAGAAGTTAGCGCACAACTCGCCGCCCGAGAGCCGCGTCATCGTGGGAAACCACAAATATCCATGACTGCGAGCCACCAATCGCGGTTTCGAGAGGGAGAATTCGAGACCTTCGAGCGATAAGGTTTTCGTCATTTCCCAGGCGGGCTCTTTGCTCAATTGCCATTGGATGAGCCCGACATCTCTCGGCGACGACATGCCCTGGGCGTTCGGCTGTGAACGATAGCCGGTCCCGAATGCCGTCAGCAGATTCCCGTCTGGCAACAGGACTGTGGAGGTCGCCTGGCTGCTCGCCCACCAGGCTTGCGGGCCCGGCGCATTCTGATTGGAGCCTTTGCGATTGCCGATCCAGGTATGCAACAGATAGCGGTGATCGAGATCCCAGGTCTGTCCGTGATCGCGACTGACGATGGCCTCGATCCCGAATTGGGGGAATCCGTCCTCCGTGTCGATGTATCCTTTGCGGACCACATAGGTCATCACGATTTCGCCCGTCGGCATGACGACCAGCGAAGGATGGTGCCGGCCCCAGTCGAAGAGCTTTTGCACCTCAGACCAGGTGTGGCCTTCGTCGGCGGAGATCGAAATGCCAAGTCCTTCAAAATGATCGAGCGTCTCACCCTGCTTGCTCGAGGGAATATCGGTTCGACAGGCTGCCACAATGTGGCCGTTGGCCGCACGCGCTAGCGCCACTTCGCTGACTTTGGCCCATTGCGGCACGCGCGTGGCATCATTCCAGGATTTCCCCAGATCCAGACTGGAGCGAAGGAAAGCTTCCTGACCGCCGTCTGTGGAACCTCGGTAGCCCGTTTCCATGAGCTGGATGACTCTACCAGTTGCTGCATCGCGATCCACGAGGTAGGGATCCCATTGATTCCATCCGCCGCCATGAGAATTCGGAGGGATCGGTTCGGAAGTCCATGTCTGACCGTAGTCGATGCTGCGACAGCGCAGCTTCCCTTCGATACCACACAAGAGCTGTCCGTCTCCCAGGTAGGTCAGCGACACTCCCAGCAGATGCCGCGCATGGGCTGGTTCGTCGGGCAGAACGGGCTGAGGCTGACTCCAACTTGCGCCATGGTCGTCGCTCGTCAGCACCATCGGGCGATGGGGGTAGTCACAACTGACGAGCATCAACAGCCGGTCTTTCTCCGGCATGTAAACGATGTACGGAACGGCAACAACGCGATTCCAATCCTCGGTGACGATCTGCAGCTTCGCTGGCAGGCGAACGCCGTCGGCCTGTTCGACCAGTTGCCGAACTTCATGAGCTTTCCACTCATCCGCATCGGCAGACGACATCACGACCGTCATCGTCAGCAGCGGTACCAGAAGGGAGTGAATCCGGGGTCTGCGGAGAATTGTCATGTTGCCAGCCTTCTGACTTGCGCTGTTGAACGCCATCGTACCGCTCAGAAAGTGTTTCACGGCGAGCGGCAGAAATGAATTTACCGGTACGACGGACTTCCAGTCCGTCGCATGGTGCTACTCGACGGACTGGAAGTCCGTCGAACAAATTGCGGAGGGTTAGTTCTATCCTGCCGCTCGCCCAAGAGCAGGTTCTTTGTGACTCAATCGAAAGTCGCCAGGACTCTCGAAATCACGAGTGACCGAAACTCTCTATTTCTTCTCCAATGAAATCGCGTCCAGTTCCCCACACAGATCGAGGGCTTTCATTGCTTCCACGGTGGCGATGTAGGTGATGTAGTGGTAGTTACCGCGGTAAAGCGAGTGCATCCACCAGCGTCCGCTCTCGCGCTGTTCTCGCTTCAACCACGTCAAGCCCTGTTGGATGCGAGGGTCGGACACGGGGACGTTGTTCTGTCGCATTAATACGATGGCCAGCGCAGTCATGTACGCATCGCTCTCCGGCTTGTCGGCATCGGGCAGGTTCTTGATGAGGTTGAGCACGGAGGCACTCATTTCGAAATGCCAGTCATCGACCGGCGACATGTCGCGCGTGCTCCAACCGCCATCGGCGTGCTGTTTCGAAGTCAGCAGAGTCAGCGCGGCGTCGCGATCGGATTGCGGGACCATGTCCGGCATGTAGTGGGCCAGTTGCAGTTTCAGGACGCGGTCGAAATCGTTCTTCGGCGGCGCGGTGCGGAGCCACTGTTTCAGTTTCTCTACGCGAGCGAGCAGCGCTTCGTCTTTTAGCCCCGCGAGCCACTCCGGTGCAGCGGTGATGGCGCGAGCGGCTTGCAGCGAGAGTTCGAAGTCCGTGGTGATATGCGGAATTTCGACTTCGCCGTGGCTGACGAAAGCCCCATCTTCGGATTGGTGTTCGAACATGTCGCGCAGCGAGCGTTCCGTGGCCTCGGAGAGTTTGCCGTTGATGTGCCGATCCCACTCGGCCAACCCGACGCTGCACCACACGCTGAAGAAGGCGCCGGGATAGTGCTTGTGTCCCTTGTTATCGATCTCCTTGACTTCCTGGACTTCCTTTGGCACGGCGTTGACGAAGTTCGTATGCACCTCTTCGTTCGGCTGACCGAACTGCCGCGACCACGCGGTGTATTCAGTCATGTAGGGTCCTGTGGTATGGCAATTCACGCAGGACCGCTCACGCACCCAGCTCACCGCGCCCAATTCCAGGTACTTCGCCGCCGCCTTCAATGATTCCGAGCCAAACGCTTTCACTCGCGGCTCGTCCGCCGAGGGGATACTCACGCGGATATCGCCCAACTGATACTGAAACTCCTGCGCGCGAGCCTCGACGCCGAGGGAGAATATCGTCAGAACCGCCATACTGAGACGGAAGCAAAAGCAACGCGAAAGTCCGAGGCGACCGAGGCAGATTGTGTTCATGTTTTCTCCGGGGGGAAGAGGTTGGCGGGTTAGAAGTTGGTGAGTCAACTGCGGCTTTCAGCAGATTGTGTGCGACAAGACCGAGTCTGATGCCGCGGCTGCGAGTTAAAACAACTCCGGCAGTGGTTCGCAACACCTTGATTGTCACATGAATCATAGCCTATAGGTTCCCGTTCCAAAACCCAAAGCCGGGGACCTGAGATTTCCTTCCCAGGGACTGTCGTTGACGATCGACCGCTTCCTGCGCTCTGGCTGATGCTCGACGGCTGAGAATTCGTCCGCTCTGCCTGCTTCAGCCAGCGCGAGTAGCAGGATGGCAGCCAGTAATAACCGCCACGGTGATGTGCGTCGCATGATGATGATCTCCGCTCGTGTGAGTCTTTAGTTATTGCCAACAGGTTCTTTATCTCACTTTGTTACGGAGGTTCCACTCTACCGCTTGAGGAACAATTCTGACAGCACGAGTTGTTCGACCATCGTGCGCAGTTGAAAGTCATCCGACTTGCTCGCGGCGGCGATGGAATGAATTTGCTTGCGGTCGTCGATCGTCATGACGCGGCGCAGCGCGAATGTCGCCAGTTGTTCGATGAAGGCTTCCGCGAAAGGGTCAAGTTGGGCGGCCAGCAGCTTCTTGAACGATTCGGGACCGTCGTACTGTCGGCCGTCGGGGAAGGCTCCGCCAGCGAAGACGGGCGGGTCGTTGCCGAGGCCCCCGGCGACCTTCTCAGTCGTGCGCCAGCGGCCGATGGCGTCGTAGTTTTCGAACGCGAAGCCGAGCGGATCGATCTTGCGATGGCAGGACGAACAGATCGTGTGCGTCGCGTGCGCCTGAAGTTGATCGCGAATTGTCGCCTTGGGTTTGTTGCTCGGAGTCGGCTCGAGCGGCTCGACATTTGGCGGCGGAGGCGGCGGCGTGCGTCCGAAGATTGCTTCTGAAACCCAAACGCCGCGATGCACCGGGCGATGTCGCGTTCCATCGGATGTCAACGATAAGACAGCCGCTTGTGTCAGGAGGCCGCCGCGATGATCGCGCTCGGTGAGCGGCACACGGCGGAATCCCGCTTGTACGGGAAACTCCATCCCGTAGTGCATCGCCAGCCGAGCGTTGAGCACGGTCCAGTCCGATGTCAGGAACTCGCGAATCGAGGCGTTGCGGGTGAAGACCTCACTGAAGAATTGAGTCGACTCCAGCACCATGCTGCGTTCGAGCCACTGGTCGTAGTCCGGGTAAAGCTCCGGGTCCGGTGGGAACTGGCCGACTCGATGCATTTGCAGCCATTGCCGGGGAAACGCTTCGACAAAGCGGTTCGACTTCGAGTCCGCAAGCATCCGCTGAATCTGCTGCCGCAAGACCTCTGGCTGGTGAAGTTCGCCGCGCGCCGCGCGGTCCGAGAGTTCGTCATCGGGGAGCGAGCTCCAGAGAAAGTACGACAGCCGCGATGCCAGTTCCCAATCGTTGATCCGCTCGCGCTGCGAGTCGGCGGAACCGTCCACGAGGTAGTAGAAATTCCGCGACGCGAGCACTCCGGCCATTGCTGCCAGATAGGCCGAGCGCGGGTTCTCGCCGGACTGACGCTCGGAGTCGAACAGCGCCACGAAGCGGTCGACTTCCGCCGTCGTCGGCGGGCGTCGCCAGGCACGAGCCATGAATCGCGAGAGACACTCGCGTGCATCGCGCTGCTGCTGTTCCAGTTCTTGAGCCTCCGGCGGCGAACGAGTGCTCAATCTCGATGGGAAGAATCCTTCCCTCTTCTTTAGATCCGCTTCCAGCACGAGCGGGCCTTCGCACTCGTACCAGTCAACCAGTAGTAGCGGAAAGATCGGGAGACCGTCCGCAAGGAATAGCTTGTAGCCGATCGGACTGGGGCGATAGTCCTTCACGCGGGTCAGCAGCTTCGGCGTTGCGGACGGCGTCGGGCCGTCGTCGAGCTTGCCGGGAGCTTCATTGATTAACTGAAAGCTACCTTGAGGCAAGAACGACTCGAACTCAATAACGGTCGGTGCGTCCTCAGCGGCGAGCACATCTTGTCCGACCTCCGCGCGTTTGAGGCTGCTGTTCCAAAGGCTCAGGCGGGGTATTCGGCCCTTGAACGATGCCAGCCCGCTGAGTTGGACGCGGATGCGATACAGGCCGGGCGTGGGCGTCTGAATTTGACCGTGCAGCAAGCTCGGATAGATCACCCAACGCTGCGGAGCCGGAGCCGTTTGTCGATTGATTGTTGAGCTCGGCTGCTGTTCGGGAAACGCCTGCTGCAAGATGGTGTCGGCGGCTTTGAGGTACCGCTCGACGTGCGATGGCGAGAGCGTGAGCAACGCCCCGATCCGGTCGAAGCCGTGCCAGCGCGGATCGTCATTCAGAGCACCGGGCATCGTTGCATCGAAGTGGACTCCCAGCAGGTCATACACCGTCTTCGAGTACTCATCGCGACTGAGCCGGTTGAGCGTGACTCGATCGCGACGAGCCATCCGCGCAGCCCGGCCAGCGTCGATCTGTTGGGAGATCGCTTCCGACAGTCGTTCCAGTTCGTCGGCCGAGAGCTGGGGTTCGTCTTTCGGCGGCATCTCACCCGAGTTCAGCCGGAACAGCACCTCGCTCCAACGCTGCGCGACCAGCATGTCGGCGAAGTCACGCGAAAGCGTATCGAGCTGGAACTGGCCCTCCTGCTTTTTCGCATCATGACAACGCTGGCAGTACTTGCCGAAGAGCGGCAAAACGACCTTGTCGAAGTTTGTGCTTTCGTCGGCTCGGAGATGAGCCGCAGCGAACACGAATAGCAGACAGGCAATGATTCGAAGCGACTTCATTTCAAGATTTCCTCGCGAGTTCGTAGCGTGGCCGAGTCGCGGAGCGCCTGATGTAGGACGGCGGCACGCTCTACCATGGCAGCACCATCCGCTCCGCGCGGTCCTGGTCGTTGGCTGAAGTCAGTCGTTCTTCGGGCGGCATCGACACGAACTTCCAGCTTTCGGCTTTGACTCGCACGATGGCGCCAGGCGTATATCCTGCCAACAGCTCGACGAACTTCAGCTTCAGTTGCACGCCGCTGCTCCCGAGTGGTGCAGAATCCAGCCGCTTCCACTCCACCAGTTTGGCGAACTTGCGATCGGAGCGGTGAGCCCACGTGCGGCGTGTCTTGTGCGAAACCGCGACGGCAATCCGCTCTTCGCGGTCCTGCGACAGATCGTCGAGAATCTCCTGATCGACATCGAACAGCGTCAGCGTGACGATGCCGCCGCCGTAGTCGAAGTGCTCGATGTGATCGATCCAACCGGCGGTCCATCGCTCGCGCTCATATTGCACATGCTGCTGCCGTTGCCGTTCCGTCGCGAAGTCGCGGCTCGCGTCGTCGATCCAAATGCGTCCCACGCGGAACTCGTCCTGCCCCCAGCCCTGTGCCCATGCGAGATTGAGCTGGACCGTCATGCCCGGCTGAATTGCGGAGACCTCGACGAGCTGCCGGCCGCTCCAGACTTCCGATCGCCGATCAATGTCGAAGGTGAAGGGCGTGTTGATGCCAGTTTTCACGAGCTTCCCGGCCACATCCCCGCCCGGCAGGATGGCTCCTGGTTTCGTCGGTGCGGCTGTGGCGGAAGCGGCTGCCTGTGAGCTTGCGAACGGTTCGAGTTTGATCTTCTCTCTCGCGACATCGATCGACACAACTTTCCACGCCTGACCGCGACGCTGATAGAAACTGAAGTCGTCTTCCATCAGCAGCGCGTGGTTCTCCGGGATAGCGAACTGCTTCTTGTCGTCGGGCAGGGCGGGAATCGTCGCTTCTTCGCCGGGAGTCGGCACGACGAAGTAACCATGCACATGCGTCCCCAGCGGGATATCGCGCAGTTCGGCGCGAGCCCCGTTGTGCCAGACTGGAGCGTAAGGCAGCAGCGTGAACCAGTGCGGTGGGCCGGTGTAGTATCGGCCTTCATCTCCATCCAGCCGAATGCCGCCGCGGCGATTCACGGCGTCGATGTAGACCAGTTCACCGGAGATGTAGTGGGCCTTGTCAGCCTCGACAAACCGGGGCGCTGCTTGATCCTCGGCTGACGCGATCGACTCAGAGACGCCGATCGCCAAGACCGCGAAGATAAATGGAAGTATCCGCATCACAGAACCTCCGACGCGGTATCATTGCTGTCCGCGAATTTCTCTGTGGGCACATCCATCTTCTGCGCCATCGTCAGCAATAGATTGCTGAGGTGAGCCTTGCTGTTGACGGCACTGTGGTAGATGCCTGGGTGTTGGTCGTAGCCCTGAAAGTTCTTGGTCAGGTTGTAATCGACGTGCTGGCCATGCTTGAATCCGAGCGCCGTGCCACCGGCCAGAACAATCGGCAGACTGGCGTTCCCGTGACTGTGGCCATAAGCCATTCCGCTGCCGTACAGGGCCATCGTTGTTTCGATCAGCGGTCCATCCGCATCCTTCACCTCCCGCAATCGGTCGAGGAAATAGCCAAACTGCTGGAGATTGAACGTGTCGCTGGACATCAGGTCGGCGAGCAGTTTGGGGTTGCCATTGTGATGCGACAGAGAATGTCGATCCTGTTTGACGCCGATTTCCGGAACAGCGGGTCCGGTCCCTTCGTTTCCGGTGCTGAACGTGGCGACACGCGTGAGATCGGTTTGAAACGCCAGGACAAGAATGTCATACATCGTCCGCAGGTATTCTCCCAACCGTTCCAGAGCGACATCGCGATTGAGTTGCGATGCCACACCTGGGTCGACTGTCGGTCGTGGTACATCGAGCCATTTGTCGGCGCGCTGGGTACGAATTTCGACTTCGCGAACGGATGTGAGATATTGCTCCAATCGGCCCTTATCCGCTGATCCCAGTTGGCGATCGAGGGTCGCGGCCTCGTCAATGACAGCATCCAGAATACTGCCGCGTTGCTGCAGTCCGCGCCGCTGCTTCGCGACACCACCCTTGGGTTCTTCGAACAGTTCCCGGAAGACAACGCCAGGGCTTCCCTGTGCGGGGAGTTGAATCCCATCGGCATTATACGACAGTGAATGCCCCTGGTTACTCAGCTCGATGGACGAGAATCGCGTTTGCGGCGCGGTCACGGTCGCCATGAGTTGATCGACCGAGATCGTGTTGCGTTCCGATTGCCCGATCTTGCCGCCGGTCAGCCAGATTGTCGAGCAGTTGTGATGGTGGCCCAGCCCATGCGGATGATACATGCCGCTGAACGGCGTGATGATGTCGCGGTGCTTTTCAAGTGCCTGCAAGGGCTTGGACATCTGATAATCCTTGCCTGCCGTGGCCATCTGGTATTCATGCGTGTTGACGCCGTTAGGCAGGTAGATGAAGACGCTGCGTTTGGGCCGCACGGCTTTGTCGGCGGCGAGCAGGGGACGCATGCAGTCGAGCAGCGGCAGGGCCAGCGAGACGCCGAGTCCACGCAGGAGATGACGACGGCTGAGGAGCCAGTTTTGGGAGAGGATATTTGCCATGATGCTTTTCCGTTTCCTTGATGGTGTGATTGGTGTCGCCTAGATTTGTTCTGTTTTAATGCAGTCGTTCTTCCGGTGGCAGTTTGATATTCGGCCAGTCGTAACAGCGGAGTCGGACGATTCGACCAGGGCGAAAACCATCCAGCAATTCGCCGGTTTGCCAGAGGATCTGTATCCCGCTGCTCCCCGCAGGCGGCTTGTCGAGTGTCTTCCACTCGACAATGGACCCGCCTTTGTGGTCGTGATCCTGCCAATAGGTGCGCAGTGTCGCTTCCGCCGCAGCAACCGCATTGCCGTGAGCTTTCTTCGACTTCACTTCCTCCAGCAGCGACGAATCCACGCTGCCAAACAGTGTGATCGTGACGATCCCCTTGCTGCCGCCGAGATGCTCGACATGATCGACCCACCCGGCCAGCCAATGGTGCTTTTGATAACGAACATGAATTTGCCGTTGACGCTCCGTGGCGACAGCGCGGCTTTCTTCGTCGATCCAAACGTCCGACGTGCGAAACTGTCGATTGCGCCATTCCGGTGACCAAGTGAGATTGAGTTGAACCACTTGCCCTGCGGCGAGTTCTGTCCACACCGCACTGGATTTCCCCATCCAGACTCGCGTGGCGTCGTCGATCCAGAAAGTCTGCTCGGCTTCAAATTCAGCGCCGGCCGATTTCCCTGATGTAGCGACCTTCATACGGGCCTTCTCACGATTGACCTCAACCACCTCCCACGCCTGACCGCGTCTTTGGAAGAAGCTGAAGTCATCTTCCAGCAAGATCGCATGATTGAATTTCGAGCCGTATTGTGGTGGCCCCTTGGTCGGCGGGATCGTGTTTTCTTCTCCCTTGGGCGGCAGGTAGAACGAGCCGTGCAGATGCGTCCCGAGCGGGATGTCGCGCAATTCAGCCGGGGCTCCGTGGTAGTAGATCATGCCATAGGGCAGCATGGCGAAGTCGTGCGGCTGAGCCTTGTCGTAACGGTCGTCGTTGAAGTCGCCGTCCAGCCGTAATCCGCCCCGGCGATTAATCGCATCCGTAGTCACCAGTTCGCCCGCGAGGTAGTTTCCAGGCTTCGCGGGGAACTTGCCTGGCTGCAGGCTTTCGTCGTTCTCAGGCAGCGGTTCCGTCGCCTGAGCAGATGAGTTGGACAAAATCACACCACCAGCGACCACAGCCGCCAGCAGACTTATCGCTGTGCGGCGGTCGATCTCGTCTGTTGGCTGGTTGTCGATCATGGTGTTCTCTATCGTTTCTGGAAGAGGTCTGAAAGGACCAGGTTTTCAAGGATGGAACGAAGGCGATACTGATCCGGCTTGCTGTGGGCAGCGATCGCCTTGATCGCCGCCTTGTCGTCCACGGTCATCACCCGCCGCAACGCATACGTGGCCAATTGTTCGACGAACGCCTCCGCGAACCGGTCGACATCCGCGACCAGCAATTGTTTGAAATCGTCCGCCCCTTGGAATGTCTTGCCGTTGGGAAGTATCCCGCCGGCCTGCACCGGCGGGTCGTCCCCGATTCCGCCTTTGACCCGCTCATGCATCCGCCAGCCGCCAATGGCGTCGTAGTTCTCGAACGCGAAGCCGAGCGGGTCGATCTTGGCGTGACACGAGGCGCAAGTGGTGTGCGTTGCGTGAGCTTGAAGCTGATCGCGAATCGTCGCCTTCGGCTTGTCGCTGGGCGTCGGTTCCAGTGGCTCGACGTTTGGCGGCGGTGGAGGGGGCGTGCGACCGAAGATCGCTTCCGAAACCCAAACGCCTCGATGCACGGGGCGGTGCCGCGTGCCGTCCGATGTCAGCGACAGAATCGCCGCTTGCGTGAGCAGCCCTCCGCGGTGATCCTCGGGACGCAACGTGACTTTCTGAAAGCCGGAACTGGTAAGCTGTGGCAGTTGATAGAAACTCGCCAATCGCGGATTGACCATCGTCCAGTCGGACTTCAAGAAGTCTCCCAGCGGCAAATTCCTGGCGAAGACCTCGGCAAAGTATGCCTGCGTTTCGAGCACCATGCTTTTTTCCAGCCACTTGTCGTAGTCGGGATAAAGGCCGGGATCGGGCGGGAACATCCCCACGCGGTGCAATTGCAGCCACTGTTGGGGAAACGCTTCTACGAATCTCGCAATCCTGGGATCGGCCGTCATGCGATTCAGTTGTGCTTTAATGACCTCGGGTTGCTTCAGCGTACCCGCCCTGACCGCGGCGAACAGGTCGTCGTCTGGCATCGAACTCCACAGAAAATACGACAACCGCGAGGCGAGTTCCCAGTCATTCACCGTATCGCGAGGCTTCGTCGGATCTCCTTCTTCGATGTAGTAGAAGTTTTTCGAGGTAAGCACGGCGATCAATGCCGAGCGATATGCCGGGCCGAACGATTCTCCCGCAGCAAGTTCATACTGCACGATGCGGACGTAGCGTTCGACCTCGTCACGCGTCACCAGACGACGCCAGGCGCGATCTGCGAACCGTTGCAGGGACTCGCGACACTCGCCGAACAACGCTTCCAGCTCTTGCGGATCCGTTGGTGCGTTGGCGTCACGAGCCGGGATGGTCGGGAAAACTCCATCCCGTTTCCGCTGGGTTTCCTCGCTGACGGGCACGCTCTCCCACTCGATGGAGTCCACCAACAGCAGCGGGAACAACGGCTGGCCTTCGTCATCAAACAGCTTGTACCCGGCCGGATGTCCGATGCGTGGTTCGCGCGAGTTGATGAACCGTCGAGCCGTATTGCTTTGCGTGTGAGCGTTCCCCGGAAACCCACTCACCGCATTGAAGAGATGAAAACTGCTGGTTGTCGTGTCGAACTCCACGACGATCGGTTGATCCTCTGGTGTGATGATGTCTTCGTCAAAGATGGACCTCTTCTGGGTGAAGTCCCAGACGGTGAGATGCGGAGCGCGGCCGCCCTTGGGCTGCAGGCCGCTCAGACGGATTCGCACCCGCATCGCCTCCCCGCCGCTCGACATGTGGACGTGATTTCCTTCCACGCCGGGCCAGAAGATCTCACGGTATCGAACCTCGGCGGCGTTCTCCGTCGCGGGAGTCGCAACACCACTGTCCCGCTGCCCCTTAACCGGTGGCGCGGTCTGGTCGGGAAACGCCCGAGTGATGACCGTATCCGCCGCTCGGAGGTAGCGATCGACGTGCGACGGCGAGAGTGTCAACAACGATCCGATGCGATCGAAGCCGTGCCAGCGCGGGTCTTCATTCAGCGCGCCGGGCAACTTGCCGTCGTAATGAACGCCGAGCAGATCGTAAGCCGTGTGGGCATACTCGTCGCGGCTGAGTCGATAGAGCGCCACCGGCCCTCGACCGGCCATGCGAGTTGCCTGGCCATCGGCGATGCTGGCCGAGATCCAGTCCACAACGCGTCCGAGTTCTTCAGCTTTCGGCTGTGGTTCATCTTTCGGAGGCATCTCACCCGAGTTCATCCGGAACACGACCTCGCCCCAGCGTTGGGCCGTTGCCTGATCGACAAACTCTCGCGGCAGCGTGTCGAGCCGGAACTGACCCTCCTGTTTCTGCGCAGCATGGCAACGCAGGCAGTAAGTCTTGAAGAAGGTCGTCACGACCTCATCCGGCGCCACATCGGCGGCGAGACAGGTGCCTGAGAAAAGCACCAGCGTCGTCGTCATCAGAGTTGTCTTCAATCGGCTCATCCTCGGTGCTTTCCTACAACGCTCAGCACGCCATCGTGATGCCAGCCTTCGAGAATCTTGGTCAGCAGCACATCCGCGTGTGAGTTGTGGCCGTAAACGGTGACGACCGCGAGAAGCAAGACGGCGGCCAGTAACAGTCGCCACGGTGATGTGCGTCGCATGATGATTGTCTCTCCTGTGTGAATCCCTGTTTTTGAAACGAATGGTCGAGAGGTAAGTCCTTTACGGAAACTGAATGGCGTATAGGTCGGCGTCTTTCATGACGAAGCGCAAGCGGATCGGTTTCCCGGCAAGTGTGCTCACGTCACTCCCCTGCTTCCATCCAACCACTTGTCTGATCCTGTCGCCGTAGATCTCTGGGCAGTCTTCCAGTGCGAAGCCGGGAATTGGCTTGCCGCTGGCATCCTGAATTTCCACCTGGATCGAGCCAGCAGCACTGGTCGAGAAATTCATTTCCAGACACTTACCGGAGAAGGTAATCGGTCTGGTGTGCATCTCGCCGCCTTGGCTGTCCGCGCGAAGCGATACGAATCCATCCATGCGCACCGTGAACCGCCGCAGCCGCGTCGCGTTATTGAAATAGCTTTCGGTGGCGTAGATCGAGAGTTCGGGTATGCCCTCCGCCGTATCGGACTTCGTTTCGACGATGCCCCACGCCGGCAAGTTGTTTCGCGAAATCCAGCAGTCTCTTCCTAATCCCGGCCGGATGTAGGCTTCGCTTCGGCGGTGGAACTTCACGCCGTCCCGACTCGTCATGAAGACGGCGTCCGTAAGCCCCAGACTACCTGGTTCGGGCTTCGAGAAACCGACAATCGGGGGAATACCTTCCATCGTTTGCGAAGTCCGCGACCTGACGTATCGCATCGGGAAGCCTAGAAAAAGATGCGGAGCCCGCTGATAAGGAACCACGGCATTCGTATAGAGTTCTTCCTCTGCCGCCCCGGGGTATTCCAACCACACGGGATCGGTCCAGTTCACAAAATCCGTCGAAGTGCAGGTCACGATCGCACGTCGACCATCGCGAGTGTCGCGGTGAAAGTCCACATAACGCTGCCGCGTCGCATCCCAAAAGGCCAGATTCAAAGAATCGAACGCGCCCTTGGTGATGACGGGCTTCTCTTGCACAAGTGACCAATAGATGCCGTCGGGCGACTGAAATGCCCCCAGCCCTCCCTGTTTCTGTGGCGTTCCCATAATAATTCCCACCGCCTTGTATTGCTGCTCGGGCTTGCAGGCCGGATTCGTATCTTTGAACGGTGCAAAGGCATGTGTGCCTACACCGTTCCATACGATGTTGTTTTGTTTCGAGCCCTCGAACTCGAAAAGCCCCAGCATGGGCTTCGTCCAGTGGACGCCGTCGCCGCTCTCCGCGTAGCAGGTGTAGTCACTGGAAAACTGGCCGCTCTGGCCGTCGAGTTTCCAGCCCCGGTAGTACATTCGGTAACGGTCTCCATCCTGAAACACGACGTGATACCCGCTGAGATTTCCTTCCCACGGACTGTCGTTGACAATTGCTACCTCACGGCGAATTGGTTCGTGAAGCGTTTGTTTCACATTGTGCAAGGTGGCGATGAGATAGTCGTCAACCAACGGCTCCAGGCGCGTTCCCATATCGACCGGCTCCTCCGCTCTGGATATTGCCACGACAATGAAAACAAGTGCCAGGCTCAGTCTGTTGATGAACATATCTGCTCTGCTTTTTCTGCTGCTGAACCGAAGACAGGAGGGAGACCTCATTATTCTGACCAGAAAGAATACAGCCGGGCGTTGCGCAGCGACAACCGCAAGCTCAGGGTCTTGCCTTTGACGCTGTCCAGATCGCCCGACTTCCAACGAAGCGCCGCGCGAGGCTGATCCCCCATGACTGGTTCGGAAACGGCGACCGTCTGGCCGTCTCCGCCCAGCACCGTGACACCAAGTTCACCGGCCCTGGCATCGACGTTGACGTGCAGAGTTGTCCCCGCGAGCACAAACGGTTTCGTCAGCAGCGTGCCTGGTTCTTCGCCCGCATCCAGCGAGACGAAACCGTCTCGTCGCAACACGGCGAGACAGATTGCACCTTTGTCGGGATAGTAGTCGTCGTAGCCAGGTTCGTTGCCGGACGTCACGAAGGCGTAGTGCTTGATGCCAGTATAATAGAACCACAACTCATCGTCGCGGACGACAGGCCCGGACGGCCCGATGATTGTCTGGATATCGTAGGCTCCAGCACCGAGTGGCGAAGCTTCAAGGAACGGCTGTCGCTCGGCGACGCGTTGCCAATGGACCAGGTCGCGGCTGGTCACCAGTTGGATGTTATAAAACCCCGTGTAGTCCCCGTATTTGCCCACTGCATCCTTCATGGCGGGCGACAGCCGCAGTTTCTCGAATCCCGGCCAGCCCGGCGGGACCTTGCCAGTGTGGTGATAGATCGACGGCAGGCCAATGTACAGCCCCTCGTAGTGAAACACGCCCATGTTGTAGATCTGCACGCTGTAATGTTCGGGCGTGTTGTACTCCGTTTGCTTGAGCATCGGATTGGCGAGCCGTTCCGCAATCCGCCGCTTGCCGATTTCCTGGTCGAGCTCGTCGGCGTGGAACACGAGCCCGTAGTCGTTCCAGGTCTTGAAATCCCGACTGGTGGCAATGGCAACCGACCGACCAAACGGCCCGCCGCGTTTGACCGAGTGGATAAACAAACCTTCGCTCGGGTCATAACTGAAGTTGCCTTCGTCGCTGCTGGGGATGGCGGGCAGGTCGAGCTTCGTCCATTGCACGCCGTCCGGGGAAACGGCAAATCCGTCATTCAACAGCGCCGCCTTGAAGCGGCGAGCGGGGTCTTTGTCGTGTGGATCGTAGACCGCATGATCGATTCGCAAATTGGGCCTGGGCCCGACCGTCCAATGCAGCCCATCCGTGCTGATTCGCAACGGTTCGTCCGTACTCATGACCCACAACTTAAAATGCTTCGCTTCTGGATCCCACACAGGAGCGGTTCGTGTCTGGATCGTCTGAGACGGGTTGCCGCTGCGAATCACGGCGCCTCGTTTTTCCGGTTGATGCAGCGTCCGCTTGAGATTCTCGATCTTTGCAATCGCGTCGTCATCCAGAAACAGTTGCCGTTGTCCGGCGGGAATTCTGCGGGCGTCCTCGGCAGCCGCGACCGACAACGATCCCTCTGACAGTGCGAGCAACACCGCGGCGATCACGCATTTGTAATTGTAAGGCAACATCATAGACATCATTCGCCTTTCGCCTGAATGGTCAGTTTGCTGAGTGTGGCACACGCTTTGTCACCGTTCTCGACGCCCGAACTGCTGTGCAGCGTCATATGCACGTCGAAGTCCTCGAGCGATCCCAGTTCGCCGGCCGGAACCTCCAACCGCAGAGAGCCGTTGTGGACTCCTTGCGTTTGCACGTCCCACTTTGGTTTCTCACCGCGCGGTCCGACGCTCAGTGTCATCGATCCCCCCAGACTTGGTCCGTTCGCCGAGCAATCAGCCATGACGACGAGCTGCTTCAATGGTTGGGGCGACGAGATTCGTTGCACCAGATGAGTCGACGTGGCGAAGCCGCCCGTCATGCCTACCCAAAAGCCATGGTCACGATAGCCGCCGTGAGTCGGATGGCCCACAGCGAGTCGCCCGAGATGTGACCAGCGTTTGGTGGTGAAGTCGTCCTCGTAGGTCAGGTTGCCGTACAGGTCTGACGACAACTTCACTGCCGCGTCGGTCTGCGGCGGTTGATGCTCGCAGCGGACGCGCAGTCGATCGAGACGGTTTCCCGCCAGACCGGCCTGCTGAGCCGCATTCTCCATCGAAACGCGGACGACGAAAACATGCATGCCCTTCAGCGATCCGCCGTCATCAAGCGTGAGCGAATCAATCTTGTCCGTTCGGTCTTGCTTCACTTCCAGCGGCCAATCGCGGCCAAGCTCATCGGTGGAAACAGCCAGCGTGTTGCGGCAGCGGGCGTCGGTGGGGGCAGCGGCTTCCAGAGTGACTTCGACCGATTCGAGCGGAAAGTACGACTCAAAACGATAGACCAGCGACGCGCGCGATGTTTCGCCGGACTTTGTCTTGAGCGTCAGGAACCCCGGTTCCTCGGGGCGGCTGGTGAGCTGCAGGC
>Ga0209553_1000648_pt1 | contig 17952 bp, 10 predicted proteins | sample LauGreFBDMM110DN_2_FD_188217 | JGI IMG/M metagenome (GOLD analysis project Ga0209553, IMG submission 188217) | Freshwater lake microbial communities from Lake Michigan, USA - Fa13.BD.MM110.DN (SPAdes) (version 2) | ecosystem: Environmental > Aquatic > Freshwater > Lake | place: Lake Michigan...
CTTTCTTCTGTGGGGGTCTTCTGTGGGGGCAGCCACCTGTATGAATTGAGTCATTCAACTCTGTTTTTGATCAGGATTACGACAACGCTGTCGGGGCGGCAATCGGAGGCGGGCCGTCAAGATACATCCGCTGCCAGAGTTCGAGGCACAGCAGATTCCAGAGGCGATACGCATGATCGAATTGGCTTGACGTATGTTCGTCGATCAGTTGCCGCACGGAGTCTTCTTTTAATAAGCCACGCTGCAGGCAGCGCGACGACAGCAGGATATCGTACAACATCGGTCTCAGTTCAGCCCGGAACCAATGATCAATCGGGACACCGAAGCCCATTTTTTTGCGAGTTTTAATGTCTTTGGGAATCAACCGGCTGAATGTTTCACTGAGCACTTTCTTGGAGTGTTTCAGCGTTTGTTTCACTTCAATCGGCATGCGTGCGGCAAGTTCGATGACATGGTGATCAAGCAACGGACTGCGGCATTCCAGCGACGCAGCCATGCTGGCGATGTCCACCTTGGCAAGTATATCGCCGGGCAGATAGGTCTGGAGATCGGTGGCAGTGGTGCGTGTCACAAAGTCGCGTTGGGGATATCGCTGATAGGCATTCGTGATACAGTTCGCTGGATCGTCATGCTTAGTCAGCGTCCAGAGTTCGGGCGTGACCAGCCATTCCAGACGCGACGAACTGAAGATTGTAATCCAGTTCAGGTATCGGCGTTCCGGATCCTGCGCCAAAGATTCCAGCAGACGTTTCAGCCGGCGGCGGAAGGATCGATGTGCAACCGATGTCGGCAATCGCGAAATCACGGATGATGCAAAGTGACGTGCCCACCGTGGCACAAAGTCTGTCATCCCGGTGAGTTTGACAGCGCGATAACGATCGTAACCGCAGAAGAGTTCATCACCGCCGTCGCCGGTCAGAGCCACAGTCACATGCTCGCGGGTCATGCGCGACAGGTACATGGTGGGAATCGCAGAGCTGTCGCCGAACGGTTCGTCGTAGTGCCAGATCAGCTGCGGAAGAATCGAAAGCGCGTCCGGAGTGACAACGGCTTCGTGATGTTCCGTCCCAAGATGCTGCGACGCCTGCCGTGCGAAGGCGCGTTCGTCAAAGGCGGCGATGGGGAAGCCGATGGAAAACGTCTGCACTGGTCGATTGAGTTGCGTCTGCATGAGGCCACAGATCACAGTCGAATCAATCCCGCCCGACAGAAACGCGCCGAGGGGCACATCGCTTCGTAGTCGTAAGCGAACAGCTTCGGACAACGTGGCATCGAGTTCTTCACGCCAGTCGTCAACCGTCGCGCGGCTGAAATCTGGCTCGTCATACGGAGCGGACCAGTACGTCTCCAGTGACAGGTTGCCGTTTTCAAGGACTCCGATCGTCGCTGGCGGCAGTTTCTGAAATCCTTCCAGAATGCAGTGCGGATGCGGAACATATTGGAGCGTCAGAAACTGCAACACAGCGTGACGATTGAGCGTTCGAGGGACATCCGGAATCTGCAGCAGTGCTTTGAGTTCACTCGAAAACGCCAGCCGACCATCTTCCATGCGATAATAGAACGGCTTCTTACCAGCGCGATCACGCGCGATCACCAACCGTTGCCTGTTTGCATCCCAGATCGCGAGGGCAAACATGCCGCGAAGATGTTTAACGAATTCCAGTCCATGTTGTTCGTAAAGATGCACAATGACTTCGGTATCACCGTCGGTGCGGAACCGGTGTCCGGCATTGATCAGCTTTGTCCGGAGTTCACAATAATTGTAGATTTCACCGTTAAAAGTAATCTGTACGCTGTTGTCTTCATTGCCCAGCGGCTGTGCGCTGCCGGTGACGTCGATGATACTCAATCGTCGATGGCCAAGCGCCACCCCAGACACACCTGTGGCCGGGGAGTGCTTTGACGCGTGTGCCGCGTCTACTGTGGGCCAAAAATAGTGTCCGTCAGCATCTGGTCCGCGATGGCGAATACTGTCTGTCATCCGTTGCAGTGTCTGCGGCGAGATTTCCCGTGAAGGCTTCCACCAGAGGGCTCCAGCAATTCCACACACAGAGGTTATTTCCGAAAAGGGGGGGTAAAATCGTTCGCAGGCGCAGGTGTTATCCTCGAATTTTGTCCATGAGGTCTTGCATGAGCCAAGGACAGAATTCTCACGAATCCCGATACCTATCCGTCGGAGCCGCGCTAGGGAGTGGTTGGTGGTGGAGATTGAGAATGTTCTCGACGATTTTTTTGACGTTTTGACGACTCCACACGGCACATGCCAGACCACGCGGAGCATCATCCGACACTACGGCAACAATCGCTGAATCGTTGGATGCATATGGATTTTCACTGGCTGCACTCCGCCAGACTTCGATTCGTGGCGCCGATGCCTGAAGATCACCTTCGACCAAAATCAGGTCGCAATCTGAAAACTGAACCTCAAACTGCGCATACCTCGATTCGCCGCGCTGCTCACGTTCCGTCGGAATAAAGAGAGCCGTCATGTGAGGCGATAGAATTCCGATTGCGACGGCACCGGCTTCACGATGCTTATACGAATCTTTCCCTGGGGTATCCAATTCATGATGGTGGTGCGTATGCTTCACGGTCGCTACTTTTAGGCCTCGCGCCGTGAATTCACGGACAAGCTCACAGACCAGCGTAGTTTTGCCGCAGTTTTTGCGACCGACAATATGAATGCGACGTGTCATGCAAGTTTTTTCGTCAAACGACAGTCAGCCGTGAGGCTGTTTTCGATCCAATCCGCCTCGCTGCTAGCCTAGATTAAGCAAGGTGATGACTGAATTAAGGCAATCCGGGGAGTATATCCACAACCTGTTTGGAGAAGTAAGTCGGGCAGTCATGTTCCTTGGCAGAGTGGCTCAAGTGGCCAGATCCTGAAATGGACAGCCAATTTCAGAATCTGTGTTGCCAGCCTGTCACGTCTAGGATCTGACTGTTCCCCGACGAATCAATCAGACGTACGCCTGAACCCGTCGTCACGCGCCCGATCTGAAATAGCGGGATCGCATTGTCGTTGGCCGCAGCTTGCAATGTTTCAGCTACGGCTCCACTCACGCTGAACAGTAGTTCAAAATCTTCCCCGTCGCTTAACGCCGCAGTCAACCGTTTGTCGGATGACCATTCTGCAGACACATCAGAATGGATCGGAATTCTGGAGGTGAAAATTTCCGCCGCGGTACCGCTCGCTTCCATCATGCGATGGAGATCAATTGACAATCCATCTGAAAGATCCAGCATCGCCCGCACTTCCACCGTCCGCGAGAGCCATGCTGAAATCTGCAGTCGCGGCATAAAAGTAAGATGACGACCACCATCGAGACTTCCACCAAGGGGACCAGTCACAAAAACTGAGTCTCCCGGTTGCGCATCTGAGCGGAGAAATGGTCGTCCTGAAAAGGGAACGCCTGTCAGGCAAACATTGATCGCGAACGGGCCATTCCATGAATTTGTATCGCCACCTGCCAAGGAGAACTGAAACTCGTCGGTCATCTGCTGAATGCCTCGATACAACTCACACAGAAAATCGGTTGCTGCCTGCGGACGACCGCGGGGAATAGCTAAGGACACAAAAGCCGCCGTCGGTCTGCAGCCCATCGCCGCAAGATCACTCAGATTGACAGCCACCGCCTTGCGCCCTGCTAGGAACGGGCTCGTCACATTGAGATCAAAATGTACACCATCTAGCAATAGATCAGTGACGACCACCTGTTCCGAATCTCCAGAGACGTCGAGGACGGCACCGTCGTCCCCAATCCCGATCTTCACAGGAGGGACTGTCCCAAACTGGGCCTGCAAGTCGCGGATGAATTGTAGCTCGGTCGTCACTTGAAGAATTCTAGCTTATCGCGAGTTCGGTAGATCCTGCATCACACACCATGGCTGACTGCTGTCGGAGATTACCGCAAACGTCAAATGATGAAAATTAGGCGGCGTCCGCAGTCTCTGTCGGTGAAATTGATTAAAAAAAGTAGCGTTATGTCTTGGAATGGCGCAGACAAGTCGGCGTTAAGTTTATCGCATTGGCACCAATCCCAAAGGCAGAAAAACGCGACTCCACGCTCAACGTCATAGCTTTAGTCTTGCCCCCTAGCGACAGCGCTTGGGTCGGACATCTGAGTTTCTTTAGCCTCCGCGCGGCCATTGCCTAGAGTAGCGGCACTCTGGAGTGGCCGCAATCGGAAGGGTAACAGTTTCAACCCTCTCAGATTGATCAGGTGGAAATCGTGCGAGACGAGGCACCACGTTTTTGTTGACATCCTGCCCGCCGTTTTACATGTTTGTGCCTACGTTACATCTTCCAGCGTCAGGTCTCGCACGCCTCTGCTAATCAAAATCGACGACAAAATTCCGGACCCAAGTCGGATACCGCTGGCCGATTTCAAGCAATGAATCTGCTGCTGTCGAAGGATCTCGCTGCCGGGCGACATGTTCGTGGGGCGACCCATTGGTCTGCTGGTCAATTGTTTCAGCCACGGCCTGCAGCGTTTGGTTGGCGAAGTTGGCTGGATCTATCGAACCCGCAACTCCAAACTGACGAGTCGCAGCCGAAATAAGCTCTGCGGCCTTAATAGAATCCAAGTTCAAGTCGTCGAGGAACCGGCTTCCCGGATGAATGCGGCTTGCCGGAAATCCAGTGCGTTCTCCGGCCAGCTTTATCAGGAAGTCGATGGCACTTAATTGCAGATGCAATTTAGGCGTATCGGTTGCCGTTGAGGTTTCTCTGATCAACGTGTCTGGTTCATCGGCAATCGCCACACCTTCCATACCTGATTCGACAAGCGAGATCTCTGAAAGACGTTCGCAGGGGTTGTCGATAAAATGCCGTTCACTGGCAGGCACAAATGGGCGGACCAATCGATCATCGAACAAACGCCTCCAGAGGATCGGGACGCCCCGGATGTAGCAGGCGGCAAGTGCTATGATCAGGTCCGGATCGCGGTTCGGCCGCGACGCGACCGGAAACGCAGGTAACCTGCCTTGGGCAGTTTGTCGCACAAGGTCGGTCAGCACTCGACCTGGCCCGACTTCTAAAACCACATCACAGTGAGAGCCCAGTTGCTCCACCGGGGAGATGAAATCTACGGGAGACGTTATCTGCCGTGTCAGATGGTCTCGCATGTCGAACGTTGTCAATGTATCGACATCCGCTACGGTGGAAATCCAAGGCAGACTTAGATGGCAGTTGCCGACAGTAGCAGCCGTTGCTCCACGAAATCGTTCGGCTTTTTCTTGCATCAGTCGGCTGTGAAATGCCTGGCGGACGGACAATCGGCAGACGCTAATCCCAGATCGTTTCGCGTTGGCCAACAGTCGATTGAGCGCGTCATGGCTTCCGGATGCCACAAACTGGCTGGGACTGTTGCGGTTTGAAATCACAACGCCGTTGGATTCGGCCACGAGCTGTTCAGCCTCCGACTGAGAGCACAGCAAACTCACCATGCCTCCTGCAGCAGTGTCGGCCTCGTGCATAATTCTTCCGCGAATCGCAGACAGCTTCCAAAGCGTTTCCTCGTCGTATCCACCTGCAAAATGCAACGCAACGAGCTCTCCCAAACTGTGTCCAATCACGACTGCGGGTTCAACGCCAAGATTTTGAAGTAGATGGAAATAGAGCACGGAAGTTTGGCAAATCGCAGGCTGGGCGAAGTTGGTCTGAGCCAGTTCACTTTCCCACGCCTCTACTTGGTGTTGATCGACAGCTCGGTCGGCGTTGCGAAACAGCACATCCTCCAGGTTTACTACATGTTCGCGGCTCCTGATACGATCTGCGCGACGGCTAATTTCTCGAGCCCACGGGTGCCGCTCAATGAGCCGATACCCCATCTGCAGCTGCTGTGAACCCTGTCCGGGAAACGCAAAGCCAACGCGGCAAACGCCGCTGGGTTGCCCGCACATCCAGGAGCCGTCAGGGTCTTCGTGAACTAACCCTTGGTCAAGCGGGTGTTGCCGGATGCGGACTGCGAGATTCCCCAAAACTTCTGCCAATTTACGTGGGCGATCGGCCCATACGACCGCGCGGCAGGAGGCCTCCCGCGGAAGTTTACACGCCAGCGAAAATGCAAGGTCAATCAGCTCGCCATCGCTCAAATGTCCGGCGGTGCGAGACAGTTGCTCGACCTGACCCGCTAAGCTGCTCCACGAATCTGCCGCGAACACAAACGCTTCAGCTGTCTGATAAGACGCGAGGAGCGAACGTTCCTCAAGCGATGGGGATAGATGATGCAACGGGGGATCGGCTGACTCCAATGTGAGATGCGTGTTGATCCCGCCGAATCCCATGGCGGACACGCCCGCGCGTAGTCGTGACATGACGGGCAGTAGTTTACCCTGCCGCAGAGGGTAAACTGCGCGGGTGGATTCCTTGAAACTAGGATGTGGTTGTTCACACCCGCTGAAGGGCGGCAGGACTCGTCGATTCACGGCCATCGTCGCTTTAATCAACCCCGCAATTCCCGCGGCCGCTTTGGTGTGACCAATCAAGGACTTAATCGATGTTAGGCCAACTCTGCGTTCATCGATCGTTTCAGCTCCGCCCGCCACGGAAGATATCGCTTCAATCTCGACTCGATCTCCTACCGGGGTTCCTGTACCGTGTCCTTCAATAAAATCGATTGTGCCAAGCGCGTAACCTGCTTGACGATAGGCTCGTTCAAGCGCCAGACTTTGCCCCTTTACGGTCGGCGCGGTGATTGCCCCCCGCCCATCGGACGAGATTCCCCATCCTCGGATCAACGCATAGATATGATCTGCCGCCTTGCGCGCATCTTCAACTCGTTTCAGCACGACGAATCCGCAGCCTTCGCCGGGCTGGAATCCGTTGCCCCGCGACTCATAAACTCGCATTTCATCTCTTGCAAGCGCGCCAATTTTTGCGAAACCAATCAGCTCAAATGTGTCCAAGCTGATGTCGACGCCTCCAGCCAAAGCTACGTCCAAGCGACCTAGTGAGAGCGCTTCAGCAGCCGAACAGACCGCCAGCAGAGATGACGCACAGGCTCCATCAACGGTGTACCCGCCGCCATGAAAGTCAAAATGGTTACAAATCCGACCGGCGATGGTGTTTGATAGTCCGCCGGCAAGCGTATCTTCATTGACGGGCGCGAACGCCGACTTGTAGACGTCCTCCATTTCCTTCGCGAGCAAGTCCAGATCTGACCGTGAAAGACCCCGTTTCCGACCAGCGATTTCCAATGACTTTCGCACGTACGGCCACCGGAGCCGCATGGAACTGGAACGCGTCTGATCGCCGGTCAGGGTGTTGCCAACGAAGACGCCAGTCTTCCCGAAGCAACTGACGGTTTCCATCATGCGGGCGTCTTCAAGCGTTTCCGAGGCGACTTGAAGTGCTAGCCACTGGGCGATATCGGTACTCGCCACAGTTGATTGCGGGATCCGAAATCGACTGCCGTCAAATTTAAAGCCATCGATCACTGCCACACGTTGGCAGTAAGTCTTGTCGGGAGTTTTCACGTCGGGACTGAAGTAGGCGTGCCCCAGACGCTCAGCCGGGATTTGTCGGAACTGCCGTCGGCATGCCAAAATATTCTCCCATAATTCACGGGGACCATGTGCGCCAGGGTACCAGCACCCGATGCCGACTATTGCGATGTCTGCGCGTTCTGTTTTTTGCGATTGCATCTGCCTGTCAATCATGTCAACACCCCACCGGTCATCCATTCCAGTGTGGAAAATCTCTGGCGATCGAGAAGCCGGTGGGAAACGTCACGTCGCAACACCGCACTAGCCGCCGCCAAGCCACCATAAAATGCCCCAATGATGCCAGCCGCGGCAACATCTTGGCCTGCTAAAAACAAGTTCCCGACGCCGGAATGGCAACGCAAGCCCCGTTCATTGTACCGCCCTAGTACAGGCGCGATGCCGTATGCAGCACCGTGCAAGTGCCCGGTGTACGATTCGATGGTTAATGGCGTCGAAACTTCGGCATACATGACCGCGCGACGGAAGCCCGGCCAAGTCTTTTCCAACTGCGTAAGCGTCTGCTCCAGCAGCTGGCTCTTGAGCTCTGCATAATCCGCCCCCCGTTTCTGAGTCCGCGAACCCTTCCAGCGGTCGAAACAAGAATGGCTCATTCCCACGAATAATTCCCCGGGAATGTCTCCTTCACTAGCCGCAACAGGGCTTTGATAGGCAGATGCAAGGCTGAGCACAAACCATGGCGGGAGGTGCGAAAAGTCGTCCCAGTACCGGTACATGCCGTCGCGCTCACATTCGACCCAATAGTTGACCGCGTTTAGCTGAAGCGTCTGCAACGCCTCACGATTGAGACTCAGATAGACCGTCATAATGGACGCAGTTGACGGCAACTGCAGAATCCGCCCCGACACGGCCGGGCGCTGCTCAGCGATCAACAGGTTGTAGGTCTCACGTGCTCCAATGCCGCTGATTATCTTGCGTCCGCGAATTATCTCATCACCCACCCGAACTCCCGAGACCTGTCCGTTGCTGTACAGGAGAGAAGTCACGCGGGAACTGCGACGGACTTCACCGCCATCTTCTAGGAGAGATCCGACAAAAGCTCGGGCTGCGGAATCCGCGCCATTACGAGGCGTCCAGAGACCATCCATCATGTACTCCATCGGGACGCAGTAGGCGCCGATGGATGTGCGTTCGGGGTGCCCGTCAAAATTACCCCAATTGAACCACAGTGTTTCGCGCAGATGTCGGGAAGCCTTAATGCTGTCCATATACTTCTGCACGGACAGGCGATCCAACTGAAGGAAGCGTCTTCCTTGGTACCAGCCGACCCCCAGCTGCTCCAATGCCCGAGGCACGGCCTGAAGCGTCATGAAGCGGCGGTACTGTCGAAGATACTCTCGCATGTCCGCTAGGTAACAGTCGACGGTCTGTTTTTCACGCGGAAATGCCGTATGCAGATCTGCACGGTATTGTTCACGCGTGGCCCGCTTCGTAAACCTCGCATCGGGCCGCAGATAGACATCGTTGTCTTCCGGGAGTTTTTGCCACGGCGCTCGGTCTCGCGTCAGCGTGCTCCACAACTCCGGAAAATCATTGGCATAAGCCGTTGGCCAGCCGGTGTAATGAAATCCCGTAGCCCAACGCTGTCCGCGACGGGCAAATGTATGTGTCAGGCCGCCGAACTGGCTGTGCGATTCTAGAACCAGCACGGATCGTCCGAGACGGGCCAGAGCAGTGGCGGCTGCAAGGGAACCGGTCCCGCTGCCGATACAGATCACATCCCAGACGCGTTCCGAACATTGTGAACCGGAATGTGCCTTGGTCTCGACGGATTCCGCCATCGGCTTTTCAAACGAATCAGACATCAGGTTCATGCTGTATCTACCACGTTGGATTCTCCGGGCAATTCGATTCACTTTTTAACTCCAGCCGCTCCCCGGAAGCATCGTCAATGGTTAGTGCTGAATAGATCGTTCGAAACGCGGGCGGTAGATCTGTCGCGACCGGCGAAGCGTTTCCGTTGCGAACAACGCGAACAACAGTCTGCTCGCCAACGGAAAGTTTATGGCGTTCCCCGCCATTCTCGACGCGAAAATACTCAAACCTAACCACGATGTGACTGCATCCAATTTCTACTAAAGACATTTCAATGGCGAGCAGATCAAACGGCATGGCTTCACGCAGGTAATTCACGCTGCTTCGAAGCGTCAACCATTGGTCAAAAGCAACATCCCGCTCAGATTTCATCATCTGGTGAATGAACTTATCAAATAAGCGATGCTGCCAATGAAAGTAGTTGGCAAAATAGATGTTTCCAACGAAGTTAGAATATTCAAACGTGGTTTGCACCTCATCTTTAGCGAGGACCACAGGAACTTCTAAACGAACTGCGTCCGCACCCGAAATGCATTTCGTGAGATTGTCAAAAACGCAGGTTGCCGGCAAACTCCTGCGCGGCTGGCGACCGGAACGTGGTCCCATCTGAGCGATGAACGCGGCGAGTTCTTGCGGAAACGCCTCCGGACGTACTTGTCCATGACCGATGATTTTTACCCACGTGGCTTGTTGTCTGGCCAAGGCAACGCGTTGAGGCGATTGACCGACGACCAATGTCTGAAATTCGCAAGTGAACACGACGCTGGATGCTTCCGGAGCATCGGTCCAGAATCTCAGTCTTACCACATCATTGGCGGTAAGAACGCCCATGACGTCCAGCTCGCCCCAGTTCGTAACTAAACCCCACTGTCCCGATTGAATCATGGGCACGAGGCTGGGAACGTTCACCGAGGTTACCAGCTCCCGAATTCTCCCCATCCATGACAGATAGCGTGCCGCGGGAACATCTCGCGCGGCTGACGAAGCATCCTGAAACGACACGACGAAAGTCATCTCCTGAACGGGTTGTCCTTCCGGACCGTCGTGGGCAACGCTGACTGCATGAGAAGAGTCTGGAATTCCACCGATGGCGGAATCCTCCAAGAACGATTCACCTTCATTGCCTGTCGGCGGAGCGTCTGGTTCTAGAGCATTTGAGTGATGAACCCAAGACATCATTCTCCTCGGCCCAAGGGTGAAGCGGACAGGACAACTAACGACGGTGATTGGCAGCGACGATTCCGTGCTGTCGTTCCCGGACATTCGCAGCAGAACAAATTGTGCGAAACGTCCTACAACATCAATCGAATCGGCCGCGCCACCTTCGGCTTTTCGATATGCCTCGAGCGCGCACCAAATCCGCGTGCCCGCTTCGTTTTCCGAGTCGCCAGCATGAGTCAACTGGTTGAACAAGTCCATGCGCCGCTCAGTGAGCAAGGCTCGCCAATCTTCAATCGTTCGCAGTTTCAGGGGTTCGAGGTCTGCTCCCTGGTTCGTTGCACCGACAACGCACAAACAACCAAAGTCATCATGGGAAATCGAGACGCCCAGTTCACCCGAATTTTGTGTCGTGAGGATTGGACGCCCTTTGTCCTCCCATTGCAAGGCAATTTCACAGGTCGCTTCCTCAGGCAACCCGAGATAATTGCGGTAAGCCTGTTGCACGACCGGGATTTCTCGTGCACGTCGATCCGTCAAGTTCAATTCGTGGAGACGCAACTGCGACGAGTAGGCGACTCCCATTCGCGTGCCTCCGCAATACGCGTTGAAAGCGGCAAACAGCTGCATCAGCAGTTTCTGGTCTCGCACGCCGGGCGCCACCAAATCTGAAACTGTCGGAATATCTTCGCGTGTAGAGAGAATCTGGAGCCGGTAACCGCTCAGCCGTTCCCGTACCAGCCCCTGTAAATCTGTCGCAAAAATCTCTGCTCGGTAGCCCGAGCCTTCGCGGACTTTTAGCGGAGCAAAGACGATGCGTTCTCCGGCGGTTGGCGACGAAGCGGCGAAGAAATCTAGCTGGTCTATTCCAATAGGCAGGCAAAGTTCTTCGGGGATTGTTAATTGTCCGGCTTGCAGCAAAATGTCGCGAAAAAACGGATCACCTAGAATCCAGCGTGCCCCCTTGTGCGGCACCTTGGATTCTCCAGACTCGACCTCAAAGCTCCTGAAGACGGCGTGATCGCAATCGAGCTCAAGGATTTCTTGGATCCGCTGAAACTGAGGTCCCTGAAAAAGAATTTCCCCATACAGATCGGTCGATCCATTAATCGCCAGCGGAGTTTGCGGCCTAGGTATCTCGACATGTGGAGCGGGAGACACACGGCCAAAAATGATAGACGCATTGAAGTGATCTTTTGTAAAACCGGTCTGACCAGCTCGTATGGAAACGTCGACCACATGCGCATCGCCACCCTTCAATTCTCTAACCACTGCGTGAATCTCAATTTCGCATCCCACTGTCGGATCAACCACGATGGGTCTTTCGAGCCCCAGATTTTTGATGCAGCGTATAGGAATCTCGGGATAGTTGAGGAGATGTGTTGCGGCCTGAGCCATCGCCTCCAAGCCAAATACCGTCGGGAACAACAGTGAGCCCTGAAAGTTGTGGTCCAGCAGATAATCGTCTGATGACGGATGCAGTCTGGTTCGCGCGAGTAGTTCCACTCCCGCCTCGAACAGGACAATATTATCTAGAAACCGCAAGCCGGCGGCGGCAGACAGAGACGGTGTTGGCCATGTCGGCAGCCTCCCCATCCGGCCGGTCACGGCGACTTGGGAGGCTTCTGGATCGCGAAGACACAGTTCTACAAAACGCCGCGTTCCTTCTTCACGGGGAATCGCGCCTATCCCGATTTCGGCAAGATGATTTGCAACTCCCAGCCTGGCCCCCATCCCAACATCAGCCCAAAGACTGAAGGCGATCGCCTGAGTGGCGCCCCGATGCTTTTCGAGAGCCCAGCGGCCCAGCAAGGTATGCAGCAGTTCGTTCGAAAACGCATACCATGCATTTCCTCCCATGCCGGTTATGCCAATGCTGGAGGTTAGCCCCACAACAAGCTTGAGCGTCTCATGCGGCAACAAGTCACAAAGATGCAGGGCTCCTAGGACTTTCGGGGCGATTTCATCGAACGCTTCACTGACGCTCACTTCCCGGACTCTTCGCGGAGTGTTTTGCCCTGCCCCGTGCAAAATTCCGGAAACTGGCCCCATCTGCCTCATGATACCATCAGCAAGCGCTGCCACCTGCTCACGCTTGGAAATGTCGCACTTGAACCACTCGGCTGTCAGTCCAGCCTCTTTAAAACGCCTCAAGGTGTCTCTAACCTCGTGGTCTTGGATCGCATCAGACCGCCCGGTCAATGCACACCGCAGTCCCGTTTCTCGGGCAAACGCAAGGGCGCACTCTGCCGTGATGCCTTTGCCACCACCGGTCACAAGGAGGACATCATCTGAAGACCAGCAGAAAGGCCGAACCGGCCACTGTTCCACTGTGACGGGACGAACTTGGGGAACTTTGCCTTTTCCATCACGGTCAAAGGATACAGCGACGAATGGCTCCATGCTCTCAAGCGATTCCACCACTCGCATGGCCATCTCCTCGCCGCAAATACTTGGATGAAAATCCAGCACACGGACGCGCATCCGAGGAGATTCCAAATGGATGCTTCGCGCAAATGCCGCAGCCGAACCGCATTCCCAGTGAGTTTGATCTGTACTGGTTTCGGAGCCACTGCCTGAATACTGCACGAGCGTAGCAACTTCGCATTCCTCGCTCAGGAGGCCCGCCCAGCATTGCAACCGCGAGACCATGCGTTCAATGCGCACGGAGTCATTTTCTGCCGGACTGTTCCGGCGAGGCAAAACGCCCACCACAAACTGTGGTTTTTGAGATAACGTGTCAGGCAAGGAAGTTGCTTCATGCCAAGTCAGACACTGAACTCGCATTTTCTTCGAGGAGGCGAACCCCAGCAGCGATTCTTTAATAGCTTCGTCTGAAATCGCAAGTCCAATTGCGGTACTTGGCATTTATTTACGTCTCTCGGGTCACAATCGGCTATCTTTCCCTGTTGTCATCAATCTAGGCTCAGCCATGTCCTTTGCAAGAATGCATGCAACGTTAGTAGAATGCGATTCACGCGGAAAAAACCGATGCGTTCCGGCGGTATCTAAAACATCATCAGCGCGTCTTAATCGATTCGTTGTAAGCGATTCGACGGACAATTGAAACTAGGATGCATCACGATTAAACGAGATAACAAAATATTGGCCGCGGCAGTTCTTTGTGTCTTATTGTGCCGAGTCGGAATGTCTCAGCAGCCTCAATTTAAGACTGCTGTTGAACGAGGGCGCCAAGCATTGCTCAGTAAGTCGTATGCCCCCGCTTTGGTATCGCAAGGGGCTTACGACAGACTCTGGCAGCAATGGTCGCACGCCGCACCCAAGGATTTTAAGGCTGCCGTGCTTGAACGGTACGGCCTGCACGAGGCGCCCTACCAAAACGACGGCTTTCCAATGGGATTGAGGAAGGCGCTAAGTGCGACGGGCGATGAGATTGGGGTCGGCTACGACTGCCTGTTGTGCCATGCCGGTTCGATCAACGGTCAATCCCTGATCGGCTTAGGCAACTCGTCGCTGGAGTGGCAAAGTTTGTTTGACGAACTTTTTGAGTCTGAGGGTGTTCCGCATGGCATCCCAATTCCATTCAGTCACGTCCGAGGCACTACGGAGGCGGCGGCGGCGATTGTACATCTCATGCAAATTCGAGACGAGAATCTAAATTTTCGCCTGCCCGTTAAGATCGCATTCGAGGGGCCAATTTGCGAAGACGTACCGGCTTGGTGGCTGATGAAAAAGAAACGACATTTGTACCACCCAGGTAGCCACCCGGGCGAGTCTGTTCGAATCGGCATGGCGTTCTTGCTACATCCCCTGAACCGCGGCGAAGAAATTAAAAATGCAGAAGCAGATTATCGGGATATTCGCGAATTTATCCTGAGCCTTAAGGCTCCTCCATACCCCTTCCCGATCAACAAGAATTTGGCAGCGACAGGCGAAGGGCTGTTCAATATAAACTGTGCTGCCTGTCACGGAACTTATGGCGAAAATGAACAATTCCCCAGCAAGGTTGTCGAACTGTCTGTGATCGGTACGGATCCGGTGCTTGTCGAACAGTTCGCCGTGTATGCTCAGGAAGCCTACAACAAAAGTTGGTTTGGTAAAGAACAATCGTCAGATGGCAGGCATCTTCAGGCGAGAGCAACCGACGGCTATCAGGCTCCTCCCTTGGATGGCGTCTGGGCGACGGCTCCCTATTTCCACAACGGCTCGGTCCCCACTGTCGGCGGTGTGCTGGATTCTCAAAGTCGACCTCGCATCTTCACTCGCAGTTTTCGCACAGATGGCGAAAGTTACGATCCGGTTAATCTCGGGTGGAAGTATCAGACGCTCGATGTTGCTCCGTTACTGTCTTTGCCCCAAATTCAACAACGGAGAGTGTACGACACCACGCAGCGTGGTCGGTCAAACGCAGGACACCCGTTTGGGGATCAACTTTCCAAGGAGGATCGTCAGGCTATCATTGAGTATCTAAAGACACTCTAGTTCGACTGTCCCAGATTGGTTCAAAATGTGATTTCCTGCTCTTGGACGTCAAGCTGAGACAGTCAAAGTTAACGTAAGCGAGCACCATCTGGTGTTTTCCAAGCTCAAGCAAAGACACGGCAGACAGCATGAAAACAAATGGCCCTGCTCCGTGCCTTTACGCTCTCGTGTCAAAAGAAGTCCACACACTTGCCACGGGACGAGATTCAGGTTTGTGTCCATTAAATCGTGGCTACCCCAATCGGAGTCCGATTCAAGTGTTTTGTGAGCCTTAGGTTTTTCTTGTAATGACGCGTGTGCGTCGCCAGTTTTCGACCGCAACTGACGCCGCTAGTCTGACTGCGCTGGAGAGGAATATGAGCCCGACTGCCGCATCAACGGATATTCGAATCTGATCCCATGTGGCAACACGACGCACCTGATTTGCACGCAATGCCACCACAACGCTCTGCCAATGCAGATACTCGAAGTACGCGGCGCACGGGCCGAGCGTGACTGTGAACAGCAAGGCTAGCATCCAAGTCCCCGGATCGGTCTTCCATTTCTGGAAACACGCTCCGTAGATGCCGAGTGAGAAAATCATGAAACCAGAAATCCCACCGCACCCCCAACCACGCGGCAATGCCAGTGCCTGTCCCACGAGCAACAGACCACCAACTATCAATCTAGAACGAAGTACCACGATCCTGTCGATTTGTGATTCCGTCATTAGCCACACAAAACTTCTCCGATTTAGAGCTCACCATTTCGCAAGTGACGCGGCGACATTGTCTTATTTGAACCAATGGTGAGCCCGAAGTGGGCCAAAGCTTGCATTGAGATCGATGGGTTGTGTCGCGGGAATTGTTGATGGCATGCAGCTGTTGGCTGGAGTTTCGGCCAGGAAATCGGGGAAACTGTCACAGACTGATCTTGTTCATGCAACAAGCTTAAAACGCGCGCCGTGATTCCTGCGTCTACGATTGCTCGATGCGCCTGTGCCATCGTCGGAATGCCAAGAGCCGCAGCAACAGTAGTTAACTTTGCATTCTGGGCTGTGCGTTTTCGGCGAGCCATCTGCATGGTACACAGACGACCGAACGACATCGGCATCGGGACGCCACAAGCCAAAAGCTCAGCCTGCAAAAAACCAAGGTCGAATGAGATATTGTGGGCGACTAAATGCGTGATGCCGCAAAAACAGTCCATCAGGTTCGGGAGCAAGTCTGCAAATGTCGGGGCTGTGCGGACCGCATGATTGGAAATACCATGTATCTGAGTGACGTGCGGCGGAATCGAGCGTTGGGGATGCACCAGAGAATCAAACATGCGAACGACACGAAATTGTTCATCCAAAATCACCGCAGCAAACTCTACAACCCGGTCACCTTGAGCAGCAGACAGTCCCGTTGTTTCCACGTCAATTACGGCGAACAAAGTCACAAACGTCTCTCTTAAGTGAAGTCCTGTTGTCGCGACCCGTTGTCGCGCCTTACTTCGCAGCGATGCAATTTGACGCCAGCTGACGCGGATGCTTTTCAGCCGGCAAAGCTCCGGATGGCAACGTAGTGAACACAACACAAATCAGATCCCGCGCGGGGTCGGCCCATGCGATCGTGCCAGTTGAACCGGTATGCCCAAAGGTTGATGTTGCACAACTTGCACACACGGATTCCATCCCGACGTCAAAGCCCAGTCCTCGCGACTCTATGCCCGCTGAATTGTGGTTCCGAATCATCAGGCTGCCGACCTCGGGTCTAAATAGTTTACCAGTCGGATGCAAAAACTCCCGCAGAAATTTGCCGACATCCGCAGCGGATGCCTGGACACCACCCCACGGAGCGCCCAACTGTCGCCAAAATGGGCTGTTCCAGTCCCAACTCTTTGAATCCGCCGAGCCACCACCAGATTCCACTGCCCCAAACTCAACCTGACATTGCATGATCTGCTCAGGTCGGAGCTGTCCCATTCCCATCGCCGAATGCTGCATTCCCAAAGGTTGCAGCACAGACTGCGCAACAAACGCTTTCATCTCAACACCCGATAATCTCTGCGCAACCTCAGCGGCAAGCAAAATGGCCATACTGGAATATTCGTACTGTGTGCCAGGCTCAAAATGCAACGGAACTTCTATCGCTCCTTCGACAAAATCCGACAACTTCGCATGCTTGGAACGCAGTTCCGCATTTCTTGGCAACTGGTCAGGTAGACCCGAGGTATGTGTCAACAAATGCCGCATCGTGACTCTGGCACGCGTCTCTCCCTTGAATTCCGGGATGTACTTCCCCACCAGATCATCCAGCTTAAACTTTCCCTGATCGTAGAGTGTCAGCAAGGCCGTCATTACAATCGGCTTCGAAATGGAGCCCAGCAAGAACGCGGCATCCGGCGTTTCTGCCTCGCCAAACGACCGCGACATCTGGACTTCACCGCACTGGACAAATACGGATGCAGCGCGAAGCTGACCCGTAGCGACCGAGTGTTTAAGAATTTCCTCTGCTTGGTTGAATTTACCATCGAAGACCGACGCAAGAATCGGATTCATTAAAATGACTCCCGCAGCAGAACTTAAAGCAGATCGACGTGTCATTTGATGCACAATCATGTCTCACTTTGAGCCCGCGGGGGAAGCACAGAATTAACGATCCCGGCGGCGATCGCGACCTTTGTTAATTGGCCGCACAGGACGTTCTGTCGCGGCCCCTGAATCTGGTTTGCGTTTCGCCGGTTTGCGAGACCCAGTGCCTGTTGCTTTGGGTTTCAGTCCGGGCTTGCCAGCCAGCTGCGGACGTGCAGTGTTGGGCTTGGATGTTGTGCTAGCACTCGGTGTTCTGGTTGCCGGTGTTCTGGTTGCCGGTGTTCTAGTTGCCGGTGTTCTAGTTGCCGGTGTTCTAGTTGCCAGAGTTCTGGTTGCCGGTGTTCTGGTTGCCGGTGTTCTGGTTGCCGGTGTTCTGGTTGCCGGTGTTCTGGTTGCCGGTGCTCTGGTTGCCGGTGTTCTGGTTGCCGGTGTTCTGGTTGCCGGTGCTCTAGTTGCCGGTGTTCTAGTTGCCG
>Ga0209553_1000649_pt1 | contig 17952 bp, 10 predicted proteins | sample LauGreFBDMM110DN_2_FD_188217 | JGI IMG/M metagenome (GOLD analysis project Ga0209553, IMG submission 188217) | Freshwater lake microbial communities from Lake Michigan, USA - Fa13.BD.MM110.DN (SPAdes) (version 2) | ecosystem: Environmental > Aquatic > Freshwater > Lake | place: Lake Michigan...
CCCCCACTGCAGCGGCAAGGTGATAGATCACATCGAAGTCGCGTGGATCAAGTGTTGGCAGTTGCTGCGCAACATCGCCCTCGATCAATCGAAACCGCGTGCGCCATTCCTCATGCGCGAAGATCGCAGCGAGATTCGAGCGTCGACCCGTCGAGAAATTATCGATGACGGTGACTTCAGCGCCAGACGCAAGCACGTGTTCAGCAAGGTGCGAGCCAATGAACCCACCGCCGCCCGTGATCAAGACTCGCTCTCGGCGGTGTGGTTGGGTCATCTGCGGTTCTCACTGGGCTCTCTCGGTGGCGCGGCAACGAGCGATCTTACGATCCGCCGTACTTCGCCATTGTCTCGAAGTTCTTGCGGAAATATCCGCCTGCTGTGTTCATTGGACGGCTGAGGACGACGCCAAGAAGCTGTGACTTCGAATCCGAAAGTTGTGCTGCCATGCGAGCGACAAGTCCGCGCTGCTCCTGGAATGCACGCGCCACGATGATGGCCGCGTCCATTCGATTCGCGAGCGCGACGCCATCCGCCGCAACGACCGCTGGAGGGACATCGAGAATCACAAGCTCGTAGCGCGCTGCTGCTGCTGCGAGGAACTCATCCATCTTCGCAGTGCCGAGCAATTCGTAGATGCGTGAATCTGGCGTACCAGCGCCGACGCAATCGACGCCATCACACACCGAACGCACAGCCTCAGTGAATCCGCACGAGCCGCGTAGACAATCACCAAGTCCGACTGCATCAGGCTCAAGCCCAACTGCAGCAGAGAGATGCGCACGACGGAAATTCGCGTCCACGATCAACACCTTGCGACCAGACGCTGCTGCGCTTTCCGCAAGGTTTGTCACGAGACTTGTCGTGCCTGCTTCGGGCAATCCACTCATGCACATCAGTGTTTTCAACTGCCCAGCATCCATCTGCTTGAAGAGCTGACCTGCGATCTGTCGACAACTTTCCGCAAGCACACTGCGCGGCGATTCGCGAACGACTCGTTCAGCGCGCTCCGGCGCGAGCGGATCCTCAGAGAGGTCCGGCACCATGCCGAGCAAGCGCAGGTTTGGAATGCCTTGAAGATCCGACGCGTAGCGCACGCGTTGATCGAGAAACTCGCGGAGGAAGATGAAGCCAGCCACTGCGCCGAGTGAGAGTGCTGCGCCGAGCGGAAGCATGAGCTTCCACTTCGGGAACGCCAACATGCGAGGCGTGACAGCGCGTTGTGAAATCGTCACACGACGCGCATCATCACGCGCCTTCATCTGATCAATGCTGCCGATGACTTCGAGTTGCTTCGCGCGCAGCTCAACAAGTCGGTCGCGACGATCGCGAAGTTGCTGCACGCTTGAGAGCGCGCCAGCGAAGTCCTTCATGCGTGTCTGCTGCCGATCGAACTCTTCTTGGAACTTCGCGAGCAGCGCGGTGTACGTTTCCGCTTGATCGGAATACTCCTTGAAATCTGCGGAAAGGTTGCGCTGAACCACGCGGCGCAGCATCGCATCGTTCTCTTGCTTTGCCGCATTGATCTGCCGTTGTGAGTCAAGCGTGGCTGGATGATTCGGACCGAATTTCCGCTTGCTTGCTTCCGCGCCGATCAACAGAATGTTGACTGACTGCCCAATGTCGAGCAGTTGTGGGTCTTGCTCAGCTTTGCGGATGTCGTCGAAGGTCGGCTCGAGGCGACCATCCATCTTGTCTTGCGTTTGAGTTCGTCGTGATTCGGACAGTGTGAGGAAACTCTTCGAATCGTTGATCTGCCGCGTCGTGTCCTCAAGAATGAGGAGCATGTCGTTGCGGTCGTCGTTCAACGACGTCATCTTGTTCTCAGTGATGAAGACGCCGATCGCCTTGTCTAAGTCAGCCAACTCATTTTCTTGCGCCGTGAGCTGCTTCGAAAACGCATTGCGGTTCTGCAGGAATCGATCGTCAGCGCGGCGGCGCTCCTCGGCCTCATAGGTCTCCGCGATGCGATTGAGCACCACGGGAACGTCGTCAGCGACGTGCGTCGACCACGAGAGTTCGAAGTACGCAGTGCGTCGCTTGTGACCAGCACTCAGTTCATCTTCAAGGTCATCCACTGCGTCTGCAGGGATAAACGTTCCATTGTCATCGCGATAGCCCTGACTCCACACCGTCTGCTCGACATCGCGATTGGAGACTGCGCGCTCAAGAAGTTGACGCGACAAAATACGCGCTGCTTCCGTTTGACCGAGGCGCTCGACTGCTTCTTCCGTGCGATCGTCGTTCGTGGTGACGTCGGTCGATGAATCTGGTGACGCCTGTAATTCAAACAGCACGTTGCCCCAATAGAGCGGATAGAGGATCGAGCACGCAACCTGACCAACGGCACCGAGGCCAAGTCCAGCAACGCCCGCGAATGCGAGGGTCCAGGCGTGTTGACGGAGGATCCGCATCGGGTCGATGCGTGATGCTGTCGACACCGCCTGCGCTGTTCGCGGGCGGTTGGGTGCGAGCCTTGGTTCGGTCGGTCTGGAGGGTGCGGCAGTCATGTAGATTCTCGGTCAGTTCCATCGTGCAGATGGCAGGGTCGCCTTGAGCAAACTCTTGTAATACCTCATGCTTAGGGGCCGAGCTTCCTCGACAACTCCTCGATCGCGGCCGAAGTCTCGGCATCTGGCTTGAGATTACGAGCACTGTTCAATGAAGTCCTGGCCTCTTCTCGCTTGCCCTTGATTTCGTAGGCCTGTGCAAGATGGAGCGACGCAGCAGCAGATGGGCGAAGGCCCAAAGCGCGTCCGAGGACCGTGATCGCTTCATCCACCTCGCCCGAAGCAATCAGGAGCACCGCGAGGGTATCGAGATACTCAGCGCGACCTGGTTGCCTTTGCACAGCACGTTGAGCGAAGGGAATGCCCTTCTTGGGATCCTTCTCGCACTCGTTGAGGAGGAACGCGTAGTTGTTGAGAATGGTGTCTGCGTCGGGTGTAAGCGCGATCGCGGTCTCGAATGCTTGGACAGCGCGTGCGCAATCACCTTCACTCTTCCGAATGAAGTACAAGCCACCGAGTTGATCAAGGAGTTGCGAGCGCAACATTGGGACGGACTCAAGTTCTGCAGAAGCCACAGCCTGTTCGAGCATCTCAATGCCACGAGCGCGGGTGGACTCATCGCTAACGGCAAACTGCGCGAGGTACACATTGTCAAAGGCAGACTTCGTCCCGCCTGCGATATCGGTGACGAGCGTGTCAAGTGTTGCGAGGTCTGCGCTCTTGAACTTGATCTGCACGGCAGCATGCCACCCACCGATGGGTTGTGTGTTTCCTGATTTCGCTAGTGCCGTTGCGGTGCTTCGCGACTCACGCAGGTATCGCATCGCTTCTTCGCGATCACCTTCTGTGAGAAGCGCGAGACCAACGATGGCCTGCAGAGAGGTGCTCTGTCGAATCAGGGCCGCGCGACCCCGCGCGACTGCGAGGACGCCCTTCGCGTCGTTCGCGCGCAACAGCGCTTCCGCGGCACGAACATAGACATTGATGTCGTTGCCATACTCAGCTGCGCGCATGTAAGACGCGGCACCGTCGGCAAAGTCGCCACGACCGACCAAGAGATCGCCAAGCGCGATGTGCCAGTTTGCGTATCCGGGGAGAATGCCAATGCCCTCACGGAGGGACGCTTCGGCCTTCGACACTTGACCAGCGTCGATGCACAAACGGAAATATCGCTCACGCGCCTCGGTCGACAGCGGGGCGACTTTCAGGAAGCGCTCGAGCTCAAGCACAGCTCCCACAGCATCGCCGCGCGATAAGAGCACTTCACTTCGCACTGCTGATGCTGCGAAGTACGCAGCGCCAATCTGCACAGCTCGATCTGCGACGGCAAGGGCTTCGTCAGAACGCAAACGGTTTCCGGTGACTTCAAAGAGTTTGCGCTTCAACTGCGCGTCTTGCGAGAATGGCATCGGGTTTCCTGGCGCGAGATCTTTCGCACGAGCGAAGAATTGAAGCCCCTTCTCATAGGCAATCACTGCCGCCGGCGAATCGCCTGCGTTGCGTGCAGCGTCACCTGCGGTCGTCTCAATGACGCCGCCGAGCATTTCCAACTGAAGATCTACTTTGCCACCGATCTTCGATGCTGCCTCTGCAGCGGATCGCGCTCGATCAATGTTGTTCGCGCGGAGTGCAGTTTCTGCCACACGAACAAATCCGACGCGCGTGGGCTGCGCGAGAACGACTGCCTCGAACAGCGGAAGCGCGCGCACGGGATCACGATCGTTAAGGAGCGTCTCGCCAGCAGCAAGCGATGCAGAACGGCTTGCAGCATCATCTCGTTGCACGATCTCAACGACCGTCGCGTCGACCGTTACGAAATCGCCATCGAGATATGCATCGTGCATTCTCAGCAGCAGTGGATACCAACTGCCGGTCGGCCCGCATGCAGTGATGCAGGCATCGATGACTGCCTTTGACTTCACCGCTTGACCGACGTTGCGAAGGTACGTGGCGTGCGCCGAAGCAATCAGCGCATTCGTGGGATTCTTTGCCGTCAGATCCTCGAGCACCGCAATCGCCTTGTCGCGCCACAACTGACGCTGATCATCCATCTGCTTCGTTCGTTCGGCGACCGGCAAAGCAGTCCACGCTGCCTCGCTAAACATGGGCTTGCCTCGCTCATCGATAACATCCGCTCGCTCAGGCGTCGCACTTGCAAGTAAGGCGACGTACGCCATCGCATTTTGCGTGTCATCGGGGCTCGCGTCGTAACGCGTTGAGCGCATGCGCCGAGCCAATGGCTTATCACCTTGCGTCGACTCCAAACCAAGCCACATGTCCGCGATCTGGCTGTCCTCTCCTGCGGTGCGTCGAATCTCGCGCAGCACCGCAAGTGCGCGCGCGCTATTGCCGACGCGAATGAGCGTTTCAGCGTAGATACGCGCAGTCGCGACATCGTTTGGCCGGCGCTTGTAGGACTCTCCGTACGCTTGCAAAGCACCATCGATATCGCCAAGCTCTTGGCGCGCGACGCCTAGTGCTCGATACACAGTCGATGCGTCAACGCCCGACGCGAGTGCGTCGTCGAGCACCTGTAGCGCTCCACGCGTGTCGCCCTTCACGAGCAACATGCGCGCTCGCATGATGGGCATCTGGGTTCGGTCGCGTCCACCCTGCGCCACTAGTTCGATCAGCGCATTCATCGACGCGTCGTCCTTCGCGATGAGCGCGTCTTGGAACTGCGCCTCAATGAGCATGGGATGGAACTTGTCCGCTTCGATCGCTTTCGCTTTCGCTTCGGGAAGCGCATCCTCAAGTTTCTTCGCGACGTCCATTGCGACCGCGGCTGTGGGAAGGCTCAAGAGCGTCTCATTCGTCGCGCGCTCGCGGACAAAGATCGACTCTTGTTTCAATCGCATGTAGAAACTAATTGCACGCTCGATCGGATCTGCGGTGGATTCCTCAACGAGCGAACGAACACGAGTCACTGGATCGTCTGAGGACCCAAACGCCTGAATCCGAATGAGCACGGAGTCTCCAGGAAACTGCAGCAACAACGCGCTGATCTCTGCGCGCGCCTTCTCTGGTGGTCCTTCATTCGCGCTCAATGTCGCGAGCATGCGAGCGAGTCGCACATCATCCGGCGCCAGCTTAGACACATCACTGAGCTTCCGCCGCCCCTCGGCGAATCGCTTTTCGTTCACGAGCGTCTGCACTTCGCGCGCAAGCACAAAGATCGGATCGTTGCTGCTGGCGAGCGTGATGTCGCCTTCGAGGTATTGGCGCGCAGCCTTCAGGAGCGCGAGCATGTCGGGGTCTTCGGGAAGCGCGCGAAGCACCATCTCGGCAGACGCAATCGCCTCGGGTGCTCGCGTGTTCTCGAGCGCAAGCTGCGCGTGCGCACGAAGCAAGATGATGTTCTCAGGCGACGACTTCAGCGCGAGCGTGATGAGATAGAGCGCCTGCCCCTTCTCACCGATCTCTCGATTACAAAACGCCGCGAGCATCGCGATTTCAATATCTTCACGCGAGAGTATTACCTCGCCTTCACCCGATGTACCACTAAACGCCTTGATGATCTCGTTGAACTTTACGATGGCATCGAGGTACTTCCTCTTCGCGAAGGCAATCTTGCCGTCCACGCGTGCGAGGGGAAGTGGATTCGTCTTCGCGTCAACTTCCTTTTCGAGCACTACGCGAATCTCTTCGCATCGTTTAATGGCCGCGTCGCGTCCAGCATCATCGGTGGACTGGCCAATGGAGTCGTAAGCGATGTCGAAGAGGAGTGATGCGGCTGACGCGCGGTTGTCCTCGAAGGTCGCCGAGAGAAGACCCGTTGTCGGTCGCACTGCATCGAGCAGCAGACGCGCTTGCAGTTCTGCCGTCGCGCGATCGGTCATGCGCAGCAGCGATGCGTAGGTCTGGCGTGCGAATAAGTCTTGTGGGTTTCGATCAAGCCAACCTTCGAGCACATCGCCCGCGGGCTCCACGCCTGCTTGTTGACGGAGCAACGCGTTGAGCGTGTCCATCAGTTCTGCGCGCTGGGTTGCTTGGGCGGCGAAGGGCGCAAGCTGCGCAGGGTCGACAAGCGCGTCACTCACGGTTCCTCCGACGGCGCGAAGACTCACTGCAGCGATGCGTGTTTGCAATGAATCTGGCGACACAAGGAGCAGTTCTTCGAACGCGGCTTGTGCAAGAACTTTCGACTCTTCTGCTTCTCGTCCGCGCGCAGCGTTGAGCGCAGTGGCCGCAACATTCGAGTGCAAACGGGTAAGCAGACTCCATGCTGTCGCTTGATCATTTCCTGCCGACGCCTTCGCGGCAGCAGTGAGATCGGTAACCGCGGCTAAGCGTTCATCAGGCGTCAATACACCCACGCGACGGAATCCCGCGTTTCCACGGTGCAACTGCGCGAGGGCCTGCAGCGGCGAATCGGATGGCAACGACTTGCTCATCTCATCCACCGCGTCTTCGATCGCTTTCCACTCGCCTGCCGAATCCGAGAGTGCGGCGCGTGCTTCAATCTCCGAGAGGTAATCCGTCCACGCTGCAGCGTCTGTTCGCTTCACGCGTGCTTCGCTTGCGATCACCGAAATGAATTGCTGGTAGCGCTCGCGTGCTTCGCTCGATGTGCGCGCGGTGTAGGCGCGCAACGCACCCTCGTACTTCCCGAGGTACTCGAGGTTGGTGGACTTTCGTCGTACTGCGCGACCGTACTGATCGACGGCAGTCTTCAAGTCGCCAGCAGCAGTCGCGCGATCACCCGCAACGATGTTGCGCGTGGGACCGAGTGGGATCCACGACCACGTGATCGTTCCGTTGTTCTGGAGGAACGCGAGCAAGATCCCGATAGCCATCACGCTCGCAACCCCGATGAATGCAAGCGCCATGCCGCTCTTCATCTTCTGCTTCTTCTTCGCCGCTGGTTTTTTGATCGGTGTGGTTGCCATGATGGTTGACTTTATAGGCGGTTGATGAGGGAGAGGTGCAGTGCAGGTTCAGGGAGTTTGTGTGCTCGATGGCTGCCCGAGCGATTTCTGCTCCCAAACAGGCCAATCGGGGAGGCGCTTCATGACATGCGGAAGCAGGTCACCCAAAAACGCGCTCGTTTCTTCTTCAAACTTCGGGACCATCGTTCCATCGGCGCCATCGACGACGCCAGACATGGTGAGTTGAATCTTGCAGTAGTAGGCGTAGCGGTTGGTGAGATCGAACGCGATGCCTCGCACGCCGAGCGCTGAAGCCGTGGTACGACCGTTCGCGAGAAAGAAGTATCCACCGACCTGCCGGATGCGGGGGTTTGCGGGATCTTGAAACTCAAGCACGCGCATCGCGAGATCTTCAAGCGGCATCGTGACGCGTTCAAGTTCGGCGGTGAATGGATCGCGCACGATTGCGGTGCGATACGGAAGACCCGTCGCGAGATTCGCAGATCCCTCCAACGCTTGCCAATCCGTCATGTTCAACTGCACCGCGGAGGTGGTTGCTTCACGCGTCATCTCCAAACCATGCACGGCCCAGCATCGCTCAGGGATGTGTGGGACCGCGTCAATCGTTCCGGTGTAGTAGGCGATGTGCAACATGATCACGCCGCGCTTCGGGTCACCATCAAGCGCATAGGTGCGATCGAGATACTGCTTCGTGCCGAGTTCTTCGATGAGTGCATCCGCGTGTCGTGCATCCTTACCAACACGCGACCAATGACCGATCTTTGTCGGAATCGTGTCAAATCCCTCGCGAAGCGGCACTGATTCCTTCATCAGAAACAGATTGAGCTGCGCAACAGCTGCGCGGAACCCAAGCGCTCCCACAACGAGCATGCCCAAACCCACGCCATACGCGCGATAGACGCTCGCCTCAAGCCGCATGCGCGCCCCCTTCGGTGTCGGCATCTTCTTCATCCGCTTCATCCTCAGCGGGCGTGAAAAGATATCGAATGACCCAAAGTACGCCTAAATACAGCGCAAGCGCAGGGACGAGCCAGACAAGTCCAATGAAGGAGTGAAACTCGCCCGTGGTGAAATTCACATCAAACCAACCCAGCACGCCAAGCGTGACCACGCGCAGAATGTTGACGCCGAGCGACACCGGAAAGCCCGCGAGCACAAGCAGTGACCGTTGCCAGAAAGAACTGAGACTCGTGTAGGCGATAAACACGCCGAGCGCGAGAAACGCAACGAGCATGCGCATGCCCGAACACGCTTCTGCAACATTGAGTGATTGCGGTTCCTCGTTGTGCCAGACGGTCAACACATTGCCGCTTCGCTCTACATCCGTGAAGGATGCGAAGCAGTAATACGCGCCGATGCTCGACCAGTCCTGCATGCGTTCGGTGACGGGACGAAGAATACCATCGCTCACCTTCTGTCCAAACACGATCCAGTAGCAGATCGCGAAGAGCATGTACTTCGTTGCGCGCGTGCCGAGAATGAGCCAGCACAAACCGATGAGCGTGAGACCAACACTGCAGCCGCGTGCGTTGTGATGTTGCGCGAACCAACCAGGTCCAAATGTCGCGAGTGCGTAGCCAAGGATGCCGAGCAGCACGACTCCCATCGCTAGCCAACATGGACGAAATGCGACAGCGAGGATTTGCTCGCGGCGTAGCCACACGAGGTACGCAGAGATAAACGGGATCGCAAACGTGTGACCCCAGTCGGACGGCTCTTCAATCGACATCCGCCACTGCGCGACGAAGTACGTCCAGAACCCTGCGACATAAATCGCAAGCAAAAACAGGCCGAGCAACCACGCCTGCATCGGCTCAATCGAAACAACACGCCGGTTGCGTATCGCTGTTTCTGGAGTTGTGATTGCCGCGGTGGAGGTCATGCGCCTTGAGTCAGTGTGGTGAACGCTTCAGCAGGATTCGAACTCCTGCGGAGAGCACGTTGATCGGCGCACTCGACTCGAAGGTTGAGCAAACTCACGCACGATGCCATTCAAGATCCAAACGGATTATTCTCTGGCGGAGGTCCGAAGACGTCGTTACCGAAGTTTCTGTCGAGCAAGAAGCCAAAGCCGTAGGTCATGCGGAACCCATTGCGAATCACCGCGAGCGGTGTCGCAAAGAAATTCGTGCCGATGATGACGTGATCGCCTGGTCGAATGTAGATGTCAGGTTCCGCGCGATTGCGGATGGCCTTGAGGTCGACGCGAATAGTTGCCTCGCGATCTTCGCCGATCTTGCGCACCAAGTCGACGCGATCAGGAATCGCGATGGGCGAAAGTCCGCCAGCAGCACTCACGAATCGGCTCAAGGTGAGTCGCGTGTTGTCGTTCAACAACTCATACACACCGATGCGATTGATCTCGCCATCGATGTAGACGAAGCCGGTCTCTGGTGGCTCGACGTAAATCTTGTCGCCAGGATGGATGATGATGTCGTAATTCGCTTCACCACGCGCAAGTGCTTGATACTCCACTTCAATGATGCGCGTGGCGTACAAGTTCTCTGCTGCACCCGAACGCGTCACGGGTCGCGCGGTATGACCGGAATCACTTGCGTCGGGTGCGAGGTTTGATTCGAGCCACGTTTGCGATGCGAGGTCGAAGACCCAATGCGTTGCGGGCGTCGGAACATTCTGAAGCAACTGCGCGGTACTTGGTCCTGCGGTGGTCACGACGGCGTCGGCGGGTTTCACTTCACGCACATCGACGCCTGTGACATCATCGATATCGACTGTTGGTGGCACGTTCTGCATCGATGAGCCGCCGCGAATGCCGCGCAATGCCGAAGGTGCAGATGTTGGCGCAGGAGTTCCTCGTGGCGCTTTAAATGGTGACGGATCTGGAGCTGTCGCCGGAGCGATCGCCGGAGTCGCTTCTGGAGTCACAGGCACGGGCGCCGTTTCTGGCGGTTTCGCGCGGTTTTCTAGCTGATTGATCAGCGCGTCAATATCGACAGGCGGCGTGTTTGGATTGGTTGGAGCAGTGCCAGAGTTGCCCGCGCCATTCTCGCCTTGCATTTGGTCAGCGCGAACGCCGCCTTGCATGCTCGTACCGATGGGCGCATCGTCAAACCCTTTGCGTAATCGATCATCGAGCGGTTCGCTACGAATGACGAACACGCGTTGCGTTGTCGGAAGCGTTCCACCCGCAAGCGAGATTGCTTCCATCAAACGGAAGTCCGGACGCAAGAGTGGATAGAGACCAACAGTGTTCACCGTGCCATACACCTGAAACTGAAAACTTCGACCGCTCTCAAGAATGACAGAGACGATCGGATCAGCGATGTAGCCCTTCAACTTTTGTTCGAGCGCTTGATGCGCTTCTTCAATCGTCAGACCGCCGAGCACGATGTCGCCGATCGAGGGCAATCGAACGATGCCGCTTTGATCAATGGTGCGAAGCGCAACTTCGGTTTGACCGCGCGTCATCAACTCGAAGATCTCAATGCGAATTTCATCACTCGGCGAGAGTCGATACTTCAGCGCGCCTGGTTCGAGATCAGAGGGAAGGGGCGCAGATGCGTTCCCCCAACCAATCTGTTCAGACTCAATGACATCGATGCGCTCAATGATGGGCATCGATGTGGGCGTGTGCTCGAAGTAACCCGTACGAGACGGGTCCATGAACGAATCAAGATTGCATCCCGTCAGCGTGGCGCCCGCGGAAGCAATTGTGATGAATCGTGTGCAGATCTGAAGTCGTGGAGGGAATCGCATAGGGAACTCAACTAGACACATGGCCCATACGCTGGTCCGAAAAGTCGGAGTAAACGCAGAGTCCATGCCCGGAACAATGCCAAGATCGGCTCAGAACCATCTATCCTTTGAGAATACGCAGTCGACCCGCGACTTTATGCTCTTTCGACACCTCGAAGGACCCCCGTGTCTACCTACTTAGATCAATGTGATTGCGTATCTTTCGCAACCGCTGTGCAGGCTTGCAACAACACCGCCATTCGAACGGCAACTCCTGCCGACACCTGTTCGAAAATCACGCTCGACAGCGCGTCATCCGCAACCGCGTCATCAATCTCAACGCCGCGGTTCATCGGGCCAGGATGCAGGATCAGCGCGCCAGACCGCAAACGAGCTCGCCGTGATTCCGTCAGCCCATACGCGAATCTATAGTCCGAAGCGATCCCTTGGCCAGCTGCGCGCTCCATCTGAATGCGAAGAGTGATGATCGCGTCAACTTCGCCGACGATCGGATCAAGATCGTGAGAGATCGTGATGTTTTCGCCACAAGTCAGGTTGCGCCAACCGCTGGGAATGAGCGAAGGTGGACCCACCACAACGACATGCGCACCGAGAGCGACAAGTCCGTGGGTGGTAGAGCGAGCGACTCGGCTGTTGGCAATGTCGCCCACGATCGCCACTCGCTTGCCGCGAAGGTCCCCGAGGTGTCGACGAAGTGTGAGCAGATCGAGCAACCCCTGCGTGGGATGCTCATGCCGACCATCGCCAGCATTCACCACCGCGCATTTCACATTGTCCGCCACGAGCGCAGCGCCGCCAGAAATCGCGCAGCGCACGACAAGCACATCAACCCCCATCGCCTCTATGTTTCGCGCGGTGTCGACAAGCGACTCGCCTTTACTCGCACTCGAACCCGACGCGCCGAGGTTCACAACATCCGCGCCAAGCCGCCGAGCCGCGATTTCAAAGCTGACGCGTGTGCGAGTCGAGTCTTCAAAGAAGAGATTCGCGATGAGCTTGCCCGCCAACACCCGCTCCGCAGGCGCATCGCCGACCGCTGAGGGCAGCAATCGCTCGGCGTGATCAAGTAGCCCAGTCAACTGCATCGCACTCAGACCTTCTAGGGCAAGAAAGTCCGGACCAAACGACCGTCGAATCACAGGTTGGCGCGGCACGGCGTGGACTGTAGCGGCGACTCCAACTTCGCGCGCGTTAGCGTTGAAAATCGTAGATGTTGCCAAGCGCGAGCAATCGCGTGAGTTCATCGAGCGCGCTGCGCGATTCACGCAGCAGCGCAGGATCTTCAAGGTCGTCTGCGTGCAGCGACTCGCGATAGTGCGTGATGACCCACGCGCGCAACGCAGCGAGCTTTGCGGGGGTCAGCAGCGCTTCTTGATTGACGACGCGCAGATCGGCATCGGTGAGCGGCACGCGCAGACGCAGGCACGCAGGTCCGCCACCGTTACGCATGCTTTCTCGAACATCCATGAAAATCGCGCGCGACAGCGAAGCAGGGTGATCGGTAACCACCCGATCAAGCGCCGCCTTTACGCGTGGGTTTTCTGCGCACTCGACAGGACACACGAGCGCCATCGTGTGATCAGGCAGCGTCACTAACTGGCTATTGAAGAGATAACTCTTCACGACTTCCTCGAGCGAGATCTCTTCGCGCTTGAGTTCGATGATTGTCAGTGTTTCACCAACTGCATCGCGGAGTGCGTGAAGCGTCGCGTCGCGCATTTCAAACGCATCTTCGTGGCAGAAAAGCAGGTTGCCGTTCCCAACACAGATCACATCGTTGTGAAAGACACCCGCGTCGATGGCATCTGCGTTTTGCTGGGCGAACACGCAGCGCGAGGAATCGAGTCGGGCAATTTGCGCCACGCGCTCGCTCGCGGATCTCGTTTGTCGCGCAGGAAACCGCGTGGGCGTGCGCGATGCGTTCTGTGCGGCGCCATAGACAAAGAAGTGCACGCCTCGCGTGTGGCCACTATTGTCGCTCGACGCGGTAAGTCGCGTGTGATTCGCGGCACCCTCGTCACCGTAGTCTTCGCTTGTGCTCGGAGGCAACGCATCATGCACGGCAAAGCGTGCTGGATTCGCGAAGATCGCATGAAGCGCGCGCGCGGTGATCGCGGGTTCAATCGCGCGGTGAAACATCGCGCGCAGATTCGCAGTCACAAAGTGCGTGCGACCATCCTCCGTGTCCGCGCTTGGCAGCACCGTCGCAGCATTCGCTGTCCACATCGCGCTCGCGCTTGACACGCGCGCAAGCAACACTGCGTTCTCTTGCGCAACCAGCGCGAGAATCTCCGCATCGCTTCCTGAGTAGCCATGTGCGCGCAGCGTCGGCACGTGCGGTCGTTCGTGTGGCGGAAGCACTCCCTGCACAAGACCGAGCGCCGCGACCGCTTCCATCTTGGCAAGACCCTGCAACGCCGCCGCGCGAGGATTGCTCAGCGCGCCTTGATTCTTCGAGCTCGCAACATTGCCATAACTCAGCCCCGCGTAGCTGTGCGTAGGACCGACGAGGCCATCGAAGTTCACTTCAGGCATGCGAAATCACCCCCCGCTCCGCATGATCAAGCAACACCGTCCACTGCACCGCACGCAGACATCGGAGCGCAAGAAAGTCGGGGACCAAACAATCGTCGAATCACAGATTGGCGCAGCACGAAGTGGACTGTAGACGAAGTCAAGCGCACATTCGCCTGCATTTACCCTGCGTTGCTGACCATGGCGGGATCCGCGACGACTTGGAACGCGATGCTTTTCTCTGCGATTGTGGAGGTGGATTCGTCGCGGATGGTGAGTTTCATCACATAGCTGCCGACGGAGAGATGCGGCGAGAGGGTGACGATTTCGCCCACGAAAAAGTCGGCTCGCTTCACATCGCTGGCGTCGACGACTGCGGTCCACTCAGGGTTTCGTCGCCAGACTTCGACGCCGTCGCGTTCGGTAAGGATCGAGATCTTTGTTGCGAGTCGCGTGGTCCACTTTGCGTCTTCGAGGGAACTGATGAAGTGCGCGAGTTCGCTGTAGAGGATGACCTTCGGACTTGAGGCTGCGAGGAATCTGCGGTTGTCGATGGGATCGATTTGACCGAACGCTTGCACGCGCGTGCAGAGTTCGACGCGCGGCAAACTGAGGATTGGTTGTGGCTTGATCGATGCGAGCAGTTGCTCGATGGTGCTCACGAGCGCGGCGTCGTCTTTGCCTTCTTGTAACTCGCGACCCATGCGCACGAATGCGGCGTGGAACTTCTCTGTCATCGCGCGTTCGGTGTCAGTCAGATGCGCGGACAAGTCTGTCGGAAGTGTGATCGATGGATCGGTGACCGCGAGCGCAGAGAGCGCGAGCAACTGACGAAGTGGTGTCGCGCTCGTCGCTGCTTCGGTCTTCAAACTTGCTGCAAGTCGCGCGGCGATGCCTGCTGGATCAGTGGGGAATGCGAGTGACACCACTGGAGGCGCGACTGCTGAAAGTGGCGCGTTTGCAGCGGTTTGCTGCGGTTCTGTCGATGTCGTCACAGGAGTTTCTACTGGTGCAACTTGTGGCGCAACTTGTGGTTTCGCGGTTGTCTTCACGGCTGCGGCAGTCGCTGCTTCGATCAACGCGCGTTCAGCATCCGCACGCACTTGGCTCACGCGATCGCGTGCGGCGCCTTGCGTTCCATCACTCCATTCAACCTGAGGCATGGGTGCCGTTGGAGGCGGAGTCAACGTTGGCGTTGCGACGGGCGCTGCGTTGGTTGACGCAGGCGGTGTGGGAAGAGACGTCGCCGTTGCTTGCATCGATGCAAGCGCTGCGAGATCCGCGTGATAGGTCGCCGCGAGATCGGACAACGTCGCGGGAGTTTGCGCTGCCACTCGCTCGCTCGCTGGTCCCGTGAACTCCGCTTGCGGGACGGAATCATTCTCTGGCAACGCAGTCACTTCAACATCAAGCGGTGCAACACCATCGGCGTTGTACGCAAGTCGCGAACTCGTTTCGCTCGCATCCTGCGTGTTGCCATCCGCACGAGGCGCACTCGAGCAACCACCGAAGAACAGCACCGCTATGCCGCCGCCGAGGAATGTTGTGATCATGCAATTCGTCGTCTGATGGCGCGTCGCGAGTGAGCGGGCCATGAGTCGACGAGAACAAACAAGGGTAGAAGTGTGAGCCATACCGACGCCTCCATGCGTCTATCGTTGAAGTCGGGAAACACCCGAGGACTTCGCGCTCTCGTGACTCTCGCCAACGCCCTCCGGGAGTCAACACACGAGTTTCACGACCAAACCAAACTCACGCCCTTTGACAAAGACGCGCACTACAGAGAAGGCACCGGCAGTCGCGGAACTTTCACGCAGAATCAATGAACGCTATCGGCAAAGAGGGCGGCAAAGCCTTCAATCGTTCTCGCGAGATCCCCCGCTTGCCCTTGCTTTGATCGCCGATCGAGATCCACAGTCTCCGCCAAGAGCCTCGCCGCACGCGCGGGACCCAATCGGCGCGCCGCCCGCATGGTGGGCGCAGCGCTCTCGCCCCACAACTTCACGCTGCGCATAACGCTGTTCTCGGGCTCGCCTTGTGCGAAGAGTCGCGCGCAGTCGTGCAACTTGCGCGAGAGGTCGACGAGCGACCAAATGAGGAGTTGCTCAGGCGCCTGCGAAGTTTCGACCAGTTCGCGCACCTTCGACACCGCTCCGCCCGCGGATCCACGCAACACCGCCGACTGAATCTCCCACGCCTGCTCTTCACGCGTTCGACCGACGAGTTCAGCAACAGTCTTCGCGTCAATCTTCGGTGGAGCGCCATCTTTACTCGTCGTCGTCGCAACATACGACGCCAACTTCGCAAGTTCCGAATCAAGCCGCGCGAGATTCGTGCCCAATCGATCGACCAGCGCGTCAGCCGCCGCAGGAAGAAGCTCCGCACGATGCTCCGACGCCGCACGCTTTACGCACCAGCCCGCAGCAGTCGCCGCATCTGGCGGTTCGCACTTCACAATCGCGCCGCCCTTCGCAAGCACGATCTTGTCGAAGTTGCCAGGTCGCCACGACTCTGCGCGAAACACAAGTGTCGAATCTTCCGCAGGCGCTTCCGCATAACGCTCCATCGCGCGACGACGCTCTTCCACACCAAGAAACTGCTCCGCACGATCCACCACGATCAACTTGTGCGACGCAAGCAAACCAAAGGTCCGCAACTCATCAAGCACTTCCGCAAGCGACGCATTTCCGCCATCAAAATCAAATCGCGCCACAGCAGCGCCCGCATGCGCATCAAGCGCCAGCTGCAAACGCTTCAGCCGCTCAACCACCTGAAAACTGTCCTTCCCATGAAGCACAATCACCCGCATCGTGTGGTTGAGATCTGCAGCCTTCGCCATAGTTTCGAGTGTACGAAGTCAAGCAGCCGATCGTGCGCGTCGCATCAGTACGGCACACGGCTCCCACCGCGGAAATCACTTGAAATCCCTCCGTGCATGGACATAATGCAAGGATGCCGCTGATCCAATCACTCGCCGTCGGTTTGCTTGCTTGCGCCGTCCATTGCCTTGCCCCCGCCGCGCTGGCCGACAGTTCGCAGCCTGGGGCATTCGCCGTTTCGCAGCGCACCGTCACCGTCACGCGCGCGAGTGGTACGACATTCACCGCGCAGATTCGCTATCCCGCATCGAGCGCCGCCGCTAACGCGCCCTTCGCAACTGCGGCTGCGCCCGCGCCGGCGATCACCTTTGGCCACGGGTTCCTGAGTGCGGTCAACCTCTACGACTCAACGATGGATCATCTCGCCAGTCACGGCTACATCGTGATCGCCACCACTAGTGAAGGCTCACTTTTCCCGAATCACGCGAACTTCGCGCTCGATATTCGCCAGTGCCTCACTTGGCTCGAGGAGCAGAATGCGCTCGCGAGCAGCTGGCTTGTGGGCGATGTGAACACCGCCGCCTTCGGCGTGTCGGGCCACTCGATGGGCGGCGGCGCGAGCGCTCTTGCCGCCGCGGCCGACCCGCGCATCAAGTGCCTCGCCACCCTCGCCGCTGCGGAGACAAATCCGTCTGCGGCCGCAGCAGCGACTTCTATCCAGCTTCCTTCGTGCTTCATCACGGGCGCGCAAGACGCCATCGTGGCACCGAGTTCGACGCTCGGCCAATACAACAACTGCGATGCGCCGCGGCAATTCGTATCGATTGCCGGCGGTTCGCACTGCGGGTTCGTCGACAGCGCGATCATCGCCTGCGATAGCGGCACGCTCCCGCGCCCAGATCAATTGGCCAAGACGCGATCGCTGCTGCTCGACTGGTTCGATGCGCACCTGCGCCTTCAATCCAGCGCGTTTACTGCGGCATGGGGCGTGGGTACCCCGATTGCGGGAACCACCACGACACGCGACGCGCGCACCACGCTCACACTCGGCGCCAGCACGCTCTCGGGAGCCGCCGGCACCAAGCCGCTCGAAACCACGATCACCATCACCAACATCGGACCTGATTCCACTGCGTTTCTCCTGCGCGCAAACTCGTCGCCGTTCGATGTGAGCTTTGTGCCCGCAACCATTGCCGAACTGGCCGCAGGTCAAAGCGCAACCGCCACAGTGCGCGTTGCGTCGTCGGCCGCGGGCAACGCTTCGGTCGTGATCGATGTTGTGCGCGGGCGCGACGCAGCGGGCGCTTCGGCCGCGCTTACCGTCAACTTCACTGCGCCGCCAACGAGCCCCGCCGACCTCGACCACAACGGCGTAGTCGACGCGGCCGATCTCGCGATTCTTCAGAGTTCATGGGGCAAGTGCGCTGGATGCGCCGCCGACTTTGATAACAACGGCGTGGTCGACGCGGCCGACCTTGCAGTCCTGCTGGCCAACTGGAGTTGAAC
>Ga0209553_1000650_pt1 | contig 17928 bp, 15 predicted proteins | sample LauGreFBDMM110DN_2_FD_188217 | JGI IMG/M metagenome (GOLD analysis project Ga0209553, IMG submission 188217) | Freshwater lake microbial communities from Lake Michigan, USA - Fa13.BD.MM110.DN (SPAdes) (version 2) | ecosystem: Environmental > Aquatic > Freshwater > Lake | place: Lake Michigan...
TCGTACACCAGCTCGTAGTCGGACAGCGTCACGCCGCTCTGGCAGAGTAGGGGCTCGCCAAACTGCATGCGCTGTGTGCTGACGATGCCGATGCTGTTCGATACGCTCAAATCAAATGTCCTTAAAAAAACCCGTTCAGCTAAAGCGGAGCGGGTTGCCTCGCTTTAGCTGGAATGTTTTAAGTGCCCCGCAAGCTGATGTCAAATCGGCACTGGTTGATAGTGTCCGCGTTTTGGCGGGGGCTGTCAATTTGAGAGGATGCTTAGCGTCGTCTCAATAAACGCTGGCGAGCTAGCCCTTCTTGTCCTTGTCCAAAATCTCGTCCGAGCCCTCGTCCCCGTCTAGGTCGACCCGACCCTCGGAGAACACTCGGCTGGCATAGATCTCATCCGCCTCGATGGTCATTAGGTTGATCTTGGTGAGGTTCTTATTGGCACCGGCAAAAAGACGATTGGCCTGACGCATACGCGCACGGTCCAAGGCGTTGCGGATGGATCGCGCGTTGGCGAAGTGCTCGAGCTTCATCCGTAGCGTGATGTACTCCGCGAAAGCCTTCTCCGCCTCCGGGCTGAAGCGATAGTTTTGTGCGGCTAACATGAGCTTGGATATGACGAGCAGTTCCTCGGCGCTGTAGTCAGGGAAGTCAATGTGGTGCGCAATGCGTGAGCGCATGCCCGGGTTGCTGTGGAAGAACGTGTCCATACGGTCCTTGTAGCCGGCCAGGATGACGACCAGGTCGTCGCGGTTGTTCTCCATCACTTGCAGCAGGATCTCGATAGACTCCGCACCGTAGTCGCGCTCGTTCTCTGGCCGATAAAGGTAGTAGGCCTCGTCGATGAACAGCACCCCGCCCATAGCCTTCTTGATCACCTCCTTGGTCTTGGGTGCGGTGTGGCCGATGTATTGTCCGACCAGGTCGTCGCGTGTGACCGAGACCAGGTGGCCCTCCCGCACGTAACCCAGGCGATGGAGTATCTCGGCCATACGCAGGGCGACGGTGGTTTTGCCGGTGCCGGGGTTGCCGGTGAAGCTCATGTGGAGCGTGGGAGAGATCGCGGACAGGTTGAGCTTCTTGCGTACACGGTCGACCAGCAGGAGTGCCGCGGTTTCACGGATGCGTGTCTTGACCGGCATCAGGCCAATCAGCTCACGGTCCAGCTTGCTCAGTACCTCTTCGATGTGGGAGTCCTTAAACTCTGCGTCCAGGTCAACGGGAGTGTCGTCCGGGAGAATAAGATCGCTTGGGGATATGGTCATGTTGTGTAACCCATTAAATAAAGTGGTAGTTAAATAAAGTGGTCGTCGGGTGCCCCCGTAGGATTGTACGGCGCATTACCCAATCAGTTTTGTATTTATGTGAGGACGTTAGTGTGTCCCGAGGAGAGACGAAAGATGGCGTTGCGGTGGGTCAGTAAAAAACGGGTACGGTACGTGACCGTACCCGAGCTTACTTTAGTATCGTTCGCCTTCTGGTTTCTCGGTTGCGTATGAGTGAATGGTGTAGCGTATGCTACGCCCTTCGGCCTCCTCACGCACCAGCCTGAAGCCAGGCTCATTCTTAGGACGGTTGACGATGTACGACATGGTCGGACTCTCCACGCCACGTGTTGAGCTAAACGCCATCACACGGATGTAGTGGCTGGGGAAGGTCTTGCGGCAGTTGTTGATCTCCATCAAGATCCCAGCTGGGTCCTTGAGGTCGAACATCGGGTTGCCAAACATCTCCCAGTACGTGTTGCGAGGATGGGGGTCGTCGGTGTACTCAACGGCCAACGACCAGCCAGACTTCAGCGCATACTTGATCTGTGCTGTGATTTGTACGTCAGTCAGTGGGGGCAGGAAAGAGAACTGCCCTTGTGTGATTTTGTTTCCAGGATTGGTCATCATAATAGATTCTCCTTAATTTCGATTAAACGCTAGTCGTGGCGGACGGAACAAAATCCGGCGTGTCGGTCGACTCGTAGTTGAAGCTTACGTCCTTCCACGTATCGAGACCGGCCTTCAGTGGGCCACACCATTTCGCTGCGTCTTGCAGTATCTGTGGTCCCTCGTTCCAGATGTCACGACCCTCGTTACGAGCCTGAACCATGACCTCAAGTGCCGTACGGTTAGCCACCGCGCCCGCCTGAATGCCTTGTGGGTGACCGATGGTGCCGCCACCAAACTGCAGCACAACGTCATCGCCCAAGTAGGTCAGCAGTTGGTGCATCTGGCCGGCATGAATACCGCCGGACGCGACCGGCATACACTTGTTCAGTGAGGCCCAGTCCTGTTCAAAGAACAGACCCTTCTCTAGGTTCATCGGGGTGTGCACGTCGAGCAGGGTGTCGTAGTAGCCCCTGATCATCAAAGGATCGCCTTCCAGTTTACCAACGACGGTACCCGCATGGATGTGATCCACGCCCGCCATACGCATCCACTTACAGATCACGCGGAAGCTCATTCCGTGGTTCTTTTGACGGGAGTAGGTGGAGTTACCCGCACGGTGTAAGTGCAGAATCATATCGTTCTTACGCGCCCACAGCGCCATAGACTGGATAGCGGTGTAGCCAATCACGAGGTCGATCATGATGATGACTGAGCCCAATGACTTGGCAAACTCGGCACGCAAGTACATCTCTTCCATGGTTCCGGCGGTCACGTTCATATAGTGACCCTTGACCTCACCGGTTGCAGCAGAGGCCTTGTTTACCGCGTCCATGCAGTACAGGAAGCGATCACGCCAGTGCATGAAAGGCTGTGAGTTAATGTTCTCATCGTCCTTCATGAAGTCTAGTCCACCCCTGAGGGCTTCGTACACGACGCGTCCGTAGTTACGACCAGACAGTCCAAGTTTAGGCTTGGTGGTAGCGCCCAAGAGGGGACGACCAAACTTATCGAGACGCTCACGCTCAACAATCACGCCAGTGGCTGGACCCTGGAAGGTCTTGAGGTAGGCAACGGGGATACGCATATCCTCGAGGCGCAATGCCTTAACGGCCTTCATACCGAACACGTTACCGATGATGGACGCGGTCAGGTTGGCGATTGAGCCTCCCTCGAATAGATCGATGTCGTAGGCGATATAGGCAAAGTACTGGGCCTCGGTCTTGGTACCCTCTCCTGTGTTTGGTACGGGATCGCAACGGTAAGCCTTGGCGCGATACATTTCGCAGGCGGTCAGACGATCCGTCCACACCACGGTCCAGGTGGCAGTGGAGGATTCTCCGGCCACCGCAGCGGCGACTTCTTCTGGGTCTAGGCCAGGCTGGGGGGTGATACGGAACATCGCGAGTACGTCGGTGTCCTTGACCTTGTAGTCCGGCTCCCAGTAACCCATTTTTTTGTAGGGCAGGACGCCAGATTTGTAGCGGTCTTGACCTTCTTTCATCGTTTCAGATGCCATGGTGATCTCCAGTGATTTAAGTTAAGTCGCGCCGTGTCCGCCTATTATTAGGTGGGCTGGTAGCGGCCATCAAGATGGACGTTACGGTCAGCACGTGGAGCGCACAATATCGAACTTCATGTATAAATACTAGTCAATTATATTGATTCTTACTATAAGTATTAGTTATAATCAAAAGATGCTACATCTCACCATCCGCCAGCTTGAAATTTTTGATGCCGTCGCACGGCACCTGAACCACTCACGTGCGGCCAAGGAGCTGTATCTCAGCCAGCCCGCGATCTCCATGCAGATCAAGCAACTAGAGCGCAGTGTCGGTCTTGCGCTCTTTGATCAGGTGGGAAAGGTCATACACTTAACCGAGGCGGGGCAGGAGATGCTGCGCTATAGCCGCAACATTGCCCAGCAACTCGAAGAGATGGATGCCATGTTCGGTGAGATGAAGGGGTTAGAGCGCGGTCGTCTCAACATCTCGGCGGTGAGCACCGCCAGCTACTTCATGCCGCAGCTCTTGGCAAAGTTCATCCAACAGCACCCCAAGATCAAGGTGAGCTTGCATGTCGCTAACCGTGACGCAGCCATTAAACTGCTCGCCGACAATAGCGCTGATCTTGCCATTATGGGTCAACCCCCTGAGGGCACCGACATGCTGTCGAAGTCGTTTATGCAAAACCCTCTGGTCGTTATCGCCGCCCCTGACCACCCCTTGACCAAGTTGCGTGACATCAAGCCCAAGCAGTTGGCACAGGAAACATTCCTGCTTCGAGAGCAGGGCTCTGGTACGCGTGGCGTGGTTGAGAGATACTTTGCCAGCCACAAGCTTAAATTACCGACCCACATGGAGATGGACACCAATGAGGCCATCAAGCAGTCGGTTCAGGCAGGTATTGGACTGGGAATTATCTCCTTGCACGGCATTGAGCTTGAGTTAGAGATGAAGCGTTTGCGGGTTCTGAGTGTGGACAACTTTCCGATCATGCGTCACTGGCATATCGTGCATCGCAAAGACAAGCGACTGTCTAATGCTGCGCACGCGTTTAATCAGTTCCTGCTAGACGAGGCTGAGCGCCTGACTTTGCCAGCCACACGCAATCATACCCGTGCCACTTAATTTTTTGAGCCTTGCGGGCTTGTCACATGTATTTGTAAGTCCGTGGGTAAGTGTAGACGAGAAAATAATCACGTCCTAAATCGACAAGACCCCGCGCCCGTTCTCTGCGCTCACGGTATAATCTCCCTCTTTTTATGGATGACACGGCCCGAATGTTAATTTTTCGTGGACTCCACTCGCTAGATAAGCAGTCGGTTGCGCTCACCATCGGCAACTTCGATGGTATTCACCTGGGTCACCAGGCGCTCTTGCAGCAGCTGAGTAGAGCCGCGCAGTCGCTAAATTTGCCCACGGCGGTACTGGTGTTCGAACCACACCCGCGTGAATTTTTTACGCCAGAAGAGGCGCCCGCTAGGCTGAGCAGCCTGCGCGAGAAGCTTGATTTTTTTGCGACGCTTGGCGTGGATCGGGTGCACGTGTGCCGCTTCGATCACGCCCTGTCACAGATGAGCGCGCACGATTTTGTTTGTGCCCTGTGCGAGAGGACGGCAGCTCAGTTCGTGCTGGTCGGCGACGACTTCCGCTTCGGTAATCGTCGCAGCGGCGACCTGGACCTGATCGAGCGGGTGGGGGGCACAAGAGGTTTGACGGTGTCGGCCATGAATGAAGTGCTGCACGACGACGTGCGTGTATCGAGCACCAGAGTGCGCGCCGCCTTGCTCGATGGCGACCTTTGCGCAGCGCAGCGTTACCTGGGGAGGCCTTACAGTATCAGTGGGCGTGTGGTTTACGGGGACGGACTGGGTAGCCAGTTGGGCTTTCCCACCGCGAACATTCAGTTAAAGCATAACCGCCCGCCACTGACTGGGATCTTTGTGGTCAAGGTGCAGGGCGAGGGGATGCCACCCATGCAGGGCGTGGCGAGCTTGGGCGTGAGACCCACGATCAATCAGAGCGGCAGGCACGTTCTGGAAGTGTATATTTTTAATTTTTCGAGCAAAATTTATAACCAGCACCTGCGTGTCGATTTTCTGCACAAGCTGCGCGACGAAGAGAAGTACCCTGACCTGGAAAGCCTGACCAAGCAGATCGCACTCGACGCAGAAAACGCTAAGCAATGGTTCAAACAAAATGACTGACTACAAGCGCACCCTCAACCTTCCTGACACGCCGTTCCCCATGCGGGGGGACCTGTCCAAGCGCGAGCCACAGATGCTGACCCTGTGGCAAGCACAGCAGCGCTATCAAAAGATACGAGCTGCAAGCTTGGGCCGCCCTAAGTTTATCCTGCACGACGGTCCGCCCTACGCCAACGGCGACATCCACATCGGGCACGCGGTGAACAAGGTGCTGAAGGACATCATCGTTAAAAGCAAAACACTGTCCGGCTTCGATGCACCCTACGTTCCCGGCTGGGACTGCCACGGGCTGCCGATTGAGTTGCAGGTAGAAAAAAAGCACGGCAAGGAGATGCCGCCCGCCCGTTTTCGTGAGCTGTGTCGCGAGTACGCCGCCGAGCAAATAGAAAGACAGAAGAAGGACTTCATTCGCTTGGGCGTCTTGGGTGACTGGGGCAACCCCTACCTCACTATGGACTATCGGTCCGAGGCCGACATCATCCGTGCCTTGGGCACGATATTCGAGCGCGGTCACCTGTACCAGGGCTACAAGCCCGTGAACTGGTGCTTGGACTGCCAGTCTGCCCTGGCCGAGGCGGAGGTCGAACACGAGGATAAGACCTCGTCCGCGATCGATGTTGGCTTCGAGGTGGTGAGCGCGGATACCTTGGGACATATTTTTGGCGTGTCTATGCCGCCTAATGAAAAGTCGTACGCGGTCATCTGGACGACCACGCCTTGGACGCTGCCGGCGAATCAGGCGGTCAGCGTGCACCCAGAACTGGACTACGTGCTGGTCAAAACGACGCTTGGAGTACTGTTGCTCGCGGCCGAATTAAGGCAGGCGTGCCTAGACCGCTACGGCATAGAGGGGCAGGTCATAGGCTCGTGCAAGGGATTGGCACTGGACGGCGTGCTCCTGCACCACCCGTTTGATCGTCGTGAGGTTAAGGTGATCTGTGGTGCGCATGTTACGACCGAGGCCGGCACGGGGCTCGTGCACACCGCCCCAGCGCACGGACTGGACGACTACTTTGTCGGTCAAAAGTACGGTCTACCTAACGACAGCCCGGTGGGGGACGATGGCAAGTTCATCTCAAGCACGGCATTGGTGGGCGGCCTCTTCGTTTGGAAGGCGAACGACGTCATCGTCGCAGCGCTTGAGGCGAGCCGCCATCTTTTGCACCTAGAGAAAATACAGCACAGTTACCCGCACTGCTGGAGACACAAGACCCCAATCATTTTTCGCTCCACCCCGCAGTGGTTTATCGGTATGGAAAGACCAAATCAGGGGAGCTCGCAGGCCAAGACTGAGAGCCAGTCCAGCCTGCGCGATCTGGCCAACGGTGCAGTCAAGGCCACCCAGTTCTACCCCGCGTGGGGCAGGGCGCGGCTTGAGGCGATGATCGCGAATCGCCCAGACTGGTGCGTATCACGCCAGCGTAACTGGGGTGTGCCGATGCCGTTCTTTGTTCACAACACGACCCTAGAGCTGCACCCGCGCACAAACGAGCTGATCGAGCAGGTCGCCAAGCGTGTTGAGGAGCACGGCATCGAGGCGTGGTTTTCATTAGACGCAAAGGAGTTGTTAGGCGAGGAGGCCACACAGTACCGCAAGCTCTCCGACACGCTGGACGTGTGGTTTGACTCTGGCACGACACACGTGTCGGTCTTGCGCCGTCGTCATGATCTGTCGTTCCCTGCCGACCTGTATCTCGAGGGCTCAGACCAGCATCGTGGCTGGTTTCAGTCCTCGCTCTTGACCTCTTGCGCGATCAGTGGCCGCGCGCCCTACGACGCACTCCTGACCCACGGCTTCGTGGTGGATGGTCACGGTCATAAGATGAGCAAGTCCAAGGGCAACGTCGTCGCCCCCCAGAAAATATTTGACACACTGGGCGCCGACATCCTGCGCCTGTGGGCCGCGTCCACCGACTACTCGAGCGAGATGACGATCTCTGATGAGATCCTAAAGCGTGTGGTGGAGAGCTACCGCCGCATACGCAATACGCTACGCTTCTTGCTGGCGAACACGGCCGACTTCAGTATCGAGCGCGACGCTTTGCCGGTGGACGAGTGGCTGGAGATCGACCGCTATGCGCTGGCACTGACCAGGCAGCTGCAGGAAGAAATAAAGGGCGACTACGCACGTTATGAGTTCCACTTGGTCGTGCAAAAGTTGCAGACCTTCTGCTCAGAGCAGTTGGGTGGATTCTACCTCGACATCCTAAAGGATCGCCTGTACACCACCGCCGCAAAATCACACGCACGACGCTCAGCGCAGAACGCGTTGCACCACATCACTCACAGCCTGGTCAAGCTGATGGCGCCCATCTTGAGCTTTACCGCCGAGGAGGCGTGGGCCGTCATGGGGGCCGCGGAGGACGCGAGCGTGTTTGAGGAGGTGTGGGCCTCTCTGCCGAGTCCATCGAAGATCGATGAGCAGACGCTATTGCAGGATTGGACGACTGTTTGTGATTGGCGTGCTAGAGCGAATAAGCGCATCGAGGAGGTGAGGGCCGCGGGGCTGATCGGCCAAGCGCTGGCTGCCGAGGTCGATATCCACGCATCGGATAAGGACTTCGAGCTACTGACCAGATTGGGAGATGACCTACGCTTTGTGCTGATCACCTCCCGCGCCACCGTGCACCGCGCAAGCTCAAAAGACGCTGAACGTATCGAGGTCACGCCGAGCGTGAATAGCAAGTGCGAGCGATGCTGGCACTACCGCGTGGATGTGGGCAGCGACCTAGAGAATGTTACGCTGTGCGCGCGATGCGTGAGCAACCTGTCGGGCGAAGGCGAGGCGAGGCAGCATGCCTGATTACAACGCCCAGCACACAAGATCTGGCGTGAGCATTGTGTACTGGCTCAGTCTGTCGGTTGTCGTGGTCTTGATCGATCAGATAACCAAGCTGTGGGTGGGCCATGGGTTTGGTTACGGCGAGAGCAAGGCGGTGACCGACTTCTTTAACCTGGTGCTGGTGTATAACAGCGGCGCAGCGTTTAGTTTTCTAAGCGATGCCGGTGGCTGGCAGCGCTGGCTCCTGAGTGCGGTCGCCGTGGCAGCCTCGGTGTGGATCATCTGGCTGCTTAGCAGGCACGCGCATCAGCGACTATTTTCTTGTGCTTTAGCCTTGATACTGGGCGGCGCACTGGGCAACCTGGTGGACCGAGTGATGTACGGTTACGTGGTGGATTTCTTGGACTTTTACTGGGGCGCCCATCACTTCCCGGCGTTCAATGTGGCCGACTCTGCGGTGAGCTGTGGCGCGGCCCTGCTCTTGTGGGATGGATTCACAAAAAAAATATAGGGGTGCAAAAATGAGTGCACCGGCACCCCTAATTAGTTTGTACTGATCATCACCTAACTAGAAAGACGAAATGGATTTACTGCTCGCCAACCCACGAGGCTTTTGCGCCGGCGTTAACCGCGCCATCGAGATGGTCGAGCGCGCCTTGGTCCTGCACGGCGCCCCCATATACGTTCGACACGAGGTCGTGCACAACGAGTTCGTGGTGGCCGACCTCAGAAAAAAAGGTGCGATCTTCGTCGATAGCTTAGACGACGTGCCGGCTGGCAGCATCCTCATCTTCAGCGCGCACGGGGTGTCTCAGGCGGTACGCAGCGAGGCGAAAGCGCGCGGCTTCACGGTGTTCGACGCGACCTGCCCCCTGGTGACCAAGGTGCACACCGAGGTGGCACGCCTAAGGGAGCGGGGCAAGGAGATTATTATGATCGGCCACGCCGGACACCCAGAGGTGGAGGGCACGATGGGCCAGTGCGCGGGTGGTATGTACTTAGTCGAGTCGTCCGCCGACGCCAAGTTGCTCGAGGTGCGAGACCCAGAGAACCTCGCCTTCGTCACCCAGACCACGCTCTCCGTGGATGACACCGCGTCCATTATCGCGGTGCTCAAGGGCCGATTCCCTAACATCATCGGTCCGAAGAAGGACGACATTTGCTACGCCACGCAAAACCGTCAGGATGCGGTCAGGGATCTAGCTAACCAGTGCGACCTCGTGATCGTGGTCGGCTCGCCCAGTAGTTCGAACTCGAATCGCTTGCGCGAGGTCGCGCATAACATGAAGATTGATTCTTATCTTATTGATAATCAAACTGAACTTAAGCAAGAATGGTTGCTAGGAAAGCGCTGCGTGGGCGTCTCTGCGGGTGCTTCTGCGCCGGAGGTTCTGGTGCGGGACGTGATCGCGCGACTGAAGGAGTTGGGTGCATCGAACGTGCGTGAGCTGGAAGGGATTACCGAGGGTGTCGTCTTCCCCATTCCCAAAGCGCTCGCCTAGGTCGTCGAGTGATGATCACGGTCAGAAGGTGGTGGATTGAGCGCTGACTTTTTAATTGTGGGTGGCGGGCTGATCGGTCTGGCCACGGCCGAACGCCTCCTGCAGCACGGGGCGTCGGTTGCCATCCTCGAGCGTGGCGAGGTCGGTCGGGAGGCTTCCTGGGCTGGGGGCGGCATCCTGTCGCCGCTATGCCCTTGGCACTATTCTGACGAGGTGACGCGCCTAACCCAGCACGGGGCGCGACTCTTTCCGGCCTGGACCCAGACGCTTTTTGCGGAGACCGGAATCAATCCAGAGTACGAGGTGAGCGGCATGCTGGTCCTGCCACCTCTGGATCTGCAGGCGGCCGAGCGGTGGTGCGCAGCGCATGACATGCCCTTAGTGCTGGGGGCTGATGCGGCAGACTATGGCGTGCAGGGTCAGAGCCCAGCACTCTTCTTGCCTAACATAGCCCAGGTGCGTAACCCGAGGCTGCTGTGCGCCCTGCGCCAGAGCGTGGAGTCCTTGGGTGGGGTGATTACCGAGCGGTGCACGGTGATCGATATCGTAGCCAAGCGTGCACGCGTAGAGTCACTCCTCACCAACAACGGCAGCCTCAGTGCTGGGGGGTACATCGTGACCGCCGGGGCGTGGAGCACGGGGGTCTTGGGGCGACATGCGCTGCGCTTAGAGATTGGGCCGATGCGTGGGCAGATGCTGCTGTTTAAGTTCGACGCGCCACCGCTTTTACACATTGTGTTGCAAGACGACCTGTACCTGATCCCGCGCCGTGATGGGCACCTCTTGGTGGGGAGCACGCTGGAGGACGTTGGATTCGATTCTAGTACCACGGACGACGCGCGCGACTCCCTGTGGCGTGATGCCACCAAGATCCTACCCAGCTTACGCGACAAGGCCCCAGTAAAGCACTGGGCTGGCCTGCGCCCAGGCTCGCTGCATAACATTCCCACCATCGGGCAGCATCCGGAGCTTAACAACCTCTACCTAAACAGCGGGCACTTCCGTTACGGCGTGACCATGGCACCCGTCAGCGCGGAGATCCTGATCAACGAGATCACGGGCGCACGACAACCGTTTGATGTGGATCCCTACCGTACGGGTTGGGGCGTTTAACTCAGTTTACTTGTGTAGGTCCGCCTCCCAGGCGTTGCCGTACACCTTCTGGTTGCGCGACAAGATTAGCATCTGGTATAGGCTTGTGACCCACATCGCCGCGGACGCGATGCTGTAGCAGAATCCACCAATCAGTGTCAACCAGGCGAAGTGTGGGCTCCATTTTGTGAGCCACCAAGAGAGCACGTCCAGAATTAAAAATATAAAGGGGATAGCGACAAGCGATACCTTTATCCACCTCGGCACCCCCACGGCCAGACTAAAGACAAGTCCGATCGACAGGAAGAGGAGGCTGATTCCAAACAGGTGGATATGGGACGACCGGGTCAGCGCCTGGATGCTCGCACCCTCGTCGATTTTGGAGACCCGTTTGACCTCATCGTACCGAGTAAAGTCAGGCAAGCCCTGAGTGACACCATGGCACTGCGTACAATTATTTTTGAGGGTGTCCTTAATGCGAGACTCCCACACCGCTTCCGGTGATCCGTCTCGCACCCACTGGATAATGTCGAGACGTGCCTGAGGCGTACCCATCCCCGCCATCGACCCGTGGAGCTTGTTCTCCATTGTGCTGCCGCTACGGTTCCCGTAGTAGCTGTAGACGATGTCGTTTACCGACAGCCCAAACTTTCCGTCCGCCATGCCATGCGTTTCCATGATCTGTAGGCCGGCCATGCAGAGCCCGAGCCCGATCGCGAAAAGGTACGTTGAAAAAAAGTACCCTGAGCGGTGTGGGTAGGTTGGGGAGGTTGAGCCAGGTCGGGTTGGGGGGCGTGGAATTCATGGGTCACCTCCTTATAAAAAAAGATCGGTATCGGGCGACGATCGTCCTACTGTCGCCCACGAGTTTCGTGACCCCGGCCACATAAAAAAATGGGGTGGCCTACAGGATAACATGGCCCCGTGCGAGGCCTGTGATCCCGCCATCTATTCGATGAGTGGCCACCGGCTGTGCACCACAAACCCACGCGACACCTCTCGCCACGCGTTGTCTGTGTCACGCTGGAGCTCGATTATCTGAATAGACTCCACTGAGGTTGCGAAGTGCGCGTTGAGTGTGGCGCATAACTCGTCCTGTCCCATGCCACGAAACTCTGGATCCATACGCATCGGTGCTAGGAATCGCAATCGTGGCTTGATCATCCAGCAGCCATCTGGTGTGGCTTGGGGTAGTGACTTGACGGGGTGTCGTATCCACCAACCGGACAGGTGGTTTAAAGACACCCCCGGTGGGGTGAGGCGGCCATCAATTTGGTTTGCCGGATAAAATAAAGAGCCCTTGATAAAGGCCCGAGTCTGGTTCGGCATCACCCCGAGAGGCAGGGCTGCGCGTCCATCTGGCGTGTGACTCAGCCGGAGCTGGCGCCCGAATACGTGATCCAGCTTGATGTCGAGCCGGTCCCGTGCGCCCGGACCGACAAACGTTCGCAGCTCAGGTAGCGGCTGGGCTTGTAGGTAAAACTTAACGGCCACCTCCCAGTGGCAGATATTTTTGTCAGCATCCTGGAACAGGAAATCGTACTCGCCGAGGGTTCTCCTATCGCCATGGACCTGCAGGTTGGTTGCGATAAGTTGTAGGTTGGGTGTGTGTGCTAACCAGAACGAGATGAGTGACTCGAAGTAATGACCCAGTCGACGCGTTTCGTGCTGGGCAATAAAGTCATGTAGGATCTGTGGTCTGGCGTCTAGTGCGCTTAACCATGCCCCGCGCGTTTTTAGCTGTTCGCTGCACCACGCGTCATCCACCACGTGCCCGGCGTAGTCCTTCCAGGTTGGATCCAAGAGGCTGGGCGAGCCAATCGCCCAAGCAAGATCTCGTACGATCGGGTCACGCAGCGTGTCGATGAACGCATCTTGCTCGGTGGAATACATACTGCGCTAGAGGTGCTCTTTGAGCTGCTCGAGGATTGCCGGATTTTCGAGTGTGGAGGTGTCTTGCGTGATCGCCTCTCCTTGTGCAAGAGAACGCAAGAGGCGGCGCATGATCTTGCCGGAGCGCGTCTTGGGTAGATTGTCACCGAAGCGAATTTCTTCTGGCTTGGCGATGGGCCCCAGCTCTTGACCGACCCAGTCGCGTAACGCGTCCGATATTTTTTTTGCGGCGGCGGAATCCTGTGGCCGTGCACCCTTCAGAACCACGAACGCTACGATGACCTCTCCTTTAATGTCGTGCGGCCTGCCCACCACCGCGGCCTCCGCAACCAGAGGATGAGACGCGAGTGCGGATTCCACCTCCATGGTCCCAAGACGGTGACCGGACACCTTGAGCACGTCATCGATGCGTCCCATGATCCAGAAGTATCCGTCCTGGTCTCGGTGTGCCGAGTCGCCAGCTAGGTAGGATCCTTTCATTTCTTCTGGGAAGTAGGTCTTGTGATAGCGCTTCGCGTCACCCCATACCGTACGAATCTGTGAGGGGAAGGGGCGTGTGATGACAAGAAATCCTCCGCTGTTGCCGTCCACCTCGTTGCCTGCCTCGTCCACGATGGAGATCATGATCCCGGGCAGGGGCAGGGTGCAGGAGCCGGGCTTGGTTGGCATGGCACCCGGCAAGGGTGACAGCATGTGGCAACCGGTCTCGGTCTGCCACCACGTGTCCACGATGGGGCAGCGCGATTGACCGATGACGGTGTGGTACCACATCCACGCATCCGGATTAATAGGCTCACCCACGCTACCAAGCAGACGCAGGCTTGTGAGGTCGTACTGATGGGGCAGGTTGGTGCCTAGTTTTATCAGGGATCTGATGGCGGTGGGCGCCGTGTAGAAGGTGGTGACCCGATGGTCCTGTATGATTTTCCAGAAGCGCCCGGCATCGGGCCAGGTTGGGATGCCTTCGAATATGACCTGAGTCGCACCCACGGCCAAAGGCCCATACACCACGTAGCTGTGTCCGGTGACCCAGCCCACGTCCGCGGTGCACCAAAAAATATCGGTAGGCTTGTAGTCAAACACCCATCGCATGGAAATCATCGTTCCGAGCAGGTAGCCGGCGCTGGAGTGCTGTACACCCTTGGGGGTGCCGGTCGATCCTGAGGTGTACAGAATGAAAAGAGGGTGCTCTGCACCCACCCACTCCGGCTCACATGTCGAAGGAAGGTTGACGATGGCGTCGTGCCACCAAACGTCACGCCGTGCATCCCATTGAACGTCTATACCTGCGCGCCGATAAACCATCACGGTGTGCACCGTCTCGCATCCGCCTAAGCTCAGTGCCTCATCCACGGCCAGCTTGAGGGGGATCGTCTTGCCGCCACGCATCTGTGCGTCTGAGGTGATAACGGCGCACGCCTTGGCGTTCTCGATGCGCCCGTGCAAACTCTTTGAAGAGAACCCACCAAAGACCACCGAGTGAATCGCACCTATGCGTGCACAGGCCTGCATCGCCACCACCACCTCGATACTCATGGGCATATAAATCACCACACGATCATTTTTTTTGATGTTGCGAAGCTTGAGTGCGTTGGAGAATTGGCACACACGCGCGTGCAACTCGCGGTATGAAATTTTAGTCACCGTTCCGTCGTCCGCCTCAAAGATGAGTGCGATCTTGTCGGGCTGTGTGGTCAGGTGCCTGTCTAGACAATTGTAGGAGACGTTTAGCTCGCCATCAGAGAACCATTCGCACGATGGCGCGCGGTTCTCATCTAGAATTTTAGTAAAGGGCTTACGCCATACGATTTGCTCGCGTGCTAAGCGTGCCCAGTAGCCCTCATAGTCTCGTGCCGCCTCATCACACAGGGCCTGGTAGGCGGTCATACCGGAGACATTGGCCTGCTTAACGAAGGCAGGAATAGGCTCAAAAATACGGTCCTCATGCAAGATGGTTTCGATGCCGTTTGACATGCTGTCTCCTCGGGGAGGGCGTGGGCGCCCATTTGACTGGGTTGAAGGATGTTCTTCATTTTAAACGATGTGAATCTAAAAAATGCAAAAATCGTCCCTCGCTGATAAGCGCAAAACTGCATGAAGTGATTGAGCTGACCTGATTTTTAGTGCCACTCCAAAAGAGAGGATTTTTGATAATCTTCTACTTAAAAATTGTTAAATATGACTAGAGGTCAGCGTCTCAAACACCAACTGATCCCCGATAACGAGATCCCGTTCGACTTGCAGCTCTCTGGACACACCCATGGCGGTCAAATATTTCCGTTTGGGCTGAAATTACACCAATAACGATTAAAAGTGAACAGAAATAACATGTAACCTGTTGAATTTACCACTTGCAAGTGCAGTCGCAGCCCCTGCAAAAATTCCATCCCACAACCAACACCCACCGGATGTAAGTATGAGAAAATTGCACCGAGTGTCGATCAATTTAATTGAAGCGGTTCAATAAATTATGCTTTTTTTTGCTAAAACTATTCTTGTTATTGCCTTATTTATGACTGGCAGAATGGCTTGGTCAAGTGAGTTGCATAAATCTATGTCTGTGGCTGAGTTGCCTGCTATTGCGCCCACCACAACCTTCTTCGATGGAAAGAAAAATGTCACCCTGCAAAATTTTGACGGAAAGTTTCTCCTTGTAAATTTCTGGGCAACGTGGTGCTCACCATGTGTTACCGAAATGCCATCCTTGGATCGCATGGCAAAGAAATTGGCAGGACAGAATATCTTGGTGCTTATAGTGAACGAGGACGAAGGGGGCGGCAGCGAGGTAAGATCATTTGTACGCAAGCTGAAACTCAACTCACTGACAGCCCTATACGACACAAACAATCGTGCCTTTAAGGATTTCGCACTGCGGGGGCTTCCCACCACCTTCTTGATATCCCCTAAGGGTATGGTGCTTGCCAGCTTTGAGGGGAGTGCTGTGTGGGATAAGGGTGAGCTTTACGATCAGATCGTTGAAAACTTAAAAAAATACAGGTAGCTTCAATATAGATTTCTCTCGTGCAATCGTGCGGCGCACGCTTATTTCAACATAGGTAGTAGCTTACTCATAACTTCAACGCTATCCGGTTTGATCGAGGATGCAAAGCTGTAAACCGTCTTTCCGTCCCTTGCGATTAGGTACTTGTGGAAGTTCCATCGTGGTTTCTCATCCGTAATTTTGGCCAATTCAAGATAGAAGCTGTTGGTGTTATTGCCGGTTACGTTGCTGGCTTTGCTCATTGGAAACTTAACGTTGTAAGTCAGTTTGCAGAACTTGGCTATCTCATGATTGCTGGATAGTTCTTGATTAAAGTCATTTGAGGGAAAGCCAATCACAAGCAGCCCCTGCTTTTTGTGCTCCTCGTACATCACTTCAAGCTTTTCAAATTGCTCGGTAAAGCCACACTTGCTGGCGGTATTGACGACTAGAATGGGCTTGTCCGCGTACTCGCACAGGTTGACACTCTCCCCCTGCAGCGTGATGATGGTTCGATTTAGCAAGGGCGAGCAGGGAGCAGCATAACCTTCATGAGCAAATAATATTAAAGCAACCACTATCATTTTACGCATCACAGCTCCTTGAGTGGGTATGGGGGCACGCACCCATAAAGTAAACTTATTTACGTGGAGCTGACATGGTACAGATTTAATGAAAAATAAAAAAGGGCTGCATCTCTGCAACCCCTTACCTAGTCTCCTATGGCTTTCTTAAAGAATCTATCTGAACTGACCTGATTTTTAGTGCCACTCCATAAGGGAGGATTATTTGATAATCTTCTACTTAAAAAGTGTTAAATATGGCTAAAGGTCAACGTCCCAAGCCTGAGCAAATCGTCACCTTATTGCGTCAAATTGATGTTTTAACTACGTGCGACATTTATTTTTTTGTAGGTAATTTGGCGCGACCGACTCAAGCGATGTCATCTCAATATCCAAATCTGGATCTATCGGCCCAGTGCTGACGTTGTCGACCGAGAGGGACGCCAGATTGTCACGCGACATCAATGGCTCACCGGGCAGACTTTCAAAGACCATTGCCTGTAGTCGTCCTAGGAACATCGGTAGCGCAAGCACAAACCTTGAGCGACCGCTCCAAAGCGCGGCAAGCTTGACCAACTCGCCCAAGGTGTAGACGCCAGGCCCAGCCAGTTCATAGGTTTTGTTGATCGCATGCGGCATTGCAACAAGTTTGGCGACGGCGTCAGCAACATCACCCACAAAAACGGGTTGCAGCTTTGCATGAGCTCTCGCGATCGGCAACACGAACAAGAAACGCGCCAACTGCGCAAACATGTTCATGAATTTGTCTTCCGGCCCAAACATCACGGAGGGACGAAAAATAGTGTACGAACAATGGCCTACATTCCAGCAGACATCTCGAATTGCATTCTCCCCCGCCGCCTTAGAGCGCAAATATCCGCTAGGCCCTTGTATGTCAGCACCCAAAGCGCTGATATGAATAAATCGGTTGACCTGATACTTTTGGCACGCCAGCGCAATGCGCCGCGGCAATTGAACGTGAGCTCGATCAAAATCTGCGCCATAAGGCTGGCCACCGCGGCTGTGCAGAATGCCCACAAAATTCACAACAACATCACAACCGGCCACCAGTCGGTCGAGCGCTGCATCCTCATGGACATCCGCCTGTGTCAATGTCACCGCCGAGTCCGCTAACTGTTTGCGGCCAGCCGAAAAGTCACGCGTGGGAACCAGCAAGACATGGCCCTGCGCCAACAAGCGGTCAACAACTTGCCGTCCGAGAAATCCCGTGCCACCAATGAGTAGAACTCGCATTAAATCTTCCAAAAATAAATCACGCCAAATACCTTTTCGCTCAGAGCAAAAAGCCACATTCATTATAAGGCTTCAGCGAATTGACCTGCCGTCAATTTGGTACCACTCGCAGTGAGAGTTTTTACATCGTAACAGCGTCCAATAAATATACATATTATTACACTAGTGTCCCAACGTTAATCGAACAAAAACAACTGGTTGGTCGAATCCTGTGAATTTGAATCCAGTGGCGTACGCGCCAACAGTTGATTTAGAGCCATTCTCTCGAACATAGTGAGGCTCAAGAT
>Ga0209553_1000653_pt1 | contig 17909 bp, 19 predicted proteins | sample LauGreFBDMM110DN_2_FD_188217 | JGI IMG/M metagenome (GOLD analysis project Ga0209553, IMG submission 188217) | Freshwater lake microbial communities from Lake Michigan, USA - Fa13.BD.MM110.DN (SPAdes) (version 2) | ecosystem: Environmental > Aquatic > Freshwater > Lake | place: Lake Michigan...
CACCAACTGCCACACCAACACCAACACCAACACCAACACCAACACCAACACCAACACCAACACCAACACCAACACCAACACCAACACCAACACCAACACCAACACCAACACCAGAAGTTCCATACCCTGGGGTGTTAGATATTGAACGCAATCTATATCTAAAGATGGATGCGATCGTTAAGGAATGGACTCCCTATCTTTCAGCACTTGATAACAACAAGGTGAAAGTGATTAGTGAGAATCCATCACATCTTCGCAATGAAGAAAATCGCCTAAGTGCAGAAGTGTCTATTGAAATCTTAGGAAAGATGTTGCCAAGAATGGTTTCTCCAACGTATTACATGTATGAAACTGTGGAGTGGACGGATAAACAAATGGCAGCAACGTGTCCAAACTTGGTGGGCCAAGCAAACACAAATGCCGGTGCACAAGTTGGGTGCGGAAAGTTAGTTATCTCCAATCTAAATGGTTGGATGAATAAAATTGCAGGTATCGATGGCTCATGGTTTGAATCGGCCCATGAGACATTTCATATTGCTGAATTTGTTGCTGCTCTTGTCGGAACTGACCCGAATAATTCACTCTTTTATCCATATCATCCTTCCTGGTATCGCGAAGGAAGTGCCTCAACTTTTGGTGGCTTAGTGAGATCGCTAATGAGCAAAGGAAAATACAACTACGGTGATTTAAACCGATTCGAGAAATCGCCTGTGTCCTATAGCGATTGCAATAAAGCGTGGACTTATTGGCAGCAGACCAATAATGCCACTGGGTTCTCAGAACTTGGGCAATGTGAATACGGCCTTGGTCGCAGAATGACAGATTATCTTGTTGCCTGGCATGGCGGCGTTGAGGCAATCCTTAAAAATTACCAATATGTCGCACAGGGCAAGACATTTGAGGAAGCATTCAAATTGGCTCATGGCATAGCACTGAAGGATTTCTTCGTAGAGGTTAAGCCATTTCTAGCAAATCAAGGATTTGTAATTCCGTAAGCCAAGGTCGCTTTAAACAAGGGCTTACGCTTGCAAGTGGGTGGTGAGGGACTCGAACCCACGACCCGGTAGTTCTCTCAGATTAAAGCAATTGGGGCCTAGCCAGGTTAATGTAATCAGGAGTAAATTTGCTCACATGAGATGGGCTAAGGGCTCGACAACATTTATCTTCGCTATGTTGTGTCTGCTTTTGTATAGCAACACATCTTATGCGAGCTATGAAAGCGCTCCAGATTTTAGTAATGGCCGGGTAGTTCCACTGATGTCTAGCCCGAACGACCTAAACTCAAATGGTTCTGGCTTTCTTTATTCGTCAAGAATCGTCTTTACCTCAGGGCATACTGCGTTTAGCTTTAATAGCAATGGAGAACGTCAAGAGTTTCGCCCTAACCTTGCGGTGGGCAAACCAAATGTGAGTATTAAGACTATTGGTTCTGGCGTGCGTGTAATAAAGCGAATTTCGGCACCGAAGTACCTAGGTAATGACAGTCCTGACTTACACGATTTTGCGATATTAATTTTAGAGAGTGATCTTATTCCCGCTGAACCAGTACAACTCCTGACACCAGAAATTGAGCAGATTCTCCTTGAAAAAAGAGCAGAAGTGAAAATACATGGTTATGGAAATACAGTTGATTTGTGCGGTTCAGGAGAGTCATTGCCGTGTAAGACAAATAGATCTAAAGCCTCTGATGTTCCACGATCGATAACAGCAACTCTTCGTCCAGCTACAGATTTCCCAACTCTTGTTGGGTATCAAGTTCCAAAGCGGCTTTCAGAACAATTACTTTTCTTCACTCCAGGAAAATCGAGTATGTGTGGCGGAGATTCTGGCGGTTCGCTCACAACTACGTTTAACGGAAATATTATGTATCTCGCGAATATTGGCACAGCTGACAGGATTTATGCGTGTGGCCAGTCTCCATCTTTCGATGGTAAAGGTGGAATCAATTATTCCCAACCTATTTATCGCTACTTAGACCTCATCAAAGAAGCCGAGATATTTGTGGCGACGCAGATTGCTCTAGAGAAAGCAGAAGCAAAGGCGGCAGCCGAACTAAAGGCCAAGCAAGAAGCAGAGGCGGCAGCCGAACTAAAGGCCAAGCAAGAAGCAGAGGCGGCAGCCGAACTAAAGGCCAAGCAAGAAGCAGAGGCTAAGGCAGCTGAAGCAGCGAAAAAGAAAACCACAATCACTTGCGTAAAAGGAAAGCTGACAAAGAAAGTAACTGCAGTTAAACCTGTTTGTCCAAAGGGCTACAAAAAGAAGTAAGTGGGTTGTGAGGGACTCGAACTACATATCCTTCATAGGCCACATATGGATTCAATTGATCTTGATCCACAACCCATATTAGGGATTGGGTCTGACATTTACTAGATATTGAACAGATTTTGGGATGGATTTGGGCGAGTCTATGAAATCCCGAAAACTTCCAGATAATTTCCTCCCAAGTTCATTTGGAATCGGAGACCCACATGGCCATGCAAATCAAGCACATCAGTCATAAATTAATTGACACATTAAGCGATGGCGTGTTTTCCATCGCGCTGACCCTCTTAGGGCTAGATGTTCTCAGCTTGGCACATGGAATAAGCAAGAGCGAAGACTTTAATGGCGCCATGTTTGAACATTGGCCGACTTTTTTTGCATACGCTCTTAGCTTTTTTGTCTTATTTTCCTGGTGGTATCAATATCACGTAACAAGTCAATACGTAGTAGGAACAAGTACATTCATAGTTTGGAACCATGGTTTAACGCTTGGTTGGGTGGCGTTGATGCCATTTGGTGCGGCAATTCTTGCTGAAAATCTAAATACTCCAAATATGAAATGGGGAGTTTTCTACTTTGGAATTTGTCTCTTTGGTCAGTACTGGACTGCTTCACTACAACGAACATTTCTTCTCATAATTAAAGGTGATGTGACCATCAACTGGACTGAGGATTTCATTTTGACAGGTAAGTCAAGAGAGTATCAAAACAAAGCACTTCTAATTTTCAATGGATTCCCAGCATTGTTAGGAATTGCTCTTGTAGCTATCTGCCTACTCAACTCGTGGGTCGCGCTTGCTGGTTACATGGTTTATATCTTTACGCTGGCAAATCCCGTTAAGAGTCTCAACAGATTGTTACCGACACTCACTAAAATCATCAAGTAGCCAGCATTAATTCCCTGGTGTTCAAATGTGGGTTGTGAGGGACTCGAACCCCCGACCCAGGCATTAAGAGTGCCTTGCTCTACCAACTGAGCTAACAACCCGATGCACACACACGCTTTGAAACGCTTGAATGCAGAGGGAAACCTATCAGCATCCGAGGCCTTGCTGCACGCGTGTGCTCTTGCCAAACTAGGGCCATGAGCCGTTGGGAAATAAGGGTTGCCCTATCTCTGACTCTCTTTCTGGCTGGGAATATGTATGGTGCAGAGGCGGCGCAGCCGACGGTGGTAGATGCCATCGCAAAACTTGCAGTCAAAGGCAGAGCGGCCAAGACCGGATACACCAGGGCTGCGTTCGGGCCGGCCTGGTCTGATGTTGATCGCAATGGCTGTGATACCCGCAACGATATTCTCAATCGAGATCTGAGTTCGATTATCTACAAGGTAAGTTCCAAAGACTGTGTCATTTTATCTGGGATATTATTTGATCCATATTCGGGGGAGAGTATTGATTTTCTGCGTGGGGTCAGCACAAGCTCAGATGTGCAAATAGATCATGTCGTTGCACTATCAAATGCATGGCAGACAGGTGCCTTCAAATTAACCCTTGCTCAAAGAACCGCCTTTGCAAATGATCCTGGTAATTTGTTGGCGGTGAAGGGGAGATTGAATTCGCAAAAGGGTGATGGGGATGCTGCGACATGGCTACCACCACGAAAGAGTTACAGGTGTGAGTACGTGACAAAGCAGGTATCGATCAAAGCAAAGTATGGTTTATGGCTTACCGCCCCAGAAAAAGAGGCGATGATTCGGATACTCAAGACATGTCCGTAAAAGGCTTTGCCGACTGATTAATTTCTACCGCTGTGTTGGGGCAAGACTGGTGGACCAGAGTCTTAACTAAAAGTGGGGTGAACGACGGGGCTCGAACCCGCGACATCCCGGACCACAACCGGGTGCTCTACCAGCTGAGCTACGTCCACCATGAGTACGTCAGTCTACCTTCTCGTCCAGGGGAGCTGGGGCGAATACTGCACTGCGGTAATAAGCCAGCTCTGCAATCGAGTCTTGGATATCTCCTAAGGCGCGGTGATTACCGGTCTTAGCAGGGGCTTTGAAGTAGGCCTTGGGATACCAGCGGCGCGCTAACTCTTTTATCGATGAGACATCAATGGTTCTATAGTGAAGAAAATCATTGAGAAGAGGCATATCGCGGGCGATGAAGGAGCGATCAACGCCGACAGAGTTTCCAGCCAAAGGGGATTTACCCGGCTCGACTCCGCATCCCAATAAGTATGTAATAACTTTGAGTTCGGCCTCTACCAAAGAGAGCCCTGTGGGTATTTCGGTAATCAACCCGGAGGCGGTGTGCATGGCGCGCACGTACTCGCTCATGCCAGATAATTTCTCTGGGCTGGGGCAGATGACGGTTGCGACCCCTTCATTGATTATCTTTAAATCAGAGTCGGTCACAAGGACGGCGATCTCTACAAGGGCATCCTTTTCAAGGGATAGGCCCGTCATCTCGCAGTCGATCCAGATGAGGTTGGGGGAGGGGACAGTTGCGCTCATGCTCGCAGTCTAACCCAGAGCCATCCACCCAATGAATGGCAGGTGTTCACCGTGCGTTTACTCTCGTAGGGCTTTGCGTTCACTATCTATGGGTTTCATTCAACATGTTGAAGGCCTCCTTCTACGTCTATTTTGTCAACCAATACGTTCTGAAAGGGACATAATGAAAAATCTCTTGGGCAAAGCCGTACGAGGCTTTGCAGTAATCGTCATGATCACCTCTGTTATCTCAGAGCCATCATTTGCAAATGTAAAAGAATATCCAGTAGGAACCCTCCTGGAGTGTGCATCACGAAATAAATTAGCCGATCACAACGGCCTACAATACAAGTGCAGCATTTCAGGTGGTGGACTTAAGTGGAAGAAGACTGGTCTTAAGGCTGGAAGCACAACTACTGCTGGGCCTGCCGTGGATCTTTCAAAGTTCAAAGATGTCACTGGCTCAATCGCAATTGACGGCTCAAGCACCGTCGGACCTCTTACAACGGTAGCGGCCGAAGGCTTTCAAAAGGCGTCACAAACAAAGATCACAGTCGGAATCTCGGGTACTGGTGGTGGAGCTACTAAGTTCTGCAACGGTGAATTAGATATGGCGAATGCTTCTGCGTCCTACAGTGCCACCCAGCGCGAACTTTGTGCAAAAAATGGAATCAAATTTACAGAACTTCGTGTCGCAACCGATGCGCTAACCGTCGTGGTAAATCCCAAGAACTCTTGGGCACAGTGCCTCACAACTGCGCAACTCAAGAAAATTTGGGAGCCAGGTAGCAAAGTGAAGTTCTGGAACCAAGTTGATCCAACCTGGCCTCGCGTGGCCATGCCACTATTTGGCGCTGGTACAGACTCTGGAACTTTTGAGTACTTTACTGAGGTAATTAATGGCAAGCCAGCTCGCCGATCACGTACTGACTACACACCAACCGAGGACGACAACGTCACAGTCAATGGTGTCAAGCGCTCGACCGGTGCACTCGGTTACTACGGACTCTCGTACTACAAAGAGAACACAGATATAAATAAGGCTGTCCAGATAGATGGCGGCAAGGGCTGCGTCTCTCCTGGCCTTGAAGCCGTGCTTGCTGGCACATATGTCCCACTAGCTCGCCCTCTCTTTGTCTATGTAAATGATGCAAAGGCCAAGAGCAACAAAGCTGTGCTACCTTTCCTAGAGTTCTATGCTTTGCAACTTGATAGTTTGGCAGAGAAGGCAAAGTTCCTTGGTTTGACCGCTCCCCAAAAGGCTGATCTAGATAAAGCTATTAAAACCCTTAAGGGATAGTTCGGTTTCTTCCAGATAGTTTCACAATTAGTGTAAGAGGAGATGTGGCGTGGGTGAAGTGAAGGTCGGACATAAGTCTGTCCTTCTATCACCCTCGCCCCATCTTTCTCGAAGATTAAATACTCAACGTGTAGCTCGCTACACCATGCTTCTTGCAACGACAATGTCAGTCGTCGTCACAGTAGGAATCGTTGCCTCTCTCTTTCCGACTGCTGTCCGAACTATGATCACTATCGGGACCCAAATCATTGGAATCAGTTGGGCACCTCTTTTTGAGCCACCCGAATATGGAATCCTTCCTCTGTTCACAGGTACCATCTTTATCGTCGCAATTGCGATGCTCGTTGCAGTTCCCGTTGGTTTGGCTGCAGCTATCTTTCTCAGTGACTACGCCACTTTTAATCTTCGCCGCGTTGTAAAACCAATTCTTGAGATTCTTGCGGGAATCCCGACTGTAGTGTTAGGCCTTTTTGGACTCTACGTTGTCAATCCACTCTACGTCGAAAAGTATTGGCCAATCGGAGAGCCCCTTGCCTACTCTGCCCTAGGTGCAGGTTTTGTTACTGGCATCCTCATCGTGCCGATCATCGCATCCGTTGCCGATGACGCTCTTTCGGCCGTTCCCCGTGCAATGCGAGAGGCTGCCTACGCCTTGGGTGCCACTCGTCGTGAGGTTGCTTCAAAGGTTGTCTTTAACGCTGGCCTTTCTGGGGTCGTAGCGGCGCTGATTCTCGCCTTCGCCCGTGCGTTTGGTGAAACGACAATCGCTCTCATGGTGGCTGGAAGCTTTCCAAAGTTCACGGCAAATCCGGGAGATCCAATGATGAGTCTGTCTGCCTTTATTGGCTTTGCAGGTATAGGAGATGCAGAGGTCGGATCAAATGCCTATAACACCATCTTCCTCATCGGGGCCATCCTCTTCCTCATCACTCTGATCTTTAACATCGTGGGCAATCGAATTATCGCTAAATATCGAGAGGCGTATGAGTAAAGATGTCACAGACAATCTCTCTTAAGAGCCGTCTCTCTCCCCGAAGGACACTTATCGATGGGGCATTTCGTTTCTTTCTCTACCTCAGTATTTTTATCTCCTTAGGAATGATCTTTTGGATTGTCAGCAGCCTTTGGAACGAGGCGGGATGGCTCCTATCGTGGGACTTGCTCACTAAGTATCCCTCTTATGACATTGATAACGCTGGCTTTCAATCTCCATTGGTGGGCTCCTTGTGGGTCGTTGGTATAGCAACTCTCGTAGCCCTTCCTACGGGACTCCTCACCGCACTTTATCTAGAGGAGTTTGCAGGCAAGGGCAACAAGTTCTCACGGCTGATCGAGTTGAATATCCAAAATCTTGCGGGCGTTCCTGCCGTTGTCTTTGGTCTGATCGGATTAGCTTTTATCGTCAGAGGTTTTGTTAAATGGGGCTTTACAGTGGGCTCTGCAGCGGCGGTCATTGCGATGCTCATGCTCCCAGTGATTATCATCGTCTCGCGAGAGGCGATCAGAGCGGTGCCACCTTCTTATAGAGAGGGTGCTCTCGCCCTTGGGGCCACGCCATGGCAGGCGGTATGGCGATTGGTTTTGCCAAGTGCTATCCCAGGTACTGCGACGGGCTCGATCTTGGCCGTATCTCGCGCTATTGGAGAATCGGCTCCGCTACTTCTCCTTGGCGCACTCTCATTCGTAACATTCAATCCGACTGGACTTGATAGTCCATTCACCATCATGCCTCTCACGATCTTCAAATACGCCTCTGACTCTCGGGAGGAGTTCCAGATCTTGGCAAGTGCTGGAAGTCTCATTCTCATGGCCGTTCTCTTTATATTAAATCTCATCGCCATTATTCTGCGTGATATTGCGACAAGGAAGCGAAATGTCTAATGATTTACAAACGAAACAATTTCACACAGAGATCGTCGGTAACAACCAAGGGAGCGCGGCACAAATGAATGAAGTCAAGAGTGGTCCAAGAATTATCGATCCTGTCTTCACGTTGGAGGACGTTTCAGTCTCTTATGGCAAGTATGTGGCGGTAACAGATGTAAATCTGCAAATCCCTAGTAACGATATTACCGCCTTCATTGGTCCCTCCGGTTGTGGTAAATCAACTCTCATTCGAACATTGAATCGAACCAACGATCTCATCCCTGGCGCTTCGGTGGCTGGAAAGGTGATGTATCACGATGCGGATTTGTATGATTCAAAGGCTAGCGCCGTAGAGATCCGTCGGCGTATTGGAATGGTTTTCCAAAAACCAAACCCATTCCCCAAATCCATCTATGAGAATGTCGCCTTTGGGCCCAAGGTAAATGGTCGGCCAAAGAAATCTGAGCTTGATGAGATAGTGGAGAAATCCTTAAGAGGCGCTGCTTTGTGGGATGAAGTAAAAGACAGACTTGGCGCCTCTGCCCTTGGTCTATCAGGTGGACAGCAACAGCGCCTGTGTATCGCTCGCTCACTCGCGGTTCAACCTGAGGTGATTTTAATGGATGAGCCATGCTCGGCCCTTGATCCAATTGCAACCCTTCGCATCGAAGAGTTGATGATGGAGCTCAAGAAGGAGTACACCATCGTGATTGTGACCCACAATATGCAACAGGCGGCTCGTGTGAGCACGTATACCGCCTACTTTGTGACCGAGGTAAATCCGCTTGGGGATCTTCGGACTGGAAAGTTAGTCGAGTACGACGAGACGAAGAAAATTTTTAGTACACCTTCAGATCCCCGCACGGAGGCTTACGTCACTGGAAAGATGGGCTAAGCAACTTCCTTCTTTCATTAAGAACCCAGGGCAACGAGGGTGGCCCTGGGTTCTTTTTTCCCACAATTGCCTGATGTTTACAAAGAATCTGCGCGCCTGGCAGGAATCGAACCTGCGACAACCTGCTTAGAAGGCAGGTGCTCTATCCGACTGAGCTACAGGCGCCTGTAGGGGTCGTGATGCACAGTCTACCGTTGCTAACCACTAAGGTTTCATCTCATGGCTGAGTTCATTTATACGATGAAGAAGGCGCGCAAGGCTCATGGTGAGAAAGTCATTCTCGATGATGTCACCCTCATGTTCTATCCCGGCGCCAAGATAGGTGTGGTTGGACCCAATGGTGCAGGTAAGTCCACCGTACTACAGATCATGGCCGGGCTACAGCAGCCATCAAATGGTGAGGCCTATTTAACCCCGGGCTTTAGCGTTGGAATTTTGTTACAGGAGCCAGTTTTAAATGAGAGTAAAAACGTCATCGATAACGTCAAAGAGGGTGTTGCCGAAACCGTTGCGATGCTAGATCGCTTCAATGTAATTAGTGAAGAGCTTGCAAATCCCGATGCAGATTACGACAAGTTATTGGCTGAGATGGGTGAGCTACAAGAAAAGCTCGATCACAGAAATGCCTGGGAGCTTGATTCACAACTTGAGCAGGCGATGGATGCGCTGCGCTGTCCACCACCTGATGCTGATGTTTCGGTCTTATCGGGTGGAGAAAAGCGACGAGTTGCTCTCTGTAAACTGCTTCTGCAGGCTCCGGATCTTCTGCTCCTTGATGAGCCAACAAACCATCTCGATGCAGAATCTGTCCTATGGCTTGAGCAACATCTCAACAAGTATGCCGGCGCAGTTGTTGCGATCACTCACGATAGGTACTTCTTAGACAACGTCGCACAGTGGATTCTTGAGCTCGATCGCGGACGGGCATATCCATATGAGGGCAACTACACCACTTATCTTGAGACTAAAGCTTCCCGACTCAAGGTTGAGGGTCAGAAAGATGCCAAGCGAGCAAAGCGGTTGACTGAGGAGCTCGAGTGGGTGCGCCAAAATGCAAAGGGCCGCCAAGTAAAGTCCAAGGCCCGTCTTGCACGCTATGAGGAGATGGCCGCTGAGGCCGACAAGATGCGTAAATTAGATTTTGAGGAGATTCAGATCCCACCAGGGCCGCGCCTTGGGAATGTCGTCATCGAAGTAGAGAATTTGGTGAAGGGTTTTGGTGATCGTGTTCTTATCGATGGCCTCTCATTTACTCTGCCCCGCAACGGCATCGTTGGAGTAATTGGGCCTAACGGTGCTGGAAAGACGACGTTATTTAAAACAATTATGGGAATGGAATCACCGGATTCTGGAGATGTAAAGATCGGTGAGACCGTGAAGATCTCTTACGTGGATCAATCCCGTGGCGGAATCGATCCGAAAAAATCTCTGTGGGAAGTTGTCTCTGACGGCCTTGATTTCATCAAGGTCGGAATGGTTGAGATGCCATCTCGGGCCTACGTCTCCTGCTTTGGCTTCAAAGGCCCAGATCAGCAAAAGCCTGCCGGCATCTTGTCGGGTGGAGAGCGCAACCGTTTGAATTTAGCGCTTACTCTCAAGCAAGGTGGCAATCTCTTGCTCCTTGATGAGCCAACGAATGATTTGGATGTTGAAACCCTTGGCTCTCTTGAGAACGCCTTACTTGAATTTCCAGGGTGCGCCGTAGTGATCTCTCACGATCGCTGGTTCCTCGATCGTGTGGCGACTCATATCTTGGCCTATGAGGGTGATTCCAAATGGTTCTGGTTTGAAGGCAACTTCGAGAGTTATGAAGAGAATAAAATCCAACGCTTGGGCGCTGATGCTGCGCGTCCACACCGTGTGACGTATAGAAAGTTGACTAGGTAGATGAAATTTACAAGTCAACAGTATGTGCGTTGGGATGATTTAGATGCCATGGGCCATGTCAATCACGCAAAGTATCTGACCTATGCCCAGGAGGCTCGATTTGCGATGCTGGGTGTCTTTAACATGGTCGTTGCCCGTGCTGAGGCAGATTACAAAGCACCCATCGCCGAAGGCAATATCTATATAGATGTGAGCACGTGGGTCGAATCAATCGGTAATTCCTCATTTATCTTGGTCTATGAACTTTCAAACAACGCAACCCTGTGCTCGCGCATCAAGACAGTACAGGTATGCGTCTCGCAAGATACGAAGAGTTCACGTCCATTGAGTGATCTTCAAAGAGAAGAGTTAAGTAAATATCTCGAGACGCAGTCATAATGTCAGAGTTGGCCTCACATACACCGCATCAACACAATCAGCACCAGCGCCGAGTGGTCAGAACACTTGCAACTGCCCAAGTTTTCAATGGTGTTGGAGTCGCGGGCACAGTCGCAGCCGGCTCTCTCTTGGTTTCATCGATCACCAATTCAGAGACTCTGGCAGGACTTGCACAGACCAGCGCAGTTTTAGGTGCAGCCGCACTTGCACTTCCATTAGCGCGTCTGACTGCACGTGGGGGACGGCGCCTTGCACTCTCAGTTGGACTTATCTCGGGCGTCATCGGATCCATCTTTGCCATCATGGGTGGTGCTCAAAAGAATCTATTTTTTATGCTGCTCGGAACCTTTCTTGTCGGCGCAGCCTCGGCCGCTGGATATCAAGCCCGCTTTGCAGCGATTGATTTGGCCACTGATCAAACAAGGGCTAAACAGTTATCTTTCGTCGTCTGGGGATCGACTATTGGCGCAGTCGCCGGGCCAAATCTGATGGAGCCTGCCGGAAATTTAGCGAATTACTTTGGACTACCGCGCCTTGTTGGGCCTTACATAGTCTCTGCGGTGGCCTTGCTCCTTGCAGCAATTGTCATCCTCATTTTTTTGCGCCCCGATCCATTTTTGACTGCACAAAAAGAGATGGAGCTTGTATCGCACAAAACGTCGACCAAAGCTGCACTCTCACATATACGCTCCAATCCCACGGCATTGTTTGCAATCTCTGCCATAGCCATTGGTCACGTTGCGATGGTCTCAGTGATGGTCATGACACCGATTCATATGGCCCATGTCGATGTGACACTTCGAATTATCGGCTTGGTTATAAGTGTGCACATCTTGGGTATGTATGCATTCTCACCAATAGTGGGATCACTCAGCGACCGACTAGGGGGTGTGCGTGTGATCCAGATCGGCCTACTCATTCTCTTGGCCTCAACGATTATCTCGGCATTGGCAGCGGCCGATGATGCACTCGCCCTGGGTCTAGGCCTGTTCTTACTTGGATTAGGTTGGTCATGCACATTAATCGCAGGCTCTGCACTCCTATCTGAATCAGTCTCATTTGAGATGCGTCCGGCATCACAAGGTGCCAGTGATTTAGTCATGAACTTATCTGGCGCAGGTGGTGGCGCTCTTGCAGGAGTGATTATTGGATTACTGAGTTATGGGGCTCTCTGTTTGTTTGCCGCAATCCCAGTTCTTGTACTCGGCATGATTTCTCTGCGCTTGGCTAAGATCTCCTTGTGAGTGATTTTTATGAACGAGTCGGTGGTGAAAAGTTTTTCGCCGATCTGAGCTCACAATTTTATTCCCATGTCGTCATGGATCCTATTTTGCTCCCGATGTATCCTGATAATGATTTGAAGGGTGCGGCCCAGCGTCTCAAGATGTTCTTAGAGCAGTATTGGGGCGGACCAACGACGTATCAAGACAGCCGTGGTCATCCACGCCTTCGAATGCGCCACGCGAGATTTCATATTGATGTGGCGGCCCGAGATGCATGGCTTGGCGCGATGAATAAGGCAGTTCAGGGTATGGATATGGATGAGGCGCTAAGGGTTCAACTGTGGAGCTATCTTGAGATGGCCGCAGATGCAATGGTCAATCAGCCAGATTGAGATTGGTTTCCAACCTTTAAGATTTCGCCGTTGCGCAGGTACCAGAGTGTTCCTTTTTTATCGCGCACTGTTGTGACACGCAGCCCAACTTTCTCGACAACTCCTTGAATCTCGAGAACATCAACGCTGTCTCCAACGCCATATTGATCTTCAATGAGCATGAAGATCCCCGATAAAATATCGCGCACCAGGGTCTGTGCTCCAAGACCAAGGGCTACACCCAAGATTCCAGCCGATGCAATCAATGGCCCCAAGTTAAAGCCAAACTCACCGAGCACCATTGCAGTTGCGATGATCCAGATGAGTGCTTTCAAGGTTGCGGCCAGGACTCCACCGATAGTGCGAGCGCGCTCTTTTTGTCGGGCCACGATATTGCCAGGTCCAAGGACCAGATCGGCCGTGGCCAATCGATTCATGGCCCGCTCGATAGTGCGACCACCAAAGTATTGGGCCAGGATGCTCGTTATAAGGATGATGAGAACGCGAAGAGGCGTCCCTCTGAGCCAATCGATGAAGTTTTGGGCTGTTTCACTCATAGGGATAGGACTGTAGCCAAATCTTTACCCAAATACCGCTTTGAAATGCCTGCAAGGTTTCGTGTTGTGAGGCAGGATAAGCCAATCGGCGCAGGCCATGCGCCAGATCGGGAGCGATGAATGTCGCGCACACTAGTTCTCAATGCCACCTACGAACCACTGGGTGTCATCACAGAGCGTCGCGCCCTGATTCTTGTCCTGAACCACCGCGCAACGATGATTGAGCAATCAGGTGAGGTTGTGCGTTTCTCCGGAGGCGAGCTAGATCTCCCATCCGTGATTCGTTTGAATAAATTTGTCCGTATCCCATATCGACATGCCGTTCCGCTTTCGCGCCGTGCGATCTTTGCCCGTGACGGTGGCCGCTGCGTGTACTGCACTGCTCCTGCCACATCGATTGATCACGTCGTTCCCAGAAGTCGTGGGGGTGCTCACATTTGGGAGAACGTCGTATCGGCCTGTCACAAGTGCAATCATTTGAAGGCCGATAGAAACTTGAAGGAGATTGGTTGGCGTCTGCGCCAACTTCCACGCGAACCCATTGGCGCTGCATGGAGAATCCTTGGCACAGGTCGTACTGATGATCGCTGGCTGCAGTACTTACAGCCATTTGGCGTGGCAGCGGCAACTGCATAAGTAAATTACAATTCTGGTTATGAAATTTATCGCAGGTTCAGTCGAAGATGGAACCCTTGCCGGCCCTGGTCTGAGCGCAGTTGAAACCTTTGTAACTTTCCTAGTAATTCCAGGCTCACTGTTTTTCATCATCGCTGGATTGACATGGATTGCCGCTGCTCCTCGCAAGGCAAAGAGTGAGAGCGAGTTCTCAGTTACAACGATTAACTAAGCGCGCTCTGGACTCTCAAGGCGCGCACTAGCCCATCTTGTGCCTCTACAACCAACTTACGCATTACGGCAGGGGCATCCTTGCCTGTTGTATTCAACCAATCTGAGGTCTTATCAATCGTTGATTGTGAGACAACCCATGTCGGATAGAGGCCAGAGACAATTTTGGCCGCACCCTCATATGACTTGGAAGACCAGACATCAATGATGCACTCAAAATAGCGATCGATATAGGAGCTCAGGATGTCTCGTTGGATAGGGCGCTGAAAACCTGCCACAAGTGCCGATCTGATCGAAGTCTGTATATCTTCATTCACAATTTTCTTCCAGGCATAGTCTTTAGCATCGTGGGTGGGCATGGCCGCGATTGCAGTCTCAAAGAAGCAGTTGCCACTCGTGGTGTTATCGCGCACGAGTTCGGCCTCAATCTCAGCCCTTTCAACGGCGCCCCGCTCAGTTAATGCGATGATGAAGAACCAGCGCTGGTCGGTATCGACGATCAAGCCAGGGGTAGAGCCATTGAGTATGGCGCGCACCGATTGGATATGCGCTGGGGTGACCGCGTTTTGTGCAAAGGCCCGTGCAAACAGCAGCTGAAGATCACTTCCGGGGGAGGCGCTCTTTAAAAGCGCCTCTAATCTATCTGCTAACTTCAGACGCATGGCATTGCGCGCAGCATCGGTGCTGTAGGCCTCAACAGATGTATACATCTGAGATAGCGTGATACTGACAACGGCATCATCGTTTTCTCCAGGGATTCCTGCACATGCAATATCCAAGAAATCGTTGGATGAAATCTCACCGTCGCGGTGCATATCCCACACAGCGGCCCAACACAGTGCCCGTGTGAGTGGATCTGAGACCTTACCTAAGTGAGTTTTAAGCGTGGCCAATGATCGTGGGTCAAAGCGCAGTTTTGCATAGGAGAGATCACGATCATTGATCAGCAACAAATCAGCAACCTTCTGGCCTGCAAGCTCTGGAACAAGGGTGAGCGCACCTGTAACGTCGAGTTCGACGGATGTGCGCAGAGTGATCGCTTCACCAGCGATGTCATAGAGCCCAATGGCTAAACGATGTGGACGAAGCTCTTGTGAGCCTGCCGGAGTCAACGGAGGTGCCTGTGTAATAGCAACGGATGTATACGTATCGCCATCAATGACCAGAGCTGGGCGCAAAGTATTGACTCCTGCAGTCTGAAGCCATGTGGCAGCCCAAGAGTCCAATGAGCGACCGCTTGTGGCCTCCAACTGGGCGAAGAGATCTTCAAGTGTTGTGTTTCCCCATGCATGCTTTGCAAAGTACTTCTGGATTCCGGCAACGAAGTTTTCGCGCCCGACGTGGGCAACAAGTTGTTGTAAAACCGATGCGCCTTTGGCATATGTGATTCCATCAAAGTTAGCGTTAACCGCTTCAATATCGACCATGTCAGCGACGATGGGGTGGGTAGATGAGAGTTGATCCTGGCGATAGGCCCAGTTTTTGCGCTCGCTATTAAAGCCGGCCCAGCCACCTTTAAAGCGCGTGCCCTCGGCCATCGCAAGATATGCCATGAACTCGGCAAAGGATTCATTGAGCCATAGATCATCCCACCAAGACATAGTGACCAAATCCCCGAACCACATATGTGCCATTTCATGCAAGATAACGTTGGCACGGTTCATATACATCTTCTCTGGTACGTGGCTACGAAAAACCAATAGATCTTCTCGGAAAGTTACTGCGCCTGCGTTTTCCATAGCGCCGAAGTTAAAGTCAACGACTGCAATCTGGTCATATTTATCAAATGGATAGGCAAGACCAAAAATATTTTCAAAGTAATCAAAGCCCTGTTTTGTTAGCAAGAAGACATCCTCTGGATCTAGATACTGCTCCATAGATTTACGGCAGTAGATTCCAAGAGGAATCTCTTTCTTTCCCTTATAAACATCATGTACGTGGGCGTATGGCCCTGCAATAAGGGCGGCCAAATACATTGGAATCCGCGGGGTTGTGGTGAACTTCCAGAGTGTCTTATCGCCAACACTCTCCTTGGAGGCGACGGGATTATTGGAGATCGCCTGCCAGTGTCCTGGAGTCGTCACAGTGAAGGTAAAGCTCGCCTTCAAAGATGGCTGATCAAAGCATGGGAACATGTGGCGGATATAGGCGGTCTCACCCTGTGAGTAAAGATAGATCTCACCATCTGATGGATCTACAGAGCGCTGAAGACCCTCACCTGATTTGGAGTAAACACCCTCGATCTCAATCACGAGATGGTTTTGAGCAGCAAGGTTTGTAAGGAAGATTGATTCGCCATCAAAGCTCGATGTATCAACGGGCACACCATTTAAAGAGGCAGATATGACGCGGCGACCACAGGCATCAATAAAGGTTGAATACCCAGGGGTAGTACATGAGAAGGAGAGTTCAGATTTAGCATAGAAGGTATCTTCACCGGTCGTCACATCGAGTGTGACGACATAACTGGCAACGCTCAAATGAGCAGCACGCCCTGCAGCTTCCAAACGAGAGATATTGACTCCTGGCACGTATTGCTCCTTTTGTAGGTGGCTATCCAATCATGAGATTCTTGCCTTATGGAACGCCCCTCTATTCGAAGTTACAGCATCCGCGGCACTCGAATCACCCAAGCTCAGCGAGTGGCCAAGCGTTCACTGCAGGAAGCCTATGGGATTCGGGTAGAGAATAAAATATTGGATCTACAGACCGTATTTCCTGGTGCAGAAAAAATTATTGTGGAGATTGGTTTTGGCATGGGGGAGGCGACGGCGATCATCGCCACCGAATCTCCGCGCAACGCCTACATCGCAATCGATCTACACCCCCCTGGGATTGGAAAATTACTATCGCGTATCCATGAGCAGGGCATAACGAATATCAGAGTCATCGAGGATGATGTCCATGTCGTCATGCCATACATGATTAATGATGGTGCACTCGATGGTGTACATCTTTTCTTCCCAGATCCTTGGCCAAAGGTTAAACATCATAAGCGGCGAATAGTCACGCCAGCGTTTCTTAATCTCATTGCTACAAAATTAAAGATTGGTGGTTATTTTCATCTGGCTACTGATTGGTTTCCATATGCCCAAGCCATGCAGGCTGTATTTAATCAATCAGAGCAATTCAGCGGTGGCGTAATCGATAAACCTGACTGGCGTCCAGAGACTCGTTTTGAGGGGCAGGGGATCGATAAGGCCCACCGAGTTACTGACTTGCTTTATCTTCGTACGTAGTTATCTTTTTGATTCGTCGAATGTGACGCTCATCGTTGGTAAAAGCTGTCTCAATGAAGGAATCGATGATGGCTATGCACTCTTTGATTGAGTGCATACGTCCACCGATTCCGACCACATTTGCATCGTTGTGCTCTCGTGCCAATTTCGCAGTCTCAGGGCTCCAGGCAAGGGCGGCTCGCACACCCTTCACCTTGTTAGCAGCAATTTGTTCTCCATTTCCTGAGCCACCTAGAACTATTCCGAGTGATCCTAAATCGGCAACAGTTGCAATCGCTGCTGGAATACAAAAATCTGGGTAATCATCGAGGGCGTCGTATGTGTGGGGTCCGTGATCGGTGATGCTATGGCCCTTGGATTGCAGATATTCAATCAATGCCGCCTTGAGCTCTAGCCCTGCATGATCGCTACCGATATGAATTCTCATATACCCATCCTGCCATTAACTATGAGCAGATAAAGAAAACCCGCCACATGATTGCTCAGATGGCGGGTTTTCACCCATAGGAGGAAGTTATAGAAATTGGATGTTTATCCCTTTGCACCCTTGCCATGCTTCTTATGATCTTTGTGACCACCTTCGCCACGACCTTCACCACGCACCCCATCGACTCTGGCAGTTACATGAGCAGTCAGTTCCGACTTTTT
>Ga0209553_1000654_pt1 | contig 17869 bp, 8 predicted proteins | sample LauGreFBDMM110DN_2_FD_188217 | JGI IMG/M metagenome (GOLD analysis project Ga0209553, IMG submission 188217) | Freshwater lake microbial communities from Lake Michigan, USA - Fa13.BD.MM110.DN (SPAdes) (version 2) | ecosystem: Environmental > Aquatic > Freshwater > Lake | place: Lake Michigan, USA...
CCCGCCGTTAAACGTTTTCTGAATGCACTCCCAAAACTGCAAACCGTGCAGCGGAGTGGCTCAGCGGCATTGAATCTGGCGTATGTGGCCAGCGGTCGTATTGACTGCTTCTGGTCCAGTAGCCTGCATCCTTGGGACGTCGCCGCAGGCGCCCTGCTAGTTGCTGAATCCGGTGGAACCATCACAAAGCTAGACGGCAGCACATTCGACATTTTCGTTCCAGACCTGCTGTCTGCCGCCACTACGCTCCTCGGTCAACAACTCGTCACCGCCTTAGGCTGATTTCCCGTAACGTCTTCTCCAACCGCGAAATCCCGCGTAGACTAGTGGCATGCCAATTGTCCGATTTCTACTGCTCGTCTTGTTTTCGTCGTCCGTGTTCACCGGGACTGCGATGCTGCGCGCTCAGGATGCAGCAACGACACCGCCAGTGGCACCTGCAGAGAATTTGCCTGCGTCCGTTCCGCCGCCCGGAAAATCAGATGTGCTGCTGCGAACAGACTCGGGCGATCTCATTCCACTCCGAGAACTGCTGGGCGATCGACTCATTGACGAACTGCTTCTGCGCGGCTTAGAGCAGCGAACTGTGCCCCGTTATACGCTGGCGCAGCAGGAACTTTCAGCGACTGTCGAGCGCGATGCAATCACGCTCAAACTAGAGTTGCAGATTCAGGTCCACCCGGCAGAGGAGTGGGTCACGATCCCGATGTCATTTGGCGACGTGTTTGTCAAACGCTTCGATCACCATTCAGACGTGTCACAGGCAGAGGCAGTGCCCACATTTGGTGAACAGAACGCGCGGCAGTTGCATCTTTTTGGCGCTGGTTTGCATACCATCACCTTGGAATTAATGGGTAAGGCCCGATCGCTGGTGCCTGGTGTCCGGCAGTTGAGTCTGAATCTGCTAACCGCTACGGCATCGCACGCTGAGATCAAGTTTGCCGGACCAGTGGAACTTCAGAATTTGCCTGCGGGTTCCGTCGATAAGCCCACGCGTGATGACAAAGGTGTTCGTTCCGTAGAATTCTGGGGGTTAGCGGAGGCGTTCAGTCTGTCGTGGTCGGACGTTGTCCAACGCGTGGCCCAGAAGCCTGTCATTCAAGTCCAGAATCGCATGAAACTGGATTTGACAACGATTCCTGTGAACCTTACCGCGACTCAGCAATTGCAGATTAGCGGCAGTTCGATCAGTGAAGTTTGCGTCACATTTCCCGAAGGATTTCAACTTCAAGAAGTCGATGCGCGAAACTCCAGCGGGATCTCTGTCCTCAACAATTTTGAACGAACGTCAACATCTGGTCCCGTGACCACCATGATTCGGCTAACGACCCCTACTGAAGGCGCGTTAACGCTCTCGTTTGATTTGGAACTTGTGAATCGGACCTTTCCCCAAGACATTTTTGTGGCGTTGCCTGCGATTCTGGATGCTAACGTGCAGTCGGGAGATCTGGACATTTTATTTCCGACTGGCCTGCTAGTGCAGCAGACCGTCGTGGAAGGCGCTCAGCGAAAACGCGTGGCTTCTGAGACGGATCTGAGTGTTGCCGCGACGGCGTTTCGGATGCGTTCGAGAGAATCCCACATCGTGCTGCATGTCGAAGAAACAAATTCGCAGTTTGCAGTTTCGCCGGAAATTACGCTAAAACCTGATCCCCAAAACGTCATCCTCGTCGCGCGTTATCCGATTAACGTTTTGACTGGCTCGTTGCTGGATCTGGCTATTTACTGGCCTGGTTATTCAAGTGGTGAATGGCAAATTTTGCCAAGCACGACGCGGCTGATTTCCGGAAAGATCAGTGTGCCGCTTTCTCTGCAGCAGTCAGACAGCGAAACGGACGTGCTGCAAATGACATTTCCCGAACGGCAGTCGGGGGAATTCATTGTGGAGTTCCAAGCGTATGCTCCGCTGGAGGCCGTGCGTTCCGGAGCAATCCAGTTGCGTTGTCCCGAAATTCGCGCACGAATTGGTCAGCCGTTTGTCTTGACAACGATCGAATCTGATGAATTCTCAATTCGTCCGATCAGCATGGGAACCGGGGAACCGCTGCCGACGGTGCCGACGCCCGCGGCTGCAGTTGCCGATAAATCAGGACTCAAATCAGAAAGTTGGCTGCACGATGATGCGTCGATTCCGATTCGCCTAGAACTTCCGGCCCAAGCACCTTCCGTGCGGGCAAACATTCAGCTCGGAATGCAGCCTCGCGATTCGTGGATTCAAGTCCAAGAGACGATCAATTTTGAAATCGCACACCGTGATCTAGCCAGTCTATCGCTGATCGTGCCCGCCGGAATTCGTCCGACTGTGCGGATTTCCGGACAGAGTGAAATTCTACGAGCGACGATTGATTCTGAAACGCACTGGAGTTTCCGTCTGCCGCAAGCGCGACGTGGAAGTCTGACATTCGAAGTCAATTACCTCTGGACAGCAGCAGGCAAAACGGACCCCATGCCGCTGATCTTGCCGGAACTGGCAGAAGTTCTCAGTATCGAAGTGGGAACTGAAGCTGGCAGCGGATTAACCGTACAGGATGCTGCAAACTGGCAACCCGTGTATTCCGAAAAATTCGATGCGGCATGGCATACAAGCCAACGCGTCACGACCGTGCCTCTCGGCCGGCAAAATGGCATGGCGCTGGTCTCTAGCGACAGCCCAGATTTGATCCTCGCGCGGACTCAAATCCTTGGAAATCAGCTTCTCACAACTACCCTAGCGGTCTACGACACGCTTCCCAACTTACTCACCGTAGAGACACCGCTCAATGCCAGCGTGGACGCAATTCTGATTGATCAGCAATCGTTAACATCTCATGATGCGCTCCTGCGTGGAAACGTCCAGCGGGAGAAAATCATCGAACGCGGCATTAGTCGCTGGACGATTCGGACGCTCACCGCGGCGTTGCCGACAACCCCCACGCATCCGCAGGTCGGGCCCCGCATCGTGGAATTCCGAATCCGTGACCGCATTCCGCCGCAATCCTCACTCTGGCTGACTGCCACCTTAGAGCGTGCGACGATTACCGGCGAATCACCGGATGTGCCTGTGATTTGGTGCACAGGATCGCAGGGCGAATTTCAAACAGCCAGTGTCTCGCCCGACTTTATTTCACTCACGCATCCCGGCGCGACTCTGCTCCCGTGGGGCGAAAGTTCCCGGTTCTTGGCGGATCAACAACTGACAGCCATTCTGTCGCCGTATCCAGTTGACATGCAGGTGGCGGCGACGCAAAATCTGGACAACTGGCTTTCCTCGTCGGACGACCACGACTTATTCTTCGGCTCGGCACAATCCAAAGCCTTGGGTTTGCATCTGATTCCCTTCGTTTCGCTCCTCCTGATCAGTGCAGCGGTATGCGTCATATTCTTTGTCGTGTTGTCCTTGCAGCGGCGGATTCCGATCGTCGTGCCGCTGTTACTGAGCGGATGCGGAGGACTTGTCGCGTGGCTGTTTGTGCCTGAATGGATATCCATTTTGGCACCGTATTTAGTCATGGGCAGCGTATTTGGTGTGGTATCGGTCACGTTTCAGCGGCTGATTTCTGATCGGCGGATGAGGTTCCCGAAATCGGCACATGTGGGCGAGTATCCAACGGTCTTCGGTTATTCGGGAATGCTGTCTCAGGCAAACATGGAACTGCCCGAACCTACAGCAACTCCGTCCGGAGCGAGATCTGATTTCAACGTCAGTTCCATGGTCTGACGTCACATGTTCTCCGCGTCAATCCTCGACGCGGAGAGCCAAGCTGGGGATTAACTTGACGACGTTTTTGCATCTGTTGCTGTTCGCAGTCCTGCAAGGCCCGACCGCTGTGTCGCGCGACGCAGTTGCTGCGCGCGACACAGAAATGCCTGGCGTGCTCGTGGAACGTGTGCCCCTGAATGAACTGCGACAGCGAGTTGCCGGCAAAGACTACGTGCCCGTGCCACGCAGTCAGCTTGAGGCTCTGCTCAAAAACGACCGCAACGCCGCACCAATCACTGCGACCCTGCCTCGGATTCGCGAAGCACGTTATGTGGCTCGCCTGAATGGCACACATCTGGAGCAGGGACATCTGGAGTTTGACATCTATCCCGATTCACGCTCATCCGATACCCGTCCCTTGCTGATTGGACAAACGAACTTACAACAGCTCAAAATCACTGATCAACAGGGCGCTATCGAGCTAGCTTCCGATTCTGCGCGACGCCTGTTTCTGCTCAAACCCGGGTTTCTCGGAAATCTGACGGGGGCATGGACATCGGATGGTCTCGTCACCGGTGACGTTGTCACGTTTCGACTTGAACTGCCAGCAGCGACAATCTCGCGGTTTGAACTGCTGGCGAATCCAAACATCCTTCTGACAAGTGTCGGTAGTTTGGTGCTCGATCCCGAACATGTGCCGGCCACTAGCGAAAATGGTGAGCTGCAGAAATGGACAATCCTTACTAGCGATGCTGCGCGGCTCACCTTCAGTTGCCGCGAACAACGCCCCTTGCAGGCGTTGGATCCTCTGCCCCTGGCATCGTTCAATGCGGCGCATGAGTTGGTGGGTGACATCTTGAAGTCCCGCTGGAAGATTGGCCTGCCACTGGAACTCAATGGCCGCGTTCGACTGACTGCGCGAATTTCCAGCGAAGTGCGCGTGGCTGACGTCACGCTCGAAGATAATCGTCTGGTCGAATGGCAGGTGACTGAAGAGAACCAGCAACAGATACTGAGTATGGTGTTGCCAGAAGGATCAGAATCCACAATCCTAAACGTCTCGGCAGCCTCCGTCTTGCCTCAGACGGAATCGTGGGAACTGCCCATGCTGTCGCTGGCTCAATGGTTCAGTCGTAACGACGAACAGCGAGGTCCGATCCAGTCACCCATCGGTCAAATCAGCGTGTTAATGCCAAAAACTGTGCAGCTTGACGAATGGACGCTCGTGGGCATTCAGGAACGTGATCTTGTGACTGGCCCCGATCAGAGTCGGGAGTATCAGCTCACGCAGTTTTTGCCAGAAGCGTCAGCTATCGCGCGCACGTCCACGAGTGAAGCGCGATTGACAGATTCAGTGGTCACGCTCGTCGAACCTGCCGGACGCCTCGCGACTGTTCGCTGTTTGGTCAATGTGCAATGCGAAGGAGCCTCGGTGGTAGAACTGCAGTGGCCTGTCGCGCAGGACTGGCAGGTGATTGCCGCGCGATATGCGTCTGATTCTCGCGCGATTTTCTTTGAATTTCCGCAGCGTGATCCTGAAGCAGTGACCTCGCCATTGACTCTGCATTTACCAGAGTCTCTGGAGCCCGGAGCGTCTCGCGTCATCGAGATTCAGTTTCGCCAATCTGATATCTCAGACACACGCACGATCAATCTGCCGCTCGCAGAAAATCGCCGCATCGAACGACTTAATGCTGTCGTGGTGTTTCCGCCCGCGTTCACGCTTAGTACAGAATTGCAACGTCACTGGAGCGCCGGACGACCTTTGCTCACACTCGAGGAAGTCCGCCGTTCAATGCCATGGCTCCCTGAATCGAAACTGACCAGCGGCGGACAGTTCTACGCAATCGGTGCTTCCCAATCGGCGAATCTGATCGCTGCCGACACGCCACACGGTGACGCCATTGAACTGGAACATGCCGTGCGGATTGTGGAAGGAACAATCGTCGAAACATCGCGAATTGTGTTGCGTCCCGATCAGCAGTTTGGTGAATTCCTGACGCTGTTGACCCCGTTTCGCGCCGCACATGAATTGCGGTGGTCCATGGACGGTGAACCAATTCCGGCACGACGCGACGACGCGACTGGCGAATCGCAGGAATGGCGACGATGGTCGCTGAACCTAGCAGGACGCCAACTAGGTGTCGCCACCGTCATTCGCTGCGAATCCAGACAACCTGCCGGCCTCGATATCATCGCGACGATTCCGATGCCCGACACGGACCTGCCGATTCACGGAACGCTGCAACTGTTCTCGTCGCAGGAAGGACAACTCACATCGCCGGGATTGAAGCCGGCGGCTGCCGAGAATTCAACAACTGCAAGTCCTGACGATCAAGCGACCGCGTGGGAGCTTTCTTCTGTGCCTGCAGTCGTGCGGCTGGTGCTGGGACAGAATCCAAGCCTGCAGGACAGTCAGACGATCGACATGCACATGCTGCACTTGATTGATGAACGCCGAGATGGTCTGAATCTGCAAATTCTCGCCATCGCCAACGTCAGCCGCAATGCGGCCCAGAACTCCTTGCCGCTCGCTTTGCCTCTCGGCGTTCGACCATTAGTTCTTGTGAACGGCCATCGAGTGCAGTTACAAGAAACAGACAGCCGGTTTTCCATCCCCCTGCCTACTTCTGGGGTTGCTTGCCAGGTTCTGTTGACATGGACTGAATCGGCAGAACGACTAGGTACCGGGACTCGCGAACTTCCACGCCTCTTTCTGCGCGAACTTTCTGTGCCACAATGTACACATCATCTCCTCGTAAGCCCCAACCTTGAACTCCGGGCCGCCGCGACCAAGTTTGCCGCTTCCGATTCGCCCGAGGTCCTGCATCTTCTGGATCGCATGTTGGCTGTTACTGAATCACCACAAGGAAATTTGCCGCCAATTCTAGGCACCAACGCGCCGGCGGAAATTCGCAGTTTTATCGCACACTGGCGACTCGCAGCTGCCCAAGACTGGCAGCAGCGCACACTCATCGATCAGGCACAGTCGGAAATACCAATTACGATACAGGTCACGCTGGTGCGTCGTCGAATTGCGATTGCCGTCGGCATGGCGTTACTGATGGTAGCGTTTAGCATCACGTTGCGGAGAAAGGTCCTCGAGTATCGCGTGGCGTATGCATTCACGGCGTTCACCTTCCTAGGACTCCGCTTCCTCGCGACCGCTTCAATTGCAGCAATCCTCACGGGAACATTCTGGGGGCTGCTGATCGGCCTCGCCGTCATCACGGTTGGACACTGTCAATGGTGGCAATTGGGCAGTCGACGCAGTTTTGTGCAATCGACTTCGGTGGCAATTCTGCTGCTGGCCATCAGCCACCCATCCTGCGGACAACAGCCCGCGGATGCAGGAGCATCCGTCAGCAATTTGGCCGTTCGGCAAGGCCCTGAAATTCTGCCGGATGTGCTGTTGCCGGAGATCCCACTGCCGGATAGTGACGTCGCATATGTCAGAAAAACGGTCCTCGACAAATGGCAAAACAAAATTGGTGCGGAACAATCTGCGTTGCCCGCTGCCGTTGTGACGTCGCTGCATACGGAGATCGTTGCGGAATCAGCGGAATCTGTCGAATTGCTGCTCAGACTGGAAGTTGCTGCCGTGAGCGGCGACGAACTGAGCTATCTCCGAATTCCGTTGCAGGGTTCCCGACTTGTGCAATGCACAATCGATGGTAACAAAGTGCTGCCCGAACCTGAGGGACCAAATATCATTCTGATCCCCGTCCCTGCTTCATCACTCCTGCCGCCCCGCGCGCTGGCACATTTTGCAGACGATCCATTTGGCGACGAACTCTCCAACGCCGCCGTGACGTCCACTGCTGTCGATGCGGGACCACGCGCCGCCTTCACGGTGCATCAGATCGAATGTCGCTTGCGGCCCGTGACGACACGCCAAGCTTCCGGTTTGCAGTTTCGCCTGCCCGCTCTGCCCTGTCCGATCGCTGACATCAAAGTCTCCGCGCCAGATGGACTGTTTACCGGCGTCCGTGCCCAGACTCCAGCGGGTGTCGTCCAATGGGTACCGACTGCTGGGGCAATTCGCCTGAACAGCCTCGCAATGTCGGAAGGCATCGACATTCGATTGTTTCAGGCGGGGATCGAGAAAGGCAGTCCACAACTAGCCCATGTTGATATCCTGACCATTGCCGAAGTCGTCTCCGAACAACCTATCCTCTCCTGCTTCTGCCGCTTTTCCGCTTGGAATCCGCTCGCCCCTGAAGTGCGTTATGCTGTGCCTCAGGGTTATCAATTGGTTTCTGTCGAGAGTGTCAACGGAGGCGACATATTGTGGTCCACGCAGGGTAAGATCGCCACAATTCTGCTGCCAAACGCCATTGGAAACGAGTTTGTACTGTCGTTGCAACTCATGTCGCTTGCAGCATCACCACTCCAGCAGCGGCGAATTCCAATCGCCGAATTGATTCAATTCGCAGACTGTGTGGTCTCCCCGAATTTATTGCTGGCTGTGCGCGTCAATCCCGTCTTCTCAGTCTTGCCGATTGACGACGATCAGATCACGACCCTCGCTTTTGCCGACGCCCAACCTGCATGGGGACAATGGCTGCAGCGTTCCGACAGTGTCTTCAGCGTCCCCAGCGGAATTCACGAATGCATGGTCCGCCTCGCAGCACGCAATAGCCTGAACGAAGTGCAAATCAATCAAAGTTTTGTCCTTCAAAATCAACGGATTGATTGGAAGTGTCAGGTCGATATTGACACTTCGGTGCTGCCCGTATTTCGCCATCGCTTGACGATCAGCTCCGACATTGAAATCACCGATGTGCAGGTCACGGCCGGTGAAGCGAATCGCCTTGCGACGTGGCACCGCCGTGGTGATCGACTGGTCGTGCAGTTGAAGGAAGGTACCACCGGTTTGCACGTTCTCAAGATATCCGGACGACAACTTCTACGTCCGGACGATACTCGAATCTCGCTCCGTAGTCCGCATGTCCACGACGCTCAGATTCTGGAATCGCGTCTCGAGCTGACCGATCAGGAAGGCCTTGGGTTGGCGTTTGAAAAACTGGGGACCGCTGTTCCAAATGAACGCATCGTTATCAATGATCTGCTCCTGCCGCGCATTCCCGTCAGAATGCAGATTCTCGATGAATCCGACCCCATTGTGCTCCAACGTCTGCGGCCGGTGGAACCATTCGGCTCAATTGCCGTCATGCGTGCTGTCGATCAGGCTGCTTTTATCGTCCATCTGTCTCAATGGTCCGGCAGTCTTGGCCCGCTGGAAATGAAGTTTGCCGGCGATCCGGAGTTTCTGACAGAACCTGCTGTTCTCGTCGCTGGCCGACAATTCCCCTTGATTCGCGAAGGCAATGAGTTCATCGCGAGCCAAGAAGTCATTCGAGAACTCTTTGATCAGCCGGATTTCGCAATTGTCTGGAGCCTACCGATTCCGGAAGCTCAACGCAGCGCAACATCCGTAACCTTTCCATGGCCCGAGATTTCCGACCGCATTCAATGGACAACACGCTGGCTGATTCCACTCGACAGCAAACTGAACGCAAGCAACGTCGCGGCAGAAAACACCATGATTCCGGCATGGCTGAAGGATTTTAGCGCGCTGGCTTTCGGCAAAGATTTGGCTGCCTTGAAAGTACGTATTTTCGAAGACGCGGTGGAACTGTCTGGGGCGAGCCTGCAATTGATCGTTCCCTTGAATACGGTGGCCGATGTTCCAAAAACCGAACCGGTACGCGCCTTATTTGGGGTGTCAGATTCGATGCTGTGGTCCAATCCAAATCAGTCGGCAGTTGGTCAGACGACACTCATTATTTTTGCAACCCGCACACCTGCACGCTGCTCGTTAATTATCCCCAAGGGAACGGTCGTCACTGAATTGGAGACCACAGAATTGCTGAGATGGGAAGGCGCTGCACGCGAAAAAGTGACGGTGAACATCACGAAATTAGTGACCGTGATTCAGATTCGTTGGCTGAGCGAACATGCCAAAAATGGTTTTGCATCCACGACACTCCAATTTGCCGCGCCTTTCCCCGCGGACTGCGAAACACGCCGCAGCGTGACGGTGGCTAGCTCCGAAGGCGAATTGCCCCAGTTTTTAGGAGACGTCCGCAACGTTCTGAGCGGCGAACTCGAGACCGTGCTGCGGGCCGACCTGATCGCCGGTTTAACACACTCACAGCCAGAAGATTCGCCGACGGTTGGTGCGCCCAATCCACTCCCCACGTCCGACGAAATGGAAAAACTCTTGAATACCGCTCGCACGGATTTCCTGCAGGGGTTCACTGGCCAGTCGCAGCCAACCGTCGCGATCGCCAGTTGCCGCCCGAGCGATGGTTCACAGGTTCAAGTCTTCAGCCGTAAACGCTTGCAGTGGCCAACCGTCGTCTCAATTGCCGCTGGATTTCTGGCGATCGCCGGGGCCGCTTTCGGACAAACCATGCGTGCAGATGTCACCGCACCAATCACCCGGATTGCCACAAAATTGTCAGACTCCCAACGATCAGACAGTAAATCGCAAACCAGTGCAGGCGGTCGGCCACCAGCAGCCGAATCAGCCAACGCAGACACAGTACCCCCACCACAAAACTGATCACCGCGCCCAGCAGCATCGGCTGCCATGCAATATCCACGGCAACTTTGCCTTCCAGAATCTTGAGCAATTCCAACAGCGTCGCCCCGCCAATCGCCGGAATCGCAATGAAAAACGAAAATCGAGCTGCGTCAGGTCGCTTCAATCCGCAAACAAGCCCCGCTGCCACGGTACTCCCCGCGCGGGAAACTCCGGGAAGGATGGCGATCGCCTGGAAGATCCCGATGACCCACGCCGCCCATACCGAGAGCCGGTCCAGATCCGTCGTTCCACTTTGCCATTTTTTGGCCATCAACAGAAATGCGGCTGTTACCAACAGACAGCATCCTGCCGCCAACGTACTGTCGAACATCGCTTCGATTTGATCCTTGAACATCAAACCAACCACTCCGACCGGCACCGAGGCCAACACAATCATCATGAGGAGGCGCCCATTCTTCCGCAGCTCCAGCAGGTCTTTGCAATAGACCACCGCAATCGACAGCAGAGTTCCGAAATGCAGGGCCACATTCATCGTCATGCCCTTCAGCCATGACGGCATCGGTGCCGACGAAAACTCGCGCAGCAATGCTTCCACGATCACCAGATGCCCTGAGGAACTGATCGGCAAGAACTCCGCAATCCCCTGCACGACTCCCAGAATCGCCGCATACACATATTCTCGTTCCATCACACACTTTCATTCGCTCAAAAATATCGGCATCACCCATGCGGCATGCCACCCGAGGCGCGAAGTGTGACGAAACAAACATACTTTGGCGAGGCCATTCCCCGTCGCGCACCCGATCAACCAAACGGAGATTCGTTTAGGCATGAATGGCCCGTTTGTCGACGGCTAAGGCTGCTTCTTTAATCGCTTCGGATAACGTCGGATGCGCGTGGCAGCAGCGGGCGATGTCTTCACTGCTGGCACCGAATTCCATGGCAACAGCGGCTTCGTGGATTAATTCTCCCGCATGCGCTCCAATGATGTGGACTCCCAGAACGCGATCCGTGACTTCGTCGGCGAGGATCTTAACGAAGCCATCAGTGTGTCCCGCTGCACGCGCGCGACCGTTCGCTGCGAAACTGAACCGCCCAGATTTGTATTTGACGCCAGCTGCTTTCAATGCGTCCTCATTGGCCCCGGTGGACGCAATCTCGGGTTGGGTGTAAATGACCGCGGGGATCGTGCCATAATTGATATGACAGTGACCCGTCGCCATCTTCTCAATACACGCGATGCCTTCTTCTTCTGCCTTGTGGGCCAGCATGGCTCCCCCAATCACATCGCCGACCGCGTAGACGCCCGTCGCACTCGTCTGGTAACCCGCGTTGACCTGAATAAAGCCTCGCTTGTCCGTCCGCACGCCCGCGTCTTCAAGTCCCAAACTGTCAGTACAAGGCTTGCGCCCCACTGCGATGAGGACGCGATCACAGGTGATCGAATCCGCACCTTCCATCTGAATCGTACAGATCTGTCCGACTGCCGTGACGGATGTCACCTTGGTTCCCAGCTTAAATGTGAGTCCCTGCTTTTCAAAGATCTTCTTGGCTTCGGTTGCCACATGTTCGTCGACACCCGGCAAAATACGAGGCAGGTATTCCAGCACCGTGACCTGCGACCCCAATCGACGCCAAACTGTCCCTAGTTCTAGCCCGATCACTCCCGCACCGATCACAACCAAGTGCGGTGGCACTTCTGGCCAAGCAAGCGCTTCAGTACTCGTGCCAATCCGATCACCGTCCGGCTGCATCCCTGGTAATGTCGCTGAAACACTGCCTGTGGCGATCAGAATTTTTTTCCCTGTCAGCGTTGCCGGCGCTTCGCCGACCACTTCCACAAGACCCGTGCCTTTCAGCTTTCCGTGGCCGAAGAACCTCGCAATCTTATTCTTTTTCAAGAGCCCCTGAATTCCCCCATCCAGCGTGCTCACGACGCCGTCTTTGTGCTTCATCATCTGGGCAATATCCAGCGACACGCCCTGCACAACAAGCCCCCGCTCCGCGAAGTGCTTCTGCGATTGCTCATACAACTCACTGGTTTCCAACAATGCCTTGCTGGGGATACAACCAACCCGCAGACACGTTCCTCCAAGCTGTTTTTCGCGTTCCACAACGGCGACTTTCATCCCGAGTTGTGACGCACGAATTGCCGCCACATAGCCACCAGGACCAGCACCAACAACGATCAGATCAAACGCTTCAGACATTTTTGCGAACCTGAATTTGTGGGAGCACAGGCTTCAACCTGCTTGCGGTTAGGTAAAAAAGTCACGAAGAGTTTGCCCGCAAATCTCGCTCATGTGCGCGAATGAGCTTGAGAAACAATTCGCGTTCATTCGCGGGCAGCCCGAAGGCTGGACTCCAGCGCGGCGCCGGACAGCTTGCAGAACTCCGTCAAACTTCCAGAATCAAGCGTGTTGGATCTTCAATCAAATCCTTCACGACCTTCAGAAACGATACGGCTTCGCGGCCATCGACGACACGATGGTCGTAAGTCAACGCCAGATACATCATCGGCCGAATCACCACTTCACCATTCACAGCGACAGGTCGGTCAAAGATGCCATGCATACCAAGGACGCCGCTTTGAGGAGGATTCACGATCGGTGTGGAGAGCAACGAACCGTAAACACCGCCGTTCGTAATCGTGAACGTGCCGCCCTCCAGTTCTTCGAGCGTGATCTTGTTATTCTTGGCGCGACCCGCCAGCTCAATGATGGCCAGTTCAATGTCCGCAAAACTCATGTTTTCGGCGTTCCGCAACACGGGGACAACAAGTCCTTTGCCACCGCCTATTGCGATTCCGATATCACAATAGTTGAAATACGTAAGTTCGCGACCATGCATCTGCGCATTCACTTGCGGAAACTGCTGCAGTCCTGATACGACCGCGCGAACGAAAAACGACATGAAGCCGAGCTTCGCTCCGTATTTCTTTTCAAACACGTCCTTGTACGATTCCCGCAATTTTTTGATCGCCGACATGTCGACTTCATTGAACGTCGTCAACAATGCTGCGGTCTGCTGTGCTTCAACCAGACGCTTGGCGATCGTTTGCCGAATCGGGCTGAGCGGCATTTTGCGAGTTTCACGAATCCCACCGACGCGTACCGGAGCTGCTGCCGTTTGGACCGTCCGCATAACGTCTTCCTTCAACACACGGCCACTTGGCCCGGTGCCTTGGACTGAACCGGCCGTAAGTTTGTTCTCTGCCAGCATCCGCTCCGCCGCCGGCATTACATGCCCGCCAACGTGAACATCCGCCGACTTCACGCCAGACGCGACTGCAGACGCGACTGCAGATGACCCGGCCGGAGCGATTGTGGGAGCCGCACTGGCCACTGGCGTTTCAGCCCGCCGCAAAAAGCCGATGACTTCGCCAATTGTAGCCGTCTCGCCTGCGTGTTTCAGAATTTTAGTGACGATACCACCCGCCTGCGCAGGGATATCAAACGTCGCCTTGTCGGTTTCCAGTCCCACAACTCTGGCATCCACGGCGACGTACGCACCTTCTTTGACGTACCATTCGCCGACCATGGCTTCAGAAATGGATTCACCCAGTTGAGGAACTTTGATTTCAATGTCCTGCGTGCTCATAACAGTTCAAATGCCTGCTTCAGAATGTTTTGCTGTTCGATCTTATGACTTGTCGCGGAACCCGTAGCCGGGCTGGCGGATTCCGGACGACAGATTCCACGATAAGGATACTGTTCCAGCAGACGTTCGCCGAAACGAGTTCTTAAGTAACCCCATGCTCCCATGTTGCGAGGTTCTTCCTGAACCCAGAACAAAGCAGCGCTCTTGGGATATTTCGATAACACTTCTTCCAGTGTCTTTGCCGGAAATGGATAGAGCTGTTCCAGCCGAATGATCGCCACGTCATCACGTTTGGCTTCGTCCCGATAAGCCGCCAGATCGTAATAAACCTTGCCCGAACACAGGAGGATTCGCTGCACATCTTCCGGAGATTTCGCAACATCCGGCAGGACTTCGTGAAACTCCCCATGTGACAGTTCGGAACACGAAGATACGGCATCTTTGTGCCGCAGTAGGCTTTTGGGCGTCATTACGATCAGCGGCTTTTTCCAGCGGCGAAGCGCCTGACGCCGGAGCATGTGAAAATACTGCGCCGGAGTCGTTGGATTGACAACCTGAATATTGTCCTCAGCCGCCATCGCCAAAAATCGCTCTAGCCGCGCACTCGAATGCTCGGGCCCCTGCCCTTCCATTCCGTGCGGCAGCAGCAGCACGATGCCGCTCAGACGTTTCCACTTGTCTTCGCCACTGGCAATAAACTGATCAATGATTACCTGAGCCACATTGACGAAGTCGCCGAACTGCGCCTCCCACATGACGAGGCCGTCAGGACAGTCTAAGCTGTAGCCATATTCAAAACCCAGAACGCCGACTTCGGAAAGCGGACTATTGAAAATCTCGACACGCTCAGGACACGCAGTCAGATCTTGCAAACCCATCCAAGCCTGACCATCATTGGCATCGTAGAGGACCGCATGGCGATGACTGAACGTACCGCGTCGGACGTCCTGACCACTGAAACGCAAGCGCGTGCCTTCAGCCACAAGAGTTCCCAGAGCGGCGATTTCAGCACCACCCCAGTCGAATGGTTTGTCACCAGCGGCCATCTCACGGCGCGACTTCAAAACCAACTCCACTTTGGCGTGTGGTGTGAAACCTTCCGGTGGCGTCGTCAAGCTGCTCATGACGCGTTGGATCAGATCTGTTGCCACGGCGGTTGCAGGGGAATCAGCTTCACGCCAATCTCCGCCGAAGTAACCTTTCCACATGCCGCCGCCACTTTCTTCTAGATACCTAAAGCCGTCCGTGCGGGCTTCGAGTAACTCTTCCTCCAGCATCTGGCCACGCCGTGCAACGATCTCTGCACCTTCTTCTTTCGACACTTCGCGAAGTGACACGAGTGAATCCAAGAAGCTGTTGAATACTGTCTGGCGACTGCGGATCAGTTTGTACATGACGGGCTGTGTGAACGCAGGCTCATCGCCTTCGTTATGGCCACGCCTCCGGAAACAGTACATGTCAATAATTACGTCACGATGAAACTTCGCGCGGAAGTCCATCGCGAGATGCACCACCTGAGCAACGGCTTCCGGATCTTCTCCATTCACATGGAAGATCGGGATCTGCAGCATCCGGGCGACATCGGTCGCGTAAGTGCACGAACGGGCATCAGAGGGTGACGTCGTGAAACCAATCTGATTGTTCACAATGATGTGGACCGTGCCGCCCGTCTGATAACCAGGTAGTTCACTCAGATTCAACGTTTCCTGACTGACGCCTTCGCCCGCAAACGCCGCGTCGCCGTGAATCAGAATGACGCAGCTTTTGCGACGGTCACTATCGCCGCTCCGATCCTGCTTGGCACGCAGTCGTCCCATCGCCACGGGATTCACAAACTCCAGATGACTCGGATTGAAGCACAGCGTTAGATGAACTTTCTGACCGGACGAAGTCATCCGATCTGTACTGTATCCAAGATGATACTTCACGTCTCCACGACCCATTTTGAGTTGCGGATCGACGTCATCAAACTCACGAAAGATTTTTGACGGCTTCTTGCCCATGATATTGGCCAGAATGTTGAGTCGACCACGATGCGCCATGCCCAACACAATCAACTCCGTGCCCTGACTTCCTGCCCGCTCAATCGCCATGTCCAACAGCGGAACTAGACTCTCTGCACCTTCCAGCGAAAAACTCTTGGCACCGACATATTTCTTCTGCACAAACTCTTCAAAAACCACCGAATCACTCAGTCGTTCCAGAATCCGGATCTGCTCCGAACGCGATAGCTTCAAGCGATTTGCCGTGCGCTCCATCCGATCCTGAAGCCATTGACGCACCTGCATGCTGTCGATGTGCATGAACTGAACACCTATCGATCGACAGTACGTCGTCTGCAACCACGTCAACATTTCCCGCAACGTCCGCGTATCCGGACCGCCAGACCATTGAGTCGAAAATTTGCGACTCATATGCTCGTCGGTGAATCCGTAGAACGCAGGATCCAGTTCAGCTGGTTGCGGACGCTCGGCGTTAAGCGGATCGATCTTCGCAATAATGTGGCCACGCACGCGGTAGCTACGGATTAACTGGTCGAGACGCTCCTGAAGGATGACGGCGTCCGACGTTGACGGATCAACCCGCACTTCGGTCGATCGGCGAAAAATACTATGAGCCTGAAACGGTACCTGCAGATTTTCCGCTGTCATGCCAGAATCGACAACCTTCAGGTCGTCGAAATACTCCCGCCAGTCCGGTGACACAGAGTTGCGATCACTGAGAAAGTTTTCCAGTTGAGATTCGGCAAACTCAAGGTTCTGAGCGCCCAACTGAATCTGGATTTTTGCGGGTTGAGTTCCGGCCGCGGGACTTAACGCGGTTTCTGAATCCAACGACTCCAAAAACGCAGGAGCCGAAGACGGAATTGAAGTTGTGTTTGGCATTTTCAGTCAGCTCTGTGAGAGCAACTTTGCTGGAGGTTAGAACGAGCGGCCGAAGTGTAACAAAAAATCAGCAGAATCTCATGACCGTTTTCGGGATGTTTTGCTGCACCGAGTTGCTGCATGATAGACAGACTGCCATGATTGGGAAGCTTTCCGAAGCGGACTCATCCGGATTTCTAGGTGGCACAAATCTCCGCCGGTTGAGTCACCCGACATGTCCGTTTAAGTTCCTCGCGATGCAAACAACGACCCGAATTGGTGTGCTCACCGTATCAGACCGAGCCAGTCGAGGTGAATACGAAGATTTGGGCGGTCCCGCAATCAGCCAATACCTGCAAAAAACGCTGGTTTCAGAGTGGTTCGAAGAGTATCTCGTGATTTCCGACGACCGTCAGTTGATCGCATCCAGCCTGCGAAAAATGACGGACGAATTGCACTGCTGCCTGATTATTACCACTGGAGGAACGGGCCCGGCGCTCCGCGATGTGACTCCCGATGCGACAGCCGACGTCTGCGAAAAAATGATGCCCGGCTTCGGGGAACTTATGCGAAAAGTGTCCCTAGAAAAAGTCCCCACCGCCATTTTGAGTCGCCAGACCGCCGGAATTCGTGGTTCTTGCCTGATCGTCAATCTACCCGGCCAACCAAAAGCCATCAGCGAATGCCTTGACGCCGTGATGCCCGCCATCCCCTACTGCATTGATCTGATCGGTGGGCCACGCTTGGAAACTAACCCTTCCCAAATCGTCGCATTCCGCCCAAAATCAAAGTGAAAACTTCACTGCCAGATCAACTTCGCACACGTGGCCGCCTGCCGGTGCATTTCACCCTCGACAATGAAATAAACTCGCAACGTATCGGGATCGACGACTTCGAGTTCGTGATCCCCGGTCGCGTGCAGAGCGGCTGCAAGTTCTTTCGTCAGTTTCGCGGTCATACGGTGATGATACGCCAAAACGAAGCCGGAGAGAAAGAACGAACCGGGGGAATGCATTGATCGACTACCATTGTGTGCGGTACGCCGCGTCGGCCATGATGACGTAATTTTAGTGTGCCACTGGCTCTGCCAGTGCTTTGAGGTGTTGTGTGGATTTTCGTGGATGAAAGACCCTCACCGGAAAAAGATTCGACACTTCGAAAATACTCGGCATC
>Ga0209553_1000655_pt1 | contig 17866 bp, 16 predicted proteins | sample LauGreFBDMM110DN_2_FD_188217 | JGI IMG/M metagenome (GOLD analysis project Ga0209553, IMG submission 188217) | Freshwater lake microbial communities from Lake Michigan, USA - Fa13.BD.MM110.DN (SPAdes) (version 2) | ecosystem: Environmental > Aquatic > Freshwater > Lake | place: Lake Michigan...
CAAAAACCTGCTAAAAAAATTGGCTGGAAAGCTCCAGTGGCCTTAGGGCTTACAAGCCTTTTGCTTTATAATGCTTCATCCAAAGATGCCCAAAGCACGATTTATAGAAATAATTTTTCAAACTTCTCAACTAAACTAGACGATATATTACAATACACACCTACAATCCTAAATGTGGGCCTCAGTGCCAGTGGATTAAAAACAAAAAACACAAGAGCAGATCGATTTGGAATTTTTGTTTTAGGTACAGGAATGTATGTGATTGCAACCCAAGGTTTAAAATATGCCATCAATGAAACCCGACCTAATGGAACCGAGCATTCATTCCCCTCTGGTCACGCAGCCACGGCATTTTTTGGCGCCACCATTCTTGCAAAAGAATACGGTGAAAATTATCCATGGATTGCCGTAGGTGGATATACGTTAGCCGGAACAACGGCCTTTTTAAGATTGGCTAATAACAAACATTGGGCAAGTGATGTGTTAATGGGGGCTGGAATAGGTATCGCATCGGCAGAAATCGCTTCCTATCTTTATCCTAAAATAAAATTAAAACTGAATAAATCTAAATCGGCTTGGAATTTTGAGCCACAAATTGCTCCTAATTATTATGTAGCCCGATTAAACTACTCGTTTTAAACCAATAGTAAATAGGTAGCAGCGCCGGCAAAGTATCCCAATAGAGCTAGAATTCCTATTTTTTTAGCATACCAAATAAATTCGATTTTTTCCATTCCCATCACGGCCACGCCCGCTGCGGAGCCAATGATCAAAATACTTCCGCCGGTACCCGCACAAAAAGCCAAATACTCCCACATGGTATGATCCAATGGAAAATCAGTCAAATTATACATCCCCATCGTTGCTGCCACGAGTGGAACATTATCGACGACCGAGGAAGCCAAGCCAATAATGGTCACGATTAAGTATTGATTCCCTAAGGTATTTTCTAGAAAAACAGCTAAAGACTCTAGATATCCAAAAGATTCTAAGGCGCCTATGGCCAACAAAATACCTAAGAAAAAAAGTACGCTAGAGGTATCCACTTTACTTAGAGCAAAACCCACGGTATATGGTTTTTTGGCAGCTTCATCCTTATCCGAATGTAATATTTCAGAAAGAATCCAGACAAGACCTAAGCCTAATAAAATACCCATATAGGGAGGAAGATGCGTAATCGACTTAAATATAGGAACCCCTAATAAACTAGCGACCCCAGCAAAAAGCATGATTTTTCCCTCTTTTTCCTCCGCTTTACTTAAGGCTGGAAGTGGATGAGGTACGCCTAATTTTTCATTTCGAACCCAGTAAGCGCCCACAGCCAGCGGAACCAATAAAGAAATTAATGCAGGCAGAAATAAAACTTTAATAATTCCCAAAGCAGATATTTGACCTCCAATCCAAAGCATGGTCGTTGTGACATCACCAATCGGAGACCAAGCGCCCCCCGCATTTGCTGCAATAACCACCACTCCCACAAAATATTTCCTTGTCTGTGTATCTGAAATTAATTTACGCAAAAGCGTGACCATGACGATGGCTGTCGTTAAATTATCTAAAGCAGCCGAGATAAAAAACGTTACAATCCCTACGATCCATAAAAGCTTTGCTGAATTTTTCGTTTGTATCAATTGGTTTACAAACCTAAAACCCTGATGTGCATCGATCAACTCCACCAAAGTCATGGCACCTAAAAGAAAAAATAAGATCTCCGACGTGCTCCCTAAATGATGCGAAAGTTCGCCCAATTCACCCTCTCCCTTTACCAAGGCAAACACAACCCAAACAAGGACACCAGTTAACAAAGCGGTGGCTGTTTTATTGATTTTCAAAGGATGTTCAAACGCAATAGCGAGATACCCTAAAACAAAAATGAAGACTGAAATTATTTCCATGCGCATAAATATAAAAAAAGAAAGTCAGAGATTCTTCGCTGACTTTCTTAATTATTGCAAATATTAACTCTATTTTAATTTAGCAACGGCTACTTTAATTCGCTCACAAGCTTCCTCCAATTGTTCATCGGCAGCCGCAGTAGAAATACGCATGCAATCAGGAGCTCCAAAACCTGAGCCAGCCACTGTGGCTACAAAAGCATCCATTAATAACCATGTACAAAAATCATCTGAATCCTTGATCGTTGTCTTTCCATCCGATTTTCCAAAATAATAAGAAATATCCGGGAATGCATAAAATGCTCCATCGGGCATATTAACTTTAAATCCAGGTATTTCTCTTAATTTTCCCACCACTAATTTTCTACGACGATCGTAAGCTTCCTTCATCTCGTACGCATGATCTAAAGGACCATTAAATGCGGCAACAGATGCTTTTTGTGCAATCGAATTTGTTCCTGAAGTTACCTGACCTTGTAATTTTTCTACTCCATCGGCAATCCATTTAGCCGCAGCAATGAATCCAATTCTCCAACCGGTCATCGCATGGCCTTTGGCAACCCCATTCACCGTAATGACACGTTCTTTTATTTCAGGAATTGATCCGATCGAAAAGTGACCCCCCTGAGTGAAGTTGATGTACTCATAAATCTCATCCGCTAAAACAAAAATATTTTCATGGCGAGCCACTACATTAGCTATGTCTCTTAATTCTGATTCTGTATAGACCGAACCGGTTGGGTTGTTAGGCGATGAAAACATCACCATTTTAGTTTTTGGCGTTATAGCAGCCTCAAACTGCTCCGCAGTCACTTTAAAATTATTATCAAAAGCACCTTGCACAAGCACCGATTTTCCATCGGCCAACTTCACCATCTCTGAATATGAAACCCAATAAGGTGAGAAAATGATCACCTCATCCCCCGGGTTAACTAATGCCGCGATGGCATTGGCCAACGAATGTTTCGCACCGGTCGAAACTACAATGTTTTCTGAACCCCACTCTAAATTATTATCGCGCTTTAATTTATTGGCAATCGCCATGCGTAAATCAGGATAACCTGCCACAGGAGAATAACCGTGGAATCCATCGTCAATGGCTTTTTTTGCCGCATCACAAATGTGAGCCGGCGTTTTAAAATCTGGCTCGCCCACCGATAAACTGATAACTTGATGACCCTGCGAAGCAAGTTCACGGGCTTTTTTTGTCATACCTAACGTGGATGACTCTTCTAATGCTTGAATGCGTTTAGCTAATAATGATTCCGACATAAATTGATTTGAACTTTTACTGATAATTTGTGCAAAATTACCCTATAAAAATTTGAATAACTAATAAAACTTGCAAAAAAGGCCTTAGGTTAATTGACTTAATTTTGCATAAACTCCCTTTTTAATGGCCATTAATTCAAGGTGAGTTCCCTTTTCTACAATATTTCCTTGTTCTATAACAAGAATTTGATCCGCATGTTGGATCGTGCTTAACCGGTGCGCAATGACAAGGACGGTCCGGTTTTTCATCAAATTCCCAAGCGCGGCTTGAACTAATTTTTCAGATTCATTGTCAAGCGCACTCGTCGCTTCGTCTAAAATCAAAATGGGTGGATTTTTTAAAACGGCTCGAGCGATGGAAATACGCTGGCGCTGGCCACCGGATAATTTGGATCCGCGATCACCTATAATGGTTTGATATCCATCAGCGCTCTCTAATATAAATTCATGGGCATTAGCGATTTTGGCAGCATCTTCCACTTCACTCATGGTTGCTTCTGTTCCAAAAGCAATGTTATTAAAAATAGTATCGTTGAACAAAACAGATTCTTGCGTTACGATGCCCATTAAACCCCTTAAATCATCCAAGGGAATATGTTTTATATCATGCCCATCGATCTTGACTTGGCCTATTATTGGATCATAAAATCTCGGAAGGAGGTCGGCTAAAGTGGACTTACCTCCACCGGAAGCACCTACAAGCGCAATCGTTTGACCTTTCGGAATGTCAAAACTTATCTCATGTAAAATTTTTCTTCCTTGGGTATATTCAAAACCAACTTGCTCAAACGAAATTTTATGGGTGAATTCCGTCAAAGAAACGATCGGCTCAATCACTTTAATTTCTGATTCTGTATCTAAAATTTCAATGATCCGGTCAGCAGAGGCGATACCTCGTTGTATCCCAGAAAAAGCATCTGCAATAGCCTTGGCGGGTCGCATGACCTGGGAAAATGTGGCAATGAAGGCAATGAAAGTAGAGGCTGTTAATTCTCCCTCTCCAGAAATAACTAAACTTCCACCATATAACAATATCCCCGTCACGACTAAAACTCCAAGTGTTTCAGAAACGGGGGAAGTAAGTTCTTGTCGGAATACCATTTTTAATAACGAATGGCGATATTTTTGGTTCCCTTCCCCAAATCGTTCATCCATCATTTTTTCAGCCCTAAATGCCTTGACTACTCGCATAGCGCCAAAAATCTCATCCAACAAACTAATCAACCCACTCAAATGTTGTTGGACTTCTCCAGCCGCTCGCCTTAAACGACGAGTAATGGTCGCAATGACGCCTCCTGAAAGCGGTAAAATGAGTAAGGAAAATAAGGTCAACTTCACCGACATGCTGGCCAGAAAAACAAAAAATAGGATTAACGTAAAAATTTCTTTGAAGGTCGCCGTAAAGGCGCGGCCAATACTATTTTCCACTTCTTGGACATCCGTGGTCAACCGTGACATTAAATTTCCTTTTTTCTGCTCGGTAAAATAACTCAAATCCAAGCGAATCGCTCTTTGGAAAACGGCTTGTCGGAGAGATGCAATCGTATCCGCTTCCACTGTTTTCAACACTCTTTGAGAAAAATACCTGAAAATATTAGCCAAAATGACAGAGGCCATAATCGCTCCACACGCATATTTCAGCGCCCCAATTCGACCAAAATTCTCCAATGCACCATAGAAATAGTGGTTAAACAGAAAAGAAAAATAGGATGGGCTAAGCGAAAAATCAGGAATGGTCCGGTATATTTGGACATTGGCTTCCGAAGCCTGATTAAATAAAACATTCAGCAGCGGAATCAATAAAGTAAAGTTTAAAATCCCAAACAAGCTGCCTAATAAGGAAAAACCAAAATATGGAAATACATATTTACGGATAGAAACAGCATAGGACAATAAACGAAAATATGTTTTCAACTTAAAATATTTTGGAAATATGTCTCAAATTACGACAATTTTCAGCATAAAATTAAAAATTCTTAGCCCACAAATTGAGTATGCATCCATTAGTTACCGTTGTATTGGCTACCTATCAGGGCGAAAAATACTTGAAGATACAAATCGAAAGTTTATTGGCCCAAGACTATCCCAACCTGGAATTCATCTGGGTAGATGATGCCTCCACGGATCAAAGTTTGTCCATTTTAAAAGAATATGCAAGCCAAGATGTACGCATTCAAATCTTAGAAAACCTAAAAAACGAAGGGCATAATGCCGCTTTTGAAAGGGGCATGAAAGTGGCTAATGGAGAATACATCGCACTATCAGATCAAGATGATTATTGGGTTCCATCTAAAATATCTACCCTCGTCAATGGAATCGGGAATTATTCCCTGATTTATTCTGACTCCCAATTAATTGACCAGGCAGGAAGAGAATTACCTTTAAAAATGTCTGGCTTAAAACGCCAAATTGCATACAATTCTCCACTGATGTACACCTTTGGCGCTTGGGCTCCCGGACATAGTATGCTATTCAAAAAAAAGGTTTTGGAGACGGCATTACCGCTTTCCAATTGGGTTACGCATGATTATTTACTTGGATTTTCGGCCACTTGTCATAAAGGGATTGCGTATATTCCCATTCCCCTGGTACATTATCGGCAACATGAGTCCAACGCGATAGGCGCCGATTTTAAAAACGCTAAAAAATTATATCAAACTCGTTCAGAGCGAAACATGCGCATTTGTGAGCGAATCAAAATTCTTGCAGACAGATGCCAAGATTCCAAAGAAAAACAACTATTTGAGCAATTATACATAGATTTTTCAGGAAATTCTCTCTTTAATAGAATGCGAAGATGTAAGACTGTCTTGAAATACCGCGATGATATGTTGGCCTATAAAGGAAAATCTAGCCTAGGCAATTTCCTGTATTGCTTTAAACTCTTATTTAGTATCTATTGATCTTTCTTCAAAAAGATCCATAAACGATAACCCGCATTTTTGATTTGTACCCAAAAAGGAATTTTTGGCTCTAGCAATGCCCCGTCAAAAGCAAGGCCTCTGCGCAAATAGTATTTGGATAATGTGGAAGAGGTCATCCCCCACTTCCTGATAAATTGATAATATCCTTTGTTTTGTTTCACTCGCTTGACCGATATCGAGCCAAAATGATACACCCGACTTGCCCCCAATCCCTTAAATAATCGAACTCCCTGATTCCATAACTTCATGGAAAAATCGGGGTCAGAATACATGCCCGGCGAAAACTCGACAGAATATCCACCGACTAAATCCCAGAGATTTTTATGGACAACATTAGGTGGCCAGGTGCTTCCCTGCCAATCTTGAAATTCGAATTGACGATACGTATTAAGTAGTTTCTCTTCTTGAAAATTTTCAATACTCGTGCCAAAATCTGCCTCTATCGAGCAAGTACTTTGCGCCCGTGGCTCGATCATCGTCGATGAGAAAAAGAATTTTTGCGTCCCACAGGAGTCAATCTCTTTTTTCAATTCTTGATCCCAATCAGGCAACACATACATATCATCGTTCAAGTACAACAAGTAATTGGCGTTGGCCAATGTCCTCATGGCATTCATGGCATGACAAACGCCTACATTTTTATGACTGTACGAAAATGCAATGTCTTCCTGAGCCTCCACCCATTCTTTTGAACCATCATTTGATTCGTTCAAATGAACGATTAATTCAAAGGGTACCACAGAATGTTTCCTAATGCTATTGATGCATAAAGTAAGGTATGGGAGATTATTCCAGCTCGGAATTAAGATGGAAAAGTAGGGTGAAGCCAACTTCCTTTTGGCGGGAAAATAGTGGATTTCTTCCATCTAAATACGCTGATAGTTTCTATACTCCCCGATACGCCAACCCGTCCAATCGGTAATTTTTTGCAGCACTTTTCGACGCAAACTCATCTTAGAACGAAGGACCGCTGGATCAAAATCAAAGTCCCAATTTTGTGCCTTAATGCGAGAAAGGGAAACGTTGGGATGCGTACCTGTAAACCTAATTAGCCTTTCAGCATTTCCAAAATCAAACTCATAATCTGCAGGGACATTTTTCGCAAGCCAAGCGTCATCATGGTAAAATTGTGTGAAATTTCTCACTTTTTGGTTTAAGCCCGTGGGGGGTTTAACCCAACCATAGTGAAAGATATGTGCCGAAATTTCTTTTACTTTTAATTTTTTCCCGCTTTTACGAAAGCCCTGCGCGTCTTTGTATGAATGAACGAGGGGGTTAAATCGCACAAGCCGAATCTCTTTCCTATACCACCTCCGCGAAGTTGCGATATAGTCAAAGGACCCATAAAAGTGCCTATATTTAAACAATAAACCCTCCACCTCAGGGTTTTCCTGGTGCTCTTTTATAGCCATTAATATGTCCGCCAGATCATCCTCGTGTACACATTCATCGCCTTGAATGTAAAAAGCCCAGTCGGCATCTGGTGAAATAGCCTGATATGCCTTATCCGTCTCTAAAGCAAAAACCCGCCCCCCTTCACGTTTTGTGTCGTCCCAAATCGTCTCAATAATCCTGATTTTATCTGATTTGATTCCTTGAATTAGGCTTAAAGTGTTGTCCTCTGATTGGCCAACGGCCACGACAAACTCGTCACAAACAGGCAAGATCGATGTGATGGCTTCCACGATCGAATAATCGTTTTTGATCGCATTCCGAATGAAGGTAAAGCCGGAAATTTTCATGGGCTAAAATTTCACTTGAATTCCATGGTATTTTTCTTGCTCCACGTAATCTTTGCGAAGTGGATGACCGACCCAATCAGCGGGCAACAAAATCCGAGTCATGTCGGGATGACCCTCAAACACAACACCCACAAGGTCAAAAGCTTCTCGCTCATGCCAATTAGCCGTTTTCCAAATCCCACTCAAAGTAGGTACAACGGGCAATTTCCCATCTTCTAGTAACCTAGGAACCTCCAATCGAATGTGAAAAGTAAGGTGATTGGGAATCGAGTAGAGGGTATAAATAATTTCTAACGTTCCATTTTCAGGACCATTGTCAATCGCTGTCAGGCAAGAAAGTGAATCAAAATAAGTCGACGGATGACGCCATAAAAAATCACAAATTAAAACCAATTGAGCTGGCTGAACGGTAATGCGACCTGATTTTTCATCCAGGTCAACAAGAATATTCAATTCGCTTTCAATCAGATTTTTTATATCTATCGCTTCCATCCTTATGCTTTTTGGGCGATGGCGTCCAAAATAATTTGGGGCACGACACGCGTTTCTTGATTGATTTTTTCTTGTAATTTCAAAATTCCACCTAGTAAAGCCTCGGGCCTTGGCGGGCAACCTGGTACATACACATCCACAGGAATTACTCGGTCTACGCCTTTAACCACATGATAACCGTGTTCCCAATAGGGTCCACCGCAATTGGCACACGAACCCATCGATATCACATAGCGGGGTTCAGGCATTTGTTCATAAAGTCTTCTTATCCGATCGGCCATTTTAAATGTAACCGTTCCTGCGACAATCATCACATCGGATTGTCTAGGGGAAGGCCTAGGAAATACACCAAAGCGATCCAAATCATATCCTGAGGCAAAAGTTTGCATCATTTCAATGGCACAACAAGCCAAACCAAAACTCATTGGCCATAAAGAACTTGCCCGAGCCCAATTGAGTAAATCCTCAAATTGGCTCACTACAAATCCCTCCGACTGAATGTTTTGGTCTAAATATCCTTTCATTATCTTACAATGGTTAAATTTCCGATCACATCTGGATAGGCCTCCGGATAGTCTTCCAAATTTGGCCTAATGACATATATATAGGTGCCCGTTGGCAAATCTTTCCCGTTATATTTTCCCCTAAAGGGTTTTTCTTCATACATCGTGCCAGTGCTTTCAAATACTTTCAAGCCCCAGCGATCCATCACATAAATCTCTGCATATGGATAGGACGAAATATTATCGATGGTCCAATAATCATTTAAATCGTCATTATTAGGTGATATGGCATCATAAGGTTTCACTCTCGCCAAAATAATGATATCAATCGTAGCAAAATTTCGGCAATCCGTTGCAGTCGTTGCACCCGGTAAATAGCCATTAATAAAATACGTCGTCTTAAATGCGTTCCCTCCTAAATCACCTAATGCCTTTACATCAAAATATGGATTAAGGCTTAGAGGATCAGATAAGGCTAATTTAGGCGTCCATGACCATTTAATACCCGGCGTTTTAGCCCCATTCACTGGCATTAAAATGGGAGTAGGATTTTCCCCAAGTTCGGGGGCAAACATGATTATTTTTTTATCAGTAGCCACCCATACTTTAGTAGAACAGTCTTGCCCAAAAGCGGTAAATTGAACAAAAAGGAGGATTGAAAGAATCGTTTTCAGATTTTGTAATTTTTGTTTGAAAGTAAAAAAATATACGCGCACCATAAAGCTTTTAAAAAAATTCATTTAAAGGTTTTGTAAATATACCTAAATTCACAAAATTTTTGATCAATGTCCACATCCCATTTTTTCGAATCCGATTTAGCTTCTTTGCGAGGGATGACTCCCGCGCGCTTGTCGCTACTGCAATCGGAATTAGGGCTATTTACTTTTGGGGACCTGATCCAATATTTTCCATTCAGATATGAAGATAGAACTTTACTAACACCTATCGCTCAAATCAATGATCAAATGGAAAATGTCCAATTTGTTGGACGCATCAAATACAAGGAAAAAATAGGCATTGGGCGGAGAGAAAGACTCGTGGCAGAGTGCTGTGATGAAACGGGATGCATCGAATTAGTTTGGTTCCAAGGGGTAAAATGGATTGAAAAATCATTAGTTGGCGGCGTGGATTTTTTATTTTACGGTAAGCCCGGTAGTTTCAATGGCCAAATTCAAATGACCCATCCTGAGATGGAAGTCTATAAAGGGCCACAGATTTCAGAGAAATTTTTCCAGCCCATTTACCCGCTGACTGAAAAGTTACGTAAGAAATACGTCGACAGTAAATTGATTGCTTCCCTCCAGAAAAATTTATTGGAAGTTGCATTTCCCTACATAAGAGAAACATTACCACATGAGATCATTCAGCAATTTAAATTAATTTCTAAGCAGGAAGCGCTCTACCACATTCATCTGCCACAGTCGGAAAATTGGCTACACCAAGCAAGAAGGCGGTTAAAATTTGAAGAATTATTTTACAACCAGCTGCGTTTAATCAAGCAAAATTTAGTTCGTAAATCCGCTTTCCCGGGCCAAGTTTTTTCTTCTGCCGCCTTATTAACTACCTTTTACAAGGAACATCTCCCCTTTTCATTAACGGAGGCGCAAAAAAAAGTTATCCGGGAGATTTTTGAAGACATGCGCTCTGGCAATCAAATGAACCGACTCCTCCAAGGAGATGTGGGTTCTGGAAAAACCATCGTCGCCTTTATTTCGATGTTACTTGCGATCGACAATGGAACCCAGGCTTGCTTGTTGGCCCCCACCGAAATCCTAGCAGATCAACATTTTCAGGGATTAAAAAAGTTTGCAGATCTTCTAGGTGTCAGTATTGCTAAACTGACGGGATCTGTGAAAAAGAAAGATCGTGTGGAAATACACGAAGGCTTAACCTCTGGAACCTTGAATATATTGGTGGGCACACATGCCATTTTTGAAGATGTGGTTCAATTTAAAAATTTAGGGCTTTGCATCATTGACGAGCAACATCGTTTTGGGGTAGCTCAGCGAGCCAAACTTTGGGATAAAAACAAGCAAATTCATCCACATGTACTGGTCATGACGGCGACTCCGATCCCGAGAACCTTGGCCATGACTTTATATGGTGATCTTGATGTTTCGGTGATTGACGAATTGCCTGCGGGTAGAAAACCCATTCAAACCATTCACCGATATGACTCACATCGTTTGCAGGTGTTTAGTTTTATCCAAAGTGAGATTCAAAAAGGGCGTCAAGTCTATATCGTTTATCCGCTCATCGAGGAATCCGAAAAAATGGATTTCAAAGATTTAATGGATGGGCATGAAAGCATCACGAGGGCCTTCCCTGAAATTCCATTGGGGATATTGCATGGGAAAATGAAGCCGGCCGATAAGGATTTTGAGATGGCTCGTTTTGTCAAAAATGAAACCAAAATCATGGTAGCCACGACGGTGATTGAAGTGGGAGTCAATGTCCCAAATGCCTCGGTCATGATTATTGAAAGTGCGGAGCGATTTGGATTGGCGCAATTGCACCAACTTAGAGGCCGGGTGGGCCGAGGGGCGGAGCAAAGTTATTGTTTGTTGCTGACCGATTATAAAATTTCAGCGGATACAAAAAAACGTATAGAAACCATGGTGAGGACGAATAATGGCTTTGAAATTGCTGAGGTCGATTTACAATTAAGGGGCCCAGGGGATATCGGAGGAACAAGACAGAGCGGAGCCATCGATCTAATGATTGCTGATTTATCCAAAGATGGGGAGATTTTAAAAGTGGCTCGCGAGACCGCTGTTGCCATATTAAACGAGGATCCCAATTTAGAAAATGAAAAAAATACGATGATTCGGGAGCAGGTACGCCAACAAAAAAAGGACACGACCAATTGGGCCCGAATAAGTTAGTTTAACGTTGGATCATCCGGGTAGGTCGACAACACCCGAAAATCACCTCCCTTATCATAAAGTACGGTCCGCCATAAATTTTTATTCGATTCATCAAATACGTAATCTTCTCGAGCCGGATGTAAATACCAAGCATTTTGCTTCACCTCACGGGCTAATTGACCCGCGCCCCAACCCGAATACCCAATAAAAAATTTAATCTCTTTGAAATTGATGGCGCCACTGACCACATGTTCGATGGCTTTTTCAAAACTTCCTGACCAAAATATTCCTTTGGAAATTTCAATTCCATCGGGGATAAGATCAGGTCTACGGTGCAAAAATTGCATGATTGTCGGGTCCACAGGCCCCCCAGAAAACAATGGGACATTTTCCAATACCTTCTCATCTACGATCGAATCGAATACAACCTCTTGCTTTTGGTTTAAAATGAGTCCAAAAGAATGTGAATTGGAGTGCTCACAAAGCAATACTACAGACCTATGAAAAGCAGAGCCCTCAAGAAATGGTTCTGAGATCAAAAGAACTCCAGGTTTTAATTCATCTTCCATGTAATGTAAAGGCATAAAAAGGAATTTCGTATCTTGTTTTAAATTAAAAAATATATGTCCTTTATCGTTTTTGTTTCTTTAGGTGGCAATCTAGGAAATACCCTTGAAATATTTAAAAACTCATACCTTGAAATTGAAAAAAAAATAGGTCGCATCACTGCATTTTCTAACCTATATCAAACGGCTGCCTGGGGGAAAACAGACCAACCCGATTTTTCAAACCAAGTAATCTCCTTAGAAACCGATTTAGATCCAGAAAAAATAATGTCTGAATTATTAGCTATTGAATTGTTTTTTGGTCGTCGGCGCGATGTCATCTGGGGCCCTCGCATACTTGATCTTGACATTCTTTTTATTGGAAATCAAATTGTTAGTAGTGAAAATTTAACTATTCCACATCCTCAAATTGCCCATAGACGCTTTGTTTTAATTCCCATGGCAGAGATTGCTCCCGATTTTTTACATCCCGTTCTCCAACAAAGCATGTTGGAATTATTGGAACAAACCACAGATCTTCAAAGTGTTCGATTGATAGATTAGTCTTCGATTTCAGTATCGTTTTCTAAAAGACTGGGGTTAGGGAAGCGCCAACTTTGACCCACAATTTTTTCGTAGTACTTCTCGTATAAAGGCAGGATTTTTTTGATGTCAAATAATTTGGCACGCTCCAATGCATTTTTTTTCATGGTCGCATGTAAAACGGGATCTGACAAAATAGCGATTGCATTTTTTGCCATATCATCTACATCTCCGATTTCACTGACGAATCCTGTTTCCCCGTGGATGTTAACTTCCGTTATACCGCCAGCATTTGAGGAAATGACTGGTACTTCACAGGCCATCGCTTCCAATGCAGATAAACCAAAACTTTCCTTTTCGGAAGTAAGTAGAAATAAGTCGGCGAGCGAAAGTGCCTCCTCGATCGTATCCAATTTACCCAGAAAACGAACATCTGCCTGAACCCCCAATTCCCTGCACAATACTTCTATCGCAGTTCTTTCAGGGCCATCACCTACTAATAAAAGCTTTGAAGGAATTTGTTTTTGGACTTTGGCAAAAACATGAATAATATCTTGAATCCGTTTTACTTTCCGGAAATTGGACGTGTGAATTAATAGCTTTTCTCCATGCGGACAAATGGCTAATTTGAAATGCTCTTTAGGTTGCTTTTTAAATCGCTCAAGGTCAACAAAATTGGGGATCACCTCGATGTTACTTAAAATTTCAAAGGAGGAATATGTGTCATTTTTTAAACTTTCTGAAACCGCGGTAACCCCATCAGATTCATTGATAGAAAAAGTAACGACAGGTTCGAAAGATGGATCACGTCCCACTAAAGTAATGTCGGTTCCGTGAAGCGTGGTAATCACGGGAACGTGAATGCCTTTATATTTTAGAATTTGCTTAGCCAAATAGGCGGCTGAAGCATGTGGAATTGCGTAGTGCACATGAATCAAATCGAGCTGTTCATTAATCGTCACATCCACCATTTTACTGGCTAGCGCTGATTCGTAGGGTAAATATTCAAAGAGCGGATAGGATGCCACGGAAACTTCGTGATAGAAAATGTTTTCGCTAAAAAAATCCAAGCGAGGTGGTTGGGTATAGGTAATAAAATGTACTTCGTGACCTACCGAGGCTAATGCCTTTCCTAATTCTGTGGCCACAACACCACTACCCCCGTAAGTAGGATAACAAATAATCCCTATTTTCATGCCTCAAATTTATTAGAATATCAATTAAAACTGACATAAAACCCAAAAGGTTCCTGATTTAAGCCTAAATTTGTGATAAATAATGGTATCCCCTTGGAAAATTTAGTCATTTTCGCCTCTGGTTCTGGCTCAAACGCCGAAAAAATTTTTGAATATTTCAAGGATTCCTCTGAAGTTTTAATCACGCATATCTTTTCGAACAATCCCGAAGCTGGTGTTATTTCACGGGCAGAAAGATTAGCTATTCCTTGCACCATTTTCACTAGAGCAGAATATAAAGATGGGACCTTGTTGAAAAAAATTCAATCACTGAACACCGATTGGGTCATTTTAGCTGGCTTTTTATGGTTGATTCCAAGCGATTTTATTCAAGCCTATCCTCAAAGAATTGTCAATTTACACCCAGCATTGCTGCCCAAATTTGGCGGTAAAGGAATGTATGGTCATTTCGTGCATGAGGCTGTTGTGGAAGCGGGAGAGAAAGAATCTGGCATAACGATTCATTTTGTAAATGAACATTACGATGAGGGTGGCATTATTTTTCAAAGTTCCTTCGCCGTGGATCCAAGCGACACAGCAGAAGATATTGCCAAAAAAGGACAAGTTTTAGAGCACCGAGATTTCCCGAAAGTGATTGGAGATATTATACTACGTTAATCTTTTACTTCTTCATAAGGCACATAATCTCCATCGTCGGCCTTCGGTTTTTTACCCGATTTCTTTCCTGTAGGCGGAACATAATCCACGTCAATCGAACCTTCCCTACGCGCTTGTGAAGCAGCTTGTTTGGAACGAATATCTTGCTCCGACATCTTTCTATGCACCTGCGTGATGATAAATCCCTTAAACAGGAATCGCAACAAAGGCCAAATCACATAGTAAAACACCAATCCAAAAGCGAGTACTTTTAACATGATTACTTAACGGCTTAAATATAAATTTCGTTCTCCATACACCTTGCGAAAGAAATCATCTTTCAAATCGTCAATGAAATAAATCGCCTCTCCTGTTGATTTCATTTCAGGCCCCAACTCCATATTGACATTGGGGAATTTCGAGAAAGAAAACACAGGAATCTTAATCGCATATCCCTTTTTAACCGGATTAAAATTGAAATCTTTCACCTTTTTATCGCCCAACATCACCTTCGTCGCATAATTGACATAAGGTTCTTGGTATGCCTTGCAAATAAATGGCACGGTCCTAGAGGCACGTGGGTTCGCTTCGATGATATAGACCACTTCATCTTTAACGGCAAATTGAATATTCAATAAACCTTTAGTCTTCAGTGCCACCGCAATCTTGCGCGTGTGATCTTCAATTTGCTTGATCACATGATCCGATAAATCAAAAGGAGGTAACACTGAATGAGAATCTCCAGAATGTATTCCTGCTGGCTCAATGTGCTCCATTAAACCGATGATGTACACATCCTCCCCATCACAAATGGCATCTGCCTCCGCCTCAATCGCATTTTCCAAGAAATGATCCAACAAGATTTTATTGCCCGGAATATCACGTAAAATATCAACGACATGTTGCTCCAATTCCTGCTCATTAATGACAATTTTCATGGACTGACCACCCAAAACATACGATGGACGGACCAATAAAGGGTAGCCTAATTCGCGGCCAAGCGCTGCTGCGTTATCAGCATCTTCACAAACGCCAAACCTTGGATATGGTATATTTAAATCTTTCAATAGACTGGAGAAAGCTCCACGGTCTTCCGCTAAATCTAAGGCCTCAAAGGAAGTACCTAAAATTTTAATGCCATATTTTGATAATTTCTCGGCTAATTTCAGGGCTGTTTGGCCCCCTAATTGCACAATCACACCCTCCGGTTTTTCATGCTGAATGATGTCATACACATGCTCCCAAAAAACGGGTTCAAAATACAATTTGTCCGCTATATCAAAGTCCGTTGACACCGTCTCAGGATTTGAATTAATCATAATGGTCTCATAACCAGCTTCTTTGGCTGCTAATACTCCATGCACACAAGAATAGTCAAATTCGATTCCTTGACCAATCCGGTTGGGCCCCGAACCCAAAACAACCACCTTTTTCTTCGTTGATACAACGGATTCATTATCCAAAACATCCGCACCTTCCTGTCCAAAAGTAGAATAATAATAAGGCGTCTTTGCTTCAAATTCAGCGGCACAGGTATCCACACATTTATAGATGCGCTTAATGCCTAAGCTATTTCGCTTATCATAAACCTCTGATTCTAAACAACGTAATGTGTGTGCAATTTGGCGATCCGCAAAACCTTTATGCTTCGCTTCTTCGAGTAAAATCTTGGGGATATTATGCACCGAGTACTTCTCTATTTCTTTCTCCAAACGAACCAAATCCTCGATTTGATTCAAAAACCATTTGTCTATTTTAGTTAATTGCTGAATCGTCTTAAATGAAATGCCCATTTTGAAGGCATCATAAATATGGAACAAGCGATTCCAAGAAGGATTGGCTAATGAATGCATAATCGCATCTTGATCCTTCAATTCTTTTCCATCCGCACCCATGCCATTTCGCTTAATCTCTAAGGATTGACATGCTTTCTGAAGTGCCTCCTGGAAATTACGTCCGATACCCATGGTTTCACCCACCGATTTCATTTGCAAACCAAGCGTACGATCAGCACCCTTGAACTTATCAAAATTCCATCTTGGCACTTTGACAATCACATAATCCAAGGCCGGCTCAAAATACGCTGAGGTCGTTCCTGTAATCGCATTAGTCAACTCATCCAAATTATACCCAATGGCCATTTTAGCCGCAATTTTGGCAATCGGATAACCCGTAGCCTTAGAGGCCAAAGCAGACGATCTAGAAACTCTTGGGTTTACTTCGATCGCTATAATTTCATCTGTTTCTGGATTTAAAGAAAACTGAACATTACATCCACCCGCGAAAGTACCTATGGCATTCATCATCTTGATGGCCGTATCTCTCATTCGTTGGTAAGTTGTATCAGGCAAAGTCATCGCTGGAGCCACCGTAATAGAATCTCCGGTATGAATTCCCATCGGATCAAAATTCTCAATCGAACAAATGATAATAACATTACCGATGTGATCCCGAAGCAATTCTAATTCATATTCTTTCCAACCCATGATGGATTGTTCCACCAACACCTCATGCGTAGGGGAAGCGTGTAAACCTTTATTTAATGCTGCGTCAAAGTCCTTGGCTTCATGAACAAAACCACCCCCTGTACCCCCTAAGGTAAAAGATGGACGAATGACCAAAGGGAATCCCGTTTCTTGTGCGATCTCCTTTCCTTCCAGAAATGAACGAGCCGTACGACCCTTACAAACCCCAACGCCAATCTCAATCATTTTCAATCGGAACTTCTCGCGATCCTCCGTCGTTTCAATCGCCGCTATATCTACGCCAATAATCCGAACACCATACTTTTCCCAAATACCTGCCGCATCACAATCGATCGCCAAATTTAATGCTGTTTGTCCTCCCATCGTAGGTAAAACCGCATCGATTTGATGACGCTCTAAAATATGAATGATGGACGCCTTTTCTAATGGTTTCAAATATACGTGATCCGCATTCATCGGATCCGTCATAATAGTCGCTGGATTAGAATTAATTAAAATGACCTCGATTCCCTCCTCTCGTAATGAACGTGCTGCTTGAGAACCTGCATAATCAAACTCGCAGGCTTGACCGATAACAATGGGACCGGAACCAATAATTAGGACTGATTTAATTGACGAATCTTTAGGCACAGGGTGGTGTAAATTTAAAGCGTTATAATTTCAAAAATGATGGGCCTTTCAGTATGGCTCAAAAATTGTACAAAATTAGTGGTTTGAGCTCAAATTGGGAAGCATAATTGAAAATAAATTTATCAATTTCTCATA
>Ga0209553_1000656_pt1 | contig 17819 bp, 15 predicted proteins | sample LauGreFBDMM110DN_2_FD_188217 | JGI IMG/M metagenome (GOLD analysis project Ga0209553, IMG submission 188217) | Freshwater lake microbial communities from Lake Michigan, USA - Fa13.BD.MM110.DN (SPAdes) (version 2) | ecosystem: Environmental > Aquatic > Freshwater > Lake | place: Lake Michigan...
TTGATAAAAATCGTCATAAAAATGGTCATAAAAATGGTCATAAAAATGGTCATAAAAATGGTCATAAAAATGTTCATATTCTATTTTAATATTAGCGCCGGCGCGCGGGATTTTGAGCTTGCTACCCGGCCGATTATGCGGGCAGCAGTACAGCCGGCCCCCTGCAATTGTTGCAGACAGGCCGCGGCATTCTGCGCCGGCACACTGGCCACCAGCCCTCCGGAAGTCTGCGGATCGAATAACAGGTCGTAGCGACGATCATCGCGAAAGGCTTCACTGTTATAGATTGATGTGGACTTCTGCGCATTGTCTTGATGCAGAGAACTGAAAATGCCCTGCTGCAGGCATGCCAGCGCACCCTCCATGGCCGGTACTTGTTCCAGCTCAATTTCCACTTCGACCCTTTCGAATTCCAGCATCTCCAACAAATGTCCGGCGAGACCGAAGCCCGTGATATCGGTGCATGCGGTGGCACCATTTTGCTGGAAACACTGCGCCGCCGCGCGATTGGATTGCAACATGTGGGTGAGTGCCTGCGTTATCCAGCTGTGTTTGGCACGATAGCGCATATCAGCGGCCAATAGAGTACCGGTACCCAGCGGCTTGCTGAGTATGATGACATCACCGACAGTCATGCCATGTTTCGTTAGTATCTGATCAGCTTGCGCAAAGCCATTCACACTCAAGCCAAAACTGAGCTCGGGCGATTCCGCGGAATGACCGCCAATTAAACTGCAATTATTTTCCAGCAACGCGGCACTGCACCCCAGCATTAATTCACGCAGCTGTGCTTTCTGATAGCGCTTGCTGGCAAATGGCAGTCCCACCACGGCCAGAGCCGAATGCGGTTGGCAGCCCATTGCGTAAATATCGCTGAGACAATGATTGGTGGCGATGCGCGCGAACAGGTAGGGGTCGTTGATAAAAGCGCTCAACTGATCGATTGACTGCAGCAGCACCCGGTTATTGTCGAGGCGAATAAGCGCGGCATCTTCCACTCTTGACTCACTGCTGATCACATCGGGTTGGGTGAACATGGGTAGTTGCTGCAGCACATCGTCCAGGATATTGCCTGCTACCTTGGCGCCGCAGCCGGCGCAACGCATGGCGTGCTGCCGCAGTTGCTCCTCCGCGGCTTGGTCGAGTAATCCGGGAGCGATGGTCAATTCCTGTTTGCGCTGCGGCAGCTCGGAGTATTTGCGAATAAATCCGGTATCAATCCAGTTCTTCAGCGACCAGACCCGGCGTCCCTTGAAAAATAGTTGATTGCGCGAGGCGATCGCAGTCTTGTTGCCGAGATTGATTAAAGCCAGGGCATGCTGCTGCGGTGTATAGCTTCGCAGTTTTTTGCCAGTGGCATAGCGGACCAGATTCTCCGCCAATGGTTTTCCCTGACGCACAGCATATACACCAGATTTGGGTCGGGGTTCGCCGACTATTGTTGCCGCATCGCCAGCGACGAATACGCAAGCATGATTGGTCGACTGCAGGAACTCATTCACCTCGATGAATCCATCCGCACTCAGCGCCAGTCCGCAGCGCCCGGGCCAGTCCGCAATGCTGGCGCCAGTGGCAAACAAGATTACATCTGCCTTTATTTCCTGATGCTCTGCACAAACCACGGTGCCCGCCTTGAACTCAGCTACGCGATGCGCAAGCAGAACCTCAATGTGGCGAGAAGCGAACTTGCTCTCTGCAAATTTGCGTACCTTGCTGTTATGTCCCATCAGCAGCGCTGCATCTGCCGAGATCAGCTTGATACGCAACCGGTTAGGTTGACGCAGAGGGAGTTTGAGCGCGCTCAGGATTCGATATTGTGCGGCAAGGGCGAGTTCCACGCTGGCGGGTCCGCCGCCGACGATTGCGATGGTGAATTCGGCATTCGTGTCTTGTAGCGTAGCAAGCGCCTGTGTGTAGATTTGTTGCCAGCGTTGCAGGAATGCATCAATTGGTTTTACCCCGGTGGCATAAAGTTCGGCGCCAGGGATCAGGCTCGCATTCGGGCGGGAACCGATATTCAATGACAATAGATCGAATTCAATACTGGGCCGGTTAGCGCACAGAATGGTTTTTTTCTGTAAATCGATCTGCGTGATCTCGGCTTCAATAATTCGAGCGCCGGCAAATTGTGCAAGTGGGCGCAGATCGATATGTATTTGCTCATGGGAGTAATGCCCGGTGATAAAGCCAGGCAGCGAACCGGAATAGGGTGTGGTGATTTCCCGGCTGATGAGTGTGATCGCGAGTCCGGGCACAGGTTTCATGCCGAGTCGTTTCAGCACCGCCAGATGACTGTGACCACCACCGATAAGAACGAGATGCTTTACGATGGGGCTGCTTGGTGCTGATTTCATTTACGGGATGCTACCTTGGTGCGGATCAGGCCGGGCATTCTAACCTGTCCATTTAAGTGACGTAACGCAGAAAATTGCCGCCTCTGGAGCGCTTTTAATATACCGTCGTGCGGGTTTTCGGGTAAGCTTGCTGCTCGCCAATACTACCGCGTCACAGTAGACGTTTCGAACTTATCTCAATCCCTTTTCAAACTAATTCCAATAATGCTGATGTAACCTCGGAGAAGTCATATGCCTAGCAAGATTCGCAATTACCTATTGATCCTGGCACTAAGCCCCCTATTGCTGGTGAATGCAGCGCAGGCGCAATGGTCGCTGGAAAACGGCGCATCGGAACTGAGTTTTGTTACGGTAAAAGCCGATAACGTAGCGGAAGCTCACACTTTTGATCTGATGAGCGGCACTATCGACAATGATGGCACGGTAGCAATCAGTATAGAGTTGGCCAGTGTGAATACGATGATCGATATTCGCAATGAGCGTATGCAGGCCATGCTGTTTGAAACTGCCATGTTCCCCAATGCTGCAATTACTGCCAAGGTTGACCTGGCCGCGATCACAGCTATGGAGACTGGTTCCAGCAGTGTGGCAGCGCTGGAATTCAGTCTTGAACTGCATGGTGCCAGCAAGAGTTATACCGCCGACGTCATGCTCACTCGACTCACTACGGGTGTGGCCGCCACTACCTTGAAACCGGTTATTGTGACTGCAGACAGCTTCGCACTGGTTGCAGGAGTGGAGCGTCTGCGTGAAGTTGCCGGGCTCACCCGCATCAGCAACGCAGTACCAGTCAGTTTCACCGTAGTATTCACCCAAGGTAATTAAGCGGTTAATTTGCTGACTAAGCAGCACCAACGGCGCCAGCCGGATTTCTGATCCGGTTATGGTGCCGGCGTTAGCGCTGTTGCTGACAAGCGCGTCTCTCTGTGTGGTGTTGGTCGATCCGGTATCAATTGTGAGAACAACAACGAACAGAAAGCGATAGCAGCGCCAACCAAAAATACCGCAGCATAATCCATTACCCAGAGCACGCCGAGCAAAGCCGGTAACACTACTGCTGCGATATGATTAATCGTGAAACTGATGCTGGACGTGGCGGCAATGTCTGCCGGGTCGGCAATCTTCTGAAAGTAAGTCTTCAGCGCAATCGACATCACAAAAAACAGTTGATCCAGCAGATACAGTGCTATGGCCCATGCCACGCTATCGACGAAGGCATAGCCCAGGAATACGAATAGCAGTCCAATGTGTTCAATCGCGAGCGAGCGCCGCTCGCCAATATAGGAAATCAGGCGCCCTAATTTCGGTGCCAGCCAATACGTAAGCGCCGCATTCACGAGCGTTAGCAGCACCACATCTGCTACTGGAAAATTGAATTTTTCTACCAGCAGGAAGCCCGCAAACACGACAAATATCTGGCGCCGTGCCCCGGCCAGAAATGTGAGCACATAAAATAACCAGTAACGCTTGCGCAGGAATAATTCCTTGCGCTGTACGACCGCATCTTCAAACTGTGGAATCGCCATCCAGCAATACACGCCAATCGCTATGTTCGCGATGCCAGCCAGCAGGTAGATCAGCAGATAATTCGCGGCAAAGAACATCAAATATACATACAAGGTGCCCAGAACAGCGAGATTGCAAAATGCCCGCGCGCTGAGCAATTGCCCCAGCACGCTGGGTGCTTCTTGCTTGCTGAGCCATTGCAGACTGAGGGAATTGTGGAGAGTCTCCAGATAATGAAAGCCTGTCGACATGATGACAGTAACTAAATACAGCCACAGCGCCTGCGGATAAAACGCGGTAATCGCGGTACCGAAACCGAGCAAAAGCAATGACAGGATGGCGAATTTTTGCTGGCGAATAAACAACATCACAAAGATTGCGGTGAATGCCAGAAATCCCGGAATCTCCCGCAGACTCTGCAGAATGCCTATTTCGGTGCCGGTGAATGCGGCGCGTTCTACTACGAAGTTGTTCAGCAGCACCTGCCAGACGGCAAACGCTACAGTGTTGCCGATGGCAAGCAGGTACAAAAGCGTCTTGCGATCATGTAAATCGGGTCGTTTCATTTGAGTTCTCTGAAAATTCTTGTCGAACCTCCTTGATATTAAGGAGAGTGCCAAGTCGGGTCGCGAGTGGGTAAAGCATCACGGGGCCCGCCGTGAATCCGTCCCTGGAGGCTTGGGCTCGGCATCCATGCCTCGCACATCCCCGCCATGCTTCACCCACTCGCGCCCCTGTTGTGCGCAGTGACTCTCGCAAAAATCAAAATCAAAATCCACAACGAAATGTATTGTTTTCGATTCGATGTGGCTTGCAAGCGGCGTGAATTATATCATCAGGTGGTGATGAAACATTTACAAATATTAGCCGGGCCACATGCACTGCGCCGTTTACGCGAAGAAGGCGTGCATGCGGAACAGTTCCGGGTGTTGCTGGGAGCCTCCGGTGGTCCCAAATGGTTTGTGTTGTACGGACTGGACCGGTATCTGTTTGGTGAATTCTTCAGGGATCGCCAGGCTACGTTACATACATTGGGTTCATCTGCTGGCGCCTGGCGCATGTGTTGTCTGGCTACCGCCGATCCGGTCGCCGCAATTGAGCGCTTGGCGAAAATCTATAGTAATGAGAATTATGGCAAGCAACCCACAGTAGCCGAGATTACGGACAAGGCGCGAGCGATGTTGCAGGCAGTGTTGGGTGCGCAGGGTGCTCGCGAGATTGTGGAAAATCCCGTATTCAAGACACACATCATTGCCGATCGCTGCAAAGGGCTGGGTAGTAGTCACAATCAACGCCTGCAGATGCTTGCGCTGGGTGCTGCGGCCATGGCGAATCTGCTTAACCGCAGGACGCTGTCATGGTTTTTTCAACGCACACTTTTTAGCAGTGCAGGTGAAAGCTCACCGTGGCTTCGTTTAAAGGATCTCGATACGCAACTGGTGCCGCTCACTACTGACAATGTATTTGCGGCGATGATGGCATCCGGTTCGATCCCGTTTGCGCTGGCGGGAGAGCGCGATATTGCCGGGGCGCCGACTGGTCTGTATTGGGATGGCGGCATCACCGACTATCATTTTGATTTACCGTTTTATGCTGGAGACGAACTGGTCCTCTATCCGCATTTTTACTCGAGTGTTATTCCAGGCTGGTTCGACAAACATTTGCCCTGGCGCAGGCCCCGTGCAGAAAATTTCCGTAACGTCGTGCTGTTGGCGCCTTCGGCAGCATTCGTCGCCAGTCTGCCCTATGGAAAAATTCCTGATCGAACCGACTTCAATACGCTCGATTACCAATCGCGTCAGCGGTATTGGCAGCGAGTGCTTGATCTGAGTCGCTATATCGCTGATGATTTCGCGCAGTTGGTGGAAGCTGGCAACAGCCACGCTGATTTTCCTGTACAACCATTGGTATTGCGTTAATGCGATTGCGCCGAAAGCTGCTGATTAGTGGCATTTTATTACTGAGTATTACCAGCAGCGGTTGCGTGGGCGCGATTGTTGGTGCTGCGGTAGATACCACCATCGAAGTGGTCAAGATACCGTTCAAGGTAGTTGGTGCTGCAGTCGATCTGGCGATTCAAGATGACGATGAAGATGAAGAAGATGATGAAGAGTAAACCTTTGAAAAATAAATCAGTGAAAATTAATCCAGCAGACCATGACATCCCCTTGCACTACCATCATTGGGTGGGCGACATGGCTGAGGACCACATCGGGCCGTTCTTCTTCTACATGGAAGGTGCGCATCCGCGCACGGCATTTCGCATTCGCGCCCAGCACTGCAATGCCCATGACTCGGTGCACGGCGGTGTGCTGATGGCATTCGCAGATTACACACTGTGCCTGGGAGCGAACGGTGGTTCGCAGGAAAGTGTGCTTACGGTGAGCTGCAACAATGAATTCACGGCTCCTGCCTTTAGTGGTGATCTGGTGGAAGGATTCTGCGAGGTCGTGAAACGTGGCAAGTCGATGGTATTCGTGCGCTGCGAATTGAAAGTCAAAGACGAAGTTATATTGATGAGCAGCGCGGTCGTTAAACGTATGCGCAAGCTGATTGAATAATTTTATTCCGGTTTATTCTGCAGTCGCTGCAACAATTCCAGTGGACTCTCTGCGATAAACACCGGATTGCCTCCCGCAAGTTCCTCGCGGTCTCCAAAGCCCCAAAGTACCCCGGCTCCAGTCAGTCCATTTTGTTGCGCCGCTGCAAGATCGATAGCACGATCGCCGATCATGAGTGAATTGCTGTTTATAGTGCCGGCATTCAGCAGTTCTGCCAGCTGTTCCGATTTCGCAACATGGTAGTCGCTGCCGCTGACAAACTCGAAGTAGTCAAACAGATTGAACTCCTGCAATACCTTAATCGCATACTTCTCATACTTTGAAGTACACACTCCCATGCGCACTCCGCTTGCCGATAATGCATCCAGCATTGGATAGATGCCTTCATATACGGTGTTTTCAGCGTAACCAAATTCGCCATAACGCTCGCGATAGGCGACGATCAACTGTTTGATGCAATCGCCATCATCACTGCCTGACAGGCGGCGCAGTGCGATCTCCAATGGGGGACCGATGTAGGGTGTTATGTCGCGTTCGAAGCGTGGGGGAAAACCCAGCGTAGTGAGTGCATAGTTCATGCAGCGCACAATGCCAATTGCGGGATTGGTCAGAGTGCCATCGAGGTCGAAGATCAGGGTTTCGTACGGCATCGATTTATACTGCATAGCTCGCAAGACATGGCGGAGTGCATGAGTCTAGTCCTGTAAAGAATAGACTTTCTCGGCGGTGCCATAGAATAACGCATGTTTGTCCGCCTCGGACAGATCTTGAGTCATCTTCTTGAAAGCATTCCACAGCACATGGTAATTCACTGAAAGCCGATCGACGGGAAAATTGCTTTCGAACATGCAGCGCTGCGGGCCGAAGCAGTGCAGCATGTGCAGGTAATAATGTTGCTGTTGTCGGATGAGTTCGTCAGAAGTGGGCGGTCGCGCAGCACGATCCCAGCCGAAACCGTTGTCGGGCATGGCCAGGCCGCCGAGTTTCGCGGACACATTTGGGCATTTGGCCAGTTCGATCATATCCTGCTGCCACTGCTGGAAAATCTCATCACGACAATGACGATACACGCCAACTCCGAGCGGTGTGCCAAAGTGATCAAGAATCATGGTGCATTCCGGCACGGCCTGGGCCAGTTCCAGAAAATCCTGATTCTGATGATGATAATGCCAGCTGTCATACGTTAGGCCCTGGGCGGCGAGTATGCGCAAGCCGCTGCGGAATGATTCCTTGCCGTGCAGATAAGGCGGCGCCGCGCTGACTATCAGCAGGTCTTTCGGGTGGGGGTCGCGCGCGGCCGAATGGCGGATTCCGCGCAGCAAACCCTGACTTGAGTCGCGATGCCGTTGCAGCAACTCCAGTAATTGATCTGTGTTGGTGCCCGCGAGAGTCAAATCTGCATGGGCAACGATGCCGGCTATGAGCGCTTGTGGCTTGCTGCTTTCCCGACTCTCGCGAGCGAGCTGGGTGACAAATTCAGTTTCGCCAAGCGGCCGCAAATGCTCAGGGCCCTCACGCAAATAAAACGCACGGCACTCCATGAAAATGGTTTTTACGATATTGTGACCCGAGTTTGTATCCGCCCACAGTTGCGGCAAGACATAGTCTCGATTGAAGCGCTTCAACCATAAATGGTGATGGGGATCGATGATGGGCCGCTCAGGGTCGATAATGTCTTCTTGCACTTGATTGAGCCACTCATCAGTGCCTGGTTCAAATTGAGTCATTGCCGGATCCTGCCAGTGTTCGCTGGGGTAAGTTCGGTTGTCTGGTGTAGTATGCCGAGTGTGTCTCTGGCGAGCTTGATGTAAATCAGCATCAGGAGATCTGCTCATGCAGATGCCAAACGCAGCGCGTCATCGAATAATCAAAATAAACTGGAGCCGTGCATGAGTATATCCGCGATTGTCATTCTTCTCTATTTGGTCAGCTTCGCGGCCATCGGTGTGTACCTCGCTCGCAATAACCACAGTGCGTCTGATTGGGCCTTTGGTGGCGGTACACTCGGTGTAGCAATGCTGGCGGCAGGCATCGCCGGAACCCGCATTGGTGGTGCCGGTACCTATGGCGTCGCTGGTGATGTCATCTCCGAGGGCATCGGACATCTGTGGTACAGCGTGAATTCATTCGCCGCTCTATTCCTGATTGGTTTGTTTTTCGCCATTCCTTATCGGCGCTTGCAGCTGGCCAGTGTGGGCGAAGTCTTCGATATTCGCTTTGCATCCCGCCGCTGCCAGTGGCTTACCAGTCTGTGTGTGCAGGCAGAGTATCTGGTCGTCAATATTATTGAACCCTATGTGATTGGCACTATCGTAGCAGGCGTTACGGGTTGGCCATTTCCAGTTGGTGTGGCGATAGGTGGATTCGTCATTATCCTGTTCACTGTTACCGGCGGATTGAAAGGCACCGCTATTACCAACATCGTGCACTGTGCCGTGGTGATTATTGGCCTGGCCATAGTCGGTGCGATAGCGATGAACGATGCCGGCGGCTGGACCAGTGTGATGGAGCAGGCAGACGCTATGCTGGCTGCTTCTGACAAGGACCCGGTCAGTTGGTGGAGCTTTACCGGAATCGGCTGGGCCACAATCATCGCCTTGTTTATCTCTGCCACCATTCACACGCCAGCTGTATCTGTATATGCGAACTACGCCAGTTCAGCGGCGAAGCAGGAATTTCTGATCAAGGGCTTTTTCATCGCAGGGATATTAGCCGCGTTAATGCCACTCGTGGCTGGATTTATTGGCATATTAACGATGGCGCGGTACGGTGCTGAGAGCGGCCTGTCTGGTTACATGAATATCGCTCAGCTCGCGATTGATACCGGCCCCATATTCGGCGGCATCGCTCTCGCGGCGGTGCTTGCTGCCGTGATTTCATCGGGTGCACCCATGCTGCTCAGCAGCGCGGCAATGTTTGTTAACGATTGGATTCCCGGTTCCAAGCATTATTCCAGCAACAAAAAATTGCGCGCGTACCGCATTGTAACGGTGTTATATGGCATCGTCGCCTCTCTCATCGCGTGGCTCGGCAATATCAGTTCTGTGTTGCAACTGTTGCTGCTCGGGTTTGCCATGGTGGTGCCACCAGCAATCGCGATTACCTACGTGTTTTACTGGAAGAAGACGACCGAGAAAGCAGCATTCTGGGGCATGTTAAGCGGATTCGCGGCTGGGTTGATTACCTGGTTGCTGAATACCTTGTTCGACGGTGCGGAAAACGCCACGGCCGGTGGCTTCGCACAATCCTGGTATGAGATGATCAACTACCTTGGCGAGTGGCGTGACCCATCGTTCCTGACCTTGTTGCTGCCGATGATTGTAATACCGGTCATGACGTGGCTTGAGCCAAACCGCGCAGACGATGCACAACAGTCTGCGGATTTTTATCAGCGGCTGGGCAGGATTCGCAGAAATTTCGACTGGGCCTGAGCACTAAAAATTATTGGTGCGCGTTACTGCGCACCAGGTTTAATCCAGCTTAGCGCTGTATTTGCCCATTCGCCTGAATCAGGAACGGACCGGGTGTCCGGAAGCTCTGCTCCAGCAGTTTGCTCAACTCCTCGGCTGTATTGGCCTGAGCCCCTGGTACTCCAAAACTCTTTGCCATATCCACCCAGTTGATCTTCGGACTGCCTAAATCGAACAGGCTCGCGGCAATTTTGCCGACTTCAGTGACGCCGAGCCGCCCGTATTCCACGTTAAGAATGTTATATGAATGATTCGCGAAGATTATCGTGGTGACATTGAGGCCTTCCCGGGCCTGTGTCCAGAAACACTGGTTGGTGTACGCGGCGCCGCCATCACCTAACAAGGCTAATACGGGTCGATCCGGACAGGCCAGGGCGGCTCCTGTTGCACAGGGTCCACCCTGTCCGATAGCGCCTCCGGTCAGGCTTAACCATGAATTTCTGGCGCTGTTCTGGCAATAGGGGTAGGCCGCATTGCCGCCACCAGAATCGGTACATACGATCACATCTTCCGGCATGGTGCTGGCGATTGCCTGAATTATTGTCTTGTTGTTCAATTCGCCGTTGGGCTTGCTCATGGCCTGTGCTTCGAAATACGTCGCCTGCGCAGCGCTCGCCCCGGTGTGTTCGGCCAGTCGCAGTAATGCATCGACAGCATCTTCTTCCACATGACACAGGCGTGAAACCTTGCAACCTGCGGGAATCAACTGGCCTGGTATGCCCTTATAGGCGAAGAAGCTGGCTGGAATCTGCCCGCCGACGAGCACGAGGTTCTCCACACCTTGCAGGGTTTGCAAAATCTGTTCAGGGAAATATGGCAGGCGCGGCACTGCGATGCGACCCGGGCCGCCATCGACTCGACCGGGAAAGGTGCCGGTCATCAACTTGCAGCCGGTTTTGGTGGCGATACGGCTGGCTGCTTCCAACGCCACTGGTGTGGAAGCATGATGTTCCAAGAGCAGCATGGTATTGCTGCGTTTCTGTAACAATTGTGCGATGGCGGCAATGGCTTGATCGGTGACCTTGCTGCGAGTGGGCAGCGCATTGGGCGCGACCTTGCCATTGGCATTACCCCACGCGGCATCTGCGCCCATGATCAAAGTCGCAATCTGGCCGACGGAGCCAGGTGTCTGCCGTAGCGTAGCTGTGTAGGCATCCGCGCCATCTTGCGCCAGGGTATCAGCGGTACTGCAGGATTTAATCCAGCCGGAGAAATTACGCGCGAGTGTGTCGATGTCCGAAGTAAGCGGTGCATCGAAACTAATATGATAATTGGGATGATTGCCAATAATATTGATCATCGGGGTATTGGCGCGGCGAGCATTGTGTAAATTGGCAATGCCATTCGCCAAGCCTGGCCCCAGATGTAATAACGTCGCTGCTGGCTTGCCTGTCATCCGACCGTAGCCATCAGCGGCGCCGGTACATACGCCTTCAAACAGCGCCAGCACTGACTTCATGCGTGGCACCCGATCCAGCGCCTGCACCAGATGCATCTCCGACGTGCCTGGATTAGCTATACAAAGTTCAACCCCACAATCCGCCAGAGTCTCGATAAGCGCCGTTGCACCATTCATAGTGTTATTTCCCTGAATCTTTTCGTTAGTGTTTGTTGAATCTGATTTTGAGTTCGCGAATGCTGGTCATCATAGCATTGAAATTTGCTGTGCTTGCAATGCGCAGCGTTATGGATCTTGAGAGAAATGTTCGTATTGAATCAGTCATCCGGATCGAGAGAAATCATATGGGATTTCGCGTAACGATCACCGCAGACTTCTGTTTCTGTAAAAATATCTCCGGCGCGCTTCAAGTCAACTGGATCGATGCTCAGGTCTACAGCGGCTGCATTCTCTTCAACATAACGCACGTGCTTGGTGCCAGGAATGGGGACGAAGTTTTGGTCCTGGGCCAGCACCCAGGCGAGGGCGAGTTGCGCCATGGTGCAATGATTGGTGCGTGCAATGGCTGCCAGCTCATCCAGCAAACGCAGGTTATGGGGCAGGTTGTCTTGCTGGAAGCGCGGCATGGTCTGGCGCATGTCGTCGTCTTCAAGCATGGACATGTCGCGGATCACGCCAGCGAGAAAAGCCCTGCCAAGCGGGCTGAATGGTACGAAGCCAATGCCCAGTTCCCGACAACTGTCGAACACCTTGTATTCAGGGTCCCGCGTCCACAGCGAGTATTCAGATTGCACGGCGCAGATCGGGTGTTCGCGATGGGCGCGACGAATCGTGACAGAGGAGCATTCAGACAGACCAATGTAGCGGATTTTGCCGGCCTGCACGGCTTGGGCCAGGGCGCCAACACTTTCTTCTATGGGCACATTAAAATCCCGGCGATGCAGGTAATACAAATCAATCATGTCGGTGCGTAAACGGCGCAGGCTGGCATCGAGCGTATTACGAATATTGGCTGGCGTGCAGTCCACCGCGCGCTGGCCGTCCCGGTTAACAATGCCGCATTTGCTGGCGAGCACAAATTGCTGGCGGCGTGATCCCAGAACTTCGCCAATGAGGGTTTCGTTGTGACCGAGGCCATACACGCTGGCCGTGTCGAGGAAGCTATAGCCACAGTCCAGAGCCCGCTGCAGGCAGCGTTCTGATTCAGTGCGGTCCGCCACGCCATAGGATTGGGACATGCTCATACAGCCAAGTCCAAGAGCCGAGACCCGCAGTGGGCCCAATTGACGTGTCTGCATGGAGTCCTCTTGAAATTTGGCTGTAAAGCCCCGCTAACTGACCGCGGTGATGGTAACACAAGCGGCAAAGTCCCCAGCCGCCGCCCATTCAGCTTTGTTCAGATTCAGTTCAGACAAGCCCGGTTAAGCTCACTTCCATTGCGGAAAGCCCGGCAACCAGGGAACCCAAGCAAAACCCACGTTATTTTGACCGGTTGCTGGTAGCGTAAACTACCGCAAATCCCTGCTCGACTGTTGGCGGATAGTGAGCGGGGATTTTTTTTGTCTCGAAAAAGGGAGTTCCTTGATCTGTGAGCGATCTTTGGTAGGATTGCGCATTCGCTGCGTCCCCATACTGCGTGGCACCAAAGGTCTTGATGCCCGTCTCCATAAAACCAGTAAATCCCAAGGCAGCCTGCTGCCAAAACCGCCTCATGGCAGCAGTCTTCGCACTATTTTTTATGGCGTTTTCCATGTCCGCAAGCGCACTGGAAGCACTGCCAATAGACCCCAATTTCACCGTGCCAAGCGACCTCGGCGGTATCCATTTCTATCTGATCACGGTCGATGTGGGGGATATGGTATACGACAATTTCGGACATACCGCGCTGCGCGTGTATGACGAAAACACCGACACCGATACCGTATATAACTGGGGCGTGTTCGATATCAGTGGCGGGGTGGTCGACTTCTCCTATGATTTCTTCAAGGGCATCATGCGTTATAGATTGGAGACTCACACGCCGGCCCAGGAATTCAATTCCTATCGCAGCCAGCAGCGCACGGTGTGGCAGGACCAGATCAATCTCTCGAATCCACAGAAGGAAATTTTGTTGCGTCGCCTGCATTGGAACATGCAGCCTGAGAACGTCGTCTATGATTATCTGTACTTCATGGACAACTGCACGACGCGCGTACGTGACTATCTCGATGAAGCTACTGGCGGCCGCCTGGCTGCAAACTCAGGGGCAATCACGTCACAGACCTATCGCGATCAGGTGCAGGCGCATTATGCGTCGGTGGCAGTAATCGGTTTCTCCCTCGATATACTAATGAACAGCAATATCGATCAACCGATAAGCCAATGGCAAGAAATGTTTCTGCCCTTGAGTCTGCGCCGGCAGCTGGCGCAATTACCGTCTGATTTGGCGGAACAAGGGCAGCGCCTGCCGTTGCTGTCTGATTCACAAGTGATTATGGAGTTCCCCCCGCCGCGCATTGAAACTGATCCTTATCAGATTGCCTCGGTGATACTGCTTGCGCCACTGCTGTTGCTGCTGCTCATGCTGAAGAGAATTCCAATGTCCTATTTCGCCACCCATTCCCGACTCGGACTCAAGGCTCCTGGCTTGAATTTTCGCGTGTTAGGCCTGTTAGGACTGCTGACAGGTTTGTTCAGCGGTATCTATGGCACACTCATGCTGGGCAGCTGGTTCATCTCTGATCATCTGGATCTGCATCACAACATAAACCTGTTGTTATTCTGGCCGACTGACCTGCTCGGCGTCATCGTCGGGCTATACTGGTTGCTTACCTGCAAGCCCTGGCCTATGACCCATAACCACAAGCCATTCATTAACTACTATCTGTTGGCACATATCATTGGCATGTTGGTGTATGCGGTGCTCGCAGCGCTGGATATGAGTCAGCAGGCAATTATCGATATCGCGCTGTATGTAGTGCCCGGGTTCTTGCTGTACACCGTGTTGATCTGGCTGGTTGGGTTCGAGACAGCCAGGCCGAGGAATATGTTTCTATGAGCGCAGCTGTCTGCATCAGTGCCAGGGCCGAGCGCGCCGCGCAGCCACACCCGATTGCGCAGCAAATCGGGCAGGCTGCCGAGAAATTGAAACCATTGCATGCGTGTTCTCCCGAGGAGGCGCGCAAGCTGCGTGCTGAGCGTGGCAACCCCTATGCGCCGCAAGCTTGTGCAATGGCCGCGATAGAAAACTATACAATCGATACCGGTGCAGCAAAAATTGCGGCACGCTTGTATCGTCCTCTCGATCAACCCGCAGGATTGCAACCAGTGTTGGTGTATTACCACGGCGGTGGTTACGTGTTGGGAGATATCAATACCTATGACACGGTGACGCAGCAACTGGCGGCACTGTCAGGCTGTACGGTGATTTCCATCGAATATCGCGTGGCGCCTGGGGTCAAATCAGCGGCAATTTATGCGGATGGGTTGGCGGCCTTGCAATGGGTCTACAACCAGAGTGCAATGCTGGGTGTAGATCGACAGCGCATCGCGATCGGGGGCGATAGCGCCGGTGGCAATCTCACCATCGCCGTCGCATTGGCGTGTAAACAATCCGGATTCCCGCAACCAGCATTCCAGCTGCTGATTTACCCTGCTACTGATTACACGATGAGCTTTCCATCCATCAAAGATTTTGCGCAAGGCTATTTTCTGACCCAGGACAATATGATCTGGTTTCGCGATCATTTCCTGGAAAACCCCGAGCGGGCTCTGGCTGCACAGGTGTCAGCCATGCGCGCTGACCTGCACGGATTACCTCCGGCATTTGTGCTGACAGCAGGCTTCGATCCCATACGCGACGAAGGTTATGCTTTTGCCTTGCGATTGGCGGAGCATGGGGTTGCCACAGAACATGTGTGTTACACCGACATGATCCATGCTTTCATTTCCTTCGCTGGTGGTATCCCTGCTGGCATGACGGCTCTCACCCAGATGGGTCAGGCGCTGCGCAAGGCGCTCGCCAGCTAATACTCCGCTACAAACTGCCGCCAAAAAAAATGGCCTAATCTTTTCAGGTTCGGCCAGTTTCTTGTCTTTAGAATTTAAAAGCTGAAATACAGCAATTAAAAGCGCTTCGCCAACTTCTAGGGGCTGACGATTTCAACGCGACGATTGCGCTGATAGGCATCTTCATTGGTTGCGGTAGCAGCAGGGCGTTCTTCGCCATAGCTCACCACTTCGATCTGGGCACGTGCGGCACCGTTCACGATCAGGTAATTGAGGATACCGTTAGCGCGGCGCTCACCGAGGGCCAGGTTGTATTCGCGGGTACCGCGTTCGTCGGCATGACCTTCAAGCCGAATGCGCTTACCGGAATTTGCAGCCAGGTCGCGGGCATGAAAGGTCAGCACATCACGATCAGCCTGACGGAACTCAGCCACATCGAAATCAAAATAGAACACCTTGGTGTTAAGTGCAGCTACTCGCATACGTTCTGCGGCTTCTGCTTCGCGCGCGGCGCGCTCTGCGGCCAGCTCTTGTGCGCGACGAGTCGTAGCATCAATGCCGGACTCGGTTTGGGCAGCAGGAGCGGTGGCGGCTTCTTCGCTGCTGGAGCGACAAGCCACGATGCTGGTCAGGGTAATCAATAAGATCAGGGTTTTGGTAAAACGGTTAATAGTCATGCGGACTCCTGCGTCCCGGTTCCTTCATTGTGGGCAAAGGTCTCGGGAGAATTGTGTGTAAGCTATAACAAGCTTGTGGGTATTGTTGGATTTACTGCGGTTTTTGAAGCGTGCGAAGCATACAGCAATCATCCCCGTAATTCCAATGAGTCAGCACTATTTTGTTGTGGTGGCGGCGCCACTTCAAAAATGCTCGATATGCCTACAACTAGCGCGGTTACTGGCCTTCAGCTACCGAACACGCGCTCGAAATTGCTTATCAAAGGCGAGCATAAATGTTACCCTGCGCTGGTTTTTCACCCAGGAGAAGTCATGTGAATGCAGAATTTACCGCCGAGGAAATAGTGTTTCAGAAGGACGTGCGCGAATTTATGCAGAATGAATTCCCGGCCGCAATGAAACAAAAAATCGATGCCAATATCCGCTTGTCCAAGGCCGAAACTGTTCGTTGGCAGAAAATCCTGTATCAGAAAGGCTGGGCTGCGCCTAACTGGCCAGTGGAGCACGGCGGCACCGGTTGGACCGCTACCGAGAAATATATATTCGCCACCGAGATGGGTCTGGTTGGTGCTCCGGAGCCAGTGCCATTTGGTATGAAGATGGTCGCCCCGGTAATCATGGCGTATGGCTCGGCCGAGCAGAAACAGCGTTTCCTGCCCGATATTCTCGAAAGCAACGTATGGTGGTGCCAGGGCTATTCCGAACCAAATTCCGGTTCTGATCTCGCGTCCCTGAAAACCACGGCCATACGCGATGGCGATCACTATGTGGTCAATGGCAGCAAGACCTGGAATACCTATGGCCAGTTTGCTGACTGGATATTTTGTCTGGTGCGCACTGATAACACAGTGAAGAAGCAGGAAGGCATCAGCTTTCTGTTGATCGACATGAAAACACCCGGTGTCAGTTTGAAGCCCATCGTATTGTTGGACGGGCACCCGGAAGTCAACGAGGTCTTTTTCGATGATGTGCGGGTCCCCGTCAACAACCTGATCGGTGCAGAGAACAAGGGCTGGACCTATGCCAAAGTTTTGCTTACCCACGAGCGCACCAATATTGCTGGCGTGCCCAGAGGCAAGCGCCGTTTATTGGCGTTGCAACGGATCGCTGCCAATACCGATGACGGTTTTGGCGGCAGCATGGCAAATCATTCCGGCTTCAAGCACAAGCTTGCTCGCGCCGAGATTGAGCTGATGGCGCTGGAATATGCAGAGTTGCGTACCTTGGCGGCGTTGAGTGTCGGCAAAGCACCAGGTCCAGAATCTTCCATTCTGAAAATTGTCGGCACCGAACTGGCGCAGTCAATGGACGAACTATTCGTCGAGCTGGCGGCCTATCACTCGCTGCCATTTCTGCCAGACCAGTTCGAGGAAGGCTTTCAGGGTGTCCATATCGGCCCGGGCAATTCCGCTGCCGCCGCCCTGACTTATTTCAACAACAGGAAGCTGACAATCTTCGGTGGTTCCAACGAAGTGCAGCGCAACATTATTTGTAAAGCGGTCCTTGGGCTCTGACAGGCAGTAGTTTAATACCAGGCACCTTGGCAAGTTGGACCCTAACAAGCGTTAATCAGGCAAGAGGATTACCAGTGGATTTTTCATATTCAGAAGAACAGCAGATGTTGCAGGAAAGCGTGCAGAAATTTGTGCACAAAAATTACGATTTCGATACTCGCAAGAAAATCATGGCAAGTGCCGCCGGATACAGCGCAGCCAACTGGCAGTTATTCGCCGAGTTGGGTTGGTTAACAGTGCCCTTCAATGAAGCCGATGGTGGCTTCGGTGGCCGCGCAGTGGACTTGATGGTGATGATGGAAGAATTCGGCAAGGCCATGCTGGTGGAGCCGTTTTTACCCACTGCAATAC
>Ga0209553_1000657_pt1 | contig 17780 bp, 16 predicted proteins | sample LauGreFBDMM110DN_2_FD_188217 | JGI IMG/M metagenome (GOLD analysis project Ga0209553, IMG submission 188217) | Freshwater lake microbial communities from Lake Michigan, USA - Fa13.BD.MM110.DN (SPAdes) (version 2) | ecosystem: Environmental > Aquatic > Freshwater > Lake | place: Lake Michigan...
GCCTTACCGCTTCAACCTTGAATTGCTTAGAATATGTCTTGTACGCTCTCTTGCTCATCGAACACTCCTTCTCGGTCAAAGTAGACCTTTTTTGAGTGTCCGTTAAACTGGGGGAAGTTCAACCTGACCCCTTGATTCCGACCCCTTGATTCCTGGGGCAAAATTCGACTGTATCTGTCCGTGGATCTCTTATACCAATTTGGAATATAAAAATAGCGAACCAGTCCTTTTGATTGTAAACAATTGCTGGTATGGTCCCTCCCTCGTTTTCCTGAGGTCGCGTTTCCAAGGTCACTATGCCATTTGAATCTGCTTACGTTATTGCCGGTTTCCTTGTCGGCTGGCTGGTTGGCCTGACTGGCGTTGGCGGTGGTTCACTGATGACGCCTATCCTGATGCTGTTCTTCAATGTGAACGCTGCCGTGGCGGTGGGCACCGACCTGCTCTATGCCAGCATCACCAAGACCGCTGGAATCTTTGCCCACGGCAAATTGGGAAACATTGACTGGAAGATCGTCGGTACGCTTGCGCTGGGCAGCGTGCCGGTGTCCTTTGTGACGACTTTGCTGATCGGCCGATTTGGCACGGGTTCCGATGCGCTGGTGGAAAGCATCCGATTCTGGCTGGGCATCGCCTTGCTGTTGACCTCGTTGTCCGTCCTGTTCCGCCACGAGTTGATGAAATCGGTGAAGCACGAGGATATTATCAGCCGGAAATTCACGCCTGCCGCGACCCTGCTGCTTGGCATGTTGCTTGGTTTCATAGTGACGCTGACCTCGGTGGGTGCGGGTGCCCTGGGAGTCACCGCGCTGTTGCTGCTCTATCCCCGAGTACACATCACCCGCATCGTCGGTTCCGACATTGCTCACGCGGTACCGCTGACACTCGTGGCTGGACTCGGACACGCGAGTCTGGGCACGGTGGATTACGGCCTGCTTGGCATGCTGCTGATTGGTTCGATACCCGGGATCTGGATTGGAAGCCACATGACGCATGTTGTAGGCGAGGTTTGGGTGCGCAATGTGCTCGCCCTGATTCTGGTTTATGTCGGGCAGAAACTGGCTTTCCCGGAATTGAACCAGATTCTCGGGATTGGCCTGTTGATTGCGGTTGTGCTGGTCAAGCAAATAGTCGATGTGCGCAGTACGAAATCCGTACCGGGCAAATCCTGAATCCTCCACGACCATGCAAGTATGAAAACCACCTTGTCGGATCGCCCTCCCGCAATTTCGAGGCTGCAGCGATTCCTGCAGGCGGGCCTGCCCTTTCTCAGCCTGTTCTTTATTTTTTCGGCATTCGTAGAAATAAATTGGACACCCACAAATATTTTTAGCTAACTCATTGATTTCATTCTTTCAATAAGTGGGTGTCCCATGAGTGTATTGCGATGAGTGTAATTACGCTCATTTCGGGCTGGCATCCTGCATTTATTGAACCCCCTTGACCTTTATGGCTTAATAGCACCTCGCCATTGAAAACTGACAAGGAGTTTTACGTCAGCAGGGCACTTGCCTTGCCCCGATTATGGATGCATTTGGCCTGCTGTTATTTGCGATTTTTCTGGTGTTCCTGAACGGGTTTTTCGTTGCATCGGAATTCGCCATTGTCAAACTCAGACAATCCCAGGCGAATCAGCTACGTGATTCCCACGGCGTTTTCGGCCGGGTATTGCAGAATGTTCGGTCCCATCTGGATGCCTACCTTTCCGCCTGTCAGTTGGGGATTACTCTCGCGTCCCTCGGTTTGGGGTGGCTGGGAGAACCAGCGTTTGCGCGTTTGCTGGAACCTCTCTTCGCGATGGCCGGAATTGATTCACCGGAAGTTATCCATGGGATTTCCTTTGCGGTGGCATTCACGATTATTTCCTTCCTGCACATAGTCGTGGGCGAACTGGCACCCAAATCCATTGCCATTCGTCATCCTGTCCAGGTTTCACTTTGGCTGGCAACGCCACTTTATGTATTCTACTGGGTCATGTTCCCTTTTATATGGGTATTGAACGGAAGTGCGATGATGCTTCTCAAGTGGATGGGCGTGAATCTGGCCGCCGAAGGTGACGAGGCGCATACATCCGAAGAGCTCAAACAGGTGCTGATGGCAAGCCACCACCACGGCGAGTTGGGCAGCCACGAAACGGGAATGCTTGCTCGCGCGCTGGCATTTTCCGATCTAACTGTTGTGGATCTGATGATTCCGGTTACCCGTATGATTGCTCTGGATGTTGCGCAGCCGATGTCCGTCACCAGGGCCATCATTGCCCGCCATCGTTTTTCCCGTTATCCAGTGATCGATGGCAGAACACGGAAGTACATCGGGCTGATTCATATCAAGGATCTTTTGGCCCTGGAGACACAGACAGACGACTTCGACCTGCGCACAGTGATTCGCGAGCTGCCTACTGCCGGTCGCGATACGCCGGCGATGAATTTGTTGCGTCGCTTCCGTGCCGGCTATCCGCATTTTGCCGCAGTGCTTGATGATTCAGGGGGGATTATCGGATTCACTACACTGGATAATCTGTTGCAGGCACTGCTCGGCCGCATCGATGATGAGTATCGCCGCGATCCTACCTACTGGCGCGTGTTGCCTGATGGATCTTACGAAGGAAGGGGATGGTTCTCACTCTATTCGCTCGAGAGATTGCTTGACCGGGATATCGAGTCTGACGACGAAACCACCAGCGTCGGTGGATTGATCATCAAGCTGCTCGATCGTGTACCCAAAACAACTGATCGGGTTGAGCTTGAGGACTGCACGATAACAATTCTGGAAATGACCGGACCGCGTATTGACCGGCTGCAGGTTATCCTGCGGCCCTGATCAGTTCCCCGCGCGCTAGGCGCAATAAGGGGAAAATTGAGGGTCAGGTCTTGCCTTGTGCCTCTGCGATCAACTGCTGGGGAAAAAGGCAAGACCTGACCCTCAATTTCTTGGCGCGTGATGCAATTGAGCGAATCGTTCGAATGATCTTGAAGGATTGCTGTATTTTCGAGCCAGATCAGATGTCCTCGCGCAACCACTCGCGCCAAATCGATACCAGCAATGCCATCAGTACCGGACCCACAAACAGACCGACCATACCCATGGTTTTAACACCACCGATCAAACCAAAAAAAGTAGGCAAAAAGGGCAGCTTCACCGGTCCGCCAATCAAGGTCGGGCGAATTGTCTTGTCTACAATAAACAACTCAAGCGCACCCCAGATAAACAACCCCATCCCGGCCAGCGTGTTGCCGGTACCCACCAGATATAGGGAAATCAGGGAAAATGCCAACGGCGCTCCACCGGGAATCAAGGCCATAAAACCGGTGATCACGCCAAACGCGACTGGAGAAGGTACTCCGGCAATCCAGTAGGCAATACCCAGCACAATACCTTCGCCAATGGCTACCACCGTCATACCCACAACAGTAGAGCTGACTTTGGCTGGTACCACACGAGAGAAGCGATTCCACCGCTCCGGCAGAATACGCTCGCCGACAGTGTCAAGCTGGGCCGCAAGTTTTTCGCCATCGCGGTACAGGAAAAACAGCGTTATCAGCATAAAGAGAACCGTCAGCAGCATGCCAGCTGCTGTCCAGCCGAAACTTAGCATCCAGAGCGAAATACCGCCCAACTGCTGTCCACTGACCAGATTTACGATCTGTCCCAGCTGATTTGGTTGACCCAGATAAATTTGCCACTGTTCTGCCAATGCCGCTCCCGCCCAGGGTAGCGACCGCACCCAGTCCGGCACTGCTGCCCCGTATTCATTGGCATTAGTCAGCCAGGCGATAAAAATTCTGGCCTCTTCCAGGGTGTAGGAAATCACGATAATAATTGGAATAACCAAACCCAGCAGGATGGCGAGCAAAGCCAAACTCGCTGCCAGCTTGGAGTTGTTGCCACAGTGTCTTTTAAGGCGTTCGTAAATGGGCCAACTGGCAAAACAGATGATCAGAGCGGCGAGTACTGGTACCAGAAACCCGATAAAAAAGAAAACTCCCGCTGCAACTACCAATAGCAGCAGGATACGACTGAGAGCAGTGTTACTGACAACTTGCGACATTTTTGTCTATGGAGAAATGCAGAAGCGCTATTCTGAGCTTTTGCGGCTCAATTTGCTATTTCAACAGTAGGCCAACGCGACCCGCGTGTGTCATAAAACAGTCTCATCCTCGGACCACAATGTGCGATTGATTATTCCGGAGAACATTCATGCACCTGCCGACACTGAAACCAATCGCCGCCAACGTAATTCTGACCGTGCTTATGCTCCTTGTATCTCCCATAGATGTTGTCGCGGCGCAATCGACCTGTGCTACCGATTCTCCCGATGACTGCCTGCGCCTCAATCAGGTGCAGGTACTGGGTTCACACAACAGCTTCAAGCGTTGGCCCGCACCAAGTCTGATTGAAGAACTGGACAAGCACCGCCCTGACTGGGCACGTGATATCAGCTATGAACATCGACCACTGCGAGAACAGTTGGACGTGCTTGGTCTGCGTCAGTTTGAGCTGGATGTGTTTGCCGATCCCTTGGGCGGCCACTATGCTGAACCTGTCGGGGGCGTCCTGATAAGTGACCCTGAAGTGGAAACCAATCGCGGGGTCATGTTGCAACCCGGATTCAAGGTATTGCACTCACAGGACACAGACTATCGCAGCACCTGCCTGACCCTGCAGAATTGCTTGCGCGAAATTCGCGACTGGTCACTGGCAAACCCGAATCACCTGCCGCTGATGATCATGCTGGAGTTGAAGGATGGTGCGCGCGAGAACTGGGGACAACTTGAATTCACCGTGCCGGTAAGTTTTACACAGGAACTGGTGCAGAATGTGGATATGGATATCTGGGCTGTTTTTGACCGCAATCACGTTTTGACCCCGGATGATGTGCGTGGAGATTCCGTCACACTTGAAGAAGCCATCCTGACCCGGGGTTGGCCATCATTGGCGCAAAGCCGCGGCAAGCTGCTGTTTGCGCTGGACAACACTGGCACACATCGCGACCTGTATCTGCAACAGGCGCCGACATTGCAAGGACGCGCTATGTTTGTCAGCATGGACCCGGGGAATCCGGCTGCAGCTTTTATCAAAATGAATAATGCCGTCGATGATCATGAACAGATTCGCGCCAACGTAGCACGTGGTTACCTGGTGCGCACACGTTCTGATGTACCTTCGCACGAAGCCCGCACCGGAGACACGACTCGTCGCGAGCTGGCGCTGGAAAGTGGTGCCCAGTATATCAGCACAGATTATGCCGAACCCTCTCCATTCGGAACTGGGTATCAGGTGCAACTTCCAGACGGACCAGGCACGGTGCGCTGCAATCCTGTTTCCGCACCTGCGATGTGCCATCCCGATTGGCTGACCGAGTAGATAACGGAGTAATACGTATGCGAAATCAAGCGAATCAAGGCAAAAATCAAGGGGTCAGGTCTTGCCTTGTGCCTCTGCAATCAACTGCTGGGGCAAAAGGCAAGACCTGACCCCCAATTTTTGCCAGAGCGTCGACCTCACCTATACCGTTGAACGCTGAGGACTCACAGCTGAGGACTCACGAGAGTGCCTGCATTGTAGTCTCTTATCGCCTGCTCGATCTGCGCCACACTATTCATAACAAACGGACCATAGTGCACGATAGGTTCACCAATTGGCTTGCCGGTGATTATCAACACGCGCGCGCCTGCTGCGCCGCGTATCAAGATCGACGTGCCCCTGGACAACCTTGCCAGTTGTCCCGCTCCAACTTTGTACGCTGACTCACCAATTTCAGTTGTTCCCTCGTACACATAAATCAGTGCTGTGTATTCTGCCGGCAAAGTAATTGTGATTGCCTGCGCTGCGGCGAAGTCGAGATCCAGATAAGCCGGGTCGGTACTCAGTCCGGTAACTGCACCCTTGATTAATGTCTCATCTACGGCAAGCTCAGCGGCAATCGCCTTGATCGAAAGCGCCCCCACTGTATATCGAGGAATCGACGCTGCCGCCAGATCGTTGTATGCAGCCGGTGTCATTTTTTCCGCGCCCGGCAGATTCACCCACAATTGAAAGCCGCGCATTTTACCTTCGGTCTGTTGCGGCATCTCCGAGTGAATGACACCGGATCCTGCTTTCATCCATTGCACATCACCGGCTTGCAGGTTGCCCACATTGCCCATGTGGTCGCGATGTTCCATCCGCCCTTCCAGCATATAGGTGACGGTTTCAAAACCGCGATGGGGGTGGGATGGAAAGCCGCCAATGTAGTCAGCTGCCTGATCAGAGCCAAATTCGTCCAACATCAGAAATGGATCGAAGCGAGTGAGGTCATTGCCGCCGAATACACGCTTAAGCTGCACGCCATCGCCATCGCTGGCAGCGCGTGCGATCAATATTTCTTCAACTTCCCTTGTGCGGCGAATCGGGTTCATGGTGTACCTCCGTTAACTGGCTGCTAAACATGGTGGCATTGCCTTACATATTCAATACGCGGTACGCGATGGCTTGCGGGCGCTGGCATTGTTCAGGTTTGGTTCATGCTGGCGCCTTATACTGAACCTGTTTTCCCTAATCAGGGAATTATGCATGGGTAGCGCCGGGAATCTGCGAGCGCCTGTTGGGGAGTACAACATCATGAAAAGAATAGTAATGCTGGTTTCACTGCTGGTCGCACTGGTTCTAAGTCAGACAGCTGCCGCTGATAACCGCAGCCATCGCCGCGGTTATAGTGATTATGGCTACAACAGCCACTCACGACACAATTCCCGCGATTACTCTTATCGGTCCTCCAGGTCGTATGGCTACAATCCCTATCACTACAATTCATATCACTACCCTGCTTACGATCGTGGTAATCGCCGCGGCAGCCGCATCCATATTTCCTATGGCAATTACTACGATCGGCGCCATGACCACGACGCCGGCTATTTCGTCGGCGGTCTCGTGCTCGGCTCGCTGCTGTCTGCTCCGCGTTATTCACCGCCACCAGTTGAGCGAGTGATTTATCGCAGCGCGCCGGTGGTAACCACGCGCGAAGTGGTGGTAGTTAACAACGCTGCTGCAACCAGAGCCCCGGTCGCAAGCGGGCGGCGCCTGCTGCGTGACCTGGAAGGCAACTGCTTCGAACGAGTTATTGATGCTCAAGGCAACGAAATACGAGTGCAACTGGCGGCGGAGGAATGCAGTTTTTGAAGTCTCTGGCCGCAAGGCCCGCCATGCTTCACCGACTCGCTACCTTGCATGCTTTAGTAATGTTTCAAACTGATGCCCATCCATTTATTTGCTAGGCTGCGCGCTTTACCAATCCGGTTACTCGTTATGCGCATACGCTTGCTCAGTCTCAGTCTGCTCTCGGTAATACTCTCCTGTACCAGTTCCCCCATGGATCGCCGCCAGATGGTGCTCTACTCCGACGCGGACATGGCGCGGCGCGGCGAAGAAACTTATCGCAAGATGCAGTCTGAAATTCCTGCCACGCAGAACGCTCGCGAAACCCAGTATGTGCAGTGTGTGGCAAATTATGTAATTGCGGCGCTGGAACCAGAGCAAAGGGATCGTTCGGTTTGGGAAGTCACCGTGTTCGACCATGAACAGGCAAACGCATTTGCTCTTCCCGGCGGCAAGATTGGTGTCTACAACGGCTTGCTGAATGTCGCGACTGACCAACATCAGTTGGCGGCAGTCATGGCGCACGAAGTAGGCCACGTGCTCGCCAACCACAGCAATGAGCGCGCGAGCCAGTCCACCTTGCGCAATGTCGGACTGGTCACGGCCCAGGTACTCGGTGTGTCGAACACGACGCTGGAAGCGCTGGATCTGGGCACGCAACTCGGCTTGTTCCTGCCCTTCAATCGCACGCAGGAGAGTGAAGCTGATGCCATCGGTGTGTTGTTGATGGCGCGCGCCGGTTTCGACCCGCACCAGAGCATTACGCTGTGGGAGAACATGACGGCCAATGGCGGGTCGCGACAACCCGAATTATTATCCACCCATCCTTCACCGACCACGCGCATGACAGAATTGAATCGACTCATGGGCCCTGCCAATACACTGCGCGCTGAGGCTATCGCAAGTGGCTTGAATCCCGACTGCATTCAATGAGTAGCCTGTTACCTGGCTACACTATTCGGTAGACTGCAAGTAGTTCAATCGCAGCGTGTGGCAAGCAAGCGCATGCTGCTCACCGTTCAATCCAATTAATTGCAGGCGGTTTCTTATGTGCTGGCAGCGACGCTTCACACTTTTCACTGGTGCGGTTTTCAGTTTGATGGCGTGCACGCTCGGCCTCGCTGCCGAAAATGCTCAAATCTGGGAACCGGTGCCGGAACTGGTCACGGTTAGCGAAGCGGAATCCCCACCATCTGATGCCATTATTCTGTTTGGTGGCACCGACCTCGATGCCTGGCACACGGCGGAATCTGAACAAGCAGTAGCCTGGGAAATAGAGGCAGGCGTAGCCACCGTGCGTCGGGGCAATGGCACCATCAAGACCAGGCAGGCCTTTGGCGATATCCAGCTGCATGTCGAGTGGCGAGCCAATGCCGAGATTGAGGGAGAGGGCCAAAGTCGCGGCAATAGCGGCATATTCCTGCAGTCTCTCTATGAATTGCAGATACTCGACAGCTGGCAAAACCCTACTTATGTAAACGGCCAGGCCGGTGCAATCTACCTGCAACACCCACCCTTGGCGAACGCGGCGCGAGCGCCTGGGGAATGGCAAAGTTATGACATTTTTTTCACGGCTCCACGTTTCGCGACTGACGGTAGCGTCAACACTCCTGCCTATATCACCGTGCTACACAATGGCGTACTCGTGCAGAATCATGCCGAAATCAAGGGCGCGACTTATACACCACAACCAATCTATGCCGTCCGCTGCACACCTTACGCACAGACTCGTGAACAGGACTGCAGTGGCAAGATGCCAATCAGCTTGCAAGATCACGGCCAGGTAGTCTCTTATCGCAACATCTGGATACGCGAACTATGAAAAAACTCAGGTTTCTTGCCTTTCTCGGTGCTTCACTTGGTACATTGATGACTTGTTCGCGAGCGTTGGCACAGGATGCTTCCGAATGGATACAACTGTTCAATGGCAGGGACCTGTCTAATTGGCAGATCAAGTTTACCGGCTATCCACTGGGAGAGAATTTTCGCAACACGTTTCGGGTCGAGGACGGTGTATTCAAGGTTTCCTATGACGAGTGGGATAATTTTGATGGGCAATTTGGTTATATCTACACCAATGAGTCTTTCTCAAACTACCGAATCCGTGTCGAATATCGCTTTGTCGGAGAGCAGGTGACTGGTGGACCTGCCTGGGCGTTTCGAAACAATGGCGTGATGTTGCATACACAGCCACCAGCAAGCCTCGCACTGAATCAGTCTTTTCCTGTCTCGATTGAGGCGCAGATGCTGGGTGGTAATGGCAGCGATGAACGCACCAACGGCAATGTCTGCTCACCAGGCACTCACATCGAAATGCGCGGCGAGCTGATTACACAGCACTGCAACAACGCAGTTTCCAGTACCTTTCACGGTGATCAATGGGTGACGCTGGAAATTGAAGTGCGCGGCGCCGCCAGCGTCAAACACTGGGTCAATGGCGAGCTCGTATTGGAGTATCAGGGAATTCAGCTGGATCCGACTGATCCCGATGCACAGAGATTGATAGCCGCCGGCGCACCCCTGGCCTTGAGCGCAGGTCATATTGCGATACAGGCAGAAACCCACCCTATCGAAATCCGCAAAATCGAACTATTGCCAATTGCGGCTGCACTTTGAAAGGCAACTGCGGATCATATTTAGTAAAGCAATTGCTTTATTAATTTATAATCCAACGACAGCTTGACTGGAGCGCACCCAGGCACCAGCAGCTGCGCGACCCCTGGCTGCTCCAGACTTGTCGTTATCTATATATAGTGGTATTGTCCACCCCGAAACACAGCATGAGGGATTTTGCGCCGTTGTAGTTACCCTGGCGTGGTGCGCCCACCGCTTTCACGCGGGGTACTCCTTGAGAATTCCTACTCTCTACGTGGCCCTTAACCAGCCCGTAGAGGGTATGGAACCCCAACTCTTTAGGAATCTTTCTCGATAGCTGATACTTTAGCGCTGTCTGCGGTAACCACGAGCGAACCACCTTGTCTGCGTCAGCCTTCCCCGATAAACCAAATTGCCTCAATTGCAACGAGCCCGTGGCGGCCAGCTTCTGCGCGAATTGCGGTCAGGAAGTCAAATAGATACGCAGACCTTTCATCTATTTATTAAAAGATGCGATGCGTACCGTGTTCGAACTGGATGGCAGGGCTTACCGAACCCTGTACTTCCTGTTTACTCGTCCCGGTTTCCTTACTCGTGAATATGTCTCCGGCCGGCGCGCGTCATACACACCACCCCTGCGACTGTTCCTTGTCATCAGTATCGTCTTCTTTTTGATAGTGTCAGCATTTACGTCACTGCAGTCCATGCGCAATGTGATTTCAGAGCAGGACCCTGCGCTCGCAACTGACACCAACCAATCGCTGCAAATTGAGCCTGAGGCAGCTGCGGACGCTGGCATGGAGCAGATACTGGAGGTGGTGGATAGCTTCAGCGTCCCGTTTATTTCAGACGCAGCCAATGCCAATTTACGGCGCTATATGGCCAGCCAAGCCGCATCCAACCTGAATGACTTTCAAGCCGATGCTTCCGGTTATTTCTTGGGTTCGCTGGATTATATAACAGTGTTTATATTGCTAATGATGCCGATGCTCGCACTGGTTCAAAAACTTCTGTACTTGCGGTCCCGGCGATTTTATATAGAGCACCTGATCCTCACTCTGCACAATCACTCTTTCCTGCTGCTGGCGATCTTTCTGGCGCTGACCATTGGCCTGTTCGAAGACTCGGCAATCATTGGCTCTTTGCTGGCTTTGCTCGGAACAGCCATCAATATCTGGATAGTGGTGTACCTGTTCCTGAGCCTGCGCAACTTTTTCGACCAGGGCTATGCCATCACCATTACCAAGTTCATCTTGATGGCAATAATTTACAGCATAGTCACAGCACTGGGCGTTTTCTTTTTCGCCATAGTCCTGTTCTTCTTGTTCTAAGCGAGAACCTGCTTTTAATCCTTGTGAACGTGAACATGCATTTGCGGAATTGGAATTGACAGTCCTTGCTGGGGGAAGGTTTTGTAAACGGTCTCATTCATCCTGAAGAATACTGCCCAGTAGTCCGCAGCACTAACCCACACTCGCACCACGATATTTACCGAGCTATCTGCTAACGCGAGCAGGGCCACGAAGGGTTCAGGGTCTTTCAATATCCGGTCATCCGCTGCTATCAGCTGATGTAACACGGCGTAAGCCTTGTCCAGATCGTTGCCGTAGCCAATGCCGAAGGTCCAGTCCACGCGCCGCGTTGGCTGGGTGGAATAATTGATCAGGGAACCATTTGCGAGCGGCCCGTTGGGGATAAGCACAGTCTTGTTATCCGGAGTCGTAAGGATAGTTACGAAAATCTGGATTTCTTTTACCTCGCCGACATAAGCCTGTGCCTCAATGAAATCCCCGACTTTAAAAGGTTTAAACAGGAGTATCATCACCCCACCCGCAAAATTCTGCAGTGTGCCAGAAAGTGCCAGGCCTACCGCCAATCCGGCTGCGCCCAGCAAGGCGACGAACGAAGTCATCTCGACACCGAGCACACCCAACGCCGTAATGTAGACGAGCAACTTCAGTAACAACGACACCATGCTGCTGAGGAAACTGCGCAGCGAAGGGTCAACTTTGCTGCGATCCATCATCTTTATGACCAGGTCCTTGATAAAGTTGGCGATGTACAAACCAACTATCAGCGTTGCCAATGCGGCCAGGCTTTTTAAACCATAATCAACAGCGAACTGGGTCAGGGTGGTTGGATCAAATTCCATAAAGCTTCCTCTACTCTTTTTGCATCACCATAAAAAAGGGAAGATCGTCAGGATCTTCCCCAGCTTTGTCTTTAACTTTCTAACTGGCCTGATCTGGCACCAGTCTCATTCAGCAGCAGTAAAGCAAACGGCACTGTCCGCTCACAGCGTTTTCAGGAATGCCAACAACTGTTCTTGCTCGGCTGCGCCCAAAGTAGCGAACACAGCGGGCATTAAAGACTCGGAAGAATCTGATATAGACGTTACCCGGTCTTTAAAGAATGTCACCCAACGGCGTCCATCTTCACTTTGAATCTGGATCGCGCGCTCTGAATCATTTCGAAAGCGCCCTCTCACAGTGGTTCCATCCGGCTGTTGCACAATCTTCGTTGCATAACCCTCGACGATGGTCGCTGATGGATTCAGTAAAGCTTGTTGCAATGCGGCGTCAGCCAATCTCGAGGCAATGCCATCCAGTGCCGGACCAACACTGCCACCCTGATCACGATAAGTGTGGCAGGTGGCACAGCCGGCTGAACCATTGAACAGCTGTTCGCCAGCGAGCACTTGCGGGTCATCGCTGACACCCGTTGTTGCATCGGCGAGACTCAATCCGGGTTTGCCCTGCAGCGTGCGAATGTAGCTGGCGATATCAAGAATTTCCGTCGCACTCAAATTCGAGCTCCACGCCGCCATGCCGGTGCCACTGCGACCGTCGCTGATAACAGCGATCAGCTCAGCATCACTCAAGCGGTTCGCCACTGCGTCGGTTAGCGGTTTGCCCATGGGCTGGCCTTCACCGAGTCCACCATGACACACCACGCAATAGCCGTCATAAAGTTTCTGTCCTTCGCCTACTCCAGCAAATCCTCGGGACGTCACCATACTGAGGGATAGCAGGATCAGAGCAAACTGGTAGAAGCGCTTACTGTTAAATTGCATTCGATTTAACCCGCCTACAAACTAAACAGAATGTAATTACCGGGAGCGATTCCGGTTGCGACTCCGGCGCGCGATACCGGATCTCTGGCGCCGGAAGCGATGCCGATGTATTGCTTGCCATCTATGGTAAAGCTTGTGGGCGGGGCATAGATGCCACTACCAGTTTGAAACTTCCATAACACCTCACCTGTGGCATCATTGAATGCATAAAGAAATCCGTCAGGTCCACCTGAGAACACCAGACCGCCACCAGTCGCAAGCGTGCCCGCCCAGTTGAAACTGCCAGGCATTTCATGTTGCCAGGCAATCGTGCCGCTGATCATGTCGAAAGCAACGACATAACCGGTGCCTTGGGTATCGAAACGCGGAATGCCACCCAGATCCATCGCACCCGGACGCCCCTCGCCTTCCCTGCGGATAAAGGTGGTGCCCCATTCTGTGGTGGGAATATAAATCATGTGGGTATCCGGGCTATAGGCAGCTGGCGGCCAATTCTTGCCACCATACAAGCCTGGGAATACCACGGTATTTGCTGGCTCATACAGCGCTTCCTTCAATACCGGCTTGCCATTCTCGTCGCGCTCTGCCCAGTTCACTTTCGTGTACTCAGCCGCATAAACGAAATCACCGGTAGCGCGGTCCAGTGCATACACGTGGCCATTGCGAGACACCTGCACCACCAGCTTGCGCAGTTGCCCATCTACCATTTCATCGATGATCATTGGCTCTGATGTAGAGTCATGGTCAAACTCATCACGGGGAGATGCCTGGAAGTACCAGCGCAGTTGTCCGGTATCCGCATCCAGTGCTACCACAGAATTGGAATACAGGTTGTCGCCTTTGCGAACATTATTGTTGATATCTGGCCAGGGGTTGCCGGTACCCCAGAACACCATGCCGCTTTCAGGATCGTAGGTGCCAGTTACCCACGTAGGGGCGCCACCGGTGCGCCAGGAATCTCCTTCCCAGGTTTCACTACCAGGCTCACCCTCGCCTGGTGTGGTGTAGAAGCGCCAGCGACGCTCGCCGGTATTCACATCATAAGCGTCGATATAGCCACGAATACCAAATTCGCCGCCGCCCACACCAATCAATACCATGTCTTTAACGACTAATGGTGCGCCGGTGACGGAAAACGATTCACGATGATCGCCAACCTCGGCGTCCCATAATTGAATGCCACTCTCGGCGTCGAAGGCCAGCAGGTGGGCATCCAGGGTGCCCCAGAAGACTTTGTCTTCATACAGGCCGACGCCGCGATTGTGTGGTCCACAACATAAATCGACGTTCTCAAAATCGTGGTCATAACGCCACAGCTCGGCACCGGTTAGCGGGTCTACCACAATCAGGTGGCTGTTCGCTGTAGTGAGATACATGCGGCCGTCATTAACCAGGGCGGTTACTTCGAAGGCGCCACCGGTAACCCCGGTTTGTTTGATCCACACCGGACGCAGATTTGTCACAGTGTCGCGATTGATCTGGGCATCTGGCATATAGCGCCAGGCACCATAATTCTTGCCATAGGTTACCCAGCGATCTGAGTGCTGCTGGGCATTGACGAGTATGTCCGTTGTTACATCCTGCGCAGCGATTGTTGTAGTAAATAGCAATGCGCTCACGAGTATTGCGGCAACGGAACTGAACATTTTGCTCATGTTGAAACCCTTTCCTGTTGATAAGACTTTGGTATTGAATCTGCGAGTACCGAATTAACCGATAAACCAGCCGCCCCTGTCAAACCACTATCGACGCAGATAGCCTGCGCCGAGACCAGCGAAATCGCTGCTTGCAGAGAATTACGCGGCTATTTGCCCAAATTGCACTATCGGCTGGCGCATCATATCATCACCGCTCCCGTGCCGACCGCAGCACCGGTAAAAGGAACAAGAATAATGATCGTTTACGGAGTCGCACTACTGTCTGTTTGTCTGTCGCTCGGCATGTTCATCGGTGAAGTGCTTGGCGTCTTACTGGGTGGTGAGGCTAATGTCGGTGGCGTGGGTATCGCCATGCTATTCCTGGTGATGGCTAGCAACTCCAGCCGATTCAAGGCGTTGACTGAAGGTGCTGCGGGCTCAGGTATCCAGTTCTGGAGCGCCATGTATATTCCGATTGTGGTGGCAATGGCCGCACAACAGGATGTGGCAGGCGCCACTGAGGGCGTTTTGCTGGCAGTGACTGCCGGAGTCGCTGCCGTAATTGTCAGTTTCGCGCTGGTGCCCGTATTCAGCAAGATAGGCAAGTCCTCCAACGCTGATTCAACTCAAACAACAGGCGGGAGCGACGCCTGATGGATATTCTCGAAACGGTACTCGTCCGCAATAATCTGCTGGTCGCTTTCGCTCTGGTTGGCGTCACCATCTGGATATCCTATCTGGTGGCAAACCGCTTCACCGCTGGACGTATACACGGATCAGCTATCGCCATTTCATTGGGCCTGGTCGCTGCGTATTGGGGCGGGGTCACTACCGGTGGCACCCGCGGCGTCGCTGATATTGCCGTTCTGGGTGGCATCGGCCTGATGGGCGGTGGCATGTTGCGCGATTTCGCCATCGTATCCACGGCGTTTGGCGTCAAGTTCAGCGAACTCAAGAAAGCCGGCATCGCTGGCGTAATTTCCATCTTCGCCGGCGTTATAGTTTCCTTTGTAGTCGGCGCCGCCGTTGCTATATTGTTTGGGTATACAAATGCCATTGACATCACCACGATTGCTGCCGGTGCTGTGACTTATATAGTCGGCCCGGTTACCGGCGAGGCGATCGGCGCCTCCGAAGCGGTTATCACCCTGAGCGTGGCAGCAGGCTTGGTGAAGTCGATACTCGTCATGACCGGCACGCCATTGGTTGCCAAATATATCGGTCTCGACAATCCCCAATCAGCGATGGTCTTTGGCGGTCTAATGGCCACTACCAGTGGCGTCGCGGCGGGTCTCGCTGCAACTGATCCGAAACTGGTGCCATACGGTGCCATGACAGCAACCTTTTACACTGGCGTAGGTTGCTTGTTAGGCTCTTCAGTTCTGTATTTTATAGTTAATTCCATATTTTAAGTTCTCAATACATTCACATTTGAGATTTTATTATCGTTATTGGATTGAAGAGATTAGTCAAAATGACAGCTGACATGTTTCCCTTTCTCACTGGCGCAAGCGACAGAATTGCCCTGGTTGATGGCGCCAGGAGTTATACCTATGTTGAAGTGAACCAGCGTATCAACCGGTTCGCCACTGGGCTGTTGCGTGACAAATCAGACTTGCAGGAAAAACGAATAGCTTTCTACATTCCCGCCAGCGTCGACTATGTCATTACACTGCATGGTATCTGGCGTGCGGGTGGCATCGCCATTCCTCTCAACGTAGCCTCTGCCGTTGCAGAACTCGATCACTATTTGCGCTGCGCCAGTGTTACTCGCATGATTGCCAGCGGTAAATACCAGGATGATTTGCGTGAACTGTGCCAAACATTGAACATAGAGCTGTTGTCTGTAGATGATGTGTTAGCGGACAACGCCGCTGCATTGCCGGAAATTTCCGCAGATCGGCGCGCGATGATGTTATTCACCAGTGGTACAACCAACAAACCGAAAGGCGTTGTCAGCACTCACAAAACGATTCGCGCGCAAATCACTACACTGATCGACGCCTGGGCCTGGACTGAGAAGGACTCAATACCATTGTTCCTGCCTTTGCATCATATTCATGGCATCATTAATATTCTTTGTTGTGGCTTGTGGGCCGGGGCTACCGTTCACTTGTTTGCGAAATTCGATATGCCTGTCATTACCAAAAATATTGTTGCGGATACCTACAATGTTTTCATGGCTGTACCAACGATATATGTAAAACTGATGCAGTTCTTCGACACGATTGACAAGGCTGAGGTGAAAGAGATTTGTGCCGGATTCGAGCGCATGCGCCTGAATATATCCGGATCGGCTGCGTGCCCGGTCAAACTGTTCAACCAGTGGCAAGATCTTACCGGTCAGGTCTTGCTCGAACGCTATGGTATGACTGAAATCGGTATGGGCCTGTCAAATCCGTACCATGGTGAACGTCGCGCTGGCTACGTAGGGAAGCCGCTGCCTGGAGTACAGGCTCAACTTTACGATGAGTATGACGAACCCATTCGGGACGAAAATCTCGCGGGTGAAATTCGCGTCAAAGGCGACAATGTCTTTCTCGAGTATTGGGATAACCCCAAGGCGACGAAAGAGAGCTTCAAGGACGGTTGGTTCTGCACTGGTGACGTCGCCATCATTGAAGCCGGCTACTATCGCATCATGGGTCGCTCTTCCGTCGACATTATCAAGTCCGGCGGCTATAAATTATCTGCGCTCGAAATTGAAGGCGTACTGCTTACACATGACGCGATAGCCGAAGTTGCTGTGCTCGGCATTGAAGATGACACATGGGGTGAAGCGGTAACCGCTTTTATCGGTTTGAAACCCAACGCCAAACTCGACTTCCAGGAACTCAAAGCCTGGTGCGATGGCAAGATGTCGTCCTACAAGATTCCGAAGCAGATCAAGATTCTCGATGCACTGCCCAGAAATGCCATGGGCAAGGTGACCAAGCCGGTTCTTAAAACCATGTTTTGATCCTGGCCGATACCTGCTGCCCTCGCGGCGCCAGTGGCGCCTCAAGCGTACCCATCCAGTACAACTGATCAACATTCCTTTCTTTGCGGCGGAGGTAATTCCGGTCGCCGCAGTGGCCGCAGCCGTTAAAGTGTGAACTGGCGCATGTCAAACAGCGTGCAAAACTTTCCAGATTAGGGGTGGAAACAGCGTCCAAAAGTTTCCACCCCATTGTGTCACTATCCGGCATTTTTGCCGGAGGTATCTGGAGTGTATTACGTGGATATTATTGTCGAAATTCGCAGACGCCATTCGGCTGGTCATCAAAGCAGTGCTGGAAAAGGTCGCTAGACTGGAAAGTTTTGGACGCTGACGGGTGGAAAGTTTTGGGCGCTGTTTGACA
>Ga0209553_1000664_pt1 | contig 17703 bp, 12 predicted proteins | sample LauGreFBDMM110DN_2_FD_188217 | JGI IMG/M metagenome (GOLD analysis project Ga0209553, IMG submission 188217) | Freshwater lake microbial communities from Lake Michigan, USA - Fa13.BD.MM110.DN (SPAdes) (version 2) | ecosystem: Environmental > Aquatic > Freshwater > Lake | place: Lake Michigan...
CTAAGGGGGAGTGGGGGGGGGGTAGCATGGCAATCTGCGAGGCTTGCGATTGTGTTTTACTTCGGCGTATGTTTTGAGAGGATAAATTTCAGATGCGAATTTTGGAAGGTTTTCGCTTCCGGGCATGGGTTTTAAGCTGCGTAGTTTGCGGTCTTTTGCAGAGTGAAGCAACCGCTGGCATCATCACGTTTGGCAGCAGTGGCAACACTTTCGATATGACTTTCGTGGACATCGGCAACGCCGGTAACGTGGCTGACACGACGGGTCAACCCAATTCTGCTGGAGCAGTGAGTTACTCTTACGGAATTGGGAAGTACGAAGTCAGTAGGGACATGATCAACAAGTACAACAGCGACTACGGGACTAGCAACAATCTGGAGATCAGCCTCTTTGATTTTGAAAACAATCCTTTTGCGAACATTCCTGGGGGTAATGACAAGGATAACCCTGCAACGGGAGTGAGTTGGAACGAAGCGGCACGTTTTACGAACTGGCTGAACACCAGCACAGGCGGATCAGCGGCGTACAAATTCACAATAGGCAGCGGCGTGAACGACAACATCGCGTTGTGGGGTTCAGGCGATGCAGGTTATGACGCATTGAATCCTTTCCGTAACAGTCGTGCAAAGTACGTTTTGCCGAGCATGGACGAGTGGTACAAGGCCGCGTACTACGATCCCCAAGCAAATGGCGGTGCAGGTGGATATTCTGACTTTCCGAACGGTCTTGACACGGCGCCGACAGCAGTGGCTAGCGGCACTGGTGTCAACACGGCCGTGTATGGACAATCTCTCGGCCAAGGCCCTGCAAAAGTCCACTTAGCCGGCGGTGCGAGTCCTTACGGTATCGTGGGACTCGGCGGAAATGCAACGGAATGGCAAGAAAGTGCGTATGACGGAGGCAACAATGATTCTTCTGAATCTCGGGTGATCCGCGGTGGCCGCTGGGATAAACCTGCCGGTAACATGAAGTCGCTGTTCAATTCTAACACGTTTGGGAATCAACCTACGGCCGATTCCGGCCAGGTTGGTTTCCGTGTCGCAAGTGTTTCATCTTCCGCGGCATCAGTTCCGGAGCCTAGTACGTTCGGAGTATTAAGCTTCGTAGGTCTGGCACTCGTGGCTTATCGTAAGCGGATGAAGAAATAACGCTTTTCCCTTTTGTGCTTTTACCCTTTGTGTTTCTGTGCTTCTGCGATTCTGTCGTTAAGAATCAGGAGCGTCGCCGGCGGCGCGCGACTTTGAAAATCACTTTCGTCGTGTCCCTTCTGCCCTGTCGTCAGGGGAGAAGGTGGCCGCGAGGCCGGATGAGGGTTTTTGCCCCCGCCGCGTTGTCTTCGCATGTCCATGTTGTCCGAGATTCGACCATTCGTTGAATCTACCCCGGGATCCGGAGATTAAGTGCGATGGGACGTAAGAGCGATCCTCCGGTGGTGCTGATCAAGTGGTATGACTTCACCAAGTGGCTGCTGTAAATACCATTCCCGCCAAACAGCCCGCCGTGCTTGCGGAAGAGACCGTTGATCTTCTCGGCGGTCACCACCGTTGCGAACGACAACCCCGGCTAAAGCAGAAATCCATTGACGACTGTTTGGAACCCGGCGTTCCCTGAATCACCCGAATCGGATACAGACTGGCGCACGAAAAACCCTCCCTAGCTTCTATGGGCACAGATTCGTCAGAGAGGGCTTGCTCGTCAAACCAGAGACGGTAGTTTCAAATCAAGACCAGCCTCAGGTCGCACGCGTTTACGATTTCTACTCGCGCGATCATAGACCAGATTACGCGGTGTGAACTGAACCAACAGTGCCATTCGTGTCTGACACGAATGGCACTGCCGGTTTGGTGGCAAGGGTTTAGGTCACGCGGAGCGTAAACATTCGCCGAAGCCGTGGGCTGCTTGCGCAGCGTCAAGAAGAAAATTGAGCATTTTTTTCGATCTCAGCCACAGTCAGCCGCCGGAAATGGTGCGGGCGGGACGAAGTCCGCTCACTCCGGTCAGGATGAGTCCATTTGCCGTTGATCGATGGTCGAATTCTGCAATTCGGACAGGCGATCCGGCGACATGTTCCATTGTAAAAATCCGGAAACGTCGGTCGGCGTTTTGCCGCTTCCTGAGGGTAGGTTTTGCCCTGCTCGATTCCAGAAAACGACCGATGTTGTCGTTGGTGTGCGTTTTTTCTTGCTATCGTGTCGCTAACTTACCTTGGTCTCTATGTAGGAGGCAACGAAACTAGGGTCTTTGAGTAGCCATAATCGTCTTTCGGAGCCAGACACCTTGGTGCCGTCCAATCCTGAATCACCTGCCACAGTTTCCATCAGCCTGAGTGAGTGCATCAACTACGCGAGTTGGCAGAATTCGGTTCCGTTTCTGAGATCGCTGGTTATCCGAAATATCGGGAACGAGACACTCAGCAATTTGCAGCTCGAAATGCAAATCCAACCTGCCTTTGCTCGCCCGAGAAGGTGGCAAATAGATCGAATCAGTCCGGGAACAGAACTCGCAATCGCCGATCGTAATATTGAACTTGATGCTGCCTATCTGAACGGACTGAATGAAGCCGAACGCGGACAAGTGCAGCTGCTCCTTCGATGCGGTGATTACATCATTGCAAATCAATCACATGAGATTCGCATCCTTGCTCGAGACGAATGGGGTGGATTTGGATCCATGAGCGAGTTGCTGGCAGCCTTTGTGATGCCAAACGATCCCGCCGTCGCCAAGATCATGAAGACTGCCGGAGAGGCACTCACAGCACACGGGCACTCCTCCGCGCTTGATGGATACCAGAGTCGTGATCCACGAAGGGCTTTCATGCTGACCGCAGCAATATGGTCTGCGATTGCCGGAGAACGACTGACTTATTCCAATCCGCCCCGCAGCTTTGAATCAACGGGACAGAAGACACGACGTCCATCAACGGTCATTTCAGATGGCTTGGCAACTTGTCTGGATACCACTCTCTTGTTTGCCGCTGTTATTGAAGCTGTAGGACTGAATCCGATCGCGATTTTTCAGCAAGGTCATTGTTTCGTCGGCGCATGGTTGGTTGAAAAGACTTTCAACAACCTGGTAGAGAACGACATCACCGAGGTTCGAAAAGCAATTGCTGCCCGTGAATTGTTGGTATTTGAAACAACGCTGATCACAGCACGACCGCCCGCAACGTTTGAAGACGCGAAACGTACAGCAGAAGCAGCCCTCGGAGCATCTAAAGAAGAACGATTTGTCGCTGCAATTGATTTCATGCGAGCCAGAATGGCTCAAATTCGTCCACTTGCGTCACACGATACGTCGGCAAACGCACGAGACGAAATTGGCGATGTCAGAGTGGCACTCCCACTTCCGAAGATGCCCGATTTTTCTCAGGTTCCAATCGATATCGCTGAGGAGAAACCTACGACCCCTGCGGGTCGTATTGAGCGATGGCAGCGGAAACTTCTGGATCTTTCGCTGCGAAACCGGCTGCTGAATTTTAAGGCAAGCAAACAGTCGGTACCGTTTCTGTGTCCCGACGTACCAGCACTCGAAGATAGACTGGCCTCAGGATCCAAACTGCGGATTGTTTCACTCACTGAGCACAATCCGATTGGGGATCGTGATGCGGCTCTGCATTATCAAAAGACGCGAAAAGATCTTGATTCTGAATTTGCGATAACTGCACTGGAACGCGGTGAACTCGCGGCAAAGCTTGACTCGCGTGAACTCGCCGGGCGACTGACCGAACTTTATCGCAAGGCCAGAAATGACATTGCAGAAGGTGGTTCAAATACGCTGTACCTTGCCGTCGGATTCCTGCGTTGGAAGAAGAAGCCAGACGACCCTGATTTCTATTCAGCACCACTATTACTCGTTCCGGTCAAACTGATCCGGACGAGCGCTGTTTCGCCATTTCAACTTGCACATCACGAAGACGAAGTGCGATTCAATGCAACACTCATTCAAATGCTGAAGAAGGACTTTGAACGAGACCTGACCCACTTTGAAACAGATCTCCCAACGGATGAAAACGGTATAGATGTCTTGCAGGTCATGGAAAAGATGCGGCGAGCGGTTCGCGATATTCCTGGATTCGAAGTCGTCGATGAAACGGCACTCGCGACATTTTCGTTTGCCAAGTACCTGATGTGGAAAGATCTGGTTGACCGTATAGATCAGTTGGCAAACAATCGCGTCGTTCGCCATCTGATCCAGAATCCTGACAAGGCATTCGAATCCGGAGCGTCCACAGCGTTTCCGACCTGCGATGACATTGACCGAAGATACTCGCCAAATCAGCTTGTACACCCACTGCCAGCAGACTCATCTCAACTCGCCGCAATCGCCGCTGCGCAAGAGGGACATGATTTTGTCCTGATCGGTCCGCCGGGGACTGGAAAGAGTCAGACAATTGCAAACATGATTGCACAGTGTCTGGCCAATGGAAAGACGGTATTGTTCGTCGCCGAGAAAACTGCCGCTCTCGATGTGGTTTACCGGCGATTGCGGGAACGTGGGTTGGGTGACTTTTGTCTTGAGCTTCACTCCAACAAGGCTGAACGACGGCAATTTCTCGCTCAGATGAACGCATCCTGGGCAGCCTCACAAAATGCTGTTTCAGATCAATGGCTCTCGATAAACGAGCGGTTGAAAATTCGTCGAGATGAACTGAACCGCTATGTTGAGGCGCTTCATGCTGAAGCTCCAAATGGATGGAGCGTGTTTCGCGCAATGGGCGTCTCAGTGAAGGGGAGCGGTAGGACAACTCCCAGTCTCGCATGGAATGATTCTGTTCGGCACGATGCGGCAAGATACACAGAACTGGTTAATGTAATCAGCGATATGGGCTTGAGCTTCAGGGCGTTGGTGGGAACGTTGCCGCCACGATATCTCAGAGCAACTGAGTGGTCCGCGACATGGGAGGCCAGTCTACTTCGGGAAACGGAGAACCTTGAGACAGCTGCTCGTTCACTAGAGTCAAATTTCGTGGCATTCACGGCAGCGATTGACGCTGGCGAAAAGACCGACTGCTCACCGGAAGTGCTGGAACGGTTTAGTCGCGTGGCACGCTGTATCGTCGCAACTGCCAGTGATGACTATCGCATCATATTCCACAAGCGATTCGCTGATCTTTCCACGGGAGTGGATGAGCTTGAAGAATCGATCAAGACGTTCAATTTGGCCAGAGGCCAGGCAAAAGCCGAATACGATGAAGCAAACCTGCTGAGTATTCCTACAGACGACTTGGATCGGGCGTGGCGTGAGGCCACAGCGAAATTGTGGCCACTGTCAGTCTTTGCGAAGCGGCGAGTACAAAAGCTTCTTCAAAGTTATTCCACCAAAGGCGTTTCTGACCCGCAAATTGACCTTCCGAAGATTCGCTCGATGCAAACTCAACTTGCCCGCATCTCCGCAAATCCACTTGCAGATCAGGTTCATCTCTGGAATGGGCTCGACACTGCCACTGACAAACTCCGCGAACATCTTACCACTGCGAAGGAAGCTAGGCAGGCGATTGTGGACTTGGGAAAGAGTCTGGGCAATTTGCCGTCAATGTCTTCCAAACTGCATTCCGTCCTTGCAACGGATTCATCAAATCACCCGGTTCATCGTAAGTCGCAAGCATTTCTTGAATCTGCTCAGCGTTTTTCGGCATCGGTGCAGGCGTTCAAAAGTTTCGCCGGGGCTGCACCGGTCAACAAAACGACAAGGGACGTTTTGATTGAGTCCTTCAGCGTGGTTGAGAAGATCAGGAAAGATCGCCCCTCGCTACAAAGGTGGACGGCTTGGTCAGGTGTCAAACAACGCTCAGTCACGCTTGGCCTGGATGTTTTCGTCAGGGCTTTGGAATCAGGCCAGTTGTCGCCAGACGATCTGGCCTCGGCGTTCGAACTGTCTTATGTCCGCTGGTGGCTGCCGAAAGCGATTGACAGTAATCAGGTTCTTCGCGGGTTTCAGCGTTTCAAACATGAAGACGCTATCAAGGATTTTCAGAAACTTGACGAAGCCGCCAGAGCCGAGGCGACAGTGCATGTGCGAAAGTCCTTGTCGCACAATCTTCCAAGTCTAGACAAGGTTCCACGTCAATCAGAACTTGGACTGCTCCGTCATCAAATGCAGTTGCAACGACCAAGCAAGACGATTCGAGAAGTAATCGGGGGCATGCCGCAGTCATTTGGCAAGCTTGCTCCATGTTTGCTGATGTCACCACTGTCAATCGCCCAGTACCTGCCATCCAATCAGGCGTTATTTGATGTCGTTATCTTTGACGAGGCGTCACAAATTACAACGTGGGATGCGATCGGCGCAATTGCACGCGGCCATCAAACCGTGATTGTGGGGGACCCCAAACAACTGCCGCCCACAAACTTCTTCGGCCGCTCTGACAACGACGAAGAAAATGACGAACTCGAAGACCACGAACGAGACCTAGAAAGCATTCTGGACGAAGCCAAAGCGTCCGGGCTTCCAACATTGCAGCTCAATTGGCACTATCGCAGCAGCCATGAATCATTGATCGCCTTTTCAAACTGGCACTACTACAACAACCAGTTGATCACATTTCCTTCAGCATTGACGAAAGACCAGGCGGTATCACTCAAATACTTCAGTAAGGGCATTTATGATCGCGGGAAGAGTCGAACAAACCGACAGGAAGCAGATGCGATTGTTGCCGACGCGGTCACGCGCATGAAAGGTTGGCTGCGGCTGCCGGAGAAAGAACGGCAAACTCTGGGTGTCATTACCTTCAACAGCCAGCAGCAGTCTCTGGTTCAGGATCTCTTCGATGATGCGCAGCGCAAGAACCCAGAAATTGAGTGGTTCTTTAACGACGCACGGATTGAGCCGACAATCGTTAAAAATCTCGAAAACGTCCAGGGAGATGAGCGTGATGTGATGCTGTTTTCGATTGCTTTCGGGCCTGATCCCGCTGGGAAACTTCCGCTTATCTTTGGTGCATTGAACCGAGGCGGCGGGGAACGGCGACTGAATGTTGCTGTCACCCGCGCGCGTCAGGCATTGGTAGTCTACGCATCCTTTAAAGCGGATCAACTGAACGCTGAAAAGACAAAATCGCTCGGGGTTCGTCATCTGAAAAACTTTCTGGACTATGCTGATCGAGGAGCGATCGCATTGTCTGCAGAGCAAACCGGCTCGATGGGCGGGTTCGACTCACCCTTCGAAGAGGCAGTAGCGGAAAGATTATCAGACAAAGGCTGGCAGATCGTCACCCAGATTGGAGTATCTGGCTTTCGTGTCGATCTCGGCGTGGTGAATCCCGACAAGCCTGGAGCCTACTTGGCAGGAATTGAATGTGACGGTGCAACGTACCATCGGTCTGCGACGGCGAGGGATCGTGACAAGATACGGGAGCAGATCCTGCGTCATCTTGGGTGGGAGATCATACGAATTTGGTCGCCGGACTGGTGGTACGACTGCGAGGGGGCGACGGAGCATGTCCATGAATTGTTGTGCGACCTGCTTGAAGCAAGCCGCAATAATGACCAGTCGAGTGACGAAGAATCAGACTCGGATGAGTGTGAGAACGGCGGAGTTGGCGGCGATGACACTTCAGAAGAATCGCCTGCACTGGCAGTCAGATATGCTCAGGTTCAAGCTGTATCGTTGGAAATCGATGCTGAGGCATTTTTTGCGGAAGCATACACTGACAAACTCCGCAGTGTGGTCTTGAGTGTCCTGCAGGCTGAATCGCCGATCCGTGACGACGTTCTGGCACAACGTGTCGCGAGACTTCATCAGTTCTCTCGCACGAGCGCCAAAATCCGCGACAGGATTCTGACTCTGATTGAAGATGTTCAGTCAACCCAGGAATCAACGGGAAAATTCCTGTGGGCGTCCAATGCCCCGCTGGAGACCACGGATTTTAGACATCCTTTGACCGAAGATGATCGAAGGCCGGTTGATCAGATTGCTCTCGCAGAGTTGTGCGACATCGTCATCACGCACCGAGATGATTTAGCTGAACCCGATCCGGCCTTGGCAATCTCACGTCGGATTGGATTCAATCGCCTCACGAGTGGAGCCAGAGAGCGGATTCAGGAGGCGATAGACAGAGCACAGCGTATCATCTCGAATGGGATCACTTAGCCCATCAGTTCTTGGCAGAGAACCAGAATGATTTGGTGTCGCTGGCCCAGATTTTGGGACATGAAAACCTAAACACAACTGCCAGATACACGAAGCGAACACAGGATCAGCTTGGAGCGTCGTCGGATCGCATGAGCTACTGAGACAATCAAGCGGCGGTGTCAAATGTTCGCCGCCAGCACGCCGACATCAACATGGAAGTAATCGGCCAGTTTGCGGATCATCTGCCGACTGAACGTCTTCTTTCCGGCGAGCACTTCGGAAATCGTGGACTTCGGCAACCCAGTGTCATGACTCAATTGCATCTGAGACACCCCCTTGGCTTCCATCAGATGACGAAGCATGTCTGCGTCGGATGCTGGTTCAATGGCATGATGCTCATCTTCGTAAGAACCCACAAGGTCGCTCAGGGCATCGAGGTAGGTCTCTTCGCCTTCGTCAAGCGTGCCACGGGCGAGCAGGCCGTCCATAACCCGCTGTGATTCGGCAAGGTGCTCGTCTGACTTGATCGACGCCAAGGGAAAATCGAGCACAAGCTCCATGTATGAGTCTCGACTCTTCCCTTTCAGACGGAATTGTGTCTTGGTCGCCATTGTCAGGTCTCTTTCTTCGTTCGCTTCACAGGAATCGCCTTGAGCTTGCTGCCAGTCTTCGCAGGCGGAGATTCGTAGCAACCGCAGTCTGTCTTCCATTTATCCTCATGATATTCAGCGTGGGTCATGCACTTCAGAACGAAAACTTTCTGGCTCGAATACAGTATGCGAGTTATCAACCTGTACTTGTTGCCGTCAATGTTGAAAACCACACAATTGCAGACAAGGCTCGCTGATCCAATCTCTGCTTTCACTTCCGCCCATGAGTGCCACGCCACGCTTCGGTGGCTGACGTGGCTATACCACGCTCGCAAAGGACCTTCAGAATCCTCGCAGCCGGGAGTCTCCCAGAACTGTCGAAGCCTCGCTTTTGAGATGATCCGCATGTGTTCTAACTCTCATATCGACCCCCAATGGCATGGTAGTTCGTAAAATGCGAACAAGCAAGACCAAAGTTCGCAGAATGCGAACCGACCGATAAGACTGTTGCCGATTCTGGTAAATGACACCCGCTTGAACAGCATCGAAGCCGATCAGCAGCACACATCGTCCTGCACGGCTTCGAGAGTCATCAAGCCGGAGTGAATCATGCAAACAACTTGCGTTCGTCAGGGACAGATCGAAGTCGGCGTCATCGAACATCAAGGCCGGGATTTTTCGGCTTTGGGTGCGACGGTTCAAGGTCGCTCGATCACGGGCTATACAAAACTCGTTGATGGTGAAATTCAGCTTTCATCATGGAACGGCCAGACCACATTGGAAAGTCGCTCTGAGATTGTAGAACGGTTCTGGTCCGGGTCGCTGGCCCTAATGTTCCCGCTTGACGGTGGTGACCGACACAATCCTCAACGAACTGGAGAACGACGATGTCTTTTACGATCAGTGCATTCAATCATGATGAATGGAACCGCTACGGCCTTGCTGACTTCAGCGACTTCGCCGATCAGATTGCCGAAGTCAATGTCAGCGAAGATGCTTTCAGCGGACTCGGTGAATGGTTTTTCGTGCCGAATGAACCGCTCCCAAACAATGACAGAGTGATCTATTTTGGATCTTGGGGAAATGACAACTCGCCGGGAGCCAGCATGTATACGCACGCTGAGATCTTTGACGCTCTCGATCCCGATCAACTCATCGAGTTCTCGAAGCGATTGGACCACTGGGAGATCGCCGTTCGCCGCGAGTCCGATGGCATTAAAGGAAGTCTGTATTTTCAGCACGGCCCTCGTTTTTATTACTCCTTTGAACCGCATTGATCGCTGGCTCGTGAAAGCAAACAGGAAGAGTTTTGGCTCGTCACGCTCAACACAAAGAACGTGCCCATTGACTGCCATCAAATTACCGTCGGGACTCTGAGGAACAGCTTGGTTCATCCCCGTGAAGTTTTCCGACCGGCGATCCGCGACGCAGCAAACTGCATTCTTGTTGTTCACAACCATCCCTGCGGCGATCCGACACCCAGTGACCAGGACATCAGTGTCACCGAAAGACTGGAGCAGACTGCCGAGGTGATCGGGATTCCCGTGATCGACCACATCATCGTCGCTGGCGACAAAGCCCTCAGTATTCAGGAATGGCGCTCGGGCAACCGCTGGTAGCGCAGTTGTCGTATTGGAACGTCCAGTAAAGCTCAGTTCGTCAGGCGGGGCTTCGTCGACATATTCAGGCAGCCGCGAAACATGTACGCATTTTCACCAAAGCATTACACTCTACGATCGGTCGTTTCAAAGCATTTGCAGAGTTTTAGTGAATCTACTTTCCTGTGTGATACCGCCGAAGTTTTCGGGCAACAAAAAACGTCAGCGATGTTATCGACGACGGCTTGAAGCCGGAAACGGTTTGCGCACTCATCACACGCCCTTATGAGTGGTTTGGTCGGCAGACTTTGCGACGCGAGGTCGCGATCACTCTTGGCGCTTCGTCAACGTGAAACTGTGATCATTTTGACTGCGCCAAATGACGGCAAGGCAAGCCGTCGCAAATCAAATTGTTGGCTGCTCCGGGGTGTCGGACCGGAGCGGTGAAATCGGCTTCCGCAGAACCTCTTCGGTCCGGGCAACCGAGTCCGCGTGTCGGCAAAAATTGGTCGCAGTTGTCACTCCAAACGCCTACGAGGTCGGCACTTGATCGAAGGCTTGAAGAATCCCACGGTGGTTCGTGACAAGAAGGCTCTGACCGGCTTCTCGTTTCGCCCGGTGGGGGTGAACGAGTCCATTCAAAAGGCAATCACCAATACGACCGAGTGGTCAGGTCGTTTGTCTCAGCCGTCATAAACGGGGCTGCTTCGCTAACGCCTCGATGAAGCCAAAGTGCCCCAGAAAAAAGGGGGGTTGCCTCCTCTCGATCTCGTTTATTTCGGTAAGGCACAAGGTCTCGAATCTAACGATCTTTCCGGCGCACGATAGACCTGACACTTGAAGCACAGTTTCTTAACCGGAAACCTCCAGATCTGTGTGGGATTCCTTTCATTGCAAGCGTGTTGCTGAGCTTGAGAGCAGGCATCCAGTTTTCAGCCGTTTAGATTCAATTGAAACGATTCTCTGCAAATCCTGTGGCCGCGAACAGCCGGCGTGCAACAACTAATCGGCTACCCAATGATGTGCGACTGATTCAACCTACTGTTTAAAAGGACGTGTTCGATGTCTCCAATTTTTGCACAACTGTCTCTGGACTTCGCGGCAAATTCCGTCGTGCAGTCCGTCACTCTGTACCTTTTCTTCGCCGGGATGGTGGGAATGGGTGCCGGAGCCGTTTATCTGTTTTTAGAACGCAGCAGCGTTCCGCCTCAGTATCGGAGCGCGGTGACTGTCTCCGGCTTGATTTGTGCCATCGCGTGTTTCCATTACTACAAAATGACGACACAATATATGACCGGAGAGTCCTTTCCGACCGCCCTGCGTTACATTGACTGGTTGTTCACAACGCCACTCTTACTCATCAAGTTTCCCATGCTGCTCCGCGTGGGGAGCGAGGGAAAGAGGCTCTTCCGAAATCTTGTGTTACTCGACATCGGGATGATCGTGACGGCATTTATTGCCGAAACCTCTCCCGTGGGCAGTGGTTCATGGTGGGGATTCTTTATTGTCGCGTGCAGCTTCGAGCTTGGCATCGTGGGCCTGCTCTACGGTTCTATGAGCGAGGCGATCAATCGACAGCCCGCACCCATCGCGAGTGCGATTCGCGTGATGCGCCTGTTCATTCTCGTCGGTTGGGCGGTGTATCCGATCGGGTTCCTGATGGCACTGGCGGGGGCCGGCGAGTACCGCGAAATCGTTTACAACATCTCGGACGTGATCAACAAGGTGGGATTTGGACTTGTCGCACTGCACGGGATTCAGTCGTTCGTGCAGGCTGAAGCTGTCCGAACTCGGCATCCGGAACTGAACGTGGAAGTCCCTGCTCTGGCGATATCTGAACGTTGATTGTCAGGCGAGAACGAATCGCGAGCGACTGGTCTGGTGTCGGCGATCCTGTTTTGGAAACCATTCATTTCGACTCCAATTCCCACAGCACAAGCGTGATCACATGACAGATCATCAGAGCAAACTCCTATTCATCTTTGCGCCTCCGGCGACGTTGATTCTCCTGTCCGTGATCACTCTTGCGGTTGGCGGGTTTCCCGATTTCATGGCTCCTTGGCCATTCCTGATCGCGATCTTCGCCGTGGGTCTGCCACATGGAGCAACCGACTTCATGATGTCCCGGCGGCTCGATGGCACGTCCGTTTCGGCGACTTTTTTCCGCTTCGGCTGGTACGTCGCGATCATGACCTGCGTGCTTGCCAGCCTCGCCATTGCTCCGTTGTTCGTCATCGGGGCTTTCGGTCTGCTCAGTGCGTGGCATTTTGGGAGGGCAGACGCGGAAGATCTCGATGACATTTCTCCCATGGGATCAGACCGATCAATCCCGAAAGCCGTTTGGGCATTGTCGAGGGGCTTCCTTGTTGTCCTGCTGCCATTCGTCTGTTCTTTTGAAATTTCCCTGTCGATCCTGAACATGCTGCTCGCATGGTGTGGAAGCGCGGCATTAAACGCCTCTGATGAGTGGAGACTGAACCTTGCCGCATTTCTCGCAGGGTGTTTAATCACCGAGTTGGCGAGCATCCTGCAAAGCCTTGCCGAAAGAAATATCCGTCGAGCTGGCGTCGAGATGTTGGAGCTCATCGCCATCGCAAGTTGCTTTGGCACTCTGCATCCATTGTTTGCTTCCGGAGTTTACTTCCTTGCCTGGCATAGCTGGCGTCATCTTCGACGTCTCAACCGCGTTATCAATCATGAGTCATTGTGGAGTTTCGGCCTGCAGAGCATGATCTCTCTTCACCGCGATTCTCTGATCCTGCTGATTCCAACAGCGTTCGCAGTTCCGGTGATTGCATTTCAACTAGGCGGTGATTTGACACCATCGAGTCTTTGCCTGTCCAGTCTGCTGGTCTATGTCATTGTCACACTTCCTCATGAACTGCTTTGTCGACGGCTGTTTGCCTCGCTTTCGCGAGGAACTTCTGCCCATCGAAATTTGGAATTGTCATCTGGCGTTCTGACGGGATCTCTCTTCAACGAAGAGAGGCAGGCCGACTTCCGAACCATTCCGAAATCCAGACCAAGGTGATGGAACTATGTCAGATACAATTACGATCATCGGAGCTGGGCCGGGGGGGCTCTCTGCGGCGATGCTATTGGCATCTCAGGGCAGGCGAGTTCGGATTTTGGAGCGCCTGCCGCGTGTTGGAGGAAGGTGCTCGGCCATCGAAGAGAGCGGTTTTCGATTTGACCTTGGCCCAACGTTCTTTCTGTACCCGCGAGTATTGCGGGAGATCTTCGAGTCGGCTGGTTATGACCTGTCCGCCGAGGTTCCGATGACAAAACTGGATCCTCAGTACCGGCTCGATTTCGGTCAGGGAGGTCAGTTGAATGCGACTCCGGATGTCCAGAAGATGGAAGCGGAAATTGCTCGCATATCACCGCGTGACGCGGGCGCGTTCACACGGTTCATGAAAGACAATCGGGAGAAGTTGCGCCGCTTTCGGCCGATCCTCGAATCGCCCTTCAGCAGCGTATTTGATCTGCTGCGACCATCCACCCTCAAGGCTGTTCCATGGCTACGTCCGTGGCACTCCGTCGGCAGTGAGCTGCAAAGTTACTTCACTGACCCACGCCTCGTGCTTGCCTTGTCTTTTCAGTCAAAATACCTCGGCATGTCGCCGTTTCAGTGTCCCAGTCTCTTCACCATCCTTGCGTTTCTCGAGTACGAATACGGGGTCTATCATCCCACAGGGGGCTGTAGCGCCGTCAGCGAGCGAATGGCCGAAATTGTTCAGGAGATGGGTGTTGAACTGCACCTTAATGAGCCGGTTGAGCAGCTCGAGTTTGTCGATCGTCAGATTGTCGGAGTCACTACAAACAGGAGACACTATCCAACCAATTCTCTCGTGATCAATTCGGACTTTGCCAGAACTATGCAGCGGCTTGTGCCCGATCACCTTCGAAGAAAATGGTCTGATCGGAAGCTCGCAGCGACGAAGTTCTCATGCTCAACTTTCATGATGTACCTCGGCGTGGAGGGTCTTTACGATTTGCCGCATCATACGATTCACATCGCGAGCGACTACTATCGGAATCTCGACGAGATTGAAAATCAGCATGTGCTGTCTGCGGATCCGTCGTTCTATGTTCAAAACGCGTGTGTCACCGACGCGACTCTCGCGCCGCAGGGTCATAGCACTCTGTATATTCTTGTGCCTGTCACGCATCAGCACCCGAATGTGGACTGGTCAAAAGAGGTTCCGGCCTTTCGCGAGAACGTGCTTGATCAGGTTGAGAAATTGGGCCTCCATGATCTGAGGCGGCGAATCCGGTTTGAGAAAATTGTGACTCCAGATGACTGGGACTCCGGTTACGAGGTACACAACGGTGCTACGTTCAACATGGCTCACAATTTTCGTCAAATGCTTCACAAACGACCAAACAACCGCTTCGAAGATCTGGAAGGAGTTTATCTGGTTGGTGGAGGAACGCATCCCGGCAGCGGGCTGCCCGTCATCTACGAGTCGGCACGAATTACCAGTCGGCTGATTGACGAGGATCTTGGTCCTGTTTCTCCACAAGCGACAAGACGCCATCGATCGCGTTGTGCTCACTGATCGAACTTCTCTGAATGGATTTTGTGGCGATCGTCTCGGATATGCTAAAGGGTAAGACCGGCAACGGCGGTGAGTGAGGCGACAACCACAACAATTGCTCTTGAGACCGCATTTTTAGGCGTCAGCTGATAGAAGCAGATGGCAAAAGCGAGAATAACTGCAGCAACGATCAACTCGATGCCCAACACCCGATTCGTGGCACCTTGCAGAAATCTGATCGCGAGGAAAACAGCGACGACGATCATCCCTCTGATGTAACCCCGCCATATCTCGAAGTCCGATGCGAAGAGCAATGCGCAAGTTGCTAAATGCATCGTGTAGGGAAAGAACAGCTGACGAACGAAAAACCAGCGAAAAATCACCAGCCAAATCAGACTGCATGCCATGAGTAACAAACGTTCGCCTCGAAACTCTGGTCGACTTCGTAAGACAGCCGCCGTCAAGAAGACCTGAGCCCACGCAACCCCGCCAAAAAAGAGCGCTGTCGCGAGAATACAGAGAACGAAAATAGATTGGGTTGCAGTCGAGAAACGTGGAGCGTGGATCATTTAAGGCCAACCAAAGTCTGGTCTTTCTTTGAGCATCGAGCTGTTTAAAGACAGGCCGGTGGAGAAATCAATGAAAGTTCAGCGAATTCCGGTCAGTTTGTCCATGGCGATCATCGACGCTCTACCTGAGATGGGCATTCGGTGGTCCGCTCGCAAGGGCCGTTCACTGAAATGTCGGTCGTCAGGAATTGTAGGCCATGTTGCCGTCGGACTGATGTTTTGAAGGATGGAATCGGATGTTGAGAATGTTTCCACGCGACGAGATAAAACGTTAAGTCTATGATCTCCCTGAAGCGCATTGCCCCCAATCTGGAGTTCGCAGGCTACGCGAGTACAAGCCCATGTTTCAGCGATCCGTGTTTTTTGCCATCACCGCGTTCCTGATTCCGTTAAGTTCGGCTCAGGTGTTTGCAGCAGACTTGGACGCTCCGACCAATCCCGCAGCCGAACGTGGGTACAGGTTCTTGATAGACACGGCCCTGATTCCTGCGGACTTCCATGAATCAACTTTTGATGAGGTTTGGAAAGTCTGGCCGCAGCCTCTGAAGTTTAAGGCGGCCGGACTTTCGCCTGCCGAGCGAAGGACCATGGCTTTTGATCGCTATGGGCTCACCGCCCGAGCTGGTGATGGTTCCGGAAAACCGCTGCAGTACGTCGTGGCCGCCGACGGTGGCTGGTCCATGAATTGCTTCGCCTGTCACGGAGGCACCGTTTATGGAACGCCGATGGCCGGCGCTCCAAATAATCGCTTCGCCCTGCAGTCTCTCACGGAAGAGACGTTTCATACCAAATTGCGTCAGGGGAAACGGCCCAGTCGCATGGATCTTGGCGCCATGGCGATTCCGCTGGGTTCAACGAACGGGACCACCAACGCTGTCGTGTTTGGCATGGGCTTGATGAACGCGCGGGACTCACAGTTGAACCTGCTTTTCACTCCGCCGAAATTCTTTGTGAATCATGACATGGACGCGCCGCCGTGGTGGTACTTCTTCAAACGACCGGCCATGTACATCGACGGGTTCGCAGCGAAGGGGCATCGCGGGCTGATGCAGTTCACACTGGTCCCGGAGAATGGCCCGGAATTCTACAAGAAACACGAAGCCAATTTCCGTGACGTTCTGGCCTATATCACTTCGCTTCGGCCCCCAAAGTATACCGGCCCCATTGATCAGACACTCGCCATCCGCGGAAAATCCCTGTTCGTCCGGAACTGTTCGCAATGTCATGGAACGTACGGCGACGATTGGACGTATCCAAACAGGCGTGTGCCGCTGGACGAAATTGGCACTGATCCCGTGCGACTCACTGCGCTCACAGTTGAAGGCCGAAAGAAGTACGCCGACAGCTGGTTTGCACATGCGGGTGAAGCCAACCCTCAGCAGACACTCATTGATCCCGATGGCTACGTTGCTCCTCCGCTCGACGGGATCTGGGCCAGCGCACCTTATCTGCACAACGGCAGTGTTCCAACGCTTTGGCACCTGATGCATCCTGACGATCGACCAGCAGTCTGGCGGCCTGTTTCCGCCCGGATGGACGAAGAAAAAGTGGGGCTCACAATTGAGCAAGCGTCGGAGATTCCTGAAAGTATTGATGACATGGTGTTCCGCCGCAGCTATTTCGACACACGGCAGTTCGGAAAGAGCGGCGATGGTCACAGGTTCCCGAATGCGCTGTCGGAACCAGAAAAGCAGGCAGTGCTGGAATACCTGAAGACACTTTGACGAAACGGACTTTCAATCTGACTCATGTCGAACGCGTTCGTGTTTGACAGAAGATTTTGAAGCCCAGACAGCCCCCGAATTAACAAGTAACGAGTACAAGTACAAGAGTAACAAGTGACGGTAGAACAAGTAACAAGTACGACGTAAAGAAGTAACAAGTACCATCCACCCTGAAAGGACGGAGAGTAACAAGCGAGTAACGAGTACCATCCACCATCGCTACGTAACAAGTACTACCGTAACAAGCCGTAACAAGTACCATTCACCCTGTCGACGGAAATGCAAGCGGCAGTTAGACTTCTGCACTGGTGGGCGTAAATATTCGCGGAAGGTGTGGGCATTTTGAAACTGCTCTGGCATAGATTTCTGAGATGTCGTAGTTTTCGCGTCCATGAGTGCCATACAGACACGTGCGACAAAAGTCCTTGGTAAAATTGGCAAAATGCGTTGTGTTGACCTGGCGTGAGCCGTTGGCGGGCGCTATCGTTCCTGTGCTTTTGCGGAAGGAGCGACGCCATGCAGTATCTGGAAGATCCTCGATAAAGTGAACTGTTCCATGTCTTTGCCGACATTCTTGCGCCCGTCGCTTATCGACGACTCACAAGCGACTC
>Ga0209553_1000665_pt1 | contig 17671 bp, 14 predicted proteins | sample LauGreFBDMM110DN_2_FD_188217 | JGI IMG/M metagenome (GOLD analysis project Ga0209553, IMG submission 188217) | Freshwater lake microbial communities from Lake Michigan, USA - Fa13.BD.MM110.DN (SPAdes) (version 2) | ecosystem: Environmental > Aquatic > Freshwater > Lake | place: Lake Michigan...
GGACAGATGCACGCGAGTGAAACCTTTGAGCCTTCGATATCCGCGCTTGCGAACATCACGGGCGTGTTCGGAATCAACGCGCGCGCGACATCAAGCGCTGCCATCAACGCTGGCGTGTCTGCGTTTTCGATGATGCCGATGAGCGCAGCATCCGCGCCAGCGCCGCTTGATGCGTGTTGCTCGGCTAGTTCGCGTGCTCTTGCAATCGCGCGATCGCGACCTACGCCTTCAGTTTGCTTGCGAGCGGCTTTCACCTTGTCTTTGAGTGGTTCCATCGCTGCGTCAAGTGCAGCGCGTCCGAGTGCGCCGAGCGTCAACGCTTGCGCGGTCTTCGTGATGTCGGTTGCTTCTTCGACGAGCGCGGCGCCTTCAAGTTTGATCGCGCTGTGTGCGCGTGCGAGCAGCGATTGCGCAGTCATGTCTGCTGCTGCCGCTGCTGCACCCGTGAGTGCGAACACGCGTCGAATGCCTGCCGCGAGGCCGCCTTCGCTTGCGAGTACGAATCGTTTCGCGTCGCCTGTGTGCGCGAGATGCGTGCCACCGCAGAACTCGGTCGACTGCGCGAGCCACGCATCGTTGCACGGATTCGCGAGCAGTGCGTCCACCGTCGCGCCGATGGAGACCACGCGGACAGGATCTGGGTAGCGCTCGCCGAACACTGCACGCACGCCCTTCACTGTGCGCGCTGCGTCGAGTGAAACTTCTTTCGCATCGACGATGAGATTCGCTTGGATTGCCGCATTCACGCGTGATTCAATCGCCTTCACTTGCTCGATCGAGAGTCCTTGCTTCGCGCTGTAGTCGAAGCGCAATCGATCACGGTCGACCATCGAGCCCTTCTGTTCAACATCGGCGCCGACTTCGGCCTTGAGTGCGAGGTTGAGTAGATGCGTCACAGTGTGATTGGCGCGAATGAGTTCGCGACGTTCACGTTCGATCATGAGTGAGCCTTGGTCGCCGACTTGCAACCGTCCGCGCGTGACATGACCAATGTGGAGGACATAGCCACCGATGCGCTTGGCATCTGTGAACTCGATCGCCGCGTGCGCGTCAGAGCCGTGCTCCGTGCGGAACGCGCCGTGATCTGCTACTTGTCCGCCCATCTCGGGATAGAACGGCGTGCGGTCGAAGATCACCGCGATCGTTCGCGCGTTGTCGGTGTCAGCATGCTCGTCAAAGTTCGCGCCGTTCCAGATTGCGCGCACCGTCGTTGTGAGCGGCTTCGGATCAAACTTCGTTGTGTCATCGGTTGCGTGAATGTGCAGTGCTTCGAGCTTCGCAATCGCGTCAGGTGGGAAGTGGAGTTGCGTGTCTCCGCCTTGCACTGCGCGACTCTTCTCGCGCGCTTCTTCCATAAGAGTTTCGTAGCCAGTCACATCAACGCTGAGGTGTTCTTCTTCCGCCATCACTTGCGTGAGATCGATCGGGAATCCAAACGTGTCATGCAACTTGAATGCATCTTGCGCGGGGACAGTAGTTGCGCCGCTCTTTTTCACGCGTGCCGCAGCTTCGCCGAACAATGCAAGGCCGCGCTCAAGCGTGCGACCGAATTGCACTTCTTCATCGAGGATGACTTGTGCAACGCGTGCGGCGTGTTGCTTGATTTCAGGAAACGCGCCGCCAAGTGTAGATTCGACTGCACGCACGAGGTCATGCAAGAAGGGACCGCGCACGCCCATCGTTTGATGACCGTGGCGAACCGCGCGGCGAAGAATGCGACGAAGGACATAGCCGCGTCCCTCGTTGGACGGCGTTGCGCCATCGGTGATCGCGAGCGTGAGGCAACGGATGTGATCCGCGATCACGCGATAGGCGATGTCGGTTGCGTCATCGAGTCGGCCGCCATACGGATGCGCATCAGTTCGTGCTTGAATTGCGGCAAAAACGGGCGACCACAAGTCCGTGTCGTAATTCGAACGCTTGTCTTGAATCACGGAGACGAGCCGCTCGAGCCCCATGCCTGTGTCGACATGCTTGGCGGGAAGTGGCTTCAGCGAGCGATCGGGTTCGCGATTGAACTGGATGAACACGTGGTTCCAGATTTCGAGCACATCAGGATCGCCGCTGTTCACAAGATGCGCGGCGTTGCGGCCGCCGATGCGATCGAAGTGAATCTCACTGCAAGGTCCGCACGGACCCGTCTCGCCCATCTCCCAGAAGTTGTCCTTCATGTTGCCAGGAATCACATGGCCTTCAGGCAGCAGCGATTCCCACAGCGCCTTCGCTTCGAGATCTGGTGCAAGACCAGCAGCAGCGTTGCCTTCGAACCATGTCGCGTAGAGTCGATTGCGATCGAGGCCGTAGATTTCGGTGAGCAGTTCGAATCCCCAACGCACGGATTCATTTTTGAAGTAATCACCGAACGACCAATTGCCGAGCATCTCGAAGAAGGTGTGGTGATAGGTGTCCTTGCCAACATCCTCAAGATCGTTGTGCTTGCCGCCCGCGCGAATGCACTTCTGCGTATTCACCGCTCGCGTATAGCCGCGCTTCCCGCGACCAAGGAAAACATCCTTGAACTGATTCATCCCCGCGTTCGTGAACAGCAACGTCGGATCATCATGCGGCACCACTGGACTCGACGGCGCAAAGGTATGCGCCGCCTTCGTCACAAAGAAGTCGATGAACGCTTGACGAATCTCAGCAGCAGTAGACGGTCGCATGGGACGGGAAGGGTACGGGAGTCCGCCGCCAAGCATGCTGCAAGCGGCGGGCAATCAAGGACAGGCAATCAAAGGCAATCAAGGACAGGCAAGCCATGGCTTGCCTGTCCAACGCATAATCAACCGAGGCGGTTCCGGGCGAGGCAGGGTGGTTTGTGGGGAACGCGCGGAACGCGGAAGTTTCTGGTGATGAGTCAGTGCGGGACTTCGGGCACCGCGGGTCTTGCATCGCCTGCGGTCTTTCCCGTCATGACAAGGCTCTTCTTCGGCAGAAGCAGCATGAACGCCGTCACCGACGATGCGGTCATGCGAGCGTCGGAGCCGTAGCCCGCGTTGTCGCGGTTCGGCTGGTAGTAAAAGGTTCCATCAGCGCTTTGCGCCAGCGCGAACCACCATCGGTTGGCATCCATCAACTTGCGAAAGTTCGCTGCGTCGATGCTCGCGCCGAGCGCCGTGTAGGCCATGCCCATGGCGGGCGAACCGTGCGTGTCGGGGAAACTTTGCGGATGCTGGCCAATGACCTTCGAATGGAGCTCTGCTCGGTCGCGATAGGTCGCATCGGGATACGGGCTCAGGAAATTCGCGATGGCCGCAGCGCCTGTGCGACCCATGTCCGCCCAACCGTCGTCGCGCCCGCCCACGCCGTCGCCGTACCACACATATCCGTTCTTGCCACTACCTCGCTTTAGGAACTCGTACGCGGCGTCGTGCCTGGCACGGTCGATAGCGATGTCGCACCGTGACATCATCGCGTAGGCAAGAGCACCTTGGGCTGTGATCATCGCGATCGGCCCGTAGCCTTCGAACCCCGGATTGTGCCCCCATCCGCCGTGGGAGTCGCGCGGCCCCTTAGGAAAACTGCCCGGATGCGATTCCTTCGCCTGCGGGTTGATCTGCGACATGTCGAGATACTGGCCTGACGCGATGAAGTCGTGCACTTCTTGTAGCTCTGGAAGTACCCACGCCGCGCGCGTTGCGAGGTAGTACTCGCTCAACACAAGTGCAGCGCCCATGTAACTCCAGTTCGGAAGCGACAACTTCGCACCTTCATCGGACGCCTTCGTCGTGGCGCAGAGATGCCGCACGCAGCGCTCAACCGCCGAGAGATAGCGTGGATTGCCGCTCGCAAGCAACGCGAGCGGCGCGAAGGTGTCATGCACTGGATTGCCGAACGATCCATCGGCGCTCTGCTTCTTTACGAGGTACTCGAGAAGCTCCTTGACGATGCGCTCTGACTTCGCACAGTTCGCGGGGTAGTCCTTTGCGAAACTCCCGTACGCGGTGCCAACATCAAGTACCACCGACACGTTCTTGCCACCACGCAGAAGTGTCAGCGGCAACTTGCCAGGTGCCTCGGCATCGCGACTCTGCGCAGCTTCGAGCGCGACCGCGAACTCTTGGATCGGTCCCGTCGCGCCGAAAATGTCCTCGCCGTAGCCGTTGCGATGCGCCTCCCGAAATGGCTCGCCAGCGGCACCGATGATCTGGTCCCCAACAAGGACCATGCTGCTCGCAGGCGAACCTGCGAACACATGCCGAATGACCAGCGACTTCGGCGCGTCGGCCACGAGTTCCGCACGCATGCCGGTGATACCGAGGTTGTAGTACCAACCAGGAACCTCGGCGTCGGGCCCCTCGCTCGCGCGTTGCTTCCAGGGATGCCCGCTGTCGTGGTAGTGAACCTGCGCTGCGGCAGGCACGACGAGGACAAGCGCCGAGGCAACACCAAGCGCACACAGGACGAGAGGTGTTGGACGGTGGAGCATGGAGCAGACGGTATCAGACGTTCCTGCCGACTATCAAAGCCAATCGTGGACAAGCCAATCGTGGACACAAGCCAATCGTGGACAGGCAAGCCAAGGCTTGCCTGTCCAATGCACCAATTCGACTATCAAAGCCAATCGTGGAAGCCAATCGTGGACAGGCAAGCCAAGGCTTGCCTGTCCAATTTACCAATTGGGGACAGGCACATCTCTCCGACATCCGCCAGAACTGTGATCTTGGCTTGCCTGTCTAATGCACGCTTCCAACGCACTCTGTCCCCCGGCTGCATCCTCCTGACGCCAGTGAGTACGCTCCTCGAATGGACCAGCCGACTGCTCTTCACCTTGCGCTTCCTGTTCGTAGGCTGTTTGTGGGTGGGAATTGGAAGATGAACCTGGATCTCGCGCGTGCTACCGAGCTTTCGGAGGATGTGGCTGTGCGCTGTGCGTTGCTTGCGGAGCGCGTGGATGTTGCGATCTATGTGCCGTTTCCCTATCTGCAGGCTGTGCAGCGCGCGCTCGGGCACCATGCGATTTTTCTTGGTGGACAAGATTTGAGTGCGCAGCGCGAGGGTGCGTTTACGGGGCAGACGAGTGGGGCGATGCTCGCGGATCTCGGCTGCCGGTCTGTGCTTATCGGGCATTCGGAACGGCGGCATGGGCTTGGGGAGGAGAGCACTCATTTGTGCGCGAAGGTCAGCCGTGCGATTGAAAGCGGCTTGATTCCAGTGCTTTGCGTCGGGGAGACCAAGGCGCAACGCTTGGGCGGAAGTACGCGAGCGATCCTCGCTGAGCAGCTTGTCGGCTCGCTTGAGGGGGTCTCGCTGGCAAGCGCGAAGGAGCTTGTGATTGCTTATGAACCAGTTTGGGCGATTGGCACTGGCGACACTGCGACGAAGGCAGATGTCGAAGATGCGCACCGTGCGATTCGAGAAGTGCTCGCTGACCTGTATAGTGCTCCGTTCGCTCAAGCGACCCGCGTGATTTATGGCGGGTCGGTGAATGCGAAAAATGCTGCCGAACTCTTCGCTTGTGAGGAGGTCGACGGCGGGCTCATCGGAGGCGCGTCGCTGAAGTGCGACGACTTCTTCGCGATTGTGTCCGCCGCGTGCTCCTGAGTCTGCGTGAGCGAAGTTGATTGAACATCTACTGAGGTCCCTATGAGCGTCCTGTTTTCCGTCTTCACCGTCCTCTTCATCATCGTGTCCCTTGCGCTCGTGCTCATCATTTTGGTGCAGCGCCCACAAGGCGGTGGTCTCGCGGGTGCATTCGGCGGAGCAGGTGGCGGTGGAACGGACACCGCATTCGGTGGTCGTACTGGTGATGCTCTCACCATCGCCACGATTTCTGCATTCGTTGTGTATCTCTTGCTCGCGATTGGTTTGAACATCACCAGCAACGTGATGTACGCCGCGCCAGCGGAAACCGTTGACGCAGCTGCGACGACGGACACAGCGCCAATCACTGCACCAACGACCGATGGCACAACGCCAGTCGCGCCAGCAACAGATCCAGCGATTCCTGTAGCACCAGTCACGGATGCACCAGTCACGGATGCACCAGTCACGGATGCACCAGTCGACGCACCAGTCGACGCACCAGTCGCACCTTGACGACACAGCTCACGCGAGTTTCACCATGATTCGATCGATGACAGGTTTCGGAGCAGCAGCGGCCGAAGCCGAAGGTTGTCGCTTTTCGGTGGAAGTGAAGTCAGTCAACAATCGCTTCTTCAAATGTAGCGTGCGACTTCCAGATGAACTCTCTGCGCTTGAATCGGAAATTGAAGCACTTGTTGCGAAGCGATTAACGCGCGGAAGCGTGACGGTTTCCGTGCGATTCGTGCCAGGTGGTCGAGTCGCTGGCGTGGAGATCAATCCTGCTGCAGTGCGCGCGTTGCTCTCGCAGTTGATGGACGCACTTCCCGCTGAACTTCGCGATCGCGCGACTGTTGATCTTGCGTCATTGCTTGCAGCACCAGGCATCGCGCACATGGAGGGCGGCGAAACGCTGCTTGCACTCGCGCGACCAGTGCTTGCGAAACTTGTTGATGAAGCGGTTGCCGCTGCGCTCGTTGCGAAGGCGCGTGAAGGTGCTGAACTCTCGAAGGAATTGGTTCGCTTCGGTGAACTCATCGCGAGCGCGCTAGACGCGGTGCGCCTCCTCGCACCTGCCGCGGTGAAGGCGTACGAAGATCGATTGCGGACACGCATGATCACGATGCTCGCAGACGCTGGCGCAAACATCGACGAGGGCATGATCTTGCGCGAGGTTGCGGTGTTTGCGGAACGCAGCGACATCGCGGAAGAAATCACGCGACTGACTGGGCATCTCGCACAGTACACGCACGTCATCTCGCCGACGCATGCAGAAGCCGCAGGACGCACACTCGATTTTCTCGCGCAGGAGATGTTGCGCGAAGCGAACACGATCGCAAGCAAGTCACAGGAAGTGGAGATCGCTCGGCGCGTGGTCGAAATGAAGACCGCGATAGATCGCATCAAGGAGCAGAGTCAGAACGCCGAATGAAAGGTTTGCGATGGGCGCTCCTACCGGCGAATTCAGTCAACCTGCAGCAGGATGGGATCGATTTCATTCCAAGGAAATCGCGAAGGTGTTGTCACACTTTGACCTCGGCGTGATTGCGACAATTCGTGAATACCACCGAGGATCACGGCGCGCGCCGAAACTTCGCATTCGCTCTGATCGCGGTGAGTTCTTGCTGAAGCGCCGTTCGACGGAACGCGACAGCGCTGAACGCGTGCGCTTCTGTCAGTCGATTCAAAAGCATGTCGCGAGTTGTGGCGTTTCCACAGCGGAATTGATTCCCACGCGCGGCAATGCGGACACGTTGCTCGAACTCGATGGACGTCGCTATGAGTTGTTCCGATTCGTCGAAGGTGTTCGTTACACGCGCACGGAAGCGCAGGCGCAAGAGGCGGGCTTCGCGCTCGCGCAACTGCACGCGGCGATGACGACATGTCGAGCCGTCGGTCAAATGCCTGATGCACGCGTCCATCACAACCAGCATGCGCACGCAGCGCTGTCACGCATTCCAGAAGCGGTCGCGTACGCGAATCCAAACTTTGACCGCACGATGCTCATGCAAGCGCTCGACCGATTGCGTGGACGATTGGAAATGGCGGAGCACAAGGCAGCGAAGTGCGGCTACGACTCGCTTGCGCAGCAACCCATTCATGGCGATTGGCATCCCGGCAACACGATCTTTCGGGCGACGGATCCAGTGACGGTCATCGACTTCGACAGTGCACGACAAGAGCCGCGCGCGGTAGACATCGCAAATGGTTTCGTGCAGTTCACACTGCGAAGTCGTGCAGCAGCAGATCCGCTTGAGTGGCCGGTCGGTCTCGATCCCGAACGCATACAGGCTTTCGCGCGCGGCTATACAGCGCACACGCGATGGACAGCCGAGGAGGCTGCGATCATTCCGTGGCTCATGATTGAAGCGATCGTCGGTGAGGCATCCGTACCGATCGCGCGCGAAGGCAGTTTTGCAGGGATTTCTGCGGAACGCGTGCTTGTCGCGGTGGCAAATCTGCTCGACTGGATCGGCGATCGATCGCGCGCGATCGCTGGAATCTGAGAAGTCCGAGTCGTACACTATTTTCTATGCAACGCCGCGTGTTCGCATCATCCATCTCGATTGCAGCGCTTGCGATCTGCGTGCTCGCAACGTGTGTCAACGCGCAAGTGCCGGCAGGGCCTCCAGGGGCGAGGCCGCTCGTGCTACCCGCGCAAGGTCCCGGCTTTGGTCAGGCGCTACCGAGAAAACCTGACGCAGTGGGCGGCATCGTGATTGGTGGTCCTGTCGCAACGCCGCCATTGCCAACGGATGTTGAACTGAACGCAGTCGCAATCGATGCGTGGCTTGAAGCACTCGTCAGTGAACTTTCCTCGAACTCGTTTGAGACGCGCGTTGCAGCGAGCGCGATGTTGCTTGAGAAGCGCGCCGATCAGCGGCAGCTCATGTCGTTGCTTGCACGAACGAACATTGATCGCGAAGCGCGCGCGCGTTTAATCTTCGCGTTGCAGCAGCGCATCCTCAAAGCACCTCGAGGTGCGCTCGGTGTGCGAATGGAATCGATGCGTGATGACCTCGGCGTGCGCGTTACGGGACTCATTGCAGGAATGCCAGGCGAGAAGTTGTTGCGCCTTCATGATGTGGTCTACGCGATCGACGGCCAGCAACTTGCGCTGCGCGAAGATCTCATCCGCAACGTCCAGTCGAAGGAGCCAGGGCGCGTCGTGACGCTCTCGGTGTATCGACAGCAACGCGACGCGAAAGGCAAGGGGCTTTTCGATGCGAACGGTCAGCCACTACTCGACAAGCATGATTTCGAGATCGAACTCGCAAGCACTGACACGCTTGAAGTCAAAGGCGGTCCGGAGCAAGTGAACTTGTTGCCGAGTCCGATTTCACTTGAACGCGAGGCACTTGCTGAAGCTTGTGCCACTCGATTTGGCGAAACGGCGCGAGTACTCACGCTTCCCGAACGCGAAGTAGAAGCACGCAAGGGACAAGCGCTCGACGCGCATCCGGTGGTGCGAGAAGCACTCGCGAGTCTTGAACTCTTGCGTAAAGTTGGCGGGGCTGATGCTGCAACGATGAAGCTTCTGCTCATCGAGGCGACGAAGTTGCGTCAAAAGGCGGAGAGTGATGGCATCAGCGATGCTGAACGCGAGCACTTTCTCGCACTCGCCGATCGAGTGGATGCGATCGTTCTTGAGATCAGTCGGCTCGGTGAGTAAGCGCGCAACTGCTGCCGCGTGCCTCAATTACTCAGGGGATTAAGGAAGTGCTTGTTCTGCACAGGCACGACGACCTCAAGCACATGCTGCAGCACTTCGGAAGGTGAACCCATCGCGTTGACTTCGCGAATGATTTCTTTCGGATAGCAGTCGAGCACAGGCTTGGTCTCGTGGTCATACACATCGAAGCGCTTGCGAATGACTTTCTCATCCGCGTCATCGATGCGATTCTCTTTCAGCGCACGGCGACGCATGCGCTGCACCATCGCTTCCTTGTCAGGACAAACAAGGTGCAGGACTTCAAGCACTTCAAGGTGTTGTTCAAGATGCTTCGCTTGATTCACATTACGAGGAATGCCATCGAGCACAAGGATGTCAACGTTGGGCTTGTAGATGCTCAGCACGGTTTGTGCGTGCATGTTCTGTCGCCACATCTCGATCGTGAGTTCGTCAGGGACGAGTTCACCGCGCGAGGAGTACGCGATGAATTGTTTGCCGAGATCGCTTCCCATATCGAGTGAGCGAAACACATCGCCGCACGCAAGATGGAAGAAGCCTGGCACTTTGCCGAGGATCTTGCCTTGCGTGCCTTTGCCTGCGCCGGGAGCGCCGAAGAGGAGAATCGTTTTGAATTTCTGCATGGTGGAAGGCTCCGTCGGTGAAGTGAGGCGCGCGAAGTATCGTCAGAACGGCGGCGGTTGGAAAGTGATGTTCGCGGGAATCGTCAGGATTTTTCACCGGAGTGCTGCGGAAGGGTTCGCAGCGATGGAGAGCTACAATCGCAGCGTGCGAGGCACTTTCTGCCTCTCAAAAAGCCCTACGCAGACCAAGGACGGGATTTCTATGCGGCAAACTCAAGACCCTCTCAGCATCTCGGGGAACCACTGGATTGTGCGTGAGCCGAATGGGAGCTGTCTTCGCGAGCCAAGCCAAGTGCTCGATGCAGTGCTCGCGGTCCGCGGTATTGGAGAGGGCGAACAGCGGAAAGTGTTCCTCAATCCATCGCTGGTTCAGATGCAGCATCCGCGGGAGTTCTCGAATGCTGTGCTTGCGTCGAAGGAGATTCTTGCGGCGCTGCATGCGAAGAAGTCCATCGTCGTCTTCGGCGACTACGACGTGGACGGCATCATGGCGACCGCGATTATGTGGCACATGCTGCGCGCGATTGATCCGAACGCAAACGTTCGCACGTATGTTCCTCATCGCATCGAAGAAGGCTATGGGCTGAAGATCGAGGCACTCACCAAGTTGCGCGAAGAGGGCGCGGATCTCGTCATCACTGTTGACTGCGGCGTGAGTGCGGTAGAAGCAGCAGCGCACGCGGCGAAGGTCGGACTCCAACTCGTCATCACGGATCATCATCCGGTTCGAGCGGATGGGAAGTTGCCGGAGGCGCTTGCGATTGTGCATCCAGAGGTCAAGAATTCTTGCGAAGCATCGGCGATTCTTTCGGGTGCAGGCGTGGCATGGAAAGTTGCGTGGATGCTGGCGGTGGAGCACTGCGGGAGTGATCGCGTTTCAGAAAAGTTGCGCATTGTTCTCCAGCAACTGCTCCCGCTCGCTGCGCTCGGAACGATTGCGGACGTCGTTCCGTTGCTTGGCGAGAATCGCCTCATCACGTTCGCTGGTTTGGATCGGATTCGAAAGAGCGGAGTTGTTGGACTTGATGCGTTGCTTGCGTTACCCGACCTCAAGGGAGCCATCGACAGCGAGGTTGTCGGGTATCGCATTGGGCCGAGGTTGAATGCGTGTGGAAGACTTGGTCACGCAGAAGATGCCATTGAGCTCATGACGACTGCGGACAGTACTCGCGCGAAGGAAATCGTCGCACTACTGGAGAAACTCAACAAGGAGCGAAAACAGGTTGATCGCGCGCTGTTTGAGAGCGTGCTCGCGAAGTGCGGCGAGACGACCGATGATCGTGTGATCGTGCTTGCTGATGACTCATGGCATCCAGGGGTGGTGGGCATCGTGTGTAACAAAGTTGTCGACAAGTTTGGAAAACCCTGCATCTTGCTCGGCGGCGATGGAGCGTTGCTGAAGGGTTCGGGACGGTCAGTCAAGGGATTCCCGCTGCACGCAGCGCTCGACGCCGCGGCTGCACATCTCGCGACGCACGGCGGTCACGCGATGGCGGTGGGGTTGAGTTGCGTGCGCGAGAATGTGAAGGCGGTACGCGAGGCGATGAATGCATACGCCCGCGAGCACCTTGGTGACGCGCCGAGCGTGTCCACACTCGAGATTGATTGCGAGTGTGCGATCGAGGCGCTCGACGAACACCTTGTGAAAGAACTCTCGCAACTCGCGCCTTTCGGCCGCGACAATGCGCGACCGTGCGTCGTTGTGCGAAATGTCGAACTCTCAGGACTGCCAACGTTTCTCGGCAAGGACCAGAAAAATCTCGCGCTTCAATTGAAGTGTGGCACGACATTCATGCGTGCAATCTGGTGGAGATCGGGAGAGCATTTCGAAAAACTCAAGCGCGGGATGCGCGTGGACATCGTGCTCTCACCGAAGTTGAACACATTTGGCGGGAGCACCAACGTCGAGCCTGAAGTGCACGACTTGCGCATTCACGATTCTGCGTGAGTTACTTCGCGCCTCAGCATGCGTGCTTTGGTCGTGAAAACTTCAGAGTTTCAGACGACAGCGTCGGTGTCGGCTGCGATTCGCTTCGGCAGTTGACCTGCAGCGGCGAGTCCAGCCAGATCATCCTCAAAGAGCGCGGTCGCAGCGGAAATCTCGATGCGCGCATCGACATCGCCGTTTGCGCGACGTGGAATCTGCGTGCCGAAACGCTCGAGCCACGCGCCGTTGCGATTGGATTGCGTCTGGTGGCTCGAACTTGGACTGTCTTCGCCGGTGGAGTTCTTGATGGGCGCGAACTCTTCCACGCGACTTGTTTCGAGTAGCAACGATTTCGACGCGAGGACGAGCGCGTCAAAGATGAATGCTTCAAACTTGATTGCGTTGGGCGCATCAGGCTCGATCGTGCAGCGCGCAGTGTCGCAGTAGTAAGGGACCTTCTTCTTCGCGCGATGGAAGGGCAGTGCGAAATCGCCTTGCGTGAGTCGATCGACGAACGCAACCGAGATTGCATGGATCGCGACGCTACCCGCAGCAAATCGCAACATGCCACTCGTATCTGTTGCTTCGGAGAGCGACTTCGGTAGATCGCTGTACTCAAGCACGATGGTCTTGCCCGCGTGATGGCAGAAGACGCCGACCTTCTCCGCCGCATCTCGCTTGCGCACCATCTTGCTCGACATCTCACCGGAGGAATCCGCCGCAGTTGCGTGGAGGCCAATGAATGCGGGGTCGATGATCTTCACGAGCGGGTTGTCAACTTGGAAGTAACTGATCTGCTCGATACCGCGGCCCTTCATGTCTTCGACAGCACCACTTGCAGCAAGCGCGCGCAGCGATCCACCGTGACCATCAGGGTTGACCGCGAGCATGCTGGGCGTCTCGAGCATCAGTTTGCCATCGAAGGTGATCGACGGCATTGTGCCTTGCGGAAAAAGCAGCGTGTCGCGCGGTGATCGACCGAACCAGTTGTTGTCTTGGAAGAACGATCGCGTGTCGTGATCGTTGATCGGACTCGTCATGATGTACCACGGGATCACGCGACCGAAGCGTTTCTCGGCAGCAGCGATCTGTTCGGCAAACACACGAAACAAAGGCTTTCCAGTCACCACCGTGGCTGGGTAACTTCCTTTGGGACCGCGCCAACCGAGTCGTGTGCCTTGTCCGCCTGCGACAGTGAATGCGGCAACGCGCCCACCGCGCAACAATTCTTCGCCTGCAGCTCGGAAGGATGGAAGTGTTGCGTCACCAATCGCGCGGAACGGCGCAGGCTCAATCGTGGCGAAGTCAACTTTCGCGCCATCGTCTGCTTGTGATGCGAGACGAGTCACCATGGCTAAATCGAGTTCCTCAATCTGCGAGAGCAGGTCGGTGCGCTGGCTCGATTGCAATGATCCCCAGTGGCGAAGAATGTGCGTCTGACCAATAGCATCAAGAGCCTGACGGATGGATTCATAGCGGTCGTGCATGGGCTTTTCTCGTCTCGTCTCGAGCGTGCTGGTTGGTTACGGCGTTGGAGGAAGTGGTGCGGACCAACCTTCGGGGCGATGCCGAACGATGAGACCAGCTTGGAGGTAGATCACTTGCTCACAGATGTTGGTGGCATGGTCAGCGATGCGCTCGATTGATTTCGTAATGCCGAGTAATCGGAAGGCGAATTCGACTGTGATCGTGCCATCTTCCACATCTGTCTGCGCGGTCTTCAGGAGTTCAGTCTTGAACTGCGCGACAGTGTCATCGAAGAGGAGCACTTGTTGTGCGAGATTCGCATTGCCCGTCGCGAGGGCACGGTTCGCGTCGCGGAGCATGCCGATGACGCTGTTCGCCATCACGCGAAACACTGCAGGCACGCGCGTCGTGCATGGTTGATCCTTCAACACGTGTTCCGCAATCTCCACCGCGCAGTCGGCGATGCGCTCGAGTTCGTTGTTCACCTTCACGATGGTGAGTACGGAGCGAATCCGAAACTCATCGTTCATACCTAAACCCAAGAGCGGAACGGAACTTCGCTCGATTTCCACATCGACGCGGTCGACTTCTTCGTCACCCGCGATCACCGCAAGCGCTTTCGTGCGGTCGCCGTCGAAGTAACTCTCGACTGCGGACAGCGTGAGCGAGAGGACGCGTTCGCCCTGAGCGTTGATGGACTGTCGAAGGACTTTGAGGCTTTCGTCGAATGTGGGCACGGCGCGTATTCCTTGGGGGAACGAGTATACGCCCGTCTCGGATGCAGAGCAGCGATCGGGTCTATCCTTGCGGAATGCAGCCAACAAATGCGGACGCCACGTGTGCGTCCCCACGCCTTTGCGTCAATATCGATCACGTCGCCACGATTCGGCAGGCGCGGAAGTCGCACGAGCCAGACATCGTCGACGCAGCAAGAGCCGCTGAAGCGGGCGGGGCGGATGGCATCACGGTGCACTTACGCGAAGATCGACGTCACATTCAAGACGCAGATCTTCCGCGATTGAAAGAGATCGTCCGCACGCGACTCAACTTCGAAATGGCAGCAACAGATGAGATGGTTCGCATCGCGATACAACTGAAGCCGCATTTAGCGATGTTCGTTCCGGAGAAGCGACTTGAAGTGACGACCGAAGGCGGGCTCGATGTTGTGTCGCAAGAGGCGCACATTCGCGTGTGCGTGCAGCGACTTGTCGACGCGGGTATTCCCGTGAGCGCGTTCATCGATGCGTCGATCGCGCAAGTGGATGCAGCGTCGCGCGTGGGATTCACCCATTGCGAGATCCACACTGGTCCCTACGCGCATGCGGCATTCAGTGGGAAGGATTCGCCAGCATTCGCAGTAGAACTTGAGAAGGTGCGGCACGCAGTGGAGCACGCACAGCGATGCGGTATGCGTGCGAACGCTGGTCACGCGTTGAACTACAACAATGTTCGGGCAATCGCGGTGTTGCCAAGCGTGCAGGAACTCCACATTGGGCATGCGATCGTGAGTCGAGCGGTGTTCGTAGGGCTCCGCGAAGCAGTCGCGGAGATGAAGCGATCCATGCGCGGCGATTCGTGAGACTCGGCGAATCCATTGGAAAAAAGGTGATCTCCAAGTGATTTTCCGTTGCAACGGATAACATCACAAAATGACCACCCTTCGAGGCTGCTACACCGCAATCGTCACGCCGTTCTCTGCCGATGGTGCAACTGTTGACTTCGAATTGCTCGAAGAGCAGATTGTGTTTCAGGCTGCGGGTGGTGTGTCAGGCATCGTTCCTTGTGGAACGACTGGCGAAGCGCCGACGCTTGAGTTCAATGAGCATCGCGAAGTTGTGACGCGCGCGGTGGAGGTTGGTCATCATCATGGCCTGACGGTCATCGCAGGTGCGGGCTCGAATTGCACGGCGCACGCAGTGAAGTATCAGAAGTTGGCGCATGAACTCGGCGCAGATGCGGGACTTCAAGTGACGCCGTACTACAACAAGCCTTCGCAAGAGGGTATCTACCGCCACTTCATGACGGTGGCTGATGCGGTCGATCTTCCGATCGTGCTCTACAACATTCCAGGTCGTTGCGGCGTGGCGATTCTTCCGGAGACTGTTGCGCGACTGGCGCGGCACACCAACATTATCGCGATCAAAGAGGCAACCGGTTCGATGGACTCTGCGACAGAGATTCATCAGCGATGCGACATTACTATTCTCTCGGGAGATGATTCGCTCACGCTTCCATTCGCAGCGTGCGGAAGTTCAGGCGTCGTGAGTGTCGTGTCGAATCTTCTTCCCGCACGAGTGCAAGCGCTGTGCAACGCGTTCCTCGACGGTGACTTGGAAGGTGCGAAGCGGATCCACATGGAACTCTTCCCGATTTCGAGGGGCTTGCTCTCGATTGACGTCAATCCTGTGCCGCTCAAGGCCGCGATGAGATTGCTTGGACGCGACCGTGGCAACGTGCGACTTCCGCTCGCAGAAGCATCGAAGGACGCGAACACGAAAATCTCTACATTGCTTGCGGAGTTTGGGCTCGCACGGCTTGAGCGTGTGGCGGGAGCCTGAAGGTGGCGCAGTCGCATGACGTGCGCGCGTTTCCGTACAAGATTGCAGTGCTCTGCTATCTCTACGATCCACAGGGAAGGCTGTTGCTCCTTCATCGACGCAAGCCGCCGAACTCAGACAAGTACTCGCCCATCGGCGGAAAGCTCGAAATCTCGGAGGGCGAATCACCGCATGATTGCGCACGACGCGAAGTGTGGGAAGAGGCGGGCGTTCGACTTGAGCCTAACGAGATTCGGCTCCTCGGACTCGTGAGCGAAGCGGCGTTCGAGGGCGAAGAGCACTGGTTGATCTTTTTGTTTGAAGTGACGCGTGCGATTCGTCCTGAGGAGCTCGCCCATTCTGAGTTCGATGAAGGTCGATTGGAGTGGCACGCGATTGAAGATGTCGCGCGCTTGCCGATTCCAGAAACGGATCAGCGCATCCTGTGGCCGGCGGTGCAGAAACACAAGGATGGATTCTTCGCGCTGCACATCGATTGTCGCGTAACGCCGCATACCTCGCAGATGCACGAGTCATGGACCCATGTCAGTCGAGCTTGAATCTTCAGGACCGTCGAAGTACGAAATCTCGCGCGAGGTTTCGGACATCGCACGCACATGGGTCATCGATCCGAGGATCCCGTCCACTGTTCCTGGCTTTGATGCGCCGTTTTTTCAAGCGGGACTCGCTGGCTACTCCGATGGCGCAATGCGATTGATTGCGCGTCGACACGGATCACCATTCTGTGTGACGGAAGCACTGCTCGATCGCACACTCATCAACGGTGGACGCGGGCGTCGCAAAGAGGATCCCGATTTACTCGCGACCGAATGCGGGATGGGTGACCTTGAAGACAACATCGCCGCTGGACTCGATGACCACCCGATTGCGGGCCAGATCATGGGAACGCTTCCCGAAGAGATGGCGCGCGCGGCAGAGTTGATCGTGGGTATGAAGTATGACGTGGTGGATGTGAACCTCGCATGCCCCGTAAAGAAGGTGAAGAAGAGCAATCGCGGCGGACATTTTCTCGCGCATCCAAACGACGCGATCGATGTGCTGCGAGCGGTGCGCGCGGCAGTTCCCGCGAACATTCCCTGCACCGTGAAGCTCCGACGAAGTTTCGACGACACGCCTGAGATGGAACGCGCGTTCGAAGTAATTTTTGACGCCGCGTATGACATGGGTTACGCGTGGGCAGTTGTCCACTGCAGAACCGTCGAACAAAAATACCTCGGTCCCGCAAAGTGGGAGTTCTTGCGCGACCTCGTCGCACGACGAAGTGACCGAGTGATCTTCGGCTCCGGCGACATCTGGACCGTGGATGACATTTTCAGGATGCACGCATTCACCGGTGTCCATGGTGTCTCCGTCGCACGTGGATGCATCGGCAATCCGTGGATCTTCCGACAAGCCCGTCAACTCATGCGCGGCGAACCAGCGACCTTTCCAACACTGGCCGAGCAGCGCACCGCACTACTCGAGCACTTCGAACTCGCGCATCGTCTGCACGGCGAAATCGTCGCCGGCCGACGCATGCGAAAGTTCGGCATCAAGTTCTCGCAGCATCACCCCGACAGCGAAGCCGTCAAGTCCGCGTTCATCCGCTGCGAAACGACGGTGGAGTGGGAAGCAGTACTCCAGCGGCATTATGAGTGCATATCTTGAGCGTTCGCGACTGACCGCGCGTTGATTCCCGCGCGTTGCACTGACTTGTCCGCGCGCGGTTTCGCTCACTCTGGTACGGCTCGCCGGCGGAGCCGGCATTCGCCTGAGGGTGGAAGCTAGTCACTCGCGTTCCGAGCTTGCGGATCCGCGCGCCAGGCTTCGGTTGCGGTGTGTGTCGCGATGGCCGTCGAATCAAGTCCAAACACGTGCACGCTGCCGCGCGGATGTCCGCTCT